>Ga0208565_1001953_pt1 | contig 11532 bp, 6 predicted proteins | sample Sb_taG_7_FD_187706 | JGI IMG/M metagenome (GOLD analysis project Ga0208565, IMG submission 187706) | Peat soil microbial communities from Weissenstadt, Germany - Sb_50d_2_FS metaG (SPAdes) (version 2) | ecosystem: Environmental > Terrestrial > Soil > Wetlands > Peat | place: Germany: Weissenstadt...
GGCCGAAGGCCGGGTGAGGGGCGGTACTGGCCGAGGCCCTGCCCCCCCCTCATCCGCCGCTGCGCGGCACCTTCTCCCGGCGGGAGAAGGTAGCCGAAGGCCTGCCCTCCTCATCCGCCGCTGCGCGTTCCCTCTCCCCTGGGAGAGGGTGGCCGAAGGTAGGGTGAGCCAACCGGAGGCCCAGCCGGCCGTTGACTGGACCTGTCGGAAACGGGCCGTGGTCCCGGGAGCAGAAAAGAGAGGACTCTTGATGCGGGACAGATTACTAGGGTTGAAGGCGCTCAGCGTTGCGTTCTGGGGGCTCGTGAGCTGGGCAACAGTGCCTGGCCCGTCATTCCTCCAGGCCGCCGGGCCGGTTCAGGACAAGGTGAAACCCGTCGTTCCGCTCAAGGCGCTAGCTTTCGATCTCGAGGACGTCCGGCTTCTGCCCGGTCGCTTTCTTCATGCGATGGAGCTCGATCAGAAGTATCTGCTCGCGCTCAAAGCGGACCGGCTGCTGCACACATTTCGCCTCAATGCGGGGCTTCCTTCCTCGGCCCGGCCCCTGGGGGGCTGGGAAGCGCCGAAGGTTGAGGTGCGCGGGCATTTCACCGGGCACTATCTCTCGGCCTGCGCGCTCATGTACGCCAGCACTGGCGATGAGCGCTTCAAGTCCAAGGGGGACCAGGTCGTCACCGGGCTGGCCGAGTGCCAGCGCAAGCTTGGCTCGGGCTACCTGAGTGCCTTTCCCGAAGAGTACATCGACCGCCTGGAGCAACAGAAGCGCGTCTGGGCCCCGTGGTACACCCTGCACAAGGTTCTGGCCGGGCTGCTCGATATGAACAAGTACTGCGGCAATGCCCAGGCGCTCGATGTTGCCCGTGGCTTCGCCGACTGGGTCAAGACCCGCGCCGACGGTTTGAGCGACGCCCATATGCAGGCGATGCTGGGCAACGAGCACGGCGGGCATGAACGAGGCCCTGGCCAACCTCTACGCCCGGACCGGTGACGACCGCTACCTGAAGCTGGCCGAGCGATATTCCTACGGGTACAACCGCGCGGAACGCATCGAAGACTACAAGACGGCCCAGGAATTCGTCCTCACGCTGGATGAAGCTGGCGCCCGCGAATCGATCACCTGGAGAATCCAAGACGAGTCAGTTCGCGTTCGATCAGCTCGAGGTTCCAGATCTCGATCATCGGTTCGTTTCCGTCGCTGCTGCTGGCCAGGCGCTGGCCACGGGGGTCGAAAACGACGTTTCTGACCATCCCGCGCTGGCCGGGAAGCCGCAACGCGAATTGCGGGAATGCGGGATTGGCAACCGACCAGAGGAAAATCTGCCCCTGTGGCGAGCCAACCGCCAGATTCCGTCCGTCGGGTGAGAATGCCAGGGCAGACGACACGCCCAGGGCGTCCTCGCTGGGCGGCTTGATCCGTCCCAGGATGCTCAGACGGGCCGTGTCGAGCAAGGTCACGGTGCCGGTGCGGTCTCCAATCGCCAGCAACGAACCGTCGGGCCGCAATGCCAGGCTGGTTAACCCGTCCGGCAAACCTTCCGCCGGCTCGAGCCGGTGCGCCTTGATCAGCCCGCTGGCATCCCCTGGATCGAAAGCCCAGATGATCAGTCTGTTGAAATCTTCGAGTATGTAGATCCGGTCGCCCCTGGGGGCGAGCTGAACCGCGGTGGGGTGTGGGCGGAACGCGCCGTTTCGGTTAGGATTCCCCGGCCGGCCTCTCCCCTCGAATCTCGGCCCCGGCGCTATCGCAGCGGTCGCGCCGGTGGTGGGGTTCGGAGGCGAGCCCGAGAATGGTGGCAGCTCTTCTCCCGGAGCCTGGGGCGGGGCAACGACCAAGCGGACCCGGTCGGGATGAGTCGCCTGCCAGAGCGAGATCTCGGAGGACCGCACCAGAACCATGGTCTGGCCATCCGTCGAGCGAGCGAGGGGGATCTGAGGTCCCCACGTACCGGACGCATTGATCGGGAACGGAACGAGCGAGGGAGGTTGAGTCAGAGCCGAGCCGTCTTGCCAGATTCTGAGTCCCCGCGAGTCATGGGCGACGAGCCGGCCGGCCGCATCGAACGCCACGGAAGTGCGGCGGCTCCGGTCGCGTTCCCGGTCCGGAATACGGCTGACTGATTCGGCCGCCGCCGTCGTGGTCGGGGCCAAGCTCGTGCAGCGGTTGCCGCCGTCCCGGTAGAACCAGACATCCCCGTTGCTGGCGCCGATGGCCAGGCAGCCATCCGTGTTGAAGGCCATCGAGGTGAGCCGGGACTCGAAGCCACCGAGCTGAATTCGCGCGGCGGAGTCAGAGACGCGCCAGACCGAGGTTGACGACGTGCGTCCACCTCCTCCGACGGCCAGACTCCGACCATCGGGTGTAAAGCTCAGATCGCTGATCCAATCCACGGCGGGCAGCACGGCCAGCAGCTTGTGGGAGACTGTATCCCAGATCTCAGCATGGTTACCGACCGCGTTTGCCAGCAATGTTCCCTGGGAGTTGAAACGCATGAGTCGGGGCATGCCCCGCGTGGAAGAGAGGCTGTAGAGGAATGTCCCGGCCTCCCGGTCCCAGAACTGGATCGTGTTGCCCGAAGCCGTGGCCATCACGTTGCTGGCTCCCAGGGCAAGCGAGGTCAGCATCTCAGCTTGAGTGTCGATCTGGCCTGTGTTCCGGCCGTCCCACGCCGAGTGGAGAGCGACGGTGACCGTTGTAGGAGCCACGGTGGCCGTTGAGCCCTTGTTAGGGGCAATTGCCACGGTCTTCCCATCCGGACTGAAGGCGGCCACGAAGCGGCGCTGGGGTTCGAGCTTCATCCGGTCCAAGGTGGCCACCGGCTCCTCGATCCGGTTGAGGTCCCAGAGAATGACCTCGATCTCGCCCTCGGGTGGTGGAGTGCCGGGCATCGATCGAGGCGTGGGGCGGGGCCTGCGCGTTGGATCCGGGACGTTTTCGATCGTGAGCAGCCGCTCGCTGGCCGGATTGGCCATCACGCTCAAGACCTGTCGCCCCGGACGGTTCAGATCATGGAGGGGGGAGCCTGTTCGGACATCGAAGAGCCGCAGACCTTCCTCATCAGGGCGGATCACGGCCAGGATGTGGCCGGCGAGAGCGAGGCGATCGCGATCTCCCCAGAAGCGTCGTTGCGGAGCCGGGTTTGCGTTGCCGTTGCTACCTGGGCTGGAGCTCGATCCGGAACGGACTGTTTCAGGTTGAGGGCCAGGTTTGGCCCTTCCCGCGGTTCCTGCCGTTGGGGAAGGATCTCGACTGGGGACAGACGCGGGAGGCTGTTTCGGCCCGTCGCCCAGAGCGATGGTCTCGAATCGCTGGCGGGATTCAACATTCCAGAGACTCACTTCCTGGCCGTCCTCGGACAGCGCGGCGAGCACAGTACCGCCGGGCCCGAACTCGATACCCCGGGTCGGCCCGGTTTTGAACTCGGGGCGGGGCTGCACGTCGCGAAGAACCAAGAATTCTACGGCCTGATCCCGGAGCTGGGCCGGGGTCAATGCCTGATCTTGATCGAGCGCGATGGCTTTCTCGGGATCCGCGACTTTCTGGAGCAAGTCCAACCCCTTGGCCCGGCGATCCGGTAATTCTGACAGGAGCAGGTTGGACGCATTGGCGGAGAGTGCCCAGCGGGCCGCGGCTCGCGCCTTGTCCGCCTCCTGCTCTTTTTCGTGGAGGGCGACGTTCTTCTCGTTGCTCGCCCTCATCGCGTTCTCCTTTGCCGTGATCGCGTCGTTCTTCTCCTTGAGGATCCGCCCGTAAGCATACGTGGCGACCCCCAGCACGACCGCGCTGGCCACGGCCGTGACCGTCGTGATCCCCGGATGGCGGCGGGCAATTCGCCAGAACCGTCCGATCGGGCTGATCCGGCGGGCTCGCACCGGCTCGTGGTTGAGGAACCGGGCCAGGTCCTCCGCCAGGGCCGTGGCCGACGCGTAGCGATCGACGGGGCGCTTGGCCAGGGTCTTCAGGACGATCGTTTCCAGATCGCGGGGGATTCTCCGGTTGATCAGCCGCGGCGGAATAGGGTCCCTGCCGCCGATCTGTTCCATTAACTCCGCAGCGCTGGTGCCATCGAACGGGGGCCGGAGCGTCATCAATTCATAAAGAGTGGCTCCCAGGCTATACACATCGGTTCGCCCGTCGATGGCTCCGGGTCTCGCTTGCTCGGGGCTCATGTAACGGGGCGTGCCCAGGAGGCTGTCATGCTGGGTCATGCCGGGATCGGCGAGTCTGCGGGCCAGGCCAAAATCGGTGACCCAGATCGTTCCCTGCTCGTCGATCAGAAGATTGGACGGTTTGACGTCGCGATGAATGACACCGTGATGGTGTGCGTGCGCCAGGGCTTCCGCGGCTTGAAGCCCGACCTCGGCGATCCAGCGGAAAAAGGCGGAGCCGCGGGGCGGATCGAGCGGCGGAAGAGCGTCGTCGTCGTGCTGACGGGCGAATGAAGGGCTCGTGCCGAGCGGGCCCGATGCCGGGCCCGAGCCCGGCACGTCGCCCGTCCGCCATTGTGGCTGGCTTCTTTGGCTGCTGCTCATCCACGAGCCGGTCGAGTCGTTCCCGCTGAAAACCGACCCTGGCGACTGATGTGCAAGCCGCGTTTGCGGCGTTGTCGGGTCGGTCTCCGCCTCCCTGGAGCGGTCAGACGTGGGAAGCTCGGACGGGTCAATGTTTCCTGCTTTTTCCAGGATGGCCACGCCGTCGACGTGAGCAGGTCGGGCAGCAATGCTGCCTGCGCGAATATTGCGAATGCGCCGCCAGAGCAGGTTGGCGGACACGCGCACCCGGAGGCGGCTGAAGTGGGAGCTGACCTGTGAGGCCGAGCCCGTGTCTCGACCGCTGGAGAAGCGGCCATCTTCTCCAGGGGACGATGATCCGGTCGCCAGCGAAGAACGGGTCCTGCGGAGGTGGCGGATCACCCGGTCCAGCCCACTGCCCTCAATACGCTGCATGGCGTAGTAACAAAGTCCCCCAGCCTGCCCGACATCGAAGACCGGAACGATATGCGTGTGGTGCAGCCCCGCGGCCGTGCGAGCCTCGTTCAAGAACCGGCGTCGTGCCGACGAGTCGGGGGCGGCGTGAATGCCCAGAACCTTGAGGGCTACCGGCCGGTCCAGCCCCACGTGAACCGCCTCATAGACGGTCCCCATGCCACCTCGTCCCAGCTCGCGGACCACTCGGTAACCTGCGATCCGCCGTCCCGATTCGAGGCTCCGTCCCGGCCCGCCGCCTGGCCCCGAGCCAGCCCCGTGACCAGACGCCTGGCCGACCAGTCCGTGCACCAGCTCCAGACCCTCGAGCGCCGAGCGGATGTCTTCACCAAGGTCAGGGTACAGCGAGGCAAATGCCTCGGGTTCGGGCGCCGCCCCTTGCTCGATCAGGGCCAGGTAGGTCTCGATCGCCTCGCCCAGGCGATCGTCGCTGTCGCTGGCGGGGATGCCGCTGTCGCTGGCCGGGGCGTCGCTGTCGTCAAGCCGGTGAACCATCTTCGTACCTCAGAGATCCCCCAGGTGGGCCCTCGAGCGATCGCTTCAGGCGCTTGAGCCCTCGAGCCCAGATGCCCCGGACTGATTTGCGGCTCATGCCCATGCGGTCGCCGATGGCCTCGAAGGAGAGGTTCTCAGCGTGATAGAGCCAGAGAACGTCGGCTTCGGGCTCGGGCAAGACATCCAGGGCATCGGCCAGCAGGACAATGAGCTCACGGCGGCTGACGACTTCGCTGGGGCTGGTCTGGCTCAAGGCCAGCATGTCGAGCAGGCGACCGCCTCCCTCGCCGGGCCTGGCCGCGCCGCCCGGGGCGTCCAGGGGGAGGATGCTGCCAGCTCCGGTCCGCTTGGATCGGCTATGATAACGCCCCAGATCGGCGAGCTTCTGACCCACCAGCCGCCGCAGCCAGCCCACCAGCGCGGCCTCGTTCTGGCCGGTGAACTGGGGAAACTGCCGGACTACCTCGACCAAGGCCTCCTGGACTACGTCAGAGAGCTCAAGCCGCTCACGCAGCCGAGGTCCCAGACCGGTCCGCACAATCATCCTCAGGTAATTGCGATACAGAGTGCATAATTCGCCCAGCGCTTCGGTCTCTCCCGCGCGTGCCCTGGTAAGCAGTTCGATCGGACCGTCGGCCATCAGCGTCGGCTCTTCTCTCTGGATACCGCTTGACCGATGCCTCTCGGATAGAGCCGGCTTGGCTGCTGACCGTGCTGACCCGGCGGGTGGAGTTCAGGCCAGGCGACCGCAATCGTCCCGATCGCATCTCCTGTCCTGACCCTCCCGACGGCTGAACGTCACTCTATATCCTTAGGCGTCAGCCTGCATTGATCTGGACCCGGTTCCCTTGAAAAACGACTCGCCCCACCCGGCACGGCGAATCCTCTTTCTCTATTTTCCATGATCGGGAGAAACATCGCGGAGGACAAGTCGTACGCTGCGGAAATGGCAACCTCTTGCGCCTTCCCAACCGGGTTGGGCAACGGCTCGGAGCGCTTGCCCCGGCCTCCTGCAAAAAGTTGCTGTCCGAGACTGCTCGCGGGTCGAGTTTCGCGGCCCGCGCGCGAGATGACCCCGCGATACGCACACAGGCATCGCGGGGTCGGAATCAGGTCGATTGCGAATGGTCCTGCGTTTCGGGGGATCCGCCGGGTTGGTTCACCCGGGGATCATGGGCCATAACGGTCCACTGGCGACGAACTTCAAACCCTGGCTGGACGGCGGCGGGACAGAACGTAGCGGCGCAGGCCAAGCCCGCCCACGGTCGTCAGGAACAGGGCGATCGTGCTTGGTTCGGGAACCGGAGACTCCGCGAGCGTGACCAAGTCTTGCGCGGTGGTGCTGCCGCCGTTGGAGGTCGAGGGAGCCAGCAGGATGCTGTTCGGCAGGCTGAACTTGGCCAAGCCATTTCCGCTACCCAGGCTGATCGAGCCGGGAGAGACAGAGTTGAATGTCGCCGTGACGGTCGAGCTCGAAGGCCCGTTCACCGTGCCGTTGAGCACACCGCTGACCACGACCGGAGCATCGCTGCTTATCGACGTTCCGTTATATGACACGGGCTGGAAGTTGATCCGGAAGTTTGTGTCGTTGTAAGTTGTCGTTTTGCCCTCCCCCAGCGCCTGGATGACAAAGCTCCCCAGGCTCGCATTCGTCGACCCCGTGCTGAGGTCGACAGAATTGCCGCTGATCAGCGGAACGAAGCTGACCACGTTATCGGCGGTGTTGTCGGGGGTGCCCCCCGTTGAACTCGAAACACCGCTCGTGGTGTCGACCTGGCCGGACGTGGTGTAAGAAAGTGGAGAGGCCGTGGCACCAGTCGCAGTCCAGGCGACGAGTCCCAGGGCGATGACCGCGGCCCGCAGCCCAGTCCACCCTTGAATCCTGTGCATCGTTTCCTCCTGAAAAGGATGGGATTGTTCCATAACAATCCATTTACTTCGCGTTGTCTTCGTCTGGACTCGAGCTGTGACGTCCTCACCTGGACTGCTTCACTCCGGGCCATCTCGCCGGCACGGACCAGATCTTGTCGCGAGGTGGACGAACGACACGAGAGACAGGGATCACATCCCCGACCGGATTCCCTCACCGGTCTTTTGACCAGACTCGTTATCGACGAATGACACGACCGAGGATGAGGGGAGGCAATGGTTTGAAAGGCTGTCTGACATCCCTGCCTGCCCATCGAAACTCGGCCATGAGATCCGTCTTCGCGAGTCAAGAGTGTGAATGAACGGCGGGAAGATACACCGATCCGCCGAGTCTGTAAACGGGATTTTGCGTGTTTCTTGAGTTTTTCTTTTTTTTCTGGGTCATGCCACGGGGCCTGCCATCCATTACAACATGCTGATAGGGTCGACATCGACAGCCAGTTCGATTCCCCGAGGGGGTGGATATCGGCCGGACACCTCGCGCATCAGGGCCTGGAGCGGGCGGGCACTCGGGCAGCGTGCTTGCAGGTGAAACCGGTACAGGTTGCGGATCTTGATGATGGGCGCGGGTGCCGGACCGAGGATGCGAACCGAGGCATGGGCGGTCTGGCTGAGCCCGGCTGCCAGTTTCTTCATGAAATCGTACACGGCGGATTCCTCCGGCCCCCGGGCGATCAACCGCACCATCCGGCCAAAGGGCGGCACGCCGAACTTCGCGCGCTCGGGCAGCTCGCTACGGACGAACCCTTCGTAGTCATGCAGCACCGCGTGGCGGATCGCCGGGTGATCGGGGCAATAGGTCTGCACTAGCACGCGACCCGGCCGATCGCCGCGACCCGTGCGGCCGGCCACCTGGGCTACTAGCTGGAAGGTGCGCTCGGCGGCGCGAAAGTCCGGCAGGTGGAGCGCCGTGTCGGCGTTGACCACCCCCACGAGCGTCACGTTGGGGAAATCGAGTCCCTTGGCGATCATCTGGGTGCCCAGCAGAATGTGCACCCTGCCGGCCTTGAAGTCCGCCAGGACCTCCTCGTGACTGCCGGGCCTGCGCATCGAGTCGGAGTCCATCCTGCGGGAGACGTAGTTCGGAAACGCCCCCTGGACCTCGCGTTCCAATCGCTCGGTACCGATGCCGCCGTAGTGCAGGCAGGGCGCGGCACAGGCCGGGCAGGCGGGTGGGCAGGGCCGCTCGGCATCGCAGGTATGGCAAATCAGGATGTGCCGGCCCCGGTGGTACGTGACGGCGACGTCGCACGAGTGGCACTTCACCACGTAACCGCACCGCGGGCAGACCACGAAGGTGTGATAACCCCGGCGGTTCAGCAGCAGCATGACCTGGCCTTCCTCGTCGAGCGCCCGATGCATCGCCTCGCGCAGCGTCTCGCTCAGTCCGCCCAGCATTCGCTTCTCGTGGCGCAGGTCGATGACATCGACGGCCGGCATCGGCCGCCCTTCGACCCGGTTGGGCATCACCAGCCGGGTGTACCGCCCTCGCTCCGCGTTTTGCCAGCTTTCCAGCGAGGGGGTGGCCGACCCCAGGAGCACCGGCACGCGCTCGAGCTGTGCCCGCTTGACCGCCACGTCGCGGGCGTGGTACCGGGGCACCGTCTCCTGCTTGAACGTGCTCTCGTGCTCCTCGTCGATGACGATCAGGCCCAGTCGCCGCGCCGGCGCGAAGATCGCCGACCGGACGCCGACCACGACTTCGACTTCGCCCGCCGCGATGCTTTGCCAGTGCCGGTGCCGCTCGACATCGCTCAGATGGCTATGCAGCACCGCGACCCGGGCAAACCGCCTGCGAAACCGGCGAATGGTCTGTGGCGTCAGGCTGATCTCCGGCACCAGCACGATCGCCTCGCGGCCTCGCGCCACCACCTGCTCGATCGCCGAGAGATAGATCTCGGTCTTGCCGCTTCCCGTGACTCCGTGGATCAGAATCGGAGCGAAGCCCTCGACCTGCAAGACGGGCGTCAGGGCAGCCATCGCCGACTCCTGCTCGCCCGTCAAGACAAGGCGCGGGTGGGTTGTCGGAGCGTCTGCCCGGCCCGGCCGGTCGATCTCGGAACCGTCCGCACCAGTTCCTGGTTGGGCGCCGGATGGCCCTGCGCCCGGCTCCTGCGTCCGGCCGTCGCGGCCGAAGGCAAGCCGGCGGCGCACCGAGTGCACCAGGCCTTGCCGGCGCAGGGCCAGCACCGGTGCGCTGGCGCATTGGGCGCGGCGGCAAACATCCGAGATCGTGAGGGGCTCATCGGCCCGGCACAACACCTCCAGCGCGGCGGCCTGTTTGGGCGAGAGCTTCGGCTTCAGGGTCTGTTCCTTGAGCGCCTGGCGGATCTCCTCGGGAACCAGCAGGAAGGTTCCAACCCGGGTGCCGGCCTGGTTGCGAACTCCCGCCGGTACCGCTGCGTCCAGAGCCTGACCCCACGAGCAAACGTAGTACTCGGCCATCCAGCGCGTCAGCTCGAGCATCTTCGCGTCGATGAGCGGAACGGGGTCGAGGACCTCGGCCACTTCCTTCAGCTTGCGCGGATCGAGACCCTCCGGCGGCGCCGCATCGACGCTCACGCAATAGCCGATCGTCAGCCGGTTGCCCCGCCCGAGCGGCACACGGAGCCGCTGCCCCGGACAGATGGTCCGGCCTGGCCGCGATGGAGCTCGATACGTCAGCACCTGCTCGATCGGCCGGTTGACGACCACCCCCACGAAGGACCCATCGGCGGGCTGTGGGGAGTCGTCCTCGAGCCCGAACCAGGCGGTCTGAGTTTCGTCGGAACCGGTTTCTTCGCGCTGGGCATCACCATCGATCATGGTTGACAAGGCTCATGTGTCGGGCCTATCGTCGAGGATCGCCGCCGCCAGGCGCACTGGTTCGAGGCCGTTTTGCCGCGAGCGGCATCTACCTTTGCCAGTTCACCCAATTTCTGCACGTTTGTCCACAAGAAAGTGGACAGTCGCCGGATCAGCGGTGCGAATAGCAGGGATCGGGCGGGAGTTTTCGACGCCATGCGACTGGGTCTTTTCGGCGGCACGTTCGACCCGATCCATCTCGGCCATCTGATCTTGGCCGAGCAATGCCGCGAGGCCTGCCGGCTCGACCGGGTCTGGTTTGTCGTCGCCGGTGCTCCCCCGCACAAGCAGGGAGACCGCACGCCAGCCTTTTACCGCATCGAGATGGCCCGGATCGCGATCGCCGGCCACCAGGCCTTCGAGGTTTCCGATCTCGAGGCCAGGCGTCCCGGCCCGCACTACAGCGTCGATACGCTGGAAGCCGTGCATCGCGAGCGGCCCGGCGACGATCTCTTCTTCCTGATCGGCGCCGACAGCCTCGTCGACCTCCCAACCTGGCGCGACCCCGCGGGAATTGCCCGCCTGGCCACGATCGTCGTGGTCAACCGGCCCGGGATGGATAAAGCGGATCCGTCGATCGTGCCGAGCTTCGGGCCTGGCACCAAGGACCTCCAATTCGTGACCATTCCATCGATCGGCATCGCTTCCAAGGTCCTGCGGCAGCGCCTGGCCGAGCGCCGAACGATCCGTTACATGGTCCCCCGCGGCGTCGAAGCCTACATCGAGGCGCAGGGGCTGTATCGCGGACCCGCGACTGCCGAGCCGAGCGTCCAGGGCCGTTCGGACTCATCGGGATCCAGCGTGCGAGGATGATGCCGAGTCTCCAATCGCCCAGCCCCTCCCTCTTGCCTTTTACCTTTTACCTTTTACCTTTTACCTTTTACCTTTTACCTTTTACCTTTTTCCTTTTCTCGTCCCCGGGAAGCCGTGGTGGGGAAGGGTGCGAACCCATTCCCCACGATTCACGGCTCGCCGAGGACTTATCCAAAGCTGCCAGATTGCCAAGGAACGTTCTGCGGGAGTCGCTCCTCCCTCGTCATAATCGCGCAAGACGGTAAAGATTATCGGACCTGGCGGGCGATTTCTTGTGCCGATTGGTCAAGGGCCCAGCTACCTGCCAGAGCAAAAGGGGCAAGCCTGAATGGCATTAAGTTTTCGCAAGGGACTCGGCCGAAATGGGTTACAAACAATATGGACGGCACATAATAGCAAATCAGGAATACATATAAATCAAACCCATCGCCGGCAATGGCATTGCATCAGATTATAATTATCTCATTA
>Ga0208565_1001954_pt1 | contig 11520 bp, 9 predicted proteins | sample Sb_taG_7_FD_187706 | JGI IMG/M metagenome (GOLD analysis project Ga0208565, IMG submission 187706) | Peat soil microbial communities from Weissenstadt, Germany - Sb_50d_2_FS metaG (SPAdes) (version 2) | ecosystem: Environmental > Terrestrial > Soil > Wetlands > Peat | place: Germany: Weissenstadt...
CAAAGCCGCGATAGACATGGGTCGTGGTCATCATAACCCCAGGACCTCCAAGAGTGTCTTGATGTCGTCGGGATCGCAAGTCTTTCTACCTCCGTGCGGCCGAACGATGGTCAGCACCCTGCCGCTGCCATCATCACAGGTGCGATGGCTTCCGTGTCCCAATCGATCCTGTCTTCTACCACAGCCGGGTGATCCCGTACGAATCGAGGATCACATCGGAACTCACGAGCGGCATGCCTTCGACTTGGGCTTGTGCCACAAGGAGGCGATCGAACGGGTCTTTGTGATGATTTGGCAGCACTGCCTGGACATCGGCGTACTCGACGGTGATCGGCAAAATGCTCAGCCCGAGGTCTGCGATCGCCTTTTCGATCCAGGCCCTATACGGCAGCGAGAGAGTCAGCTTCTTCAGTCCCACCTTGATGGCGATCTCCCAGATCGTTCCGGCACCCAGGAGAAGGTCGTTGGACGGGCTGGTGATGGCGGCGTGAGCCGCAGGGCTCAGCAGGTTGTCCTGATCGACGTACCAGATCAAGGCATGGGCGTCGATCAGGAGCTTCATCCCATGTACTCCTTGAACTCGTCAAGCGGGGCGTCGAAGTCGGGGGCCATGTAGAGCACGGTCCCCTTCAGTGTGCCCGGTTGGCGCGGCTTGCGCTGCGGCGGTGCGGCGGCGATGAGCCGAGCCACGGGCTGATTGTTCTCGGTGATGACGACCTCCTCACCGGGCGTCAAGTGGTGGATCAACTCGGTCAGCTTGCTCTGCGCCTCCTCGACCGTCACTGTCGGCATGGTGATCGGCTCCCCTCCTGGCAAGTCATTCTTCATGATTCGGACTCGTAACGCTCTATTCTACCAGGCCCCTCTCACGAATTCGCTTGCCTAAGGACGACCATTTGTACTTGCCTCCCGAGGACGCTCCAGGAGGATCCGGTTTCTTTCCGGCTCAAGGGTTCGCGGGCGATCTCCAGTCTTTGCCATTACTCAAGTCTCGCTCGACAGCTTGGGCGATCTGGGGTGCAACATCTCGCAGGCCCTCCAGAGACAGTTTGCGGAGGCAATACATCTCGAAAAACTTTCGCCGATAGCGAATCACTACCTCATCATCTCGTAAGCCGAGCCTCACAATCGTAAACTCTGCCTTCCTGCGTTTCCCTTTTGGAACCCGATCGGTCAGCACAAGCTGGAGGGAAGGAAGGATGATCTTGAACCAATCGTCCTTCACCTCGAAGGGGTCCAGGATCAGTTGATCGTGTTTCCGTTGATTCAGAACGCCTTCGGCATACCGAAAGTTGCTCCACTCATAGGCAAGCTCATGCTTGCCTGTCTTCCTGAGGTGGGCAACGGGAATGAAATGGTCCATGTCGGCCTTCATCACTACCATGACGCAATAGGCGCACTTATGGCGAAATGCCTTGCAAAGGTCGGGCTCGAACTCCGTCCAGTAGTCTTTCGGGCGGTCATAAGCCGGATGCTCCCTGATCCACTTGCGTCCTCGTTTGCGACACCGTGCGTCCCAGTCGGCAGGCTCGTCCTCGAGCGTGAACCGCATCATGGCTTGACCTCGACAATCCACCGAGGCCAAAAGGGATCCAATCCCGGTAAGGACTGTTTCAGGGCTTCGTGAATCTCCTCTTTTGTTTTCAATCCAGCGGGCAGATCTTCGAACTCGCCACGCATGAACGCCTCGGCCGCCTCGATCGCGTTTTCCGCCTCTCTCGAGCGAGCTTGGTCGAGGCCGAACACGGGGGATGTCAGCCAAGCGACTGCATCGCCTTGTTTCGCCCAGGGGAGCCGTCGCAGCGAGACGCTATTCGCTCGCCCCTCGAACTCGAACAAAAACAGTGAATCTCGACTCTCGTCCCAAAGAGCTTCAGCCGACGCCAGAACCAGCGGGGCGTGGGTTGTCGCGAGCACTTGCAAGTCGACCTCTGCTCTCAGTGCCCTGCCAACATCAAGCAATGAGGGCAGCAATGTCCGTTGCCAGCGCGGATGCAGGTGAGATTCAATCTCGTCGACCAGGAGCAGAATTTGCTTTGCTGTTTCTTGTTTGACGAATTGGGCCGCTCTCTTGTGCTCATCCCAGGACCATGTCAGCAGGTAGGCGAGACTCACGATCCTTTTCATCCCCGCGGAGGCATGAACCACAGGAACGTCGCCATACGGCAGGGTAAGGGTCGGAATGTCCCTGACATCGACCGCGGAGAGGCGCACTGGAGATCCGATTCCGATCGGCTCGTCAGGAGACGGCGCAAGGCTTGCAATCACGGTCTTCAGCACATCGAAAGGCGAGGTCTTGGGTTGACTCTGCCAGGCGACCCAGTCGCGAATAAGGCCATTGCAGAGAGTTGCACCGATCTCGGACAGCCCGTTCCAGAGCGTATCGGGTGTAAAGTGGAACGATGATCGCGGTGGTCGACCCCAGGGTGCTGGCGTGGACGAATTGGATTCGATGATCAGGGATTTCCGAGCCGGATCCCAAACTGAAAACCCGCCGTCGACCCGGGCATAGATGACCAGTCCGGGCACAGGGATGTCTTCCACGGGGCGACGCCATTCCTGGCGCTGGTAGTTGAATCGGCTGATGATCGGCGGTCTGGCACGGCCATTTTTTCCGCTCAACTGAAACTTGATCTGTGGTTGAAAACCGGTCCGTGACTTCGCACCATTGTCCGGTCTCGGCCGGGCCGGAAGTCCTGCCCATTCCCCCGTCAGTGCCCACCATGCAATGTCGAGAATAAAGGTTTTTCCGAGTCCGTTGTCGCCCGTGAAGATGTTAAGTCGGTCCGAGAGCTCGATCTGCAATCTCGGTGCCGGCCCAATGTCCCGCAACTTCAGACTTTTCAACATGGGACGATACCCCTCTCACGAAGTTGCTTGCCGATGGACGACCATTCGTACTTGCCTTCCATGAGGTCGTCCCAATTGGGGGCAAAAGAGGCCACTCATTCTTCCCCGGTGGCAGAATGTGGGTGGGCTCTTCTGCTCTCAGTGCGACAACCTCAAAAACCAGAGTCGAGCCGGGAAGGGGCGATCGACAGCCGTGTCCCTCGGATCATCACGTTGCACTGGTCAGCGACTGCCCATCCAGCCTTATGGCGGCTTGGACTGCGATGGGCCCGGCGTCGATTCTACCAGATTGCTCAATCGCTGAGGCTGTTTCGTGTCGCTGCAAATCAGGCTCAGGTGTGGTCGCAGCTCGCTTGCATAGAAGGCGAGATGTCTCGTTTCGCCCCGAGCATTCCCGCCGGGCCGTCTGATGAATGCCCGCGAAAAGCGTTTAGCGGACCTGACGCCGAAAGCCTCCGTCTAAAGTTCCTCGAAGCCGTACTCCTTGAACTTGAGAGTCCGGCAGTTCTCGGTCACGTCGCGAACGAGCTTGACGGAGGCGCCTTCGGGGAGGATGGCCTGGATGTCGAGAGTGACTTGAACATCGGCACCGACGATGCCGGCGAGATGGCTCAGAACCTCGAGGCCGATCTTGGAGGCGTTGTTGCCGGCACGGATTGGGTCGAGGTCGACGGATCCATGGAACCGACGGAGAACGGGCGGGAAAGGCAATTGAGGCGTCACGCCGCCTCCTGCCTTAGAGCCGGCTCCCGCGGGGGGCGTAGTTTCACCCCGAGTCCTGGTGACGTCGCCCTTGCCGCCCGGCGTTGAGTCGGGCCCCGGGCGCTGCTCGGCTTCAAGCTGGGGGGCAGCGACCTCCGGTTTGACGAGCAGGCTGCCGGGGTCGGCGGCCACACGGCCGGGTTGGCCGGCCCGCAGGGCACAATAACGGCGCTTCTGATCGTCCCAGGATTCCGCGTAGGCCAGGCCATCCTCCTTCCACGTGAGCCGCTCGGTGGCGTCGCGGATCGCGGTGAGGATGACGCCCTCGTTCTTGATCCGTGGGAGGTAGAGATAGCGGGCCATGTCTTCGCAGAGCTGCCGGATCGGGACATGATCGCCTCGCCAGAGCGGGATCCGGTCGATCTCGTGGCGGAGCCGGCTTCCGCCCATGTCGACCATGAGAAGTTCTTCGGCCTTGAGCTTCCTCGAAGCGCGGTTGGCGAAGGCTCCCTCCCCCTGAAGACGATACTCGGTCCACTCGGGCTGGCCCTGGGGGTCGGGCTGGCCCGGCACGATCAGCCACTGATAGGTTTCCGGAATGCGTGCGTCGACGGTCTCGTTGGCCGTCTTTTGCTTTGTGGTGGCCTGGCTGGACTGGAACTGATCCAGGTTTAGCTTGATATGGTCGTCCCAGATCGAGGACCAGGCCAGAAACTGACGCACGGCCTGCTCCAGCTCTCTCAAACGCGTTGTGTCCGCGGCCAGAAAGACGAGCGTGTTCTTGTAATTCCTCGGGCTGTTCCCCCTCGATTCGAGAATGGAAGCGGCTGCCTTCCTCGCCGCGCTGCTTGCATCGCGTGCCGAGTGCGGGTGTGCCGGACCGAGGATCACCAGCCGGGCTTCGGTCTCGTCCGGGATGTCGCTGCTCTCGACGCAGGGATGAATCTTGGCGAAGTCGCCCTTTGTTCTGGCCTCGTCTCGAAGCCGGCGCTGAATCTCGTGCTCGACGTCGTCGTCAGAGAGTTGCCCGGCCCGATCGTCCGCGAGCCGGGTGACGGTAGGCTGGGTGGAGTACCAGTAACGCTTCCCATCGACATAGAGGTACGTCGCCTTGTCCGTGAGGCGGCGGATCGCATCGCCGAAGGTGGCGACCGTCTCGCCGGGCTGGACACAGCCAAGCTTCACTTGCCGCTCGTCGATGCCTCGATTCGCCGCTTTCTGAACCGGGGCCGAGCCCATGTAGATCGTTCGCGCCACGCGCCTGCATGCCGAATAGCGGCCCAGGTTCGGATTCTCCCGGTCGAGGGCCAGCGGAAGCGACGACGCTCCGTCCACGTCCTTGTTGATCACGGGTATCCACTGGTCCTCGAGGTACCGCGTCAACTCGAACTGAACCAGCGAGTCATCGACGGGAATGGTCGCCGGCATGATCATCAGGTTGGCGTCGTTGCGCTCCCAAAGGGAATGAATGACGGCCGCCATCAGGCGGAGAACGCCGCGAGTCCTCTGGAACTTGTCCAGGGTCGACCAGTCGTTGTACAGGCGGTCAAAGAGCTCGGGATGGATCGGGTACGCCATCTTGATCCGGCGCTCGTAGTCGGCCTCCCGGCAGTCGAGCGGGAACTCTTGCTGCTGGGTCCCGTAAAGTTCTGAAAAGGCGCGCGCCACGGCATCCCGGGCCACGTACTGCTCGCCGGTCAAGGGCTGGAAGAGCCGACGGCGAACGATCTCGAACCCCTCGTCCGGGCTGGCCGGCCGCCATGAGGCTTCGACCCGTCCCACGGCGTTCTTGAGCCTTGACAGAGCCTCGCGTCCGCGTTCGCCGCCGACTTCGATGTCGGTCACTCCGTGGTCGGCGCGCTGGTGGGGGCTTTCCGAGGCGGGAATGCTGACGACGAGCAGAGTCTGCTTCGCGGCCTTGACGGCCTCGCTTAAAGCCTGGGCGAAGGTGAACTGGGTGTCAAACGTCCCGGCCGGCAGGTCGGCCTTGCCGTGGAGCTGTCGCGCGTAAGCCACCCATTCGTCGATCAGTATGAGGCAGGGAGCGTACGTGTTGAACAGCTTCGTGAGGGTGTCGCCCGGGTTCGTTCCCCGTTCATCATCCTCGCGAACCAGCTCGTAACCGGCCTTGCCTCCGAGTTGCCAGGCAATTTCTCCCCAGAGGGTTCGGACCACGGTCCCGTCGGGCTTCTGGTGCAGTCGACCGGGAGAGATCTGGGTCCCCACGAAAACCGCTCGCCGCACGTTGCGGGCGGCGGGAACCGCGCTCTCCTTGAGCAGCTCTTCGATTCCCGGCAAGGCGCCGGGTGCCGTGCCCGAGAAAAGGTGATAGAGGGCCAGCTCCGAGTGGGTCTTGCCGCCGCCGAAATTGGTCTGGAGCTCGACGACCGGATCTCCGCCCGTTCCCGCCATGCGGAGCAGAGCTTGCAAGAGCAATCGGCTCAAGCCCTCGGTCAGGAAGGTTCGGCGGAAGAACTCGGTGGGGTGCTTGTATTCGTCGGTGCCCTGACCCTGATAGACCTGCCAGAGATCGGCGGCGAACTCGGCCTGCTGATAGCGGCCCGAGGCGACATCGGGATGGGGCGTGACCACCTCTCTCCAGATCTTCAGGCCGCCTTGAGGCTTCCCCTCGGTCGGCTGGAAGGACTTCTTGCGCATCTCCTGCCGGCGCTGCTCATCGAAGACGACCCGCATCAGGTCCATGCGGATCTTGCCGACCTCGGTGGCTTGGTCGCCCGCCGAGACCGCGCTCAGTAGTCGCTCCATCGAGTCCAGGGCACGGACCGCGTCGTTGGAGTTGAACTGTGCGTTATGGGCCCACTGATTGCGGACGACCTTGAGCTCGTTCACCAGGCTCCGCTCGACCTGACCCAGGGAATCGCGGAAGACGGTATTCCAGTGATCGAGCATCGCGCCGAGGAGCGTATGGGGGTCGTTCCAGTCGACTTTTTGCGACGATTCGCGGCCGGTGGTCTGCCACGAAGGCCCCAGGCGAGACTCTAGCTCCCGCTCAACGTAAGGCCGAAGCCCGCTCGCCATGAGCTCGAGGCCCTTGCTTATCCGGTCGCGATTGGTGATCGCCATGGCTGTCGTTCCCTCACGCGTCAAGGAGTACCGGAAATGGGGAGTGAACGAATCCTGTTTCAGCGGCGAAGAGCAGCGCCTCTCGAATATCCTCTGCCTCGAGGTCGGGATAGCCCGCCAGGATTTCCCTTGGAGTCATCTGCTCAGCCACCATGCTCACGATGGTGGCGACGGGGATGCGCAGACCTCGGATACAAGGGACCCCTCCCATCTGGAGGGGGTTCACCGTGATGCGCGAGAACTTCATCTTTCGTTCTCCTTTCCGGGCTAAAATCTCAGAACAGCTCTTGCTGACTCGAGCCGCCCCGGCTTCGCTTGGTGCGAGCAAGCTTCGCCAGTTCCGGCCAGGCGATCACGAGGCCATTGCCAAGCTCGAGCCTACATCAGTTCGAAAAGGCTGTCTTTCCCCAGGTGGACAGCATATTTCTTGACGAGATCGCCCAGCGGGGCGGAGTCATGCAGGGAAATCCAGCAATCGATGGAGCCCCGATAACACCATCGTTCGGCTCTGAAGAGCCGGCGGTCGGGGCTTGTGAGAACGAAGCGGAGCATTTTTTCGTAGGGCGAACGCCTGAGCAGCCGCTCGCGTTTTTCATCGAGTCGTCGCGATGTGCTCAGGAGCATGGGGCCGGCCAGGTCCGCGACAATCTCCGCGCACTCGGCCTCGCTCATCAAGGGGAGATAGACGACCAGGCTGTGCTCCTGCACATCGACGACGAAGTGGTTGAGGCCTCCGTACCGACGAAGGCCTTGTTCCACCTGCTCGCGTTCAAACGGTTTGATCGCGGTATGTGTGACCTTTCGGAGCACGACCTGGGCTCTCTCGGGAAGCTCATGGATCTCGTAGCCCTCGGGGACCGACTCGATCGGGTTGCCCTCGAGGCTCCGGCTCACGTAATAGCGGGGTTTCCCGGTGCGGGTCTTCCCCTCGTGGAGGTAAAACAAGTGCCCCATGCGATTCTCGTACTCGAGCGGCATGTCCCCTCCTAAAAGAATTCCCCCTGTTCTTGCCGCGTTCGTGGCCCTTGCGAACGCGCGAGCTTCGTCAATTCGGGCCAGGCGATGACCAGGCCATTATACGCCAGCGCCTCCTCGGCCCACTTCTTGCGTTCGCAGATCGCTTAGAGACGATAAGCTAGGTCCCGAGCCGTCTCGGCTACGCCCCCGAGCTTGTTCATCAGCGCGGCGGCGGCCGGCTCTCCGTCGTTCTCGAGCGCGCGAATCAGATGCTGGGTCGTTTCCCAGACGGTCAGCCGCTTGTCCCGAGTCGGGTCCCAGCCCTTCGGTAGTTGTGATCGCCCTGTGAGCTGTACCTTGCCGCCCTTCGCCTTCACGACTCCGGCTTCGACAAGGCCGTTGATGGCAGTGTTCTTGGCCTTGCAGAATGTCTCAGCGTCGCCGAAAGGCCCCTCCTGGGCTCCGTACTGATCGAACCAGGCGAGCGCCCAGCGGGTATCGGCGTCGAACTCACCCTCCTGCTCGGCGAGAACTTCGTCGAGCACTTGGTTGATGATGCCGAGAGCCGTGCGGACGGTCATCGACGTACCGTCCGATTCGATTACCTTGGCGTATCGAGTGAAGACTGCCATGCCGGGACCGATGGCGGCTTGAGCCAAGTCGACAGGCGCAATGTTGCCACGCTGCAGATTACGAAGCGCTTCGGGCAACTCCTGTCGTAGAGCGTTCATGAGCTCCTTGCGCGTCGCCATCCGAGCGTCGGCGGGGCGGGGGCGGCAGACCAACACAATGGAGGACGCGAGAGCATTGCTCGACATGCTGCGTATTCGCGTTGTTCCCTCGGTTCGCAACGGCCAGGTTCCGCCAATTTGCCAGCCTGCGTCAGACAAGCCCTGCAGGAAAGTTTCCCAACCTGTGGAGATAAGGGACCCTCCCACCATGTCGTTCTCACTACCCGTAGCTTCATCGTCCTCCGCCTGTTTGAAAGCGTAGTAGATGGTCGTCGGATAGCTGAGGGCACCTTGTTCGCGTAGCCGTCTCGTTACCTTCGCCATCCCACGCTCAAAGGACAGGCGAGCTTTCTCCTTGCCGCCCTGACGGAACGGGTCGGCCACTAGCTCCTCAGCCTTCGGGACGAGCACGGTGCCGAGCAACTCAGGATAGATTGGCTGCAAGGGTCGGCGCAGCCACACGTAGAAGAAATCGGACAGGTCCGCGTAGGGAACATTATCGTAGTAGGGTGGGTCGGTACTGAATAAAGCATTCAGCCTCGAAGAGTTCGCGGTCGCCGCATCCCCTTGCGTCGAGTAACCACCTGGAGAGGCTGGGAGGCCCAGCGCAGTCTTAAAGGCTCCATCAACGACTCCACCAAAGTCACCGCCGGCTCCAGCGAAGGGATTCACCTCGGTGAAATCCCAAACCATTGCCAGCGCTTGACGCCCGAAAGCTGGCGCGGACTTGCCCTCGCCCGCTCTCCAACGCGCGAGTGTCGTATTGAACACCGCTGATTTGCTGGAGCACAGGCCCAGATAAGTTGCCACTCCATCGGCGTACAGTGCGTCCCCATTCGAGTTCTCAAGAATCATCCTCCAAACATCGCCAACCAGACCGGAGAGTGTCCCCAAAAGCTCCAATTGACGATTTGTGAAAAGATGGCGATGCTTCATCATGCCATAGGTGGTCGGGGTCAAGTAACGAGTGTCTCCAACGATGTCTGTATCGGGCATGTCCGCCGGCAAACGCACCCCTTTCGCCAATGACTCCTGCTCCGCGACCGGGGAGAGATAAACCCGTTCATTGCGGCCCCTAGCCACGATCGCCATGAGCCGGACACCCAGGCGCCCAGCCATGCCTTCACCTCGGATGTATTCGCGAGCAATGGGCTCGTCCGTGAGCAGGCAACGGTCGCCTCGCGCCCGATTGATGGTTCCGTGCACGACCTGACCTTGGCCTGTTCGGACCCTAAATTGATAGGACATATTCGAGCGATCAATAACCGGCTCGACCCACGCTTTCTTTCCCCCCTTCGTGCAGAGGGCGAAGGATGTCACCAACGGGATGTTAGCGCCTCGGCACGCCGGGTTCGGACTAGCGACCGTCCGAGCCCACAACCAGGCGATGACCGTCAGTTCCTGCCCGACGTACTCGTTTAAGTCCGGCCGGTCCTCGGCCATGTCCCGGGTCACCTTGACCCCGGGATACAGGTGGCCTATGCGCTTCTCCGCTTCGTCGCGCATCCACAGTCCATAGTAGCGCACGTCCTCGGCTAGGCCCCTTGACCCTCGCCATTGAGCAATCCCCTTTTCTTGGGCGTTCCTCGCCTGCCATTCAGGATTGACCGGCGGCCGACCGGCGAACTTGGGCGGGATCTCAATGATCGCCTTTGTGATGAGCACAGCCACCGGGTTCAGGTCGCTGGCAAAGGCACGCAAGCCCAGCCGCTGGGCTTCGAGCGGGATCGACCCTCCGCCGCAGAAAGGGTCCAGCACCGGCGGGGCGTGCTGCTCCAGGAAGGCGTTTACCGACTCGGCATCAGGCAGGTGCCGATCCTCGATGATGCCTTGCGCGTTGATCTGCACCCGGCCTTTGCTCACAAGCGAGCCGACCGTCTCTCCGCCAGGCAGCGACTCCTCGCGCTTCAGTTCGCCGCGTTCCACCTTGAGCGAGGCCACGCACCGGGCGATCTCGGTTCGCGCGGCACGGATGATGACGGGATGGTTCGAGTTCTCCCAGGGAACCATTTCCTCGATCAGACGGTGCAGCCGGGACCGCTCCTGGCCGATCCATTGCTCGCGCGTCTCGCCAGAGAGCTTGGCCGCGTCCGGATCGCTCTCGGGGTCATCCACCAGCGACGCGAACAGCACCGCCCGGCACGCCGCCAGCGGCCGCCTGGCCCACCAGAGATGCAACGTGCTCGGATGCCCATGCCGGATCGACTTTTCCTTCGCCGAGGCCTTGTTGATCGCCTCGAGGGGAAGGGAGACTTCGATCAGCTTCTTGCGAGGAGTCAAGTCAGGAGTCTCCGTGGATGAGTCGTTTCAAGGCATTCCGGCAGCGCCCGAGGCTCCGGGAATTTTCGGCGGCCAACTCGGGTCTCCATCGACCTGAGTCCGTGGCGAACTCGATCATACGAGAGGTATAGGCCGGTCCAACCAAGCGTCCGCTCCCCGGTCGAGGCACCATGTCCTCGCGGATGTCGCGCCGGCGTGACTGGCGAGCCAGGTCGACCATGGTCCGCTTGGGATCAACAAGTGTCTCAGGATCTCTGGGCACTTTGATGGTACCGATCCCAAGGAACGCCGAAATCCGCTCGCGGTCGCCCAGAAGCCAAGCCTCGACCTCACGCACGGCAACGCGGAAACACATCCTGCGCGCAGGCTCGGGCAACCATTCCTCGCGGAGGGCCGAGGGACATGGGTCATCCTGGTCAAGATCGACAAGGACAAACCAGGAAGCATACATCGCTGCGTTATTATATCCGCGGACGTCACGCCTCGGACTTTGTTTACCGTTCTGGCCGTAAACCGCAACAGGCACTGCACCGGCCTCCGCCAGCAGCCGTTTGAGGACCGCTTCGTCTGTCGGACCCTCGGTAGCCCCATAGATGAGAATCGCACCTTGGGAAGACACCGCATCAGGTTCCGAAGAATGTCATTCGGTGGACCTTCTCTGGACGAGTCCGAGGGATAACCGCGTCGGCCATGCTGACTCCACCTTCCAGCATCAAACGGATATCTTTGATGGAATCAGCCGAGTGAACGAGCGATCCCTCAGCGCCCGGTTCGAGAAGCAAAACCTCATCGAGTCCAATCCCCTCGTCTTGAAGCAAGTTGTACGAATGCGTGCTCACCAGAATCTGGCGTCCACTGTGGCGTTGCACCCTGGCGAACATCTGAGCGACATGACGAACCACTTCGGGATGGAGCG
>Ga0208565_1001965_pt1 | contig 11482 bp, 9 predicted proteins | sample Sb_taG_7_FD_187706 | JGI IMG/M metagenome (GOLD analysis project Ga0208565, IMG submission 187706) | Peat soil microbial communities from Weissenstadt, Germany - Sb_50d_2_FS metaG (SPAdes) (version 2) | ecosystem: Environmental > Terrestrial > Soil > Wetlands > Peat | place: Germany: Weissenstadt...
TGGCATGCAAGAGGTCCGGAGTTCGAATCTCCGTAGCTCCACGACGATCTGTTCTCGCAGGTCAGAGGCCATATACGAAACTCCGTCCGTGTCTTCGGCGAAGCGTGTGCGGCGTGCTGATGCCCGTGCCCGGATCCGGCGTGACACTGTTCCCGCAGGTCAGGCGCATGCCAGGGCCAGCGAACCAGCGCTTGCGCCGCACGCAAGAGGTCACGATCCAGATCGCGGATCACCGCAGGTCAGCAGGCCAGCCGCCCGGGCTGGTTACCTAACTGGTTACCATCGGCCCGCGGAACCCGCGCAGCGTCGGGGCGGTCTCACGCACATGAACCGGACCACTGGCGTGTCGTTCGCGCAAGCCTGAACTCGCGCGCCCGGACCGTGGCGCCGATCGAGATTGCCCGCCGACATGACTGGCCGCCCGGCGGTCAGCAGGAGCGACCAGCCGGTCCGGTGGCTTGCGACCTCAGCCGAGCGCGGGACCATCGCTGGCGGACCGGCGGCCTGGCGGAGCGCAGCGAGCCGGCGTGCGGTGCGCGGCCGCTGCCCGCCGGCTGGCCCCAGCCGCCTCGGAACACCAGCCCGGCATCCGGACGCGGCAGGCACCCGATCGCCAGGTGACCGAAAGACCTCGTGGCCACGCTCGCGCCGGCCCCGCGCCAGCCCGTGCCCACCTGCCGGGACGGTCACCGCCGCCGGCCCGGTCACCATCGGCACCGCAGGCAAAGGGCCGCGTCAGCGCCAGCATGCGCAGGCACCCCACCGCAGCCCCGGGCCCGCGCGGCTATCAGATACCGCGCTGCGTCCCGAACAGCGGACACAGATAGTGAGCAGGCGCCAAATGCGCAGCTTCCCATAACCGTACATATCGCCGACTCGGTGCACAGGATTGCGTCCTTTGCCCACCAGGCTGCCGTGCGCAGATCACCGTGATCGGGGCGCTCGGCTGGCCGGTCGGCGTCAGGCTTATGCCAGCGGAAGCAATGCGCCGCGCACATGCCGGTTATGCACAATCCGCCCGACGGATCCAAGCGCAGTATTTAGGCCCCTCTGGAGGTGGCGAGCGAGCCAGGTGCAGTCGGCGGCGATCTCCCCGCACTCGCCGAATCGGTCGCCTGTGAGGTGTGGCGCGGGGGCCCAGGTCGACGGCTGATACACGAATTGGCCTTTGTGGTTCACGGAGTGACGCATGGTTAGGTACCTTGCGAAGTGACTACTAGGTGATCCCGCCGTGCTCGCCGGCGACCGTTGGCTGGAGTGCTCGTGAGCGACCAATATGGACCGGGCGAGCTGCCGATCGGCGAAAGCGCGGAGGTTAGGGTTGGCTCCAGAGTCGCCGGCTACCGCGTGGAGAGTCAGGTCGGCCGGGGCGGGATGGCGGTCGTGTTCCGGGGACGCGATGAGCGCCTGGGCAGGACTGTGGCGCTGAAGGTCCTAGCGCCGGCGCTGGCGGCCGATGAGGCTTTCCGGCAGCGGTTCATCCGGGAGTCGAGGGCCGCGGCGGCGGTAGACGACCCGCACATCATTCCCGTATACGAGGCCGGCGATGCAGACGGCGTCTTGTTCATCGCGATGCGGTTCGTTTCCGGCGGGGACCTGCGGACACTGGTTCGCGGCACCGGTCCGCTATCGGCCAGGCGGGCCACGGGCATCGCGTCGCCCGTGGCCTCAGCCTTGGACGCGGCTCATGAGGCGGGGCTAGTGCATCGGGATGTCAAGCCATCGAACATGCTGCTCGACACTCGGCCGGGCCGCCCCGATCACGTGTACTTGTCAGACTTCGGGCTCAGCAAGGGCGCGCTTTCATCGGTTGGGCTGACTGGCTCAGGCTTGTTCCTCGGCACGCCCGATTACATCTCGCCTGAGCAGATCGCTGGCCGGCCTGCGGACGGGCGGGCCGATCAGTACGCGCTGGCCTGCTCGGTGTTCGAGTTGCTGTGCGGAGAACCGCCTTTCTCACGCGATCACGGCATGGCGGTGATCTACGCCCACCTGAATGAGCCACCGCCGACGCTGACGTCGCGGCGCCCGGACCTGCCGGCAGCCGTGGACGAGGTTCTTGCCAGAGCCATGGCGAAGGAACCTGCTGATAGGTATCCCAGCTGCGGCGACTTCGCCGACGCCCTGCGCCTTGCCCTCGATATCCCGGCGTATGAGGGCGAGCCCAGGAGCGGTGAGGACCAGCGACCAGCCACCGTGATTGTGGCTGCGACGCCGACGGCCGAGGCCATTGACGATGCTCCCGCCGACCGAGCGGCCAGGTCGAACAGCGCGTCGACGCTCACTTCGCCAAGCCCAAGCCCGGCTGGAACGGCCGACATGAGCGGCGAGGACACCGCCGGCACCGACGCGGCTGACGGGACTCGTCAACCCATTCCGGCGGCTCCGCTCCCGCTTCCGAGCCGACGGTCGGCAGCGGGAGGGACGAGCCTTATCGGACCTGCGCCAGGCGCCGGGGCAGCCCGAACTCAAGAATCGCCGAAGCTGGCCGACCTGACAAGCGGCCGGACGAGCGGCGGCGGGCGGCGGGCCGCAATGGCGACCGTGGCTACCCTGGCACTGATCGCAGCCGCGGCAGGCATCCTCCTCCCGCGCCTTTCCCACGGCTCGGCGCCAACCCAGCATTCGGACACGCGCGGTCATGGCAAGAAGGTCAAGCCGCCGCCGATCATCTCGATCGCGGGACGGATCAACGCCGTGACCGCCGCGCCAGGCGGCACCGCATGGGCGGTCGGCCAGTCTTGCCCCTCATTCTGCGATTTCGCGCCGACCACCGCCAAGGCGATGATCCTGCGGTGGAATGGCACCAACTGGCTCCGCGTCCCGGCTCCGAGCCCCGGAATGGACGCCAACCTGACCGGGGTCAGCGCGGCGCCGGATGGCACGGCATGGGCGGTCGGCCAATACTGTGCCACGAGCTGCGCCAAATCAAACTCGTCAACGATCGGCACCGCATTCATCCTCCGCTGGGACGGTTCGGCGTGGTCCCGCGTGCCCAGCCCCGCCCCTGGATCCCAGTCCTACCTGAGCGACGTGAGCGTCGCTCCGGACGGCACCGCATGGGCGGTCGGCTCGTGCGAGTGCATTCCATCCCAGGTCTACAGCGGGATGATCCTGCGGTGGAACGGTTCCACCTGGCTCCGCGTCCCCAGCCCGAACCCCGGAACCTTTGATGGCCTAACCGCGGTAGGCCAGGCGCCGGACGGCACCGCCTGGGCAGTGGGCACAACGTGCCCGCTAGGCAATTGCGCCAACAGATCAGGGCAGACTCTGGTAGTGCGCTGGGACGGCACCGCTTGGTCCCAGGTGCCAAGCCCCAGTCCGGGCGCCAACGCCTACCTGGGCGGGTTGGCCGTGAGCCAGGACGGCACCGCGTGGGCCATCGGTCAATCGTGCAAGTCATACTGCCTGCCACCTAAGGATCGGCCCATCATGCTGTTCCTGCACTGGAATGGCTCTGCCTGGATGCGCTCCCCAGTGCCCGTCACCGGGTACATATCCGGCGTGAGCGCCGGGTCAGGTGGCACCGCGTGGGCAGCCGGCCAGATGTGCATTGGGAATTGCTCGACGCTCACCTCCGTGATCCTGCGCTGGACAGGCGCCGCCTGGTCCCGTATCCCGATTCCCCGCCCTCCCCCGGATAACTGGCTTGACACGGTGCTGACCGCGAAGAACGGAACCGCCTGGGCGTTCGGTGAATTCTGTACCGCGCAATGCCAGACGCAATCGCAGACCAGCGACATACTGATCTTGCGTTGGAACGGCACCACCTGGTCGAGATGGTGAATGAGGTGATCACAACGAATTAGGAATGGCTGATCCGAGCAGATCGGTCGTTTCGGGATAGCGCTGCCTGGCTCGTTCCGCTGCCGCTGATGCTCCGTAGCTCCTGAGCATGGTCGGGCTGGACCATGCGTTCTGCAAGGCTCGCGATCCAACCTGCAGATCACCCAATTCGGTGCGCCCGAAAGGGCGAGGCGACCGGCCGAGACGAACGCCAGAACGGCGGATATCGCGTGCTCGCTCAAGAACCGTCCAAGACGCTCCGTGACGTATGAGTGAACGATCATCATCGCGGCAGGAGCAGCGCAGATACTGGCAGGAGATCGGAATTGGCGATTCAGGTGGTTCTATCGGGCGTGTCGGCGGCCGGGTCTTTCCAGTCGTCGGGTGGGATGATCTTGGCTTCGATGCCGGCGTGCTCGGCGAGCAGGTAGAGCAGGTTCGCTCCGTCGATCAGCTCGATCGGCTTGTTCTGGGCGAATTCGAAGCTGGCTTGTCCGTAGCCGGACGTGGTGACGAGGATCCCTTTGCTGGCGCCTTCGTTTTGCAGGGTCCCGAAGAGATCCCGGACGGCTGATACGCCGACCGTGTTCTTGTACCGTTTCGCCTGGATCACTACCTTGCCGCCGAAGATGGGCCGTGGGTCCCAGGCGACGCAGTCAACCCCTCCGTCGCGCGACGGGCGGGTCTGGCGGGATTCCAGGCCCATCTTGGTGAACAGATTCTGGATCAGTGCCTCGAATTCGGTGGGCGTCAGCTCCATGAGATTGGGTCGCTGGTCGAGTTCGGACAGCGCGTCGGTTTCCGCGACGAACCGCGGGTCGACCATGCTGAACTCAAGCACCGGCCGCACGGGCACGAGTTCGGCCGGGCTCTTCGACACCGCGGCCGACAGGTGCCTCAGGCATGCCAGAGGCTCCACGTGCGCCAGGTCCAGCTCGCCGAAGACGCCGCGCGTCGTACGCAGCGTGACCAGGCACGGGCGCACGCGGCGGCCGCTGCCAGGATCGGTCGTGTCCACCACGCCGTTGAAGACCACCGTGTCGACGTGCCCGCCGGAATCGGCCTGCAAGAGCTCGTGCACCGTGCGGACCGTGACCTGCGCGACAGCTGAGGCATACAGCGCCTTAACCTGTGCCAGGGGCCGGGCCGTCTCGGAGACGGTGTCAGAGGCCTTGACGTACCGGTAGGCCCTGCCCGCCGGCACCACCGCGGTGGTCGGCAGCTCGTACTCGACGACCAGCTGCCGGGACTCCGGGACATACGCGAGCCTGAACTTCTGCGGGAACCCCTCCGGGTACCGGGAGGCCTCCAGCACCAGGGAGCAGTACGAAATGACCGCGTCGAGGTCGCCGCGGCGGTAGTCGGCCTCAAACGCGTCGATCTCCGCGTGCTGGTTCCTGGCCACGGCGTTCGCGTAGTCCGCGGCAGCCTGCCAGTCAGCGCGGGCCCGATCCAGAGCGGCGGCCCGGCACTCCTCACGCAGCCGGTGCGCCTCCACCGCCTGCGCGTACGCCGCCTGGCCGGCGGCGACGGCCTGTTCCTGCTTGCCTGCGCCGAACATCTTCGACAAGCCAGTCGGCGGAGGCGGCAAGAACGCGTCAGGAACTGGCGGCGGCTCGGGCCGCTCCAGGTATGCGTGCTGCCATGCCGCGATCGCCGCGGCGTGCTTAAGCGAGGGAAAACTGATGCGGCAATCCCTGCCCAGACTGAGGGCCAGCAGTTCCTGCAGCGCCGCCACCTGGGCATCAAGGTCACCATTAGCCGCGGCAACGGACGCCGCCCGGCTCTCGGCATACAGACGCTTGCGTTCCTTCTCATCGGCAGCGCTGGCCCGCAGATATGCGACATGCGCCCGGTCCGCCTCCCGCCGCGCCGCAGCCTCAGCCCGAACCTGCGCCGCGCTGGCTCTCGCAGCTTCCCGCTGCATCTGCGCGAATGCAGATACCAGTGAACGGCGGCGCGCCACCTGCACCTCCTTCGCCACGGACCGTTAGCCAGGTGTACAGGACTGAGATTACTCCCGAACCCAATGCATGAATGGCCGAGAATGACGCATTGTCGGCGTATTCTCGTCCGTCGCCGTCGCGAAGCTGCACTGTCCAGGCCGACTGATGCCGCCCTCGATATCAGCAGTCAGAGCCTCTCCACTCAGCGAGCCACCAACTGGCCATCAGCCGCTGGTCGATGTACAGGGATCGTGGCCGTCTGGACATTCGATTACTAGCGACCTGACCAGGCCGCCGACTCACCAGACGCGGCAGAACGTTCTGTATCACGAAAACCACTAGCGGATCGCCGCGTCTGGGCTCCCAATCAGAGCCGTCGTTGTGCGACCCGAAGCCACGGTAGTTTTGCTGGCGGGCGAGATGGAACCTCTGTGGGCTGAGAAGTGCAGATAGTCCGCGCGGCGGCCAGGCTCGCAGAAGGGGCCTTGCTATGACTGAGCGCCCGAAGATGAACAAGGAGCCGGACTACTTGGCAGCTAAGCTGCGCCGGGTTCACGACCCGGACGTGCGGCCACTCAATGAGCTGGTCGAACGCTGGCGGCAGGAAGGTCGTCAGGTGCCTTATGCCGACCCGGACTCCTGCGGGGTGCGCAGCAGGGTCTTGTTCTTGCACGAATCGCCCGGCCCGCAGGCATCGGCGCACGGCAGCGGGCTGGTCAGTACGGACAACAACGATCCCAGCGCCGAGCGGTTCTGGCGGATGGCCAGCTTGGACGGCGGGTCCATGGCCCAGCTTGGGTTACCACGACGAGCCACCGACCGCGATCAGCCCGGTCGCAACCGACGACATGCTGCTGCTCGGCTGGTACAAGTACGCCCGCTCATCGGCCACGCCCGCATCCGCCGGTCACGGTGGGGTGCCGCGGCGATCAATAGCAACGACGCCGACGCGGCGGCGGACGCTGAACTGCCAATCTCCGGGAACTGCGGTCTGTGCTCCACAGCACTAATGGGCATGTCGGATAGTGCATAAGTATGCACAGGGCTCAATGAAGACCATCAGCAATGTCGCCGGGACAGATGCAGCCGCTCGACCCTAGGCTGTGAGCGGGCCGCAGTCAGAGCGTGGCAAACCGCGACATCAAACCGTCCACCCCGAGCTGTAGGGCCCTGCCGGTCCAGCCCCGCCAGATGCGCTGATGTGCCGGAGATCAGGTGATGTGGTTGCGGTCGAGGCACCCGGCGCTGGTTAGTCTGAAGGAGTTCTTGGTCCGAGATGCCGCGCTGGCGGGCACAGAGATCCAGCGGGACTTGGTTGGGCAGGGCGCTGGCGTGCGGGTCATGGGCGAGGAGAATGACCTGCGGACAGCCGACAATATCGGCCGGTGCGGGAGGAATTTGCGGTTATGCGTGCGCGCGGCGGCCTGGCTGGGCATGCCTTCATTTCTTATGTTCGTGAGGACTCGCGCCGGGTCGATGAGTTGCAGCGGACGCTTGAGGCTGCTGGTGTGCCGGTGTGGCGGGATACGGCTGATCTGTGGCCGGGTGAAGACTGGCGCGCGAAGATCCGCAGCGCGATCACCGACAATGCCCTGGTATTCATCGCCTGCTTTTCCCAGGCGAGCCGTGCCCGTGGCATGAGCTACCAGAATGAGGAGCTGACGCTGGCGATCGAGCAGCTGCGGCTGCGCCGGCAGATGAGGTGTGGCTCATTCCGGTCCGGTTCGATGAGTGCGAGATCCCGGGCCGCGACATCGGGGCTGGCCGGACCCTGACGTCGATCCAGCGCGCTGACCTGTTCGGTGACCGTTCGGGCGAAGGCGCCGAACGTCTCGTCGCGGCTATCCTGCGGATCCTCGGGCGGCGCGCAGGGGCCGCGCCTCAGCCTGGGCGCCGCCCGGACCGTCGGCAATCGGGCGGGTACCTTCCGCGCGGGATGCGGATCAGTGGCAAGCGCGAGCTGGCAGTCGTGCTGGCCCGGTGGCTGGAGGAGTCCGGTGCTGCGACGATCGGGGACGTCGGCTCTTTCGGCCGTGCGGCGTGCCTGCTGATCGACGTGGGCGGGACTGAGGTCGTGCTCAACGCCGACACCAAGCGAGCCGCGGTGGAAGCCTACGTGCGGGCCAGCGCATCTGACCCGGATCGTCCCTGGCTGGTCGTCACGAGCCGGGGCGGTCACGCCACCAAGGTGCTGCCGAGCCCGGGCGGCGAGCCGGCGCCGGGCTGGTACGCGTACCTGAGGCAGCCGGGTAGGCCGGGAGACCTGATCTGATGCAGGGTGGCGCGATGTTCTTCGTCCAGTTCCCGCACCCCGGTGCCGAGCACAACCCCGCCGGCGCGGTGATGCCGTGGAACACCGGGGAGCACGCTCGGAAGTTCCTGGTGGCTGCGGGCCGGTACCTGGATCCAGCCGACGAGGTGCGGGATGGGGAGCTGGTGTTCTGGGGTGAGTGGGAACCGCCGTCGCAGGTCATCGCCCGCTGGCCGGCCAGCGGCCGGCTCCCGCGTGCCCTGCACCGCCCGTACTGGACCCGCCCGGTGGACGGCGGGTGGCGGCAGAACACCGATCCGTGGGTATGGGGCCCGCAGATGCTGTACAGCAACTGCAAGCAGACCATCCGCCCGGGCCACAGGCCCACCGCGATGCAGCGCCTCACCCCGGGATCGGTGATCTGCTTCGGCTCGGCGATCGGCGGCGAGTTCTGCGTCGACATCGTCCTGGTCGTTGCCGCCGCCGAGCCCTGGACGCCCGCCGATGAGACGATCGGCCAGCGAACCGGGGCAGCGTTCCGGGCCTGCACGGCTGAGTCGCTGGCATCCGGCGACGGCAGCTACGCCATGACCCGGCTCACCCTGTACCGCGGCGCGACCATCGATGATCCGGTCGAGGGGATGTACAGCTTCGTCCCGGCGATGACCACCGGAACACCGATCCCACGGTTCGCGCGGCCGCCTGTCCGGCTGCCCGGGCTGATCAACCCGGCGAGCACCCAGAGCGCCTACGGCTCCAGCCGGCCCCTGCCGGCCCACGTCGTCCGCGACGCCTGGGAGGCGATCCGGCACCAGATCCTCACCGCCGGGCTCGCGCTCGCCGTCCAGCTGGAAACCCCGCCCCAGCGCTCCGCAGGTGCTGACACGCAGGCCGCTGCCCGCAAGGGCCGCTAGATTAACAGGAGAGCCCTGCGAGCATGCCCGGTCGCCCCAACTACAGGTGCTCGCCGCGCTGGCACTCGCCGCCGCCGTGATCCTCTGAGGCCGATGACCTGGCCCGCCGCCTAGATTACAGCCACACTCAGGGAACAATTCCAGAGCCTGCGCGGCGCCACTGCGGACGGTGTCGACGGCCATCGGAATGTGCCCGCTGGCGGCCACGAAGAACTGCCCAGAGGCGGCCAGGTCGGTCACAGAGTGTGACGGCTGAGTGCGCTGAAGCCGCACCTGATCCGCCGTTATCTGTGCGTGCTTTCGCCCCTACCCGCGCTTCCGCTGTCGGGACGCGAGGGGAGATGGCCCCGCTCGATGCGGCAGAACAGCACTCATAGCCGTCGGGCTCGTGCAGCTTCACAGCTGGGATCGCAGCACGGCGACCTCGGGGAACTCCTCGGGCGAGCCGTAGCCGTGCTCGGCCAGCCAGCGGACGTTAGTGAGGCATCGCAACGACCACCATGCGCGGATGAGGTCGCGGTCGACGTCGGTGCCGTAGCCGGCGACGACGTCGCCAAGGTGCTCCTTGTGCCCGAGCGTGAGGATGGCGACGTCGAAGAGCGCGTCGCCCTGGCCCGCCTCGGACCAGTCGACGACGCCGGTGACCTCGTCACCGTCGACGAAGACGTGGTCGACCTGCAGGTCGCCGTGGATGAACACCGGTGTCCACGGCCGGAGCGCAGTCTCGGCGAGCTGGCGGTTGCGGGTGACCAGGTCGGCGGGAAGGACGCCGTTGGCGACGAGCCACTCGCATTCGCCGTCGAGGTCTGATGCGATCTCGTCGAGGCCCGGACCGCGGTCGCCGAAACGACTGGGCCATGGCGGCAGCGGCGCGTCGTGCAGCGTCCGGGCGGCGGCACCCGCCGCGGCCCACGCGGCCGACGACGCGGTAGATGGCTCGCCTAGGTGGCCGAGTGCCGTCCCTGGGAGAGCTGCGAGCGCGAGCGCGGGCGGCTTCCGCCACAGGATCTCCGGGGTCGGGATCGGCGCCATAGCCATCGCCTCGACCTCGACGTCGGTGTTCCTCTGATCAGCGTCGATCTTCAGGAACACGTCGCCGACGCGCAGGGTCGCGCGCTCGTGATGGGCTACGACGATCTTGACCTCTTCCACGTCGGCCAGTATCGCCGGATGACCACCGAATGTCGCCGGGTTTATCGCGTGCGACTGCGCTGCTGACCGCGTCCCGCTGCCCGGCGGCCTAGTGCACGACACCGGCCGCTGACGGGGTCGAGCACTGCCTCGTCCCGCCAGGCCTCGCCACGTGGATCGTGAAGTCCAGGCGGCATGTCGCCGCGGTCGGTGACCGTGACGCGACCGAGGCTGCCGGTCCGATGGCGTCGGGCGAGCGCTGTCGCGGATGACCCGGCTGTGCTCAAGTCGTCCGTTTGCACCCGAATCGGCATTAGGCATCTAACGACGCGAGACTGCAAACCTGATTACTCTCCGTGATACCTATGGCGCTAGCTTCGTGACCGCCATTGGGCAGATTCTGATGGCCGCCAACAGGACGGCGGTTGACTGCCGGTACGACAGTTCGCAGCACCGAGGCGGAAAGGAGCAGCTGCTGATCGCGCGGCAGCTTCTGAGTTCTGACGATCACGCTCCGAAAGCGACGAGTATGTACCCGCTTTCCCTGGTCATGGGATAGCGAAATGGCCAATCCAGCTGATGAGTGGACCGACACCGAGCTCTGCGCAACGGTCGATGACTATCTGGCAATGCTGACTGACGAGACTGCGGGCAGGCCATACTCCAAAACAGATCACCGAACCCTGCCAGTAAAACTGGGCACGGGCCGTATAGAGGGTGCCATCAGCGAGCCGAGCGTAAGTTGCACCCACACCGACCCGCCCTCGATCGATCACTACACAGATCGCACCGATCTGTGTACGTCGTTCGGTGCCGACCCGGTGCCCGTTGCCCGCACCGAACGGCGGCTCGGCGAGCGTTCTCCCGGACCGCCACCGTTACTCGGCGTGATACTGCTGACCGAGCTAGCCCGTGGCCGATTGCGGCACCTCCAGTACGAGCGATCTGCGGGAGGTCTCCGCCGGCCGAGGTTCCCGTCGATCTAGCGTTGCGGTCGGTTGGCGCCACATCATGACGGATCTGATGCACTACATGCGGCATGAGCGGGAAAGCCGTCGAGCCTGAGTAGACCCGGCCTCTCGACCAGCGCCGTTTCCTCCCCGTGCGCGCCTTGACAGCGCGCCCGGTCGGTGGAACACACGCCGATGCTGCGCCGTGGCGCATGCCACGATGGGTTCATGGACGCGGTCAACGTCGACACTGTGCTGGCGCGTTTCGCTGAGCACTGGTCGCCGAGAAAGATTGCCCAGATCAACGACTACGACGTCAGGATCGTGAAGGTTCAGGGCGAGTTCACCTGGCACCAGCACGCTGACACCGATGAGTTCTTCCTGGTCCTGGACGGGGAGCTCACCATCCAGCTGCGCGATCGCGACGTCGTGCTCAAGCCGCGGGAACTCTTCGTAGTACCGCGCGGTGTCGAGCACCGTCCGCGCGCCGATACCGAAACGGCA
>Ga0208565_1001969_pt1 | contig 11462 bp, 16 predicted proteins | sample Sb_taG_7_FD_187706 | JGI IMG/M metagenome (GOLD analysis project Ga0208565, IMG submission 187706) | Peat soil microbial communities from Weissenstadt, Germany - Sb_50d_2_FS metaG (SPAdes) (version 2) | ecosystem: Environmental > Terrestrial > Soil > Wetlands > Peat | place: Germany...
TGCAGCTTCTCAGCCTGGGCATCCTGGCCGAGCTGGTCACTGCCTACAGTATCCGGTGCGAAGATACCTACAGCATTGCCGAGACCACCAAGGCGCGGCCGGATTCATCCGCGGAAGCTGACAGCCGACAAACACGTTGACAGGGCAAGGACGGGCTTCGAAGCTAGGAGAACGATCCTGATGAATGGCCCGGGTCTTCCCCGAAACACAACCTGCCGTGAGCCCCTTGGATGCTGGATCCGGAATCCGAACTCGACCCACGCCGACCCGAGCCCCGGCACTTCGTGGCACTGATCGTCATCACCGCGGCTGTCGCCCTGGCGCTGGGAGTAATGCTGAGGCAGTCGTCGATGATTGGCGCCAACGACATCTCGCGCTGGTGCACCGTCTGGAGCCTGCTCGAGCGCGGGTCGTACATCATCGACGAGTGCCCCTGGCTCGTCGATACCCAGGACAAGGTCTATCGTGTCTCCAAGAGCGAGAACGCAGGCCCGGAACCCGTCAAGCATTACTATTCGAGCAAGCCCGCACTGCTGTCGACCTTGATCGCCGGTTTGCTTTATCCGGCGCGGCGGCTCACGGGAATTCCGCTCGATCGAGTCGTGCTCCAGGAGCGCGAAGAGCGTTGGGTCCAGAAGGTCGACGAGAGTACCCCGGGCAAGGTGAAGGGTGTCCTGGAGAAACCGAAAGACCTGGTGAAGTGGCCGGCCCACGTCTTCTATTTCAAGGCAGTTCTGTTACTGCTGAACATCCTGCCGTTCTGTCTCTTCTTGATACTCTACTCCAGAGTCCTCGACCGATACGCGGGCAACGACTGGGCCTGGTTCTTCAGCCTGGTCGCCGCGGCGCTGGGAACCTACTTGCTTCCCTTCACGCAGACACTGAATAACCATACGGTGGCGGCCTTCAGCGCGTTCTTCGCACTCTACCATTTCTTGCGAATCTGGGATGAGGTAAAGCTGTCGGGATGGCGGTTCGCGGCGGTTGGATTCTGCGCGGCGTTCACGGAGGTCAACGAGCTTCCCGCTCTATCGTTCCTGGGCCTGATCGCGGGGTTGCTGCTGCTCCGGTATCCCAGGCAAACTCTGCTTTGCCTGGTTCCCGCAGCCCTGGTACCGATCGCCGCGGCCGTGGCGGCCCAGCATGCGGCCGTGGGCGAATTGAAGCTGGTTTACACGGAATTTGGCACCGAATCTTATCTCTGGGAGGGCAGTCCATGGAAAACGCCGCTGGAGCTTGATTCCCTCAACCTTCCCTGGTTCGATCCCCAGGAGGCCGCGCGACGGGGAATCACGGGCGAGTCCCATGGCCTCTATCTCTTTCACATGACGCTGGGGCATCACGGATTCTGGTCACTCACGCCGATCTTCTTTTTCTCGCTTGTAGGATTGGGACGGCTCCTGCGCCGCGTCGGCGAGCCGATGGCCGCGGTCGCCTGGATGACGACAGTCCTGACCATCGTGCTGCTGGCCTTCTACACCTGGAACCCGTTGGCCCGAAACTACGGGGGCTCTACCCAGGGCCTGCGCTGGTTTTTCTGGCTGATTCCGTTCTGGCTGCTGGTACTGCCGAAGGGGGTCGAAACGGGCCAGTACCGGGGCTGGGTCCGCTGGCTGAGCCTGCTGGCCCTCTCGGTCTCCGTCATCTCGGTCGGCTACGCGCTGCGCAATCCCTGGACCCACCCCTGGATCCTCGATGCCCTTGAGCATCTTGGTTCTTATTGTCTTCCGCGTTGAGAGCAGTCCCGGCGGGGAAGCGGTGGATTGGCGGACCTGGCATCATAATCGCCACACTTTATTGAACGCAAGTATCAATTGAATAATCATTTGTGTCGATGCATCAAGCAACCTAAAATATTTGGAACTTCCTTGACCTGGGCGTGATGAGGGATTTAGGCTGGACTTGAGAGATTGCTCGCGATCGGGCAGCCTCTCCCGGTCCGGATAGCCTGCGTTGCGGCGTCACGAGCAGGTCGCACTTGCGGGGTGTTCTGGGTCACGGAGCAGCGCGAATCGAGGTATTGCCATGAACAGGCCGTTTGCAGATCGATACGAAGCGGGCCGCGTTCTGGCGGAAAGCCTGCGCACCTTCGAGGGCCATGCCGACGTGATGGTTTTGGGACTGCCGCGTGGAGGAGTGCCCGTGGCCTACGAAGTCTCCCGCGAGCTGGGAGTTTCGTTCGACATTTACATGGTGCGGAAGCTTGGTGCGCCTGGACAGGAAGAGCTGGCGATGGGGGCGATCGCCTCCGGTGGCATCGTGGTCATCAATGAGGAGGTGGTCGGTGCGCTGAAGATTCCCTGGGAGATGGTCCAAGCCGAGATCGCGCGCGAGCGGATGGAACTGACCCGCCGCGAGCTGCTCTACCGGGGCAACCGTCCGCCGCTTGATGTCACGGGGCTCACCGTGCTTCTGGTCGACGACGGTCTTGCGACCGGATCGACCATGCGGGCCGCGGTACGAGCCCTGCGACGGAAGCAACCGGCGAAAATCATCGTTGCCGTACCAACGGCGGCTCCCTCCACCTTCCAGGAGTTTCAAACGATCGCTGATGCCTGTGTCGCTTCGATCGTTCCCGAGCCGTTCCGGGCCGTTGGACTGTGGTATGAGAACTTCGATCAGATTAGCGATGAAGAGGTCTGTGATTTGCTCGCACGGCCGGCCAAGGGCCCGGGTGCTGATCCGGCGTCGGAACTCCGGTTGCTCTCGGCGGAAAATCTCCGATCCGGTGATTCCGCGATGAGCAGCCCACCGCGCGGTGGTGTTGACTGTTGACTGTCGATTGTCGATCGATCCTGGGTCATGCAGCGAGGAGACCGTCAGGGGAATTCACCAGGAGAGATCTCCATGGGTGTCAGCATGAAAGATCGGGTCCTGGAACGCGAGGCCGAAATCTCCGTCGGCGCGCGAAAAGTGCGCGGGATCTTGGTTCTGCCCCCGGCTGCGTCCGCGGTGGTCGCTTTTGCGCACGGCAGCGGGAGCGGGCGATTCAGCCCTCGCAACCAGTTCGTTGCCAAAGTCCTTCAGCAGTCACGGCTGGGAACTCTGCTGATCGACCTGCTGGAGGAGGACGAGGCCGAGGATCGCTCCCTGGTCTTCGACATCGGGTTGCTTGCCGGCCGGCTCCAGGCCGCGGCCGACTGGCTGGCGACCCAGCGTGAAACCCTGGGCATGCGGCTGGGATACTTTGGAGCCAGCACCGGCGCGGCTGCGGCGCTCCTGGCCGCGGCCCGGAAACCCGCCTCGGTCGCCGCGGTCGTCGCACGGGGAGGGCGGCCTGACCTGGCTCGCGAGTCACTTCCCCAGGTCACCGCTCCCACGCTCCTGATCGTGGGGGGAGATGACGAGGTCGTGGTGGACTTGAACAAGGAAGCCTATGCCCTGCTGCGGTGTCAGCGGCAACTCGATATCGTTCCGGGCGCCACGCATCTGTTCTCCGAGCCGGGCGCTCTGGAAGAGGTCGCCCGGTTGGCGGAGGAGTGGTTCCTCCGCTACTTGGTTCAAGCTCCGGCGTGAGGGCCCGCCCGACTTCAGCGGGCCCATTCGGATCCGGAGGTGCTGCCCATGATTCCGATCAAGACCATCTTGCATCCGACGGATTTCTCGAAACCATCGGAATGCGCCTTGCGGTTCGCCTGCGCGCTGGCTCGTGACTATCGGGCCCGGCTGCTGCTGCTGCACGTGGTCGAGCCGCCGGTGTACTACGGGGAACTGGGTATGCCTGTTCCCCTCCCCGCCGACTTTCACGAAAACCTGCATCAGCGGCTGTCGCGGCTCGTGCCCGTCGAATGCGGAATTCTCGTCGAGACGATCCTCGTCGAGGGGAACGCCTCACAGCAGATTCTCCGCGTCGCGGAAGAGCACCATTGCGATCTGATCATCCTGGGAACTCACGCCCGCACCGGGCTGTCCCGCGTGCTCCTGGGAAGCGTCGCCGAGGATGTGATCCGACACTCCCGCTTCCCCGTGCTCACGCTCAAGACCCCGACCCTGCTCGATGCCACGGCCTCGGAATCGGCAGAGGCTTGTGCCGTGGTTGCCCGTCAGGCCGAGAAGAAGCCGTCCCGGAGCGTACTGGTAATCTAGCCCCGAAACACGCGTGATTCCTGGTTCATCCGACTGACGCATGCTCGGGGTTCTCAGAGCCCCTGAAGCTTCAGCTCGTCAAACTCGGTCTGAGCGTCGGACTTCGACCAGAGGCCGATCTTGCCGGGACCGGGGAACGTCGCGTCGTGAACGTCCAGCAGCTTCACGCCGTCCTTGTAGCAGACGATGTGATCGCCTTTCATGGTCACTCGAAGGTGGCACCAAGCGCCCGGGTAGGTGGCCTCGGCGCTCTGGAGTTGGGTGCGCTTACCGTCCACTACCCTGTACACCCGGAAATTGTTCTCCAGGGGATTGAACCGGGCCACATAGTAGTTCTTCGCGTCCTTGGCCCGCCAGATCAGTCCGCCTCCTTGGTCGTTCACGCCGGCGACCGGCCGCAGGTTGACCGAGAGGTCAAGGTCCTGGGCATCGTATCCCAATGAGGACCACGTTGAAAACCGGGTCGGGGTTGTGGGCAAGCTGCGCGAGCACTTTGCCGTTGTCATACGCGACGACTCTCCAGTGGCCGACCGCGGCCACGAAGCCCTTCGGAAGTGCCCCGGTCTCGTCCTTATCGAAGGTCCACGTGTCGTTCTCGGCGGCTCCCGCGGGCAATGCTGCCCACAAGAGTCCGATCAACACCCTGCCAGCGAGACCGCGGCGATATGCCTTCATCGATTCAGACTCCGGGTACGGCAAGAGCCTCGAGCTCGGAGACGCGAGGGGAGGAGCGGGTGGTTTCCGGCAAGGTCAGCGTGACCTGCGTCCCCTTTCCGGGCTGACTGACCACTTCGATGAAACCCTGGTGCGCCTCGGCGATGGACTTGCAGATGGAAAGTCCCAGACCGTTGCCCCCGGTGCGACGACTGCGGGCGGAGTCGACCCGGTAGAAGCGATCGAAGATGCGGGGCAGATGCTCGGGAGCGATGCCGATTCCCGCATCCGAGACGATCACCCTGGCCTGCCCCTTCTGGCGCTCGACGCGGATGCCGATGCTGCCGCCGGCCGGGGTGAACTTGATTGCGTTGTCCAGCAGGTTGAAGAGAAGGCGACGAAGCTGTTCCGCGTTGCCCAGCACGTTGCAGGGCGACGATGCATCGACCATGAGCTCCTGGTTCTGCTCGGCCGCCACGACCCGGATGTCGTCGGCGACCTCACGGACGATCTGGTCCAGGCTGAGGACGTCCCCGGTGTGCGCGCCAAGTCCCGCGTCCGCGCGGAAGAGGAAGAGAAGGGCCTCGCTCAATCGCGACAGGTGGTCGATTTCTTCCAGCATGTTTTCCAGACAATCTCGGTATTGTTCGGATTCCCGGGGAATGCGGAGTGCCACCTCGGCCTCGTTGCGGAGGATCGCCAGCGGGGTGCGCAGCTCGTGGGCGGCGTCGGCGGTGAACCGCCGGACTTCCTCGAACGATCGTTCCAGCCGCGCGATCATTCCATTGAGCGTGCGTGCCAGACGCCCCAGCTCGTCATCGGGATTGGGCTCGTGCAGGCGCCGGTCAAGCTGGGTCGCCGTGATCTCGTCGGCCGTCGCGGCCATGCGCTCGACCGGGGCCAATGCCTGCCGGGCCAGCAAGTAAGCTCCTCCGAGCGTGCAACCTACCGCGAGGGGCCCGAGCAGAAGCAGGATGGCCATCAGCTCGCCGAGCTGTTTGTCATTCTCTTCCAGCGAGGTGGCAACCTGAACGACCAGCGGAACGCTGTAGCGGTCGGAGAGCCGGCTGACCATCCGGAACCGACCCAGGCCCACGACGGTGAAGTTGTCGAAGACGTCACGACCTGCACGGGGAGGCTTCGATGGCGGCGGCAGCCCGCGGTCGCGGATCCGATCCCCGCGCATCCAAATCGTCCCATCGACATCGGTAACCTGAATATCAAAAGCCGGATGCCGCGCGTATTGTCGCTCGAGCCGATCTTGAAGCACCCAGCGTCCCTGCGGGTGGGAGAACTGGTCCTCGATCACGGTCATCTGGATCAACAGACTCTCGCTGGTACGGATCTGCAACCCTCGCTGCATGAGCAGATAAACGCTGATGCCAAAAGCGGCGAGGGCTCCAGCCAGCACGGCGCTGTACCAGAGAGTCAGCCACCAGCGGATGCTCAGCCGCCTCATGCACCATCCCTCAGGGCGTAGCCCACGCCTCTCACGGTGTGGATCAGGGTCTTCTTATCGGGGCGTTCGATCTTCTTGCGGAGGAGCGTGATGTAAACATCGATGGTGTTGGTCAGGGTTCCGGTACCTTCCTTCCAGACGTCGCGTGCGATCATGTCGCGGGTGACCGCCGTGTTCTTGTTGCGAAGCAGGAACTCGAGGAGCTCGAACTCGCGTCGGGTCAGCTCGATCTCGACGCCTCCTCGGGTGACCGACCGGGCGACCAGGTTCATTTCCAGGTCGTCGGCCTTGAGGCAGAGATCACGATTCACAACGTCACGCCGCAGCAATGCGCGAATCCGGGCGAGCAGCTCGGCGAAGGCAAACGGTTTGGCCAGGTAATCGTCGGCCCCCGAATCGAGCCCCTGAACTCGGTCCTCGATCCCGTCTCGCGCCGTGAGGATCAAGATCGGCTTGGTGAATCCGTCACTTCTCAAGCTGCGCAGCACGTCCAATCCATCGCGTTCGGGAAGCATCAGGTCGAGCACGATGGCATCGACGGGTCGACTCTTGGCATGAAGATACCCCTCCTCTCCGGTCAGGGCCGGGATCACCTCGTAGCCCTCCTCGGACAGGCCGCGCTCCAGACTTTGCAGAAGCTTCTTCTGATCCTCGATCACAAGCAGGCGAGACATGGCTGGACTCCTTGGGCGGATCGCTGATTCTCCTTGTGGAGAACTCCTGTGATCTTACCAGGTTAACCATCTGGAACACTCGGGTCATCTTCACGTTGGTGAAAAGCAGTTAATCTGAAGAGCCGGCCCCGGGGTGGGCTGAAACCGACCCGCACCCTTTGAGTTGCCGCGCAGGGGCGACTAAACTGTGTGCTAGGGCGACCGGTGCAGGTGTTTCAGCAGACAAGACGCCGGCTCGCCAGACCTTACGACAGGGGAGGCGAGGTGCGGCTTCAAGAGCTGAGCTGGTCCGCGATAGTGGCGGTCTCGAAGAATGTTCCTGTGGTGGTGCCCATCGCCGCCGTTGAGCAGCACGGCAGGCATTTGCCAATCTTCACCGACAGTATGTTGCTGGAGGAAGTCGTGCGGACCGTTGCCCAGCGGCTGGGGGACCGGATCGTCTGGGCCCCTTGCTCTGGCTGGGAAACTCGCACCATCATCTCGACTTTGCCAGCACGCTCTCGGCCGCGCCCCGGACCTACCTCGACCTGCTGGGCGATCTGATCGACAATTTCGTCGCCCACGGGTTTCGCCGGATCGTGCTCCTGAACGGCCACGGGGGAAACATCGTGCCGGCCAGCCAGGCCGTTTTCGAAGCGCGGCAGCGTTACCGGGGCCGCGATGACCTGCTGCTGGGGGCCACCTACTGGCTATGGGGTCTCAGCCACGCCACGAGAATCCCGCCTTTGTCCAGGATCGAATGGGCCACGCCTGCGAATGGGAGACCTCCATGATGCTCAAGCTGGCGCCCCACCTGGTTGGTGACCTGGGGCCAATCGAGCCCGTCCCCTTCGGCAACCCCTTCGAGCCCGGTGCGCGTGGCTGGATTACCCGGGAACGCAGCACCCCCGGGCACATCGGCGACCCTCGCCAGGCCAGCGCCGTGAAGGGCGAGATCCTCTTCCGCCTCTTTGCCGGCGATGTCGCCGCGTTCCTCGACCGGGTGATCGCCTGGGACGGGCGGTCCTGGGATGGGTGAGGTCGTCATCTCCATCAACCTTTGCTGGCAGTATTTCCGAGCCTGGATGCCCATGATGCTCGAGAAGCAGTACGGTTACAGCAAGAGCCGGACCCAGAACTTCTCCTCACTCTATTACCTGGTTGCGGGGATCGGCTGTCTGCTGGCCGGACTCGTGGTCAAGTGGCTGGCCGGCCGAGGCTGGCCGGTACACCGGGCGCGGATGGCCACCTTCGCGATCTGCGTACTGCTGACGGCCGGTCAGCACCGTCATGGCACTGCCCCCGGCCTCCTGGGCGTTGCTGGGCACCCTGCTGGTGGTCGGCTTTGGCTCGCTGGGCCTGTTTCCCACGTACTATGCCTTCACCCAGGAACTCTCGGTGCGGCAGATGGGCAAGGTCACGGGCGTGCTCAGCTTCGTGACCTGGACATCGACGGCGTCGTGCAGGGGCTGATCGGCCGCTGGATTGACCGCACCGGCTCCGATGCCGCCTTGACCGGCCTCGCCCGACTGGTCCTTCCCTTGGTTTGCTGGCATTGCTGCTTTTTTTCTGGAACCAGCGGTGTCGGTCTCAATTCGACTCTTGAGCACCTGGCCTTTCCCCCCTCGGCCTCAAGCCATGACGCAGCCCAAACGCCGACTTGCCATCCTGGTCAAAGCGTGAGACAATATAGCTAGACAGTCTAGCTATTACCGGAGGGCTGCCCCATGGAATGGAATCTCGCCGACGCCAAGAACCGATTCAGCGAGGTCGTGAACCTCGCACTCACGGAAGGCCCGCAACGGGTCCGCCGCCGCAAGGACACCGTGGTCGTGGTGGCCGCGGAAGAGTACGAGCGCCTCGTGGGCCAGCGTCCAGCGTTCAAGGACTATCTCTCCCAGGGCGAATCGTTCGAGGGACTCGATCTGGCCCGTGATCAGAGCCCTGGCCGGAACTTCCCCCTGTGAAGACCCTGCTCGACACCTGCGTCCTCACCGAGCTTCGCAAACCTGAGGGGCACCCAGCGGTCAAGTCGGCCGTGGCGGAGATCCCCGACGCGGACCTCTACCTCAGCGTTCTCACCGTGGGCGAGATCGCCAAAGGCATCGGACTTCTTGCCGCCGGCCGGAAGAAGAAGGCCCTTACATCGTGGCTCACCGGGCTTGAAACCAAGTTCGGCGATCGGATTCTCGCGATCGACATCGAGACGGCCCGGTGCTGCGGCGAGATCACGGCACGTGGCCAGAAGTCTGGAATCATCATTCCGTGCGTTGACGGGCTTCTGGCGGCAACCGCGCTACGACACGGGCTTCACGTCATGACCGGCAACACCCGGCATTTCGAGGCGAGCGGGGCGCTCATCATCGACCCTTGGCAAAACACATGATCGACTGACCTTTTTTCAACGACCTGACACGTGGCCGAGGCGGCGGCGGATGATCAAACCGTAAAGCTCGGGCACGCCCTGATGCCAGTCGGTCGCGGCACGCTGCCAAATCGGTGCGGAGAATCCGGTGTCCGAGAGGTTTCTGATTCCCGCGCGTACTTGCTGGGCGGACAGGCAATAGACGTCGAGTGTCGCTGCCTCGGGTTCGGTCGGTTCCGCAGCGCCGGACTCATTGGCCAGTATCACGCGATGAGGAGGGCTCAGAAAGTAGCGGGCTGCCTCGACCTGGTCGCGGGGAAATGTCGGATCGCTGGGATGGACGACCACGGTGACGGGTGCTTTCGGCGCCATCACCTCCCCGCGTTGCACCTCGTGGCTCAGCCACTGGCCGAATGATCTCCAGTCGGCCTTGACCACCTGGCTGTAGATGTTGGTATCGATCATCGATAGCGAAAGGTAGAAGGCTCCCGCCGCGATGGCCCAGCGCAACGGCCCGGGCAGCTTGCAGAGCCCCCGCGCCAGCAAGATCAGATAGGCCGGAGCAATGAACATGTGGTAGCGCGGCGGTCCGAAGATCGTCCGGCCAACCCCGGAGTAAAGGTACATCCCGACTGGCGGCGCGATCGTCCAGGTCAGCAAAACCAGGCTTTCCACCGGACAGGTCAGGCGCGGCCGCTGGCCAACCAGCGAGAACAGTCCAGCGGCAATGACGAGAGCGCAGGCGAGCAAGACAAGGCTGTTGCCGCCCACGTACTCGATGGGCACGGCGAGCAGAAAGCGAATGGCGTAACGGGGAAGCGGATAATCGGTTCCGTGGTCGAGATAGCGGGGGACCCACGGGGCGATCGCCAGCAGGACACCAACCTGGATGGCTAGCCACGAGCGGAAGTCCAGAGTGAGCGATCGGTGCACCAGCCAATAGGCCAGCCCATGCGCCGCGACCATGAAGAGCCCCAGCGGATGGCTGTACACCAGCCCAGTCAGGAGCAGCCAGTAGGCGACCTTGGAATGCGAACTCGCGGCGTGGCGGAATTCAGTGAACACCAGCCACGACAGACAGGTCAGCAAGACCATCCAGGCGTACATCCTTGTTTCCTGGGAGTAATAAACCAAGGGCGGACAGACGGCCGTGAACCAGGCCCCCCAGCGCCCGGTCGGCTCATCGAACAGGCGCTGGCCCAGCCGATAAACGACGAGAACGGTGATGATTCCACACACCGCGCTGAACGACCGGCCGGCCAGGTCCGAGGTACCGAAGAGACGAATCCAGCCCTGGAGGATCAAGGAATGCAGCGGAGCCCGGGTCCCGTCGATCTGACCGAGCAACAGGATCAGTGCGGCCGGATTGGCGGTCTCCGCCAGCCGCATCGTGACGACTTCGTCGTACCAGAGGCTGTAACGATCGAGGCCCCGGATGCGTAGCACGACCGCGACCAGAAGGATGAGCAGGAGATGCCCGGTCACGGCGGCACGGTTGATCCAGGGCTCTGGCATGCCCAAGGCGGCAGTGGCGTCCTGGTGATCGGCAGCGCGGAATTGCTGCATCCTCCAGGACGGTCTCATCGGGGTGGGCCTATCTTTTGCAATAGCTCACGCTGTTTCACCAGTGTGCGCTCAACTTCACCGCGAATGGTCGAGCAGACCAGGGTGCAAAGCTGCTCGACCAGGGGATCGTCCAGGCGATAATAGACCTGCAACCCCTCCTTGCGACGGCGGACCAGGCCCGAGTCGGCCAGGAGCTTCAGATGTTTGGAAACATTGGCCTGACCGCGTCCCGTCTCGGTCACCACCTGCCCGACACTCTTCTCTGCCTCCATCAGAGCCCGAAGGATCGCCAGCCGCGTGGGATCGGCCAGCATCTGAAATTTCACCGCCATCAACTCGAGCAGATCGTCGGGAAGGTACTGAGACATCGTATTGACTTTATAGCCGATCGATTATATGGTCGATAGGAGAGATAGGTGAATTCTATCCGATCAAGTGCGAGGTACAAGGGGTTGGAACGGAAGAAGACCATGTCTGAAGTCTTGGTGATGATCGGGTTCGTGGTGGCCTGGATCGTCTTGAATCGCTGGGTCTTGCCCAAGCTCGGGGTTGCCACCTGAATGAGCGGGGCATGCGCGGTGTCACCGCGCGAGCAAGAGGAGTCGGGGCGTTCAAAGACTGCGCGCATCGTGGAGCGTGCTCACGAACCGGGAGGCGAGCGATAGAGTAGGCTCGTCCC
>Ga0208565_1001979_pt1 | contig 11419 bp, 10 predicted proteins | sample Sb_taG_7_FD_187706 | JGI IMG/M metagenome (GOLD analysis project Ga0208565, IMG submission 187706) | Peat soil microbial communities from Weissenstadt, Germany - Sb_50d_2_FS metaG (SPAdes) (version 2) | ecosystem: Environmental > Terrestrial > Soil > Wetlands > Peat | place: Germany...
CCACCGAATGGGGGTCGACCAGGTGGCGGCAGAGGGCGGCGGCGTCAAGGAGTTGGAGATTGGGGTCACTCGTGCCTTGCATCCCCAGATTGACTCACACTCGAGCAATCCTGAGGCGAATTGCTCAGCAGTCTCCTAGCCATCGTCCTCCAACCGAAGGCGGGGATCGAGGTCACTCGACTTGACTCCATGGGACGCTCACGATCATCTGGCGGAGAGCTGACAGGAAGTCCAGGTGCCTCCGACGTGAGCGCCGCGGGGTCGGACTGAGCGATTCCGGACACTCTCCGCAGCCTTGCGAGTGACATCGACTGAACGGCAGGCAGTTCGTCATCTCCGATGGCTGATGACGAGATGCGCAGCGCGGATGCGCCGCCTCGAAGACGCATAGCCGATTCGGCTAACTCTGTGTCTCACGACGCTCAGGGCTACGGCATCATCCCCATGCCGCTTGCAGCGCCGCCTGCACTTCCAGGCACAACGAGGCCGGGCACAGCGTGCGGGGCGAAAGCCACCATCACCGCTAGCGTCAGCAGGATGGCCGTCGTGCTCCACACAACGGGCCGCCTCCACGGAATCGTTTTCTCAGCTGTGATGAGCGCGGCGACAACCGCCATCCACACGATGCTCATCACCCCCAAAGCGAATAGTGCCGCCATGAGTGCCCAGCAGCACCCGACGCACCAAGCGGCGTGCCTCGATCCCATTTCGACCGCGCCAGCGTCCCCATCACGCCAGCTGCCGAGCAGGAATCCGAGAGGGCTCCGGCACTTCGACAGGCACACATTCTTCAACGGTGTCAGTTCGTAGACCGCCGCCGCTGCAAGGACTGCTGCGGCAAACCATCGCCCGCCCGCATTCCAGGCAAGCTGCGAGCCGAACCAATTCTTGCCGAGCTCGAAGAGTCCGTACGAGAGCAGTCCAACCGCGGCCCACACAACCAAGTACGCGGCGGCGAAGAGGAGCGGGCGCACTGGGCTGCGCAGACGCGTCATCCGCGCGTACAGCGCAACCGTCGGGGCGACCGACGGAAACATCATTGCGGCCATCATCACGACCCAGACGCCGATGAACCATCCGAGAGCACCCAGGTCGGTGCCCGGACCAGCGTCCATGCCCGCCATCTGATTGGCGGTGGCCCACCAAGCGAGCCCGGCGAGCAGCAGCAGCAGCGCGATGAGACCAAGCCGCGTCCGCACCGCCGCGAACGCCTCGGCCAGACCGTCCGGGTTCCGCCGGTCCTGGGCCGAAACGGACTCGCCCGTGTCTAGGCTGACCACGCGAACTGGGACGTGGAGAATCCCGCTTTGCCCTCGTACTCGATCCCGAACCCGCTGATCCTCGACCGAGTTGCCTTGGCCACATTCAGCTCTGTACCAGCGGGATGGAAGATCCCAGTGAGCTTCGCCGGTTGACCGGTCTCGACCCCGAAAGGCACGACATCCTCGATCTCGAAGTCGATGGCGTCACCGATCCGAATGGAGTGGCGGAGGCCGTCCTCGTGGACCTCGATGGGCGCGCGCTGGACGCCGAGGCTCTCTCCTACCAGCGGGCCTAGCGCGGCCATGGGGCCGCCGAGCGCCCCGGAGAAGACACCGCCTAGTTTCTCGGCTTGCTGGTCCGAAGCGGCCGCATCGATGAACACACCCATGCGCCAATTGCCGTCGGTCATCACCTTGGGGGTGTCGACGATGGCGGCCACCGTCAGCCCACCGACGTCGACACCCTCGACGTCTCCGTTGTGGACATTGAACACCAGGGTTACCTTGCAGCGATCGAGCGTCGCACCCAGCGCCAGTGACGCTGTGCACGGGCAGACCACGTTGCACGAGCACGTTTCAAAGTAGGAACCCGATACCTTCCACGCCACTGCCACATCCTCCCAGACCAGGCCCGGCGCATTTCCGACGGGAGCGCGTCCGCAAGCCTAGCGCGTTGCCGCGTGGCATTCAAGGGGGAATTGGCTTGTCAAGACCGGCGACGGGCGTCTGCCAGCTGCCGGCTGGGCAGCAGCCAGATGCCGCCCACTCTTCTGGTGTGTTAATTGCACGCTGGGGTGGCATGTGCCGCTCTGCTCAGAGGAGCGCGAGTGCCTGGGTAAGCATGCAGGGAGAGCAACCGAGAACATGACCGCCCCGTTGTTCTGCACGGAAAGTCAAACGAGGCCGGAAACGAGCTGCGCGACGAGATCACTCGCGGGTAGGACCCGGGTCACACTCCCGACGCCCATCCCTGCGTACTGGGCCATGGCATCGATCCGGCCTTCCACAGAGCGGCTCGGCGTGGCAGAACTGAAGCGTGGGATCGGCCGCCGAGCGCTCGGCGGACCGCCCTCGGCCACGACATCACCTTCAAAGGCCTCGGCTGCTGCCAGGGCGCTCTTCAGCACCCGGTGCGGCGCGTCTGGCCAGCCCCCGGCAAAGGCTGTTGTCAGCACGGTGTCGTCACCCGATTGGGCAACCAGCAGCGCCTCAATATACGTGGGATGGCCCAGAGACTCGTGAGTCGCAACAAAAGCGGTGCCGACGCGGACCGCCGCAGCACCGGCGGCTACTGCCGCCGCGACAGTGTCCGCCGTGGCGATTCCGCCTGCTGTGACGACCGGTATGGCGACGCGTGCGCAGACTTGGCGGAGCAGCTCGGCGCGAGGCTGCGTCCCACGCACATGCCCACCGGCCTCCACGCCCTGGGCGACCACGAAGTCGCAACCGGCGTCCTGCGCCGCGAGCGCTTCATCGAGCGAGCCCACCTGCCAGGCGACGAGCGCGTCTCCGGCCGACCGCGCCCGTGCCACGAGCGCGGGGTCGGGGGTGGTCCAGAACACCTCGACGACGCGAAGTCGGGCCGCCGCGCTCTCAAAGGCTCCAAGATCCTCCTGGACCGCGTGTCCGAAGAATCCCATGCCGATCGCCCCGCCGGCGGCGATGGCCAACGCGTTCGTCATACGCTCCTCGGCCGGCTCGAGGGCGAATTCGCACAGCATGCCGAGCGCACCGGCGCTCGCCACTGCGCCAGCAAGCTCTGGCCCCGAGACCCCGCCCATCGGCGCTTGCTGCAGCGGGTGCACGCATCCAACGAGCCGCGTGAAGGCGGTCTGCATATGGATCCTCCGATGCTGGTTCCACGCACCAGCGGGGCCTGCTCCGCTTGAAACAGCGAGGACCAAATCAGTCAAGCTGGGGGCGCGGTCGCTTCGCTAACACTGCCCGGAAGTGAGCCGACACTCGGCTGGCCTGAGAGGGAGGACACGAGCCAGCGCGCGACCGCCCGGAAGCGCTCGGGGTCGTGGTACGAGCGCGCCACCAGCATGGCGCCCTCCAGGGTGCTGAGCACCGTCTGCGCCTGGTCGTGGGATGAGGTGTCATCACGCAGCGCTCCGCTGGCCTTGCCCTCGTCGAGGACCTTTTCGAGCCATGTCTCGCTGGCGTCGAAGAAGCGCACGACGGCGTCCCGCATCTTGCCGGGAAGCGTCTCCAGATCCGCCGCCAGCATGCCACACAGGCACATCCGATGGTTGTCCAGGACATCCGCGTACAGGGTCGCGTAGCGTCTCAGCCTGGTCCCAGGGTCCCCGCCGGCGGCATCGATCGCCTCCAGTGCCGCCGCAAAGCGGGCGTGATAGCGGACGATAAGGGTCTCACCGAGCTCGGCCTTGCTGGCGAAGTGGTAGTGGAGGCTGGGCTTGGTGATGCCCAGCTCGGCGGCCACGTCCGCGTAGCTGAAGCCGTTGTACCCACGCGTCTGGACGAGCCGCTCGGCGACGTCAAGGATGCGTTCGGCGGTGCCGGCGGCCGGTGCCGCGGTCATCCCCCAGTGGAGGCGTTCCTTCTCCAGAACGGTGTCTCCTTGCCCCTTGACTATCGACCTACTACTAGGTCAGAGTGTACCACTCACCCCTCCAGGAGGCAAGGACATGGCCACTGCTGCCCAGGCCGCCGAACACAAGACCTTCACCTCGCCCGAGGAGGTGCGCCCCTTCCCCAACGGCCGCGCCGAGATCGTGACGCTGGGTGGATCCGCCATCGGACGGCTGGTGCTCCAGCCGGGCTGGCGCTGGTCGAACGACGTGAAGCCGATCGCCGAGACCGACCTCTGCGAGGCTCCTCACTTCCAGTACCACGTCAGCGGCCGGCTCGGGATCCGGATGGAAGACGGGACCGAGTTCATCGCCGAGGCGGGCGATCTCACCTCGCTCCCCAGCGGCCACGACGCCTGGGTCATCGGCGACGAGCCAGTGATAGTTGTCGATTTCTACGGCGCCAGCAACTACGCGAAGGGCTGACGTCCCCCCGTTCCATGGCTCTCGCGAGAACGTTGCAGGGCGATCGCTTGCCGTTCAAGTGAGCGCGGAATTCTGATCGAGATGGTCGCGAAGGGCGGATCGGTAAGCTTCACGCACCCGCTGGACGCGCCGACGGCGTGCGCTGACTGGGATGACGCGCTTGCCGCAGCCGCGCGGGAGAGAGAGCCGCCGTTGCTCGGTAGTGGACCCGATCGCGGCGACTCTCACCGAGGGGCTTCCAAGCCTGCGCTGTCGACCCTTTCGAGAGAATGAAGATGGTCGCGACCTGTTGCTACCGGCCGGATCGTGCGCCACGGACGAGCCCCGGAGGTAAGGACGGCTACCTGCGAGCGCCCTGCGTCACTGGACCGCTGACTTGCCCGGCTCGGATCTCACACCGGGTCGGGAAGTACGGACGGCCCGCCTGGTGGGACCAGCCGGTAGCCCGCTCCTCGCACCGCATGGAGCAGCGGACTCAGCTCCGGTGCGTTGATCTTCCGTCGCAAGTATCCGACGTAGACGTCAACGACGTTGCTCCCAGGCTCGAAGTCGTACTCCCACACGTGGTTGAGGATCTGCGTGCGTGAAAGCACCTGGTGCGGATGTCGCATCAGGTATTCGAGTAATGCCCACTCGCGCGGTGCGAGGTCGATTCGCCTGCCCGCACGCCAAGCCACCTTGGTGAGCAGGTCGAGCCGGAGATCTTCGACTACCAGTTGATTTGACGTCTGCTGGTCGGCGGACCGGAGAGCGGCCCGAATGCGCGCGAGGAGCTCATCGAAGTCAAATGGTTTCGTCACATAATCGGTCGCCCCGGCGTCAAGGCCCCAGACCTTGTCCTTCACGTCGTCTCTGGCTGTGACGATCACCACCGGGAGGTCCGGCCGGCGGAAGCGCAGCATGCGCAGCACCGACCGTCCGTCGACGCCGGGGAGCCCAAGGTCGAGGAGCACCAAGTCGATGTCCGCCTCACTGGCCTCGAGGGCGGCGACCGCCTCATCTCCGTCACGCGCGATCAGCGTCGCATACCCCTCGGCTCGGAGCCCCTTGGAGAGGAAGGCCACGATACGTGCGTCGTCTTCGACGACGAGGATATTCACCGCGCACCCTCGTGTCGATTTGACGGCGAGACTGAGTCGATGGACGACGCGGGCAGCACGATGCGTACGGTACATCCCGAGCCAGGTGCGCTCTGCAGGTCGGCATGGCCACCGTGCGCCTCGGCGATGGCTCGTACTATCGTGAGCCCCAGGCCGGCGCCATGGTTCTGACCTGTGTGGACGAAACGTTGAAACACGGCCTCCTGATGCTCGACAGGAATGCCCGTGCCGGTGTCGGCGACTGCAAAGACAAGCGCGCCGTCGCATGACGCGCGGAGCGTGATCGAGTCGTCGGGACCGGTGGCGCGGACAGCGTTGTCGACGAGATTGAGGAGCGCCCCTCGGACCTTGTCGAGGTCGACGGTGACGACGGCGTCAGGCACCGCTTCGAGCGCCCAGTGACGTGGAGCGAGCCCCTGCACCGAAGTGAATATGTCGGCCATGAACGAGCGCAGATCGACGCGTGCCGTGTCGAGGAAGCCGGGTTCTTCGGACTGCCCCAGGAGGAGGAGCTGGTTGACGAGCGCGTTGGTGTGGTCGATCTCGCTGATGACGAGAGCAAGCGTGTCGGCGGCTTCCTCGGGATCCCTGAGACCACCGCGTCGCAAGACATCGAGATGGCCCCGCATCACCGTCAGCGGTGTGCGCAACTGGTGGGAGACGTCGGAAAGAAGACGCCGCTGTGAGACGAAGGCAGTCTCGACGCGCTCGAGCATCACGTCGAATGTCTGCGCCAGCCGGCCGAGCTCATCGTCGGGACCGCGATAGTCTAGGCGCCGGCTCAAGTCGTCGCGGTTGATCGTCGCGGCCGTCTCGGTCAGTTGGGCGAGTGTCCGGCGGACGCGACGCAGGAGCAGGTATCCGGCCACCACCGCGATGAGGAGTGCGCTCCCCGCCTCCCCCGCAACCAACGGCAGGATGGCCACCACTTGATCCTGGACGACGCCGAGGTCGATCCCCGCGACGAGCACCCCGACGGCATGGCCGCCGGCGAGGATAGGGCTCGCGACGACGCGGTACGTCGTGCCGTTGGCGACCACGTCCGTGATCGTCGGACCCGCCGGCGGGCTCGCCACCCAGCCCCGGACCGGAGGCGCCATCGCCAAGGAGCTGGCAGATGGTGCGGCGCCGACCTCGCGTCCGCCAAGGCCGATGATGAGCGCCGTCCCATTAGAGCGTGAGTAGGTGGCGAGATACGCAGCGCTGAAGGCGAGCAGGTTCTGGCCGGCGGGTCGGTGGATCGCTGCTTGCTGATACTCGGGCAGCTCCTCCGTGAGGGTGGCCTGAGCTTCGGCGACCTGATGGCGCGAGAGAGCCACATACGTGAGCAGCAGGACGAGACCAATCGTCACGGTGAGAAGGACGGCATGCGTGAGCAGCAGGCGCGTCGTCAGGCCGAGCTTGCGTAAGGCTCGAGGCCTGACGCGGTTGCCGGCATAGGCTCGCCAGCGGCCGATCCGCATGTCAGCAGCAGCTCAGCGGTGATCGTCGGGCGTCTTCCCAGTCTGGGGCCATCATGTAATCCGCAGGCTGCACCCTCAGCGTGAGCGCCGGATGTGGCTCCGGTGAGAGAACCCTGAGAGAGCGCTTGATGAGAGAACTGTCAGCCCGGTCTCATGGTGGGTTCACGATGTGCATGCACGGTTGGCGCAACCCATCAACCAGTGTCCAAGGAGGACCAGAGACCATGTTCAAGCGCCGACTCGCCACCGTCGTCCTGTCCGCCGCGATCGGGGGGTCCGCCCTCCTCGCCGTCGTCCCAACACGAGCAGCGTCCGGGGTCATCCCCAACGGACACTGCAGTGGAACCAGCCTGTACTCGCTCCAGGTCCAGAAGGAGGACACGGGCCAGATCAGCGTCGACTGGGGTGTCGACATGGCCCGCCATACTGCCGGTGTTGCCTGGCATGTCACCGTGGCCGACAACGGTCGTGTGTTCATCAATACGACCGTGAAGACCATCGCCGACGGGTCCTTCAGCGTCACCGGGCTTCTCCCGCCGCAGGCGACGAACAAGGTCACGACTTGGGCGAGCAACCCCTTGACCCGAGAGACCTGCTCGGTCAGCACAGCTTCTGTGGCGGCCGCGGTGCCGCCGGCGCCTGCAACCGGACACGCGGTGCCGGCGAAGACTGCAACTCCGGCGACCGCGGCGCCGTCCACGACGCCATCACACTCGCGGACGCCTGCCCGTGAAGTGCGCGCCGTGGCAAGCAGTAATGGCTCGCGGGCGCTCCCGATCGCAGTCGGCATCATCGTCCTGGTCGCGGTCATTGGCGGAGCGTCATACCTCGCGATTCGGTCGAGCAGGCGCCGAGCGGCCTGACCGATATCACGGACTGACAGAGAGTCGCCGCCACCGGCCCCCGAGCGGGCGGCGGCGGCGCTCACTCTTTTCATCAGCGTTGCTCATCACTGCCCACTGCTCCGATGGGCCTTGGCTCAAGGAACAAAGTTGCACGCTCGGGTGCCCCGGCCTCTTGGGGTCGGACGGACGGTTGCCGCCGTCGGATCAGGAGGCGTCGGGTGTCGCGGCTACGATGATTCGATTGTGGTCAGCTCGCCTGGCTTCGTAAAGCGCGTTGGCACGGTCTCGACCTGCGCTGAATACAACAGCATGTTGTCGGAACCTTGAAATAACGTCGTCAGGACCTCCCTGACACCCAAAATCCGCGAGTACGACCTGGGTGTTCGCGTTGGGTTTCGCGTCTGATCCCTCGGTCGGCACGTGGTGCAGGGTTCCGGTGCGATCGCCTTCCGGTTGGGGATCGTCCCTAGCATTTGCTACGGATGTTGCCCCCGGCCCCGCCGGGGTCGGGAGCAGATCCGCCGCCGTCGTCGTCAGGACCGAGTCAGACCCTCAAAACGGAGGAGCAGGCCCGCCGCCGGCCCCGCCGGGGTCAGGAGCAGGTCCGCCGCCGGCCCCGCCGGGGTCAGGAGCAGGTCCGCCGCCGGCCCCGCCGGGGTCAGGAGCAGGTCCGCCGCCGGCCCCGCCGGGGTCAGGAGCAGGCCCGCCGACGGCCCCGCCGGGGTCAGGAGCAGGTCCGCCGACGGCCCCGCCGGGGTCAGGAGCAGGTCCGCCGACGGCCCCGCCGGGGTCAGGAGCAGGTCCGCCGCCGGCCCCGCCGGGGTCAGGAGGTCCGCCGCCCCTTTCGCCCATTTGCTGGCCACCCGGTTCGTCGGCGGGTCCCCCGAAATCGTCGGAGATCATCCCCTTGCCTGACCGAGCGTTCACCAGGAAAGCCCCTGCGGCGATTGCCGCAGCTATTGCTGCTGCTGCAGCGAGGATCACCTCCCAGGGCACCCCAGGGGACTCGTTGTGTAGGTCGGCCGCAATCGCCCCAGTACCTAGTGGCGTGGCCGATGGGGCTGCCGATGGCGATGCTGGGGCCGGAGTTGCGGTCGGTATCGTCCCCACCACAACGACACTCTGCACACCATTGGTCACAAACAGCTTCAGACACTTACCGGTGAGATCGGCAACCACCCACGGGTGGGTGACCCACGTGCGCTGTGAGTAGCTGCCGCCGGCGGGGATCTGAGCGTAGAAGGTGCGGTTCCCTTGGTAGTTCAGCCACAGGATCTGCAGAGTTTCGGACGTGTTGTTGACGAACTGGAGCGTGGTCGGCTGTGTCCCCTCGATGGATTTCAACCCGGGCTCTCTCTGGCATGAGGGATCTGGCGCAGGAATGTTCCCCGCCCTAACCGCCGTTGTGGACATTCCGATGACTATGGCCACGAAGATTACCGAGGCCATGATGGTGGTAGCGCTCGCGGCACGGAGGCGACGAATACGTGGGGCGGTGGTGGTCACAAGAGAGCCATTGTGTCAAGTCGGCTCCTCACGGAGTTCGAGACCAGCTCACTGATGTCTCGTCAGCGCCTGCCAACTCGCGTCCGCCGCGAATCGTCGGAGACCTGGAGCGAGAAGGATTCCTCTATCGGGTCCCATCACCCCAAACACGGTCGAATTCGCGAAGCCCGGTTGAGCGATGAAGGGGGTGCGGTGCTCGGGCGCGCTCAGCGTCGCGTTGACATCATCTATGCCGAGATGCTGGAGGGCATTTGCCTGGCCTGACCCCCGTGGGCTGGTCACAGGGTCTGGTGTGAAAGTGTTACGCCGGTGTGGCGGCGGCTGGAGCTAATTTCAGAACTTGTGGAAATTGACGCTGACATGCCGGTCGACCCGGGCATGAAGACGGCGTAGCCTTCCAGGAATCTCAACAAACAAGCGGCCCGAGCCAACGGGTCGTCCTGGAGGTCACGCCGTGTCTGCAAGGTATCAAGTTCTGCCCCCGCCTGCACCGGTCCCTGCGCCCGATGACATGCTCGAAGCGATGGCTCGAGAGGGAGCACGCCGCATGCTGGCTCGCGCGCTCGAGATCGAACGCGAGGAGTTCCTCGGTCGGCTCAGCTACCAGCGCGGCGCCGAGTTCCACGGGTACCGCAACGGCTACGCACCGGAGCGGAGCGTGGGCACCGGCATGGGTGCGGTGGCGATTCGGCAACCGCGGTCGAGCGACGTGCCCGCCGGCGCGGAGCCGTTCAGGTCGGAGATCGTGGGGCGCTACGAGCGTCGTTCTGAGACCCAGGCGCGGCTGCTGGCTCGCTTGTACCTCGAGGGTCTGGCCAGCGCTGACTTCGAGCCGGTGTTCCGCGAGCTGGTGGGCAGCACTGCGGCACTCTCACCGAGCAGCATCCTGCGTCTCAAGCAGGAGTGGGCCGACGAGTATCAGCTCTGGCGCTGCCGGCCGCTCAGCGAGCGCTACGTGTACCTGTTCGCCGACGGCCTCTATCTCAAGGCGGGGCTTGAGGCCGAGAAGACCGCGGTGCTGATCGTCATCGGAGTCACCGCAGATGGGCGCAAGGACCTGCTCGCCATGGAGGAGGGCTACCGCGAGAGCACGGCGTCGTGGGCGGGCGTGCTCCGCGGGCTGCGCGATCGTGGGCTGCAGGAGGTGCCGCTGCTCGCCGTCGGTGACGGCGCGCTCGGTCTGTGGGGCGGCCTCGACCAGGTGTTTCCCCACACCCGGCATCAGCGCTGCTGGAACCATCGCCGCCTCAACGTGCTCGACAAGCTGCCCCGCCGGTTGCACGCGGAAACGAGCAAGCAGCTGCACGCGCTCTACACGGCGCCGACACGGGCCGAGTGCACCCAACTGCGTGCTGCACTCGGTCAACAACTCCGGCTGCAGGGCCAGGCGGATGCGGCCGCCTGCCTGGAGCGCGACTGGGAGGACTTCGTCGCCTTCTACGACTTCCCCGAGGAGCACTGGACCCACCTGCGCACCAGCAACCCCATCGAGAGCATCTTCGCCGGCGTTCGCCTGCGCACCGACGCGGCCAAGCGCATGCGCGTGCGCGAGAACGCGCTCTATCTGGTCTTCAAGCTCGTAACGCGGCTCAGCATGAACTGGCGCGCCGTCAACGGTCCCGACCAGCTGCTCCTCTTGCTCGCCGGCGAGCGATTCATCGACGGCAAGCTGCAACGTCAAACGAACACGGAGGGTGTCGCCGCCTAGCTCATCTCACCGTCTTCCCTGGAAGAAATTCCACAAGAATTGACAAGAGCTCCGGCGGCTGAGCTGCCTCGATATCGCGACGTGTTCAATCGGGCGGTCGTACATGCGACGAAGCTGGCCATCTCGCGCCACGGATAGTCAGATCACACCACATTCGCTAGTGGCTCGCGCTGACCGTGAATTCATAGCCGCCTGTGGAGGTGCCCTGCGAGCCCACTGCACCGTCCAGGGCCGTATCTTCGCGCAGCGCCGCGGTTAGCTGGCCGAGTTTGTCCCCGCGGGCACGGTCCTAGCGGCGTCGGCGTCCATGTCGGTCGCGGCCTTACTCGGGTCCGTGCGGATCAGCTCTGACCATTGGGCGGGTGTGCGGTCTACCGGGTTTCCCATTGCTAGCTCGCTGTCAAACGGAAGGGCGCCGCACGGTATCGCTGCTGTCCCTCCAATGCGCCTAAACCCCGTCCCCGCGGCCGTCGTGTCCCGCAACGGCTGCGAAATCGAATACGATCGCGTGAATC
>Ga0208565_1001983_pt1 | contig 11399 bp, 9 predicted proteins | sample Sb_taG_7_FD_187706 | JGI IMG/M metagenome (GOLD analysis project Ga0208565, IMG submission 187706) | Peat soil microbial communities from Weissenstadt, Germany - Sb_50d_2_FS metaG (SPAdes) (version 2) | ecosystem: Environmental > Terrestrial > Soil > Wetlands > Peat | place: Germany: Weissenstadt...
TTCAACGGATCGACGGCGAGGCGAGTGGCGCCCCCATCGTCGGTGCGGTCATCGCCCTGGCGCACAGCCTGGACCTCGTGGTCGTGGCCGAGGGTGTCGAGACCGACGAACAGCTCGGGTTCCTGGACTCGCACGGTTGTGATCAGGTTCAGGGCTTCCGGTTCAGTCCGCCCCTCCCCGAAGCGGGGATCCTCGAGTTGATGCGCACCCCCGCCAAAGTGTTCACCGAGTGGGGAAGCGAGCCGGCGGTGATGCCCGTGCCCATCTCGGGCATCTCGGCCCCCCGGTTGGAAGCTCTCCTGGAATCGATCATGCTGGAGCGTCACTGGCCGTCGGAACTGGACAGCGAGGCGATCGAGGCTGTCTTGGCCGCGCTCCAGTCCGACGAGATCGCGCGCGTCAAGGGCGTTCGACCCGGCCGGTCACGCTCAGCCAAAGTTGCCGTCAGCACCCTCGCCGGCCTGGCGTCTGTCTCGACGGGGGCCGCCGCCGCCAGCACGCTGGCCGGCCCCGCCGAGAGCCTCGGGGCCCGGATCCTCGACGACGGCGGCGCCGTGGCCTACGCCGCCAGTGCCTCGTCCGACGCCCCCGAGGATGGTGCCGCGACCACGCCCGACCACGACCCGGGCGGTCAGAGTCCCGAGAACCTGTCCGACGGTGCGATGGGCGGACTCTCGTAGCGGGTCTCTTCGACGCCCAAAGTCCTCGAGCCGATATCTTCGAGCCGAGTGCAGAGCCCCGACGACGACACCGTCACCCTCGAGCCCTACGAAGGACCGTGGGCCGACGACGACCCGGACGCCAACTTCAAGGCCGACGTGGCTCTCTACTCGCAGATCGACCCCATGGTGACGGTGAGGACACTGAGCCGGAACGTGGGGGTTCCCGAGGGAGCGCTCGTCCGCTACGTCCTGGCGAAGTACGCCACGGGTGGAAGCGGAGGTCTGTTGGAGCTCGGTCCCGCCATGGTGCATCGGCTCTGGGAGCCGATCGAGCGCGCCGAGCGCGCGGGCTCCGACGATGCTCGCCTCGACGCCTACTCCCAGCTGCGGCAGATGATCCAATGGCTTCGGCTCCCCCTCGAGGACCCGACGATCTATCCGGAACAGCCCTGAGCCCCCGTGCCCCGGTGGACGGCGTATCGACCCGGCGAGGATGACCACGAGGACGGCGGCAGGCGGCGCCATGTGCGCCCGGTGCCGGTAGCGTGGAAGCACCACGACACCCGCGTGCCGCACGGAGGTTGTCCATGACCGAGACCCAGGATGCCGAAGCTCCTCGCTGGAGGGGGATCAACCACCTCGCACTCATCACCGACGACATGGACGCCACGGTGCGCTTCTACCACGGGGTCCTGGGTGCCCGGTTGGTGGCGACGATCGGCACCCCGCAGTTCCGTCACTACTTCTTCGAGTTCGGGGCCCAGAACACCGTGGCGTTCTTCGAGTACTCGGGTGTGGCTCTCGAGCGGTTCGCCAAGCCTGCCGGGGTACCCGATCCACGCGCCGTGCAATTCGACCATCTCTCCTTCAACCTTCCCGACGAGCACGCACTGCTCGACCTGCGCGACCGCCTCAAGTCCGCGGCGTGCGAGGTGACCGACGTGGTCGACCACGGCTTCATCCGCTCGATCTACTTCACCGACCCCAACGGGATCGCTCTCGAGGCGTCGTGGTGGGCTCTCGATGCGACGGGACGCCCGGCTGACTACGGAGACGACCTTTTGTTCTCAGACCCGGATCCGGTCCCGGCCGTCAGGGAGATTCGCGACCGGGGAGAGGTCGCCTCGGTGCCGCACACGCGCCTGGCCTGACTCCTTTCCGGAGTCCCGGTGACTTGACGGGGCGCGTCAGGAGCTCGTCGTCGAGGAGCTGAAGTTGAGGAGGAAGGGGACCGAGGTGGGCTTGAACAACCACCCGGGTACCGTCTTTCCGTTGACGCGGACCTGCATGGTGACGAGCGACGCGCTCACGCTCACCGACAACTGGCCGTCGGTGGGGTCGAACACCTTGACCTGACCGCCTTGGAGCGTGGCGGCGAAGATTGGCGAGAAGCTCTGCGGGGAGTGCACCACGGTCCAGCACGGTGCCCATGCCGCCACCACCACGCTGTAGTTCGAGGCTTGGACCGACACGGTGGCGCTGGCGGTGCCCGTTGCGGTCATCGACACCAACCCGGGGCGCGACGGCTTCTTGGATTTGGTCGACCCGCCCGTGCTGTTGGTCGTGCCGGGGGTGCCGGAACCGCTCGGGGCGGCGGGGAGCAGGGCGTTGGTGTGGTGGACGAGGTGGATGTCCTTCAGCCACTGAGGCTGGTAGTGCTGTACCGCCAGGCCCCCGAGGGCGAGCGCCAGCAGCGCGGCTGTGAACCAGACCGCGCTGCGCAGCACGAGGGGTGCGGGACGGATGCCGGTGTAGATGCCCGGTGCGACGGGGAACGAGCCGGTGTCGCTGAGCCCGTCGAGGGCGGCGTGGCTGTCGGCGGCCGGGGGGACGCGCTTGATGCCGGGCACTTCGTCGGTCTGGGTGAAGGCGCGCAGGTGGGTGCCGTCGCCGGGATAGCGGCTGAGGTGCCCGGTCGGCACCGCGGTGGTGATGTACGCGTTCCGGGCACCGCCTCCGTTCCGTCCGGCGGCGTGCGGGGCTCCGTTGGGGTCGAAGCCGGCCAGGGGGTCGCCCCAGTGTTCCTCGACGACCCGTTCGAACCGTTCGACGTCGAGGTCCACGAGGTCGCAGTAGCGGCGGACGGCGGTGAGCGCCGAGCGGAGGTCGTGGAACCGGGAGAAGTTCCCAGCCTCGAGCGCCTCGAGCTGCTGCCAGGGGACCCCTGTCCGGTCGTTGATCTCGGTGAGGGTGACAGACGACGCCTCGCGCGCCTCGCGCAGGGCCTTGCCCATGGCGGCGGGCGTGGTGCCCGCCTTCTGGCGTCGTCCCCCGCGGCGCCGCATCCTCCTGACGCTGGCTGCGGTTACCACGTTCGTCCTCCCCTACGACGTCTCAAATCGTACTGCCCAGTCCCGAATCGAGGTCTTCGGATGTCATCGGCCGGTTGGGCGGGATCCTGGACCGCGCCGCCCCGCCCCGGACCGGGGCTCAGGACCGGGGCCCATGAGCACACCGACGGGTCGAGCCCCGGACCGCTCCGCACGGATTCGGACCGCTTCGGACCGCTTCGGACCGCTTCGGACCGCTTCGGACCCATTCGGACCGCTTCGGACCGCTTCGGACCGTCTGACCCGGCCCTACCGGTCCCCGCCAGAGCGAACCGGCCGGGGTGGCCCGCGCCGAGGGCACACTTTCCTATCACCTCACCGTCTCCTCGGCGCGTACCCACCGTGTCGGTCCGGCACCTTGAGTGGGCGCCGCACAGGGCGCTCCTCGGCCATTCGGACCGGCCGTCCGGCACGGTCCACGGCGTGGCGGGCGACCACCAAGAGCCCAGTATCCAACACTCGTCGTGACACCGGCCTCGTGGCGGGTGCCTGACCGTCGCCCCTGCCGTCGCCCCCGGGGCTGACATTTGTGTCAGGAAACGCTAACGTTGCCCGCCAGGGCGGTGGGCGTGGTGACATCGAACGTCCTGGGTGACTCGCACGACACCTGGTCCGAGGTGCCACCGCAGCCCAGTGCGAGAGGAGTTCGGATGCAGGCTGAAGAAGAGCTGTCGGGCGCCTCCCCCAAGATGGTGGGAGACCTGGCTTCCTCGGACGATCCACGTGCCATCTCCCGGATGCTGCGCGAGCAGCCGGTGATGCGGATCGACGACATGTTCACGCTGTTGACACGGCGCGAGCACGTCGAGGAGGCCCTGCGGAAGTCGGCGCTGTTCTGCTGGAGCGAGGTCCCCATGGACCTCGGCAACATCAGGCCTCTCATCCCCTTGATGGTCGACCCGCCCCAGCACGTGAAGTACCGCCGGATCCTCGACCCCCTCTTCTCCCCCAAGAAGATGGCCCTGCTCGAGGACGAGGTCGTCGGCCTCGTGAAGGAACTGGTCGACGCCTTCGCGGCACGGGGCTCGTGCGATCTGCACGAGGAGTTCGCCGTCCCCCTGCCGTGCCGGGTCTTCCTGCGCCTGATGGGCCTGCCGCTGTCGGACCTCGACCTCTTCCTGGCCGTGAAGGACGACATCATCCGGCCCAAGGGGGTCACGATCGAAGAGCAGGCACCGGCTCGCAAGAAGGCGGGCGAGACCGTGTACGCCTATTTCGACAAGGAAGTGAAGAAGCGGCGCGGCGAGGAGCCCAAGGACGACCTTCTCGGGCAGATCATGGCCGGCGAGGTCGACGGGGTTCGCCTCACCGACGAGGAAGTCCTCGACATCTGCTTCCTGTTCATCATCGCCGGCCTCGACACCGTGACCGACTCCCTCGACTGCTTCTTCGCCTACCTGGCGCAGGAGCCCGAGCAGCGTGACCTGTTGGTGCAGGACGAGTCGGCCATCCCCTCCGCCGTCGAAGAGCTGTTGCGCTGGGAGAGCCCGGTCCCGGCCGTGCCGAGAGTGGTCACCCAGGACGTCGAGTACGAGGGCTGCCCCATTCCGAAAGGTGAACAGGTCATGCTCGTCCTGGGTTCCGCCAACACCGACGACACCGCCCATCCCGGTGCGGAGACCGTCGACCTGCGCCGGAACCCCAACCCGCACCTGGCCTTCGGCGGTGGAGTGCACCGCTGCCTGGGGTCACACCTGGCCCGGGTCGAGCTGCGGGTGGCGCTGCGGGAGTTCCACCGCAGGATCCCCGACTACCGGCTCAAGCCCGGCACTGTGCTCGCCTACACCCCGGGCCTCCGGTCCCTCACCACCCTGCCGATCGAATTCGGGCCGGCGGGCTGACACGGGGCATGCGCGTCCGGCTCGACACCGAACTGTGCCAGGGGCACGGCCGCTGCTACACGCTGGCACCGGAGCTGTTCGACTCGGACGACCTGGGCCATTGCGTGCTGCTGGTCGAGGAGGTGCCCGCCGGGCACGAGGACGAGGCCGGCAACGGCGTGGAGAACTGTCCCGAGCACGCCCTCTCCCTGGACGAATAGCCAGCCTCAGGACCACCCCGGGCTCGCCGGCGGGTCAGGCCCCTCGCATGGTGTTGCCCTCTTCGGAGCCCGCCAGTGTCACCCGTGCCCCGACACCGTCGCTCTCGACGAGGGCCGCCGTCAGTGCCTCGTCGGCCAGGGCGACGGTGCGGCGACCCCCGACGTCGATGAGGCCGATCCCCGCTTGTGGACCACGCTCGCGGTGGAAGGGCACGGTGTACGCCACGATCGTGCCGGTGGTGCCGCTCTCCACCTTCGGCTCCACCACCAGTGCCTCGGCCATTCCGTCCACGTACTCCTGGAGCCCGTCGGGAGGCCGGGGCGCCTCGTCGGGCGCCCGCCGGGAGTAGAGCCCGACGGAGTGCTTGGTCAGGTAGTAGCCGTTGCCGTGCACCAGGGCGTGTTGGCCGTGGCCGGCGCGCAGCCACCGCAGCGTGTTGGCGATGGAGTGGGTGACGTAGTTGCTCCCCGGGCCGCCGTGGTAGGGGAGGCCGCCGGTCAAGGTGAGGGGCCGGGGATCGTCGACGGCGATGCCGAAGCTGTCCCTGGCCACCTCCACCGAGCTCGGGAAGCAGGCGTAGAGATCGAGGCCCTCGACCTCGTCCATGGTCACCCCGGCCGGGCCGAGGGCTCGCCGGGCGCATTCGGCGAGGGCCGGTGAGCGCTCCAGCACGGGGCGCTCCGACAGGTACCACAGGTCATGGGCGTCGGCCCACCCCGCCAGGTAGGCCACGTCGTCGGCGGCGAGGCCCCACGAGCGGGCCGTCGCCGCGTCGGTGACGATGATGGCCGCGCCCATGTCGACGTCCATGACGGCGTTCACGTACTTGGGGTACGGGAAGTAGATCATCCGGTTGTCGGGCGTGACCGTCATGATCTCCGAGGCGTCGCGCCGGGTGGGGAACCACGACACCGGGTTGGCCACGGCCACCGCGTTGAAGCGCGCCATGAGATCGCCCATGGCCGCGCGGTGGGTCGCGGGGTCGTGGCCGGCCCCGTGGGCGACGGCCGACTCCACCAGCGCGTACATGGTGGTGGCCTGCTCGAGCCCGTGGGCCCGCTCGACGGGGTGCACGCCCAGGTCGGGCTCGAGCGGCGGCCACGTGTCGGGCCATCCGTCGGAGGAGGGCCAGTGCAGCTCGACTCCCTGCTTGCGGGCGCGCCGCCGGGTGGCGAGGGCTTCGGCCCCGGCTATCAGGACGCGGGGTTGACCACCCGCGGCCACGAGCTCGGCGGCCCGGTTGACGAGCCACTGGGGGATCGACCCGCCCATGCCCGAGCAACGCGCCTCGGCCCCGGCGGCCCCGATCCGGCGGGCGAGCTCGGGCGCCGGGTCGCCGTGGCGCAGGGACAACGAGTGGACCATGAAGAGGTGGGTGAGCCCGGCCAGCACCGCCTGCGGCTTCGCCGCGCCGGTGTCGGCGGCGGCGGCCCGGGCGGCCGCCTCCATCAGCGAGAACGGGTCCGGCGCCGAGGCGGGGTCTTCGTCACGATTGGTCAGTTGGCCGCCGCCCACGACCACCGGGACACGGGTCCAGTCCATCGTCACCCCCCTTCCTCGAGCTCGAGCGGACCGCGGCCGACGGGGGTGGGGCAGTCGCACCCGCCGGCCAGGGCGAGAACGATCTCCCCGGCTCGGGGCGCTCCCGGAGCGGGCCGGCTCAGTCTTGCTTTTCGGCGAGGCGGCCCAGGTCCGCGGCCAGGATCTTCTTGCGCTCGCCGGTGTCACGACGGGGCCGGATCGAGGTGTCGACGTCGGCCGACTCGGCGCGCAGGGCCGCCACCGTGCACTTCTCCCGGGGGCGGTGCGCGAAGGGGTCGAAGCGGAACAGGCGCATGGCGTTCTCGTGGGTGATCTTGTTGACGTCGGTGTCGGGCACCCCGGCCAGGTACTTCATGGCGATCTCGGGGGCGGTGGGCCACGTCGAGTCGGAGTGGGGGTAGTCGCACTCCCAGCACACGTTGTCGAGCTCGAGGAAGCGGCGGTTCTCCACGCCGAAGGCGTCGTCGATGAAGCACGTGACGATGCGCTCCTTGAACACCTGGCTGGGCAGCATGTCGCCGAAGTCCTGGCCCGTCCACTTGTGGTGGTGCTGGTAGACGTAGTCGGCGCGCTCGAGGAAGTACGGGATCCACCCGATGCCGCCCTCGGACAAGGCGATGCGCAGGTCGGGGTACTTGCGCAGGACCGGGGAGAAGAGCAGGTCCGCGGCGCACTGGATGATGTTCACCGGCTGCAGGGCGATGAGCACGTCGAAGGGGGCGTCGGGCGCGGTGATGGCGAGCTGGGACGAGGAGCCGATGTGCAGGCACACCACCGTCCCCTCCTCCTCGCACGCCTTCCAGAAGGGGTCCCAGTGGTCGGAGTGGAAGCTCGGCCAGCCGAGCTTCGAGGGGTTCTCGGAGAACGTCACGGCGTGGCTTCCCTTGGCCGCCACGCGCCGCACCTCGGACGCCATGAGCTCGGGGTCCCAGATGGGCGGGATGCTGAGCGGGATGAAGCGGCCCGGATAGGCGCCGCACCAGTCCTCGATGTGCCAGTCGTTGTAGGCCCGCAGCATGTCGATGGCGAGCCCCTTGTCCTCGGTGCGGGCGAAGAGCTGGCCACAGAACTGGATGAAGGAGGGGAAGCACATCGAGCCGAGCACGCCGTTGGCGTTCATGTCCCGGACCCGCTCGTGGATGTCGTAGCAGCCGGCGCGCATCTCCTCGAAGGAGGTGGGCTCGATGCCGTACTCCTCGGGGGGCCGGCCCACCACGGCGTTGAGGCCCACGTTGGGGATGAGGTTGCCCTCGAAGGACCACACGTCGGTGCCGTCGTCGTTGTGGATGATGCGCGGGGCGCGGTCCTTCCACTTGGCCGGGACGCGGCCTTCGAACATGTCGGGGGGCTCGACGACATGGTCGTCGACGCTCACGAGGATGAGATCTTCGGCTTGCATCGCGCTCCTCCCCCTCGGCGCTTGGCGGCTTTGCGATCATATACCTGACGTTCGTGTCAGGCACACGCCGGCCGGCGGTCCTACACTCGCCCGATGCACGCCGACGCGCCCCGGGGACTGGCGGGGGTGGCCCGCGCCGACCCCGAGCGGGTGGCGCTGGTGTTGGGCGACCGGCGCACGAGCTTCGGCGAGCTCGACGCGGCGGCCAACGCCATGGCCCACGCCTTCGCCCCCCACGCGTCGCGCCCCGGCGATCGCGTGGCGGTCATGACGGGCAACTCCGCCGAGGCCTTCGCGGTCTGGCACGGCGCCACGCGCCTGGGCGCGCTCGTCGTGCCCGTCTCCACCCGCCTCACCGAAGTCGAGGTGGCCTACCTCGTCGAGGACTCCGCAGCCGCCCTGGTGGTGCACGACGGGTCGCCCGTGGCCCGGCGCGCCGCGGCGCGGGCCGGGGTGGCCGAGCTCGACGTCACCGGCCCCGACCTGTCCAAGGCGCTGGCGCAAGGCCGGGCCGACCCGCCCACCGGGGACTTCCTCGGCACCCCCGTGGTCGCCATGACCTACACGTCGGGGACCACGGGGCGTCCCAAGGGGATCGCCCGCGCCGCCCCCCTCGCCGCCCGCGACACCCCCCCGAACCCCTTCGCCAGCTTCTGGGGCTTCGGCCCCGACGACGTCCACCTGATGTGCGGCCCCATGTACCACACCGCCCCCAGTGCCTACGCCCTCATGAGCCTGGGTGAGGGGGGAACGGTGGTGATCATGCCCCGGTGGGACGCGGCGGAGTGCCTGAGGCTCATCGAGACGGAGCGGGTGACCACGGCCCAGATGGTCCCGGCCAATTTCATCCGCATCCTCGAGGCCGACTGGCGATCGTACGACCGCTCCAGCATGCGCAAGGTGCTGCACGCCGCCGCGCCGTGCCCGGTGCCGGTGAAGCGCAAGATCATCGAGGTGTTCCCCCCCGGCACGGTGTGGGAGTACTACGGCGCCAGCGAAGGGATGGCCTCGGTCATCTCCCCCGAGGAGTGGCTGGCCAAGCCCGGCAGCGTGGGGCGGCCCTTCCCGGGCCTGTCGGTGCGGATCGTGGGCGAGGACGGCGCCGTGCTCGGCCCCGGCGAGGTGGGATCGGTGTACGTGTCGGCTTTCGCCGGCCAGCGGTTCCAGTATCACAACGCGCCCGACAAGACCGAGTCGGCCTGGCACGACGACTACTTCACGGTGGGGGACATGGGCTGGCTCGACGAGGACGGCTATCTCTTCCTCGCCGACCGGCGCACCGACCTCATCATCAGCGGTGGTGTCAACGTCTATCCGGCCGAGGTCGAAGCGGCGCTCATCGAGGACGACGACGTGGTCGACTCGGCCGTGATCGGGCTGCCCGACGAGCGCATGGGCCAGAAGGTGCACGCCGTGGTGGAGCTGCGCCCGGGCGCGCCCCGTGATGCCGAGGCGCTCACGGCCCGCCTGGCGACACGGCTGGCGGACTTCAAGATCCCCCGCACCCTGGAGTTCGTCGACGAGCTGCCGCGCGAGCCCAACGGCAAGGTGCTCAAGACGAGACTGCGCGAAGACCGGATGAAGGAGACGACGACATGACCGGTGCTCACGACGTGAAAGGCGAGCCCCGCCTGCTCATCGACGGCAAGCTGGTGGAGGCGAGCTCGGGTCAGGGGTTCGACAACATCGACCCCACCACCGAGGAGGTCCTGGGCGCCACCGCGGACGGCACCGCGCAGGACATGCAGTCCGCCATCGCCGCGGCGCGCCGCGCCTTCGACGACACCGCCTGGTCCACCGACCCCGAGCTGCGCCGGCGCTGCCTCGAGCAGCTGCACGCCGCCACCGCCGCCCACATCGAGGAGCTGCGCGCCGTCACCGTGGCCGAGGTGGGCAGCCCCATCGCCCTCACCTATGCCAACCAGGTCGACCTGCCCGTCGAGGACCTGGCGTACTGGATCGACAAGCCGGTGAGCTACCAGTACGAGCACTGGCTCCCCGAGCGCGACGTCTTCGGCCAGCCCCAGCGCCGCCTGGTGCGGCGCGAGCCGGTGGGGGTGGTGGGTGCCATCACCCCGTGGAACTTCCCGCTCAACCTGAACCTCGCCAAGCTGGGGCCGGCCCTGGCCGCCGGCAACACGGTGGTGCTCAAGCCCGCCCCCGACACCCCGTGGTCGGCCACGGTGCTGGGCCGGATCATCGCCGAGGAGACCGACATCCCCGCCGGGGTGGTCAACGTGGTGGCGTCGTCGGACCATCTGGTGGGCGAGGTCCTCACCACCGACCCGCGCGTGGACATGATCACCTTCACGGGGTCGACGGCCACGGGCCGGCGCATCATGGCCAAGGGCTCGGACACGGTGAAGAAGGTGTTCCTCGAGCTCGGGGGGAAGTCGGCCAACATCGTCCTCGACGACGCCCCGGACCCCGGCGGCGCCATCGCCGTCAGCGCCATCGGCGTGTGCACCCACGCCGGGCAGGGATGTGCCATCACGACCCGGCTCCTGCTCCCCCGGTCGCGTTACGACGAGTTCCTGGAGCTGGCCGACGGCATGATGGCGGGCGTGACCTACGGCGACCCGTGGGACTCGGCCAACCTCCAGGGCCCCCTCATCAGCGCCAAGCAGCGCGACCGGGTCATGGGCTACATCGAGAAGGGCAAGGCCGAGGGCGCCCGCCTGGTGCGCGGCGGGTCGAGGCCCGCTCAATTCGACAAGGGCTTCTTCGTGGAGCCCACGATGTTCGCCGACGTCGACCCCGGGGCCACCATCGCCCAGGAGGAGATCTTCGGGCCGGTGCTCGTGGTCATCCCCTTCGACGACGACGACGACGCCGTGCGCATCGCCAACGACTCCATCTACGGGCTGTCGGGAGCCGTGACGAGCGCGTCCGAGGAGCGTGCCATGGCCGTGGCCCGGCGGGTCCGGACCGGCACCCTCATGGTGAACGGCGGGTTCTGGAACGCGCCCGATGTCCCCTTCGGGGGATACCGTCAGAGCGGGGTGGGGCGCGAGAACGGCGTCGAGGGCTTCGAGGAGTACCTCGAGACCAAGGCCATCGCCCTGCCGGCACACTGACCGGCGAACTACAAAGATGTAGTTCCGGTCGTTCGGCGTCCCACGCCGGGATCCACGGTGTCTTTCCCCTGGCTGTGGGGCAATTCGTCGTGTCGCGTCACGACCCCTGGCAATTCAGGATCCACTCACTACAAACTAGGGAGCAGGAAGGGGGGTTCGTGGACGCTCTCGACGTGTACGGCGATCAGTTGTTCGGCCGCCGCATCCGCCTGCGCGTGCTGCTGTGGACGCATACCCAGAAGGAGGCCTTCAACCAGTCCGAGGCGTCGAAGGGCGTCGACTACAGCTCCTCGGGAGAGGTCGCCAAGGAGCTCGAGCGCCTGGTCCGTCTGGGCATGCTCAGGAAG
>Ga0208565_1001985_pt1 | contig 11387 bp, 6 predicted proteins | sample Sb_taG_7_FD_187706 | JGI IMG/M metagenome (GOLD analysis project Ga0208565, IMG submission 187706) | Peat soil microbial communities from Weissenstadt, Germany - Sb_50d_2_FS metaG (SPAdes) (version 2) | ecosystem: Environmental > Terrestrial > Soil > Wetlands > Peat | place: Germany: Weissenstadt...
CATCCAGGTCCACGGGGGGGTGGGCTTCACCTGGGACGTCGACTGCCATCTGCTGTACCGCCGGGCCAAGCAGGACGACCTGCTCTTCGGGGCCCAGGGCTTCCAGCGTCAGCGCCTGGCCGACCTGTTGCTGGGACCGGCGGGCCGCTGACCCGCTGACGGGCGGAGCTCCTGGCTCTGTTCTCGGCCCCGTTCTTGGCGGTGGTCACGACGCCGCCGACCCCAGCAGGGTGTGCCACGAGCCGAGGTCGTCGCGCGGGAACGCCCCCAACGAGGAGGCCGAAAGTGGCTCCCCGTACAGGAACCCCTGGGCCATGTGGCACCCGAGGGACTGCAACTTGGCGGCCTGTCCCGGCCGCTCGACGCCCTCGGCGATGATCGACAGCCCCAGGGAGTCGCCGAGACCGATGATGGCCCTGACGATGGCGGCGTTCTCGGATCGCTGGTCCAGCTCCTCGACGAAGCTGCGGTCGATCTTCAAGGTCTCCACGGGGAAGCGCTTGAGATAGCTGAGCGAGGAGTACCCCGTCCCGAAGTCGTCGATCTCGAAATGGATGCCGAGCTCGCGAAGCGCATGGAGGACCAGGACCGCCTCGTCGGCGTCGCGCATGAGGGTGCTCTCGGTGATCTCCAGCCAGAGCCGGTCGGGATTGATGCCCGAGGCGCCGAGGGCCGCCGCGACCTGGCCGGGAAAGCCTGGATCGGCCAGCTGCAGGGCGGAGACGTTCACCGAGATGTTCAACCGGAGGTCGTCCTGGCCCGCGTCCGTCCGGAGCGCGCTCCACTCGGCCACCTGGCGGCACGCCTCGTTCAGGACCCAGGCCCCCAAGGGCACGATGAGCCCGCTGTCCTCCGCCAACGGGACGAAGTCATACGGGGCGAGCAACCCCCGGGTGGGGTGCTGCCACCGCACCAGTGCCTCCATGCCCACCAACGTGGTGGTGTGGAGGTCGACGACCGGTTGGTAGTGCAGCACCAGCTCGTCGCGCTCGAGCGCCCGGTGGAGCTCGTTCGAAGTGCGGAGACGACTGAGGACGTTCTGCTCGTCGTCCTCCCGGTAGATCTCGATGCGTGACGGGCCGCGTCCCTTGGCCCGGTACATGGCGACGTCGGCATTGCGCAGCAGGACCGCCCCCGACTCGAGACTGTCACTCGACAACGCGATGCCGACGCTGAGGGATGCGAAGACCTCGCCGCTGTGAAGGGCCAGGGGTTGGCTCATGGCCGTGACGAGCCGTTGTGCCACCTCGAGCGCATGGCCCTCGTGGGCGACCTCGTCGCACAGGACGGTGAACTCGTCGCCGCCGAACCGGGCCAAGGTGTCGCTACCCCGCATGACGCCGGTGAGCCGGTCGGCCACGGCCCGCAGGACCTGGTCTCCGACGTCGTGGCCCAGACTGTCGTTGACGAGCTTGAAGCGGTCCAGGTCGAGGAAGACCACGGCCACGTGGTGCCGACCCCGGGCGGCCCGACGCAGCGCCACCTCGAGACGGTCCATGAACAGCTCGCGGTTGGGCAACGAGGTGAGTGAGTCGTGGATGGCGGCGAAGGCAAGACGTTCGCGCAGCTCTCGACCCTCGGTGACGTCCTCGATCTGGCCGATGAGATAGAGCGGCGTGTCGTCTTCGTCGCGCACGCAGGACACGTTGATGGCGACCCACACGTCGTGACCGTCGGCGTGCAGGTAGCGCTTCTCGAGCCGGTACTGATCAGTCCCGCTCTCGACGACGCGATGCATCTCCGAGGTGCTGAGCACGCGGTCGTCAGGATGGGTGAGATCCGCGAATGTCATGCCACACAGCTCCGCGTCGCCGCGCCCGAGGATCCGGCCCAGGGCGGGATTGGCTCTGGTGATGCGCCCTTCGAGGTCGGCCATGGCCATCCCGATGGGGGCGTTCTCGAAAGCGGAGCGGAAGCGCTCGTGCGCTTCCCGGAGGGCCTCCTCGGCCAGCTTGCGGTCGGTGATGTCGTGAAGGTTGCCGACGATGCCGCGCACCTTGGGATTGTCGAGGTGATTGGTCACCTTCACTTCGAACCATCTCCAGGTGCCGTCGACGTGACGCAACCGCAATTCGGCGTGCATCCCCCGGCTTCCGGATTCCCGGATCTCCCCCGCCCTGGCCAGCATGCTCGCCAGGTCGTCGGGGTGCACCATCTCGGCGGCCGAGCGGGTGCGGAACCGGGTGGCGGACGTGCCCAGGATGCGATCGAAGGCGGGGCTCACGTAGCTGAGCCGCCCCAAGTGGTCGGAGACGACGATGATGTCGCTCGCCTCGTGGACGAGTGCCTCGAACCGTCCTTCGCTGGCCTCGCGGGCCTTGGCGAACCACTGCAGCACGAGGATGGTGAACACCGCGCCGAGCGCGTCCAGCGCGCTCAGGCTGTCGACCAGGGGCCGGTGAATGAGCGTGGGAGCGGCGCCCACGGCGATGGCCAGCTGGCCCAGGGCGATGCAGACCAATGTCCAGACGATGGCGGGCCGGGCTGCCGACGAGCCCGCACCACGCATGACGTCGACGGCCCCGAAGACGAAGCCGATGGCGAGGATGGCACCCCATCCGATGCCGTAGATGACGACGGCGATCACGGCCATCTCGACCGCCACCCGGACCTCGAGCCGCCATCCTGTCGTGTGCTCGGGCCACAGCGCGGTGTTGACGGAGTTCACGACCAGGGCGAAGAGCACCAGGGCGGCGATGACCCAATAGGGGATGTCGGCAATCAGGTCCCAGGAGCGGATCAGGCAGAACAGTCCGATGACGGGAGGGACGGCGAGGTTGGCGCGATCTGCCAACCTCGACTCGAGGCGGGCGCGGAAGCCGACGCCACCAGGCGAGGGCTTCTTGTCGTCCGGCCTGCTCACCCCCTTTATTTCGGCCGATCAGGCAGAGGTCTGTAACCGGCCGGGACTGCCATCGGCCCCGCTCACCACCGGTTTTTCCGGGCCCGGCACCTGCCCCGGCTCGGGGGGTACGGGGCGTGGTTCCCGGCGCTCGACCGGGGCCTCGGACCGGCGCCCCTCGCCGGGCCCCCGGACGGGCACGGGGCGGGGCCCCCCGGACGGGCACGGGGCGGGGCCCCCCGGACGGGCACGGGGCCGGGGACAGCCACCTGCGGCGGCACATCGCCGCAGGTGAGAAGCCAATTTCGTCGAACGACACGAAATCGCTCAAGTCCGGCACCCTATGTGCCGATGCACCTCTGAGAGAGTGTCGACCGGCTCGAGAGTGTCGACCGGCCCGGCCGAAAGGGTCGGCCGACGGGACCGGGCCTGGACCGGCTTGGACCGGGCCCCCGCCGAGGCCCTAGCGCGGCGGCGTCGCGGCCAGCTGGTCCTGGAGCCGGGCCTTCAGGACCTTGCCCGTGGCGTTGCGGGGAAGCTCCGTCACCATCTCGATGCGACGGGGAACCTTGTAGTCCGCGAGCTCTCCGGCGCAGTGTTCCCGCAGCTCTTCGGCCGTGGTCGCCGCCCCGGGCACGAGCACGACCACGGCGGCGACGTCCTCACCCAGCACGGTGTGGGGGATGCCCACCACCGCGGCCTCCACCACCTGGGGATGCTCGAGCAGCACGGCTTCGACGTCGACGGCGTAGATGTTGTTCCCGCCCCGGATGATGACGTCCTTTTTCCTCCCCACGATGTAGAGGTAGCCGTCCTCGTCGAGGCGGGCCAGGTCCCCGCTGTAGAGCCAGCCGTCCTTCCACGTGCCCGCGGTGGCCTCGGCGTTGCGGTAGTACTCGCGCTCGCGACCGGGCATGCGCAGGATCGCTTCGCCCACCTCCCCGGACGGGAGGTCTCGGCCTTCTTCGTCGACGATGCGCACCTCGAGGGGAGGCACGGGCTGGCCGACGGACCCGATCCGCTTGAGCGACTCCCCCTTGGGCATGGAGCAGAAGGCGGGCCCCGCCTCGGTCATGCCGTAGCTGTTGGAGACCGAAGCCTCGGGCATGCGCTCTTGCAGCGCGCGCAACGTGGCGGGCGCGAGCGGGGCGCTGCCGATGGCGCAGATGGCGATGGAGGAGAGCTCGACGTCGTCGAAGCGGGGATGCGAGACGATGAGCTGGGCCATCGACGGCACGAGGAACACGAACTGGGGCCGCAGCTCCTCGACCACCTCGAGCCACCGGCCGGCGTCGAACTTCGGTTGGTACACGCCGAACAGGCCCAGCTGCATGGGGTTGTAGATGAAGCCGATGCCGGCGAAGGTGAACAGCGGGCTGGCGTGCAACCAGCACTGACCCGAATAGTTGGGGTTGGGTGCCCCGGGGATGAGTGCCACGTTGCGGTGCCGGATGGCGACACCCTTGGGCAGCCCGGTCGTGCCCGACGTGTAGAGGATGTCGGCCAGGTCGTCGCCACTCACCTCCACCTGGAAGGTGCCGGCATCGTCGGAGCCGGGCACGGCCCATTTCCAGGGGGGCACGCCGTCTTCCACCGACGGTGTGACGATCACGTGCTCGAGGGCGGTCAGCGTGCCCGCCAGGCGGTGGGCGAGCGGGGAGAGCTCGGGGTCGGTCAGGAGGACCCGCACCTCGGCGTGACCGAGAAGGCGCTCGAGCTCGCCGTCGCTCAGGCGCGTGTTGGTGGGGACGGCGACCGCTCCGACCTTGTGCACCGCCGAGTACGCCACCATGAACCGCAGCGCCTCCTCGGCCAGGAGGTAGATCGACACCCGGTCGCCCTTGGCGACGCCCTTCGCCACCAGGGCGCGGGCCAGGCGGTTGGACTCCGCCTCCCACTCCGCGAACGTCATCTGTCCGCCGTCGGTGACCTGGTACGCGACCTTGTCGGGAAAGGCCGCCGCCATGGCGCGCAGATGGTCGGTGAGCAGGGTGGTCACAGGCCCCCGTCGAGGGTCACCGTCCGCCGCGCGAAGCGCCAGCCCTCGGGCGTCCGTACGAGCTGGTCGTGGTAGCGGCCGGTGCGCTGGAGCCGTGACCGGCGTTTGTCGGCGGGCGCATCGACCGGAGGCCGGGCCACCACGAGCAACGTGACGTCCTGCACAGCACGGTCGCCGTCGACCTCGATGATGGCGTCGACGGTCACGTGCACTATGCCGTATGGAGTCCGGCGGACCATGTCCGCCAGCGCGGCGCGCCCCGTCGTGGTCGGGCCCCCGTCGATCTCCATGGCCCCGTCCTCAGTGAAGGTGTCCGCGAAGCCGTCCGGGTCGCCGTCGTCGAAGCAGCGGTTGTACCGCGCCGTCAGCTCGCGGATCCGGGCCCGATCGACCATCCATGCCACGGTTGCGTCCACGAGGACAGCCCCCTCCGCCCGGTCGGCACCTGACGCACCGTGCGCCACCGCCCGGACCGGCAGCGACGATACCGCGCCCCGCCGCCACAGTCGGCCGGTGCGAAATTCAGGATCGCGGCACGGCGTACGCGGCGATCGCCGCGAAGTGCAGGGCGGCGCCGGCGACGGTGAGCGCGTGGAACACCTCGTGGTACCCGAAGACGCCGGGCACGGGGTTCGGCCGCTTCATCGCGTAGCAGACCGCACCGGTGGTGTAGCAGGCCCCGCCGGCGAGGATGAGGGCGAACCCGGCACCGCCGAGGCCCTGCACGAGCTGGGGGATGATGGCCAGGGCCGACCATCCCGCCACGACGTAGGGCACGGCGATGGCCCACTTGGGGGCGTCGAGCCACATCTGCCGGACGGCGATACCGATGGCGCCCCCGAACCACACGAGGCACAGCACGAGGACCCTGGCCCACCCGTGCACGACGAGGCCCGCCACGGCGGTGTAGGTGCCGGCGATGGCCACGAAGATGGTGGCGTGATCGGCGCGCCGCATGCGCCTGCGCCCCACCGGGGACCAGCGGATGCGGTGGAAGGCGGCGCTCACGCCGAAGAGCGCCGCCAGCGACACCACGTACACGGTCAGCGCGGCGCGCGCGCCGGAAGTGTGGGCACGGGTCACGAGCAGCGGGCCCGCCACCAACGTGACGACGAAGGAGACGAGATGGAGCCACCCGCGCAACACCGGACGCGTGGACTCCGGTGGCGGTGCCGTGACCGCTCCCGAGGGCTCGAGGTCTTGGGAGTCGATGCGCGGGAGCGTAGTCAGACGCGCGGGAGCGTGGTCAATCGGCCCGGGACCGGCCGACTACGAGCTTGCTCCCCGACGCATCTTCCTCCGGTGGCGCCACGCCATGAAGAACCCGTCCAGGGGGTCCTCGACCGAGCCGAGGTCCGAGCTGCACTCCTGACAGGCCACGGCCCGCCTGCGACATCCGCGCGAACCGGGGTCACGCATCGGAGGGTCGAAGACCACCCACCGCCAGAAGCGGAAGTGATGTCGTGGCACTGCCCTCGAACCGCCGGTTTCCTCGATCACAGGCCGAATCCCCCCCTCCGAGTATGCATCGTGAGGAGTGCCCGCAGGGGTGCGACGGGGACGATTTCCTCTGAGACGGCCACGTCTTTACGGTTTATTTACGGCTTCCCGACGCCCCACCGGCCACGGGCCCGATGGTACGAAGCGAAGCTGTCAAATTCCTGTGGGCAGACTCCTGTGGGCAGACTCCCGTGGGTGCCCGGCCCCTGGGCCCGGCCGCGGGTGGGACTTTGGTCCCTACCCGGCGGGACCTCGGTGGGAGCAGGATGGTGGTGAGAGACATGGTCGGACGAGGGAGGTGAGGCGGCTGGCACGTCGGGCCTTAACAGGGCGCTTCTCGGGCTCTGGGCAGCGGGCGACCTGCGGTCGTCCTGACGAGAGTGATCCCCGGACACACAGGCGACAATCGGTCGGGCCAGTTTCGGCATCCCGGCCCAGTCGCGAAGACCACGGAGTCTGAAATCCGAACGGGGTCTCGCCCCACGCGTGAGAAAGCGCAGACAATCGAAGTACGGCGCCCGCCAACCCTGGAACGGGAGTGCGGGCGTCGTCGCGCCGGCGCTGTTCCCGGCCCGGCGCGCGGGACCGGTCAGGGGCGCGTGGCGTAGACGGCCCGGGCGCGATAGCGGATCGGCCGCTCTTGGAGCTCCTCGAGGTAGTGCGCCGTCCACCCCGCCACCCGGGCGATGGTGAAGAGGGTGCGGCCACAGTCCTCGGCCATGCCTGCCGCCCGCATGAGGGCTCCCAGGCCCAGGTCCACGTTCGGCCCCGGGAGGGCCCGCTGCCCGGCAAGCGCCAACAGCGTGTCGAGGATCCGGCGCCGCTCCGGTCGCCACAGGTCGTCCACCAAGCCCTTCAGCACCGTGAAACGAGGGTCGTCGCCCTGGTAGACGCTGTGCCCGAACCCAGGGAGGCGGTGCTGCCACCGCAGGGTCTCGTCGAGGGCCCGTTCGGGGCCGAGCTGCTCGGCGTCGCGCACCAGGCCGTAGGCGAGCTGCGACGCTCCCCCGTGCAACGGCCCCGCCACCACCCCCAGGCCGGCCAGCAGCGCGTCGTACAGATCGGCGCGCGTCGAGGCGGCCACGCGGACGGCCATGGTGGAGGTGGCCAGCTCGTGGTCGGCCAGGAGGATCAGGGCCGCGTTGACGGCGCGCACCAGGGCCGCGTCCGGCTCCGGTGCCAGCCGGGCCGTGAGCGCGCCGGCGACCGTGTGCTCCCAACGGTTCGGGCCCAGCACGAGCGGCGGCGGCTCGGTGGAGGGGCCGGGCAGGACCGCCACCATGGTGGCCACGAGTCGCCGGGCCACCGCGACTACCGAGGCCGGCCGCAGGTCAGAGCGCAAGGGGTCGCCGGCGCCGGTCATGACCACGGCCCAGCGCAGCCGGTCCGAGGCGCCGAGGGCGGGCGGGGGTCGCAGACGGACCGGCTCCCAGGCCGCCGGGCCCGGGGAGCTTCCTCGCCACAGCAGCTCGGCGGCGTCCTCGTAGGGCACGGTGGTGGCCAGGGCGGTGGCCGGGGTCCCCCGGTAGACGGGACCGTCGTCGCGCAGCTGGGTGATGGATGTCGTCACGGTGGCCAGCCGGGTCTCGGTGGTGCGCCCCCCTCGGGAGCGCTTGGCCAGCGCCTCGACCTCGTCGGCGGCGAACAGGCTCCGGCGGCGGCCCTGGGGGGCGGGGTGCGACGCCAGCAGGCCCCTGCTGACGTAGGCGTACAGGGTCGGCAGCTTCACTCCGAGCCGACGGGCGGCCTCACCACTCTCGAGCATCAGGGCCACGCCCCACCTACCTACATTGAGTTGATCAACATTTACACCCCTGTGACCGAGGAGCAAGATGATCGTGGCCCGTCGATGCGGCGGCGCCCCCAGCACGAACGGAGCCATGCCCATGCCGACCGTCGTCCGTGATCTCATGTCCTCCCCGGCGGTGACCTGCGAGGCCGGCACGTCGCTGGCCGAGGCCGCCCGGGTCATGCGGGACGCCGGGACCGGGTCGGTCATCGTCACCGAACGGGCCAAGGTCGCCGGGATCCTGACCGAACGCGACCTGCTGCGGGCGGCCGCGGCGGTGACGACGGCCAGCGCCGAGACCGTCGAGATGTGGATGACGGCCAACCCCGACGTGCTAGGCCCCGACGAGGAGGTCGACGCCGCCTGGACCAGCCTGGCGCACCACCAGTACCGGCACCTGCCGGTGGTCGACGCCCACGACCTCGTCGGCGTGGTGTCGTTGCGCGACCTCATGGGTGTGGCGCGTCTGCGCCCTGCCGACGAGCACGGCACCGAGATCCCCGCCGGGCTCGAGGGGGTCGTGGCGGCGGAGACCGCCCTCGGGGACGTGCGCGGCGAGGAGGGCTTCTTCCATTACCGCCAGTACTCGGCGGTCGAGCTGGCGGCGCGGCGATCGTTCGAGGACGTGTGGTACCTGATGCTCGAGGGTGAGCTCCCCGACCGAGACCAGGCGCGGCGCTTCGCGGGCGAGGTGGCGGGCCTGCGCCACCTGCCTCCCGGCCTGGCGTCGATGTTGCCGGAGGTGGCGGAGCGGGGCTCGCCGTTCGAGGTCCTGCGCACGGCGGTGTCGTTGCTCGGCGCCGAGCTGGGGTGGCGACCCACCCATGACATCGGTGGTGCGGAACTGCGTGCCCAGGCGCTGCGGCTAGGTGCGGTGGTCCCCACGATCATGGCCGCCGCCTACAACCTGGGCGAAGGCCGTACGCCGGTGGGGCCGAGGTCCGACCTCTCGAGCGCGGCGAACTATCTGTGGATGGTGACCGGGACCGAGCCCACCGCTCTCCACGCCCGCGCCGTCGAGCAGTACCAGATCCTGACCATCGACCACGGGTTCAACGCCTCGACGTTCGCGGCCCGGGTGATCACCTCGACCGGGGCGGACCTGGCTGCCGCGGTGTGCGGGGCGATCGGCGCACTGTCGGGACCGCTGCACGGAGGAGCCCCCAGCCGGGCTCTGGCCATGCTCGACGACATCGCCGGCGCCGACCGGGCCGAGGAGTGGCTGCGCGCCGCGGTGGACCGCGGCGACCGGGTGATGGGGTTCGGCCACCGGGTCTACAAGACCGACGATCCCCGCTCGCTGTTCCTGCGAGACGTGGCGCGCTCGCTGGGAGGGCCACTGGTGGACCTCGCCGAACAGGTCGAGGGCACGGCGGTGGACGTCCTGGCCGAGATGAAGCCGGGCCGACGCCTGTTCACCAACGTGGAGTTCTATGCGGGAGTCGTCATGAACACCTGCGGCATCCCCCGCGAGATGTTCACCCCGACCTTCGCGGCGGGCCGGACCATCGGCTGGACGGCGCACGTGATCGAGCAGGAGGCCCACAACCGGCTCATCCGCCCCGCTGCCCGTTACACGGGGCCGCCGCCTCCGGTGCCCGTACCGGTTCCGGGTCCCTGACCCGGGTCCCCGCTGACGGGGACGCCCGTCAGGACCGGCCCGTCCCCACCGGCAGGCCCGTTGCCGACGGCCCCGCCCGCGCCGCCGTCCACGTCGGGGCTCGCCTGGGGCTCGAACTGCGTGGTGTAGAGCTCCGCGTACAGCCCGCCGGCGGAGAGCAGTTCGTCGTGGCGGCCCTGCTCCACGATCCGGCCCTCCTCGACGACCAGGATGACGTCGGCCTCACGCACGGTGGAGAGCCGGTGGGCGATCACCAGCGACGTGCGCCCCGCCAGCGCGGTCTTGAGCGCCTGCTGCACCGCCACCTCCGATTCCGAGTCGAGGTGGGCGGTGGCCTCGTCGAGGACCACGATGTCCGGTGCCTTGAGCAGCAGACGGGCGATGGCGATGCGCTGCTTCTCCCCCCCCGACAGCCGGTAGCCGCGATCACCGACCAAGGTGTCGAGCCCGTCGGGAAGCGACTCCACCAGCGGCAGGATGTGGGCGGCGCGCAGGGCCTCGACGAGCTCGTCGTCGGTGGCGTCGGGCTTGGCGTAGCGCAGGTTGGCCCGGATGGACTCGTGGAAGAGGTGGGCGTCCTGGGTCACCACGCCCACGATCTCCCCGATCGACTCCAGCGTGGCGTCGCGGACGTCGACGCCGTTGATGCGGACAGCTCCACTGCGCACGTCGTACAGCCTCGGCACGAGATGGCTGACGGTCGTCTTCCCCGCTCCCGACGGCCCCACCAGGGCCACGAGCTGCCCGGGCTGAGCCCGGAACGACACGTCGAAGAGCACCTGTTGCGACGCGGTGCGCTCGAGGACGGCGACCGACTCCAGCGATGCCAGCGACACCTCCTCGGCGCTCGGGTAGCTGAAGTCGACATGGTCGAACTCGACGAGAGCGGGGCCGCGGGGGATGACGACGGCGTCGGGCTTGTCGTCGATCATCGGCGGCAGATCGAGGACCTCGAACACCCGGTCGAACGACACCAGGGCCGTCATGACGTCGACCTGCACGTTGGACAGAGCGGTGAGCGGCCCGTACAGGCGGTTCAGGTACGCGGTCAGGGCGACGAGGGTCCCGACCATGAGCACGCCCCGTTCGGCCAGCAAGCCCCCCCAGCCGTAGACGAGGGCGGTGGCGAGCGACGCCGTGAGCAGCAACGCGGCCATGAAGACGCGTGTGTACATGGCCTGGGTGACGCCGATGTCACGCACCCTTCCCGCCTTGGACGAGAAGCCCTCGACCTCGTCACGCTGATGGCCGAAGAGCTTGACCAACAAGGCCCCGGCGACGTTGAAGCGCTCGGTCATGGTGTTGGTCATCTGGGCGTTGAGCGTGTAGGACTCGCGCGTGATGGTCGCCAGGCGTCTGCCCACGAAGCGGGCCGGCACCAGGAAGACCGGGAGCAGCAGCAGGGCGACGAGCGTGATCGGCCACGACAGGTAGAACATCGCCCCCAAGGTGATGGCCACCCCGATGACGTTGCTCACCACCGAGGAGAACGTGTCGGTGAACGCCTGTTGGGCGCCGAGCACGTCGTTGTTCAGCCTCGACACCAGGGCACCGGTCTGGGTGCGGGTGAAGAAGGCGATGGGCATCTTCTGGATGTGGTCGAACACGCGGGTGCGCATGTCGAAGATCAGCCCCT
>Ga0208565_1001986_pt1 | contig 11385 bp, 13 predicted proteins | sample Sb_taG_7_FD_187706 | JGI IMG/M metagenome (GOLD analysis project Ga0208565, IMG submission 187706) | Peat soil microbial communities from Weissenstadt, Germany - Sb_50d_2_FS metaG (SPAdes) (version 2) | ecosystem: Environmental > Terrestrial > Soil > Wetlands > Peat | place: Germany...
GCGCAAGTGACGCGGTTTGTGTCCATGACAAAGGTTTTAGCGCCAGGCCCCCGCCCTGGACAGCTGTCGGGACGTTATTTTTGTAAAAGGGAATTCTTCACAGGCTCTCAGCACTGGACTGGGTGGCAGTTCGAGGCGAGAAAGACACACCTTTTGCAGCCGTGGGCATACCCAAGCCGATTCTGCACGTCGAGCTACCCAAGATGGCTAAGAACTATGATGCCGTGATCATCGATGGGCCGCCGCGCGTTTACAACGTGGCAAAAAGCGCTGTCATGGCCAGCGATGCCGTGCTCATCCCGGTGCTGCCGTCGCAGTTCGACGTCTGGGCCGCCGAGGAAACGGTGAAATTGCTGGAAGAGTGCGCCACCTACAACAAGCATCTCAAGGCCGCTTTCGTCATCAACCGCAAGATAACGAACACGGCTATCGGTCGGGATGTAGTCAAAGCCTTGAAACAGTACCCGCAACCGGTGCTCAAGACGACTATCTGCCAGCGAGTGGCGTTCGCCGAGAGCGCCCGCGGACGGACGGTATTGGAACTGGACGCCGACAGCGCGGCGAGCAACGAAATCCAGTTGCTGGCCAAGGAGGTCATGAAATTCGCGTCATGACCAGCAAACCCAAGAAAAAACAGGTTGATTTCAGCGTGCGGCCGAGGGCGAACAAGGAGCAGCTGCCTGCCACGGCTGATGAATGGGTGCAGGACGGCAACGAGCCGGAGAAGCCAGCCAAGCAGGAGGAGGGGCCGCAGAAGCGGCTTACCTTGAACCTGCCGGCCGAATTGCACACGGCCTTCAAAGGCCGCTGCGTCCGCGAAGGAGAAACGATCCAGGACAAGGTGCGGGTACTGATCGAGCGCGAGCTGGCCGCCACCCAGGACAAGCCAGACTCGGTCTGACGCCGCGGATGAGGTCGCCATGCTTTCCCGTACCGGACGGGATGAGAGGGGAGGCGGAGGTGACTTCACCATTCTGCCTTCCGCCCACCCGGTGCGCATTATCCTGGTTAACCCATGTGATTTCGTTTGATTCCCAACGCTTCCTGCTCTAATGTCCCGTTGGAATTCGCTGTTTCGTCGCCATCGGCATTGATTCGGCCCGGCGTCGAAAAGCGTTGAGAACGAACAAATAAACGGGGATAAAGCCCATGAACTTGCCCAAAGACGATCATCAACTCGGCCTTTCCGCCGGCGAGTTTGCGGACATACTGATTCACGAGCGACGCGACACCATGCAACCGTGGCTGCACAATGACGGCTACCTGAACTGAAGCAACGGGGCGACATGGCGGAGGAGATGACAAGGATGACACTGACTCCGCAACAGAGGCGGCTCCTCGACACGTCGGTTGCTATCCGCTCGGACCCGCCCGAACGCATCGACTTTCTGCACACAGTGCAATGCCAGATCGGAATTCCTTATCGCAATCCCGGCGACAGCGTGCGCGAATGGGACCGCAAGCAGGGCCACGCCTCGCTGCGCATCGAGGCCGGATCGGTCATTGACCCCGAAACCGGGAATTTCGTCCATGTAGGCCTGCCTTATGGCGAGAAGCCCAGGCTGGTACTCATCCACATGGCGACTGAAGCCGTCCGCACCGGCTCGCCAGTGGTTGACGTGGAAGAATCCATGACTGCGTTTGCCCGATCACTGGGTCTTGAAACCAACGGCCAGCAGCTCAAGTCACTCAAAGACCAGCTGGCCCGCCTGGCAGCCTCAACCGTCCGCATGGGGACTGTGGAGGAGGGGAGGGCGGTCCAGGTGAATACCCAGTTCGTCAGTGCCTTCGACCTGTGGTTCCCCAGGCAGGCCGACCAGCGCGTACTCTGGCCGTCGACGGTTCGCCTTAGCGAAGAGTATTTTCAAAGCCTCGGCCAGCACGCCGTGCCGCTTGACCACCGGGCGGTCGCGGCACTGGCGTCGTCGTCCATGGCCCTCGACATCTATGCCTGGCTGGCTCAGCGGCTGCACCGGGTCCCAACCGGGAAGCCCCAGTTTATCGCCTGGGATTCAATGCACGAGCAGTTCGGGCAGGGATTCGCCCGCATCCGCGATTTTCGCCGCAAGTTCCTCCAGACCCTACACCAGGTCGGCTCGGCATACCCGGCGGCGAAGCTTTCGACTGATGATGGCGGCCTCACCCTGTCGCACAGTCCGCCGCCCGTTGCGCCGCGGCTGAATGTCCCAAAACTGCTGTGACCGTGCTTAGTCACTCAACTGAAACTGGTCAACCCTCTGAAAACACTGGAAACCGCCACGGTAAGTTGGTCGCGCTCTAGGCCATTGGCAGCGGCCGCTCGATCACGAAGCAGGATGAGGGGAGGGAGGGGGCAGGTGTCCGGTAAGCGATTGAACGGCCAAGATGTAGCCACGGTAACTTGGTCGCGCTTTTCCGGGAGTGCCGGTTGGGACAACCGGCCGGAAGGAGGAAGTTATCCACGGTAACTTGGTCGCGGGGGCCACGGTAACTTGGTCGCGCCCCGTACAGAAAAGTGCGGATCACGCCACGGTAACTTGGTCGCCCAAACCTATAGTAATATTACCTATAGCTTACTTACCTGTAGTTTATCGCCGATTTTCTGTGGATAACCCGACCCTTCATCGAGGTGCCCGAAATCATTCAAGTGGCATTCAGGTAACCGAGAAGGACCACGCCCTCCCATTCGCACACAAATCAAACAGGAAGAGAATAAAGGGGAGGGAGCTACCTTTTGCACTCCAAGGATACGTTCACGCTTCTCTGGCCTCTTATGGAGCTTCTTTCCATACCTTGACCTTCCTGCATAGACAGCACTGCTGTCGGCGCAGCGCGCCGTGTTACTGTGCGGGAAGGTTATTCATGATGTATTTCAATCAACTCCGTCGACTGGCTTATCAGGAGCCGCGGCTTATCACACTCACACTGTCTTCCAGGAAAGAAGCTTCAATGCGGCCACAGCCAGAAGGCCGTGGAGAACTTCCGTTGCTTGAAGGCGAAGAATACGAAGCATTCAAGCTTCAATGCGGCCACAGCCAGAAGGCCGTGGAGAACAACAGGTACGAAACTATTTCGAGATAGTGTCGAGATGCTTCAATGCGGCCACAGCCAGAAGGCCGTGGAGAACGCCAGCGATACGAAGCCGTGCCGCAAATCGTTCCCGGGCTTCAATGCGGCCACAGCCAGAAGGCCGTGGAGAACCTGACGGCTTCGTGAATGTCAGGCAGCAGCTTGTCAAGCTTCAATGCGGCCACAGCCAGAAGGCCGTGGAGAACGCTGAATCAGTGGTTCGTGGCCGTGTGGTATATCGCGCTTCAATGCGGCCACAGCCAGAAGGCCGTGGAGAACGCCTCGACCTGCAGCCGATCTATGACCATTTCGTGAGCTTCAATGCGGCCACAGCCAGAAGGCCGTGGAGAACGCCCTGGGCGTGCCCCGCGGCGTCGCTACCTGCCAGGCTTCAATGCGGCCACAGCCAGAAGGCCGTGGAGAACGCGCTATTGGGTCGAAGGGCCCGTCAACGACAAGGGTGCTTCAATGCGGCCACAGCCAGAAGGCCGTGGAGAACGCCCGTGCCGGGGGCGACGAGCCCACAGTGAACAGGCTTCAATGCGGCCACAGCCAGAAGGCCGTGGAGAACGTCGGGGCTTGGCTGTTAGTAAGGTCCTGCAAGGAGCTTCAATGCGGCCACAGCCAGAAGGCCGTGGAGAACAACAGGTACGAAACTATTTCGAGATAGTGTCGAGATGCTTCAATGCGGCCACAGCCAGAAGGCCGTGGAGAACGTTGGCAATGCACCACACGGCCACGAACCACTTATGCTTCAATGCGGCCACAGCCAGAAGGCCGTGGAGAACGGCGAGCACCATGGATGGCTCCCGCAGTCCTGCGAAGGCTTCAATGCGGCCACAGCCAGAAGGCCGTGGAGAACTTGATCAACTTATCCGGCATCGACCTGGACCTCAAGCTTCAATGCGGCCACAGCCAGAAGGCCGTGGAGAACGCGATGCGTCCGTCCGTCATGACCAAGTGGCAACGGCTTCAATGCGGCCACAGCCAGAAGGCCGTGGAGAACCACCGAGGAGCGGTTTACAATTACGCCCAAGGGCACGCTTCAATGCGGCCACAGCCAGAAGGCCGTGGAGAACTTAGCAACTTCGCTGTGGTCGTTCGGGTCTTTGGCGCTTCAATGCGGCCACAGCCAGAAGGCCGTGGAGAACGTTCAAGCGTTGCCGGGTGCACTTCTGGAACAAGGCTTCAATGCGGCCACAGCCAGAAGGCCGTGGAGAACGTCGTCGGGCTCCCAACCGGGCTGCAACTCCATAGCGCTTCAATGCGGCCACAGCCAGAAGGCCGTGGAGAACCATGAGCTGGCCCGCAATCCCCTACGCGGTCAAGTAGCTTCAATGCGGCCACAGCCAGAAGGCCGTGGAGAACAACGAAGACGCGTTCGAGAACCGAGGATAAGCGTGCTTCAATGCGGCCACAGCCAGAAGGCCGTGGAGAACGCGACGAGCCCCAATAACGTGAACAACACGGGGCACATGCTTCAATGCGGCCACAGCCAGAAGGCCGTGGAGAACTTCAGTAGCTTCGCTCATCGTTTCTCTCCGCAAGAGCTTCAATGCGGCCACAGCCAGAAGGCCGTGGAGAACAGCCTTGGACTCGCTGGCGCAAGCAAACAGCATGCAGAGCTTCAATGCGGCCACAGCCAGAAGGCCGTGGAGAACGGATTATGGTCGAACCGAGGCGGCAGCAACTCTCAGGCTTCAATGCGGCCACAGCCAGAAGGCCGTGGAGAACTTTCCTGATCCAGGGCAACGAAGAGGAATTGATCGCGCTTCAATGCGGCCACAGCCAGAAGGCCGTGGAGAACCATTGCCTCAGCCGGCGGCTTGTCGGCCGCCCCGTCGCTTCAATGCGGCCACAGCCAGAAGGCCGTGGAGAACACCTGAACACCGCGATGGGCGACGGAGACGACGACGACGCTTCAATGCGGCCACAGCCAGAAGGCCGTGGAGAACTTCGAGCGTGCGGTCTTGTTCGAGGCGAATTCCCACAGGCTTCAATGCGGCCACAGCCAGAAGGCCGTGGAGAACCAGAGTCGCCGCGTCCAGGTAGACATTGCCATAAAGGCTTCAATGCGGCCACAGCCAGAAGGCCGTGGAGAACCACGCAGCTCAGTGTCCCCGCCACGCCCATCGATCGCTTCAATGCGGCCACAGCCAGAAGGCCGTGGAGAACCGGCACCATCGAAGGCATTCACGATGCTCTCAAGGAGCTTCAATGCGGCCACAGCCAGAAGGCCGTGGAGAACCTCGCGCTGGCAAGCGATCGCCGCCGTGATCTGCGCCGCTTCAATGCGGCCACAGCCAGAAGGCCGTGGAGAACCGGGAATACCTGGACCTGATGGACGCCGTGATGGAGGCTTCAATGCGGCCACAGCCAGAAGGCCGTGGAGAACAGCCAAACGTGCTCTGCCTCCTGCGCCGCCGTAGTGCTTCAATGCGGCCACAGCCAGAAGGCCGTGGAGAACCGGACGGGCCCTACCTTGATATCGAGCTCACCAAGGCTTCAATGCGGCCACAGCCAGAAGGCCGTGGAGAACTGGGCAGTGACCGGCTGGAAATAGATACCCTCTTCGCTTCAATGCGGCCACAGCCAGAAGGCCGTGGAGAACCGCTCGCGTTGCAAGCGGTGGATTTCACGCTGGTTAGAGCGTGCTGTGCGAGCACCTGGGGAAGCTGAGAGCCAGAAGAAACAGATGAAGCCATGCCTCATTCGCTAACTCCTGTCGGCGGACGGCGTTCAGCCACGCGAGCGGCTAGCGGGCCTAAGAAACAACGCATCTCCTCAATTTTCAAAGACCTGCGCCACGGAAACCGGGCGAACACGATTTGCAGCACCTGGGCTCTCGCGTCATCGGTATGAAGAAACCGGCAGGGCTGATAGCGATCATTCGACCGAGAGGAACAGGCCCAAGCCGAAATGCGAGGCGTGGCCCAGACACAGCGGCCCCGCCACTTTGCGGTCGAACTCCAAGCGAAACCCCGTCGTCGCCAAGTTTGCGCCGGCCGCGACGGAACTGGAGCGGCCGGAACGAGCGGGTACGGCCCACGTGTTCCAGGAGAGTATAGGCGGGCGGGGCGGCGTCCGCCAGGGTGGTCGGAGCCAACAAGATATTGGCGGCGCAGTCAGCCTTGGCTTTCTTCGGCGAGGACTGTATGCCTACTTCATGCGATGGCCACCGCCGTCGTGAAATTTGGGGTCTTGCCGACCAGAATCCTCTGCAAACGAAAAACGGCAAAAACTCCAAAGTCACGAAACACGACTGGATCAATTGCTTCTGCGCAGCACTCCGGGAGCCCGAGCATCGAAGTTGCAGCGTCGCTGGTCAGCGGTTGCCGCCACAGCGGCCATGTCCAAAAGGTGTTGTTGGCACGGTTGCCTTTGAAACCGCGGGTCGCCAAACGATCGCCAGCGGCGAACGACGGAAACAATGGCCATGCTTCGAGTGCTAGCCGGTTGGCCCCAAGCATGCCGCCGCGCTTCTTGCGTGTCGGGTCGCCGGAAGGCATGTGCCATTGGTGTGCATGGCGGCGGTCCTCGCTTGGTTCCCAGTGCAGCGACTGGTTGTCCAGGGCGTCGGCATAATCCCACGGTGCGAACAGTGAGCGGCGCAAATGTTCGGATGTCGTCCGCATCATGATCGACCTTAGATTCCCTAGCAGGTAATCACGCCGCACCGTTTGCAGCTGGCTGGCGCCATCCGGGACGGATTCACAAATGAGAGCCGTCACCCAATCCAGGTAAGGGCGCTCCGAAGCGCCGCGGTTGCGGCAATGCTTGCGTATTCTCTCGGCCAGCTGATGGTCCTCATTTTCCAGCATATCGACGACCCACCCGGCGGAGTGATCACGCGGGGATCGGGGAAGGTGCTCGGCCAGGAAATCAGCGAATGCGGCCGGTGCTGGCGGCGGAGCGGCCAAGTGCAATACCGGCGTAAGGGCCGAAGCATTGGTACCCCACGACAAGGCCACAGGACCGGCTAGCCACGAAGGACTCTTTTGGGATTTCGCCAAGACCTCAACGGCGACGAGTGCGCCCACTGCGGCCAAGAACGCAAGCGGGTTCGCGCCGTCAAGTCCAATGAGCGGGAACGGGTACGATTGGCGCAATTTTGCAAAGGAGGGGAAAGACATCGGCTTTACATTAGGCGGCTTCGTTTCCGCATCTTTATCCTCTTGTTCGGCCCGGCTTTGGGCGTGGTCGGCGAGGCGGAAGATCGCTTCGCGATAAGCCGCCCCCCACCAGCCGAAGCTGCGGACCACGCGCCAGAAGCGTTCCGGCAACTCGGCATTCCAGGCGGCAATTTGCTGGGCGGCCGTGGGCAATTCAAAGGTTTGCCCGAACAGCTCGGGAGTCTTGAAGGGTTTCTTCGCTGCGTCGTTCTCCTCGGCCGAACCGGCGAACGGACGGCCGCAGCCGTGGTGCGTGGCGATCAAGTGCAGCAGCAAATCGTCTTCGGTTTTCGTGGCGACAAGCGCCGCGGACAGCAATTCGTGGCGGGCGCCGGATGGGTAGCGGTGGACCTCCCGCGCCTCGTCGCGTTCCCGTTTTGTTCGAGGCGATCGCGCGGACTTGGCGAGGTCGTCGCCGACCGCGGTTCGCGGCGATGACTGCTTGAGCATCGCCTGGAATCGCGGATCGAGCTTGCCAAGGTCGTGCCATAGCCCGGTTTGGTAGTAAAGGTCGGCGTCGAGGCCGCAACCGGCGGCGAACCCCTTCGCGTGTTCGGCTACACCGCGCGAGTGGTCTATGAGCGTGACGGCTTGCCCGCGGAACGACTCGGCCGGTTCGCTGTCGTCGAGGTGCGTCGGGTCGAACTGGCGAAGGCGACGTTTGCCGGTGACGACGGACCCACCGAGCGGATGCGAGTCCACGTCGCGGGTCTTGGCGGCTTTCAGCGATTTGACAGCCCATCTCAGCCATGCTGGCGAATCGTCCGTGAGCCTGTCTTCGACCGCTCCGATGGCTTCGCTCACCAAAGTTATTTCTTCGGCTCGCCCGGCGCCGTCAGGGATGTTCAGTTCAGGCAGACGCAAGAGCGCTTTGTCCCGCGATCGTTGGAACGCTTCTTCGGCGTAGTCGGATGGAGTCTCTCCAATGAAGTCGCAGAGCGAAGACACGTCCGGGGCTGAACAGGGAATCACGTACACCTGATTCGGCCTGATTTCTTTCGGTTCGGAAATGCTCGTGCTCTTCTCCGGCCCGCGCCAGCAGAGGGCGAAGCGTCCGGCCACATCCTCTTTGTCATCCTCCGGCGTAAAGGCTTCGCCTTCCACATCGCCGGATTGATCGTCGATGGCTTCGCCGGCCAGCCACTTCCTGAACACGCTGATTGGCACCGGCGCCGCTTCGGACGACGACGGCGGACAGAGGGAAACGATGTCGGCCCACTTCGCGGAATCATTGCCGAGGTCGCTGCGGAACACCACCTGCACGTCCGGCTGACCGGGTTTCGACGGGCCATGAAGGAATAAAGCCGGGTCGGGATCGGGCGTCGGTCTCGGGTTCGTCTGGACCCAGCAATCGAGGTGGGCCGGGAAGAGCACGGGCGCGTCCGACGACGGAGCGGTAACTGCGACGCGGATTTCGGCCGATGTTTCGTCCCACTTCTTGCGGATGGAGGAGACGCCGAAGTCGATCCGCGGAACACCATCGTCGCTCTTACCGTCCGCGTGATCCTGCAGCCACTTCCAAGTGTCTGGCAAGCTGTTTCCGTACACTGCATCGCGTTCGTTGTCCTTCTCTCTCGGCTCGACCTGATCGCCACGAATGACGACGACCGCTTTCGCAGTCGCCCGCTTGGCCACACGGTTGAGGCGACCGAACCGCTGCCGCAGAGCATCGAGGCTCGCGCACTCGGTCACGAGTGCGTGGAAGTCGAAATCGGCCCCACATTCCAGGCACTGTGTCCCGATGACGAATTTCGGCGGTGCGCCGTTGGCATTCGACAGCAGCGGTCTCAACCTCTCGTCAAACAGCTTATCACGGTCGAGGGGCCGCATCCGGCCCGTGAGCAACACTGCATCGCTGCCTATCTTCTTGCATAATTCGCGGGCCGTCTTCACGCGATTCACGATGATGCCGACACAGGCGAATTCGTTCGACAGCTCACGGGCGTGTTTCTCAAGCACTTTTACCAACTCGGCCGTGGCGTTCCTTCCTTTTGCTTTCTCGGTGACCACGAGCGTTGCCGACTTGCTTGCAGTGATGCGCTTGCCGAGTACCGGGTCTTCATGGTCCTTTTCGTCGGCACGGATGATCTGGTCCTCCGCTACTTCGCCGCTCGGCGTCGCTGTGATCGACACAAACTGGAATGGGGTCGATGGCTCGTTCCACCTACGGTAGTTTTCGACCGCCTGCATCGTCTGGTCGAACGGCTTCGCGCAGTGGGCCTCATCGAGCAAGATTAGCGCATCGTTCCCGATCAGCCCGGCATGGATCGGCTTCATCGAATCGGAGACGCCATACCCACGGAACAATAACCGCGAACCTACTTGATCGACCGTTGAGGCGATGACGATAGGTTGCAGCGGGGAGCGCGTCCACGCCGTTTCCCGATACATGCCGCCACGGAGGGCGTAACAGTCGAGTGGGCTGACCTCGTACCAGGCTCGTTCGTCGTCGGTCAATTTTTGGATTAACTTCTGCCGCTTTCCTGCATCTGGTTCGTCTTGAATCGCCCATCGTTTTTCGAGAAATCGTTGCCTGTCGCCAGAAGTGAGTTGAAGCCAGCCCGGTTCAGCGATGTCGCGGAGGGAGTCTGCACACTCCCGCAATACCCCATGATTGGACCGATCTAGCGCTTTCGCCAGCTTGTTGGCGTGCAAGGAAGCCTGATCGACAACAATGCGACGGTCTACGACTAAGAAGATGCGGCGCGCTGCGTTCTCTTGTTGGCACCCCAACGCGAACACGGCGATGTCGATGCACGCGGTCTTGCCGGCGGCGGTCGGCAAGGCGATGGCGCGCGGCCAGGTGCCGTCGCATACGCGCTTCGCCAAGCGGCTTTGCCACGGGAACGGGTCAAAGCCGTGGACGGCTCTGTAGAACTCCGCGAATTGCTCGAGCTGGGGCAAGCTCACGATTTGTCCTCCTCCAACATTGGCCGGCAGGCGCCGTAGCCGGAGTACCGGCCGGCGCCGATGAGCACCGGGCCGCGAACCGGCATGGGAAATTCAATCTCGGCATGAGTGAGCGGCCGCGGCGGGCGGGCCTGTCGCGGCTTGACGTGGAAGGCCCTCGAATGCGGTACGCCTCGCATTAGCGGGGCGAAGCTGACCCGCACGGCCACCGGGTTGGGATATCCGGCATCGACGCACGCCTTCGCCACAACCTCTTCGGTCGTTAGCCCGCGCCGCGGGAATAGCGGCAACATGACCGGTGTTACGGTCTTCCATATGCGGTGCGGGTGCGTCCAGGTGAAAGTCTTCAGTGTGAACTGGCGGCGCCCCTCCGGGCGTTCGTCGAGTTCCAGGTCGAACTTGCCGATTTCGCGGTTCCCCAAATGCGGGTTGCGAATCGTCAGAGATAAGAAGGGTACGCCAGGCTCGATCTCGTGCGGATTCTTGCCGTCATGGGCGCCGAGCAACTCGAACAGCCGTTCGGTGTGTTCAAAGTCACGCGGCACCACGACTGCAACGCCGAGTAAGTGTCCGTCGGCGTGTTCGTGATCTACGTACCCAAGGGGTAGAAGCGCGGGCCGTGATTGCCTGCTTGGCGTGCCGTCGGCGGCATGCCCACTGGTCCATTCCGGGGCGTTTGTGCCGTGACGGCGCATCAGTTCGATGCGGATCGCGTTTCCGATGATCCCGCACGATTCCAGGGCGTAGCGGCGATTGCCGGGAAGTTCACGCAGCACGAAGATGCCGGGGTCGAAAGGGCCGTCGAAAATGGTTTCGGTTGGTTCTCGCGTAGCCGCCCTGTATCCCTGCCACAGCGACGGTTGAGGCCGGAGGCCTGCGTCGTAGCGACCCTTCAAGTATGCCAACCGGCCACCGGCGAACATTCGCAGGTGGTGCGCGGCCGAATTGTCGTCAGGAATGAGCGTCGGCTTCGGCGGCTGATCTTCGGCCCACATTCGCACGGGCGATGCTGAGTGACCTAGGTAAGTCACCAGCGCGCACACCTTCTCTAGCGCTGGCCGCAGATTAGCGGGAACATCGACATCCCAGATGAGGAAAAACTTGTCCAATAGCTTGTCGTCGGTTGTGAGGGGAACGACGGCGGGAAAGTGGCGCGGCTGGCGGTTGCGGCCTATGGGTAGGCTACCCATGTGACCAAATGGCCCTTTTTTCCCTAACGGGCTGCTGTCATCGTTCACCGGCACGTAGGTTGTGA
>Ga0208565_1001987_pt1 | contig 11382 bp, 13 predicted proteins | sample Sb_taG_7_FD_187706 | JGI IMG/M metagenome (GOLD analysis project Ga0208565, IMG submission 187706) | Peat soil microbial communities from Weissenstadt, Germany - Sb_50d_2_FS metaG (SPAdes) (version 2) | ecosystem: Environmental > Terrestrial > Soil > Wetlands > Peat | place: Germany...
GCTCTCTGGCTACGGTCAGCAAGCGGGCAAGGTCGCGTCTGACGCGGCGGAGAGCGGCGGTGTCGTCCAGTTCTCCGGTGGCGTTGGAGAAGCGTAGGCCGAACACCTCTTTGCGCAGCTCGGCCAGGCGTTTGGTCACTTCCGAGTCCTCCATGTCGCGCATTTCGCTCGCCTTCATCGTCAGTCCTCGCGCAGCACGAACTTGGACTTCACGGGCAGCTTGTGGGCGGCCAGCCGGATGGCTTCTCGCGCCAGTGGCTCGGGTACGCCGGCGAGCTCGAACATCACGCGCCCGGGCTTGACCACGGCGACCCACCCTTCTGGTGATCCCTTGCCGGAGCCCATGCGCGTCTCGGCGGGCTTCTTGGTGATGGATTTGTCGGGGAACACGTTGATCCACACCTTGCCGCCACGCTTGATCTTGCGCGTCATCGCGACACGCGCGGCCTCGATCTGGCGGTTGGTCAGCCAGCCGCACTCGAGGGACTTCAGGCCGTAGTCGCCGAACTGCACGTGCAGCTGGCCACGCGAGTTGCCGCGGCGACGGCCGCGGTGCTGCTTGCGGTGCTTGGCGCGCTTGGGTGCGAGCATCAGCGCCCGCCTCCACCACTTGGTCCGCCGCCGCCAGGCCGCCCGCCGCGACCGCCGCCACCGGATGACGGCCCACGTCCACCGCCGCCGCGACCGCCGCCACCCGCTGATCCAGGACCACCCGGCCCGCGTCCGCCGCCGCCACGTCCGCCGCCGCCGCCGCCAGGCCGGTTGCGCCCACCGCCGCGGCCGTCGCGCCCGTCGCGTCCGCCGCGACCGTCGCGCTCGGAGCTGGGAGGCGCGGGGGCGGTCATGTCGGTGAGGTCCGTGCCGGTGTAGCCCTCGGGCATGATCTCGCCCTTGTTGACCCAGCACTTGACGCCGATCCGTCCGAATGTGGTGCGCGCCTCATAGAAGCCGTAGTCGATGTCCGCGCGCATCGTGTGCAGCGGCACGCGGCCGTCCGAGTAGCTTTCAGTGCGCGCCATCTCCGCGCCACCCAGGCGCCCGGCGACCTGCACCTTCACGCCCTTGGCACCAGAACGCATGGCGCTGGTGAGCGCGCGCTTCATCGCACGGCGGAACGCCACGCGGTTCTGCAGCTGCTCGGCGATCGATTGCGCCACCAGCTTCGCGTCGAGCTCCGGGCGCTTGATCTCGAGGATGTTGACCTTGATCTGCTTTTTGGTCATGCGGTGCAGGTCGCGGCGCAGCGCGTCCACTTCAGTCCCGGACTTGCCGATGACGATGCCCGGCCGGGCGGTGTGGATGTTGACCTCGAGCTCGTTGGCGTCCTTGCGGATGGTGATGTCCGACAGACCCGCATGCGCCAGCTTGTTGACGATGTGCTCGCGCACGCGCACGTCCTCGGCGAGGTACTCGGAGAAGCTGCGCTCGTTAAACCAGTTCGACTTCCAGTCGTGGATGTAACCCACGCGCATGGCCTCTGGATGAACCTTCTGTCCCATCGTCTCAGTCTCTCAGCGTTTCCGTTTGTCTCTCAGCGTTTTCCGTTCGTGCTTCCGTCCTGCGGGCGGGTGCTCAGCGCAATCGTCAGGTGGCTCGTGCGCTTGAGGATCGGCGTCGCCCGTCCCATCGCGCGCGGCCGAAAGCGCTTGATCGTCGGCCCTTCGTCGGCGTATGCCTCCCGCACGATCAGATCGTCCTCGAGCAACTCGTGGTTGCTTTCAGCATTGGCCACGGCCGACTCGAGCAGCTTGCTCCAGTCGCGCGCGACCTCACGCGGGGTGAACGCGAGGATAGCGCGTGCCTCGTGCACGGACCTGCCACGCAGGTGCCCGCACACCATGCGCGCCTTGCGCGCGGAGGTGCGCACGTAGCGGGCGTGCGCGCGCACGGTCCGCCGCCGCGGCGCCGCGGCGGCGGCTTTCGCTTTGAGCCGCGGCGCGCGCGAGGGTTTCGCCTCTTGCTCGCCTGCGGCTTTCGCCTTGCCCTCTGCGGGCGGCTTCTCCCCCTCCCCCTCCGGGGACGATGCCGGGGACGATGCGGCGGCGGGTTTCTTCGACGCGCGCGGTTTTTTCGCGGCTTTCGGCTTGGCCTGCTCTCCCGACTCGCCGCCGCCTGGCTGCTCGGCGTCATCGACGTCGGCCGGGGCCGCGACGGCCTTCGGCTCCTCCCCCTCCCCCTCCGGGGACGATGCGGCCGCAGCTTTGGGTTTCGCTTTGGCGCGTTTCGTCGCCGGCTTGTCGGCTTTCGCGGCGGGAGCCTCGCTCTGCTCAGCGGCCTGCGTCGCCGCCGTCGTCTCCCGCTCCGCCGCGGACGACGCGGGCTCGGCCGCGCCGCCCTCCTGCGGCTCCTCGGGCGTCTCAGCGCTCATCTAGCGCACCTTCCCCGACCCGGCGTGACCGCGAAAGACGCGCGTGGGGGCGAACTCGCCCAGCTTGTGCCCAACCATCGACTCGCTGACGTAAACGGGCACGTGTTTCTTGCCGTCGTGGACGGCGATCGTGTGCCCGACCATCTCCGGGAAGATCGTCGACGCGCGCGACCACGTGCGCAGCATTTTTTTGTTGTTCTCGGCGTTGAGGGCTTCGATGCGCTTCATCAGGCGCTCTTCCACCCACGGCCCCTTCTTGCTGGAGCGACTCATCGCTGCTTGCCCTTGCCGCGCCTGCGACCACGCACGACGTAGCGGTTGGAGGTCTTGTTGCGTTTGCGTGTGCGATACCCGAGCGTGGGCACGCCCCACGGCGTGACGGGGTGACGCCCCGGCGTGGTGGAGCCCTCGCCGCCCCCGTGCGGGTGGTCGACGGGGTTCATGGCGGTGCCGCGCGTCTGCGGGCGCACGCCCATGTGGCGCTTGCGCCCGGCCTTGCCGACCTTGACGTTCTGGTGGTCGGCGTTGCCGATCACGCCTACGGTCGCGCGGCACTCGGCGCGCACCATGCGCATCTCGCCGGACGGCAGGCGCAGCGTGGCCATATCGCCGTCCTTGGCCATCAGCTGCGCGGAGGCACCCGCGGAGCGCGCCATCTGCCCGCCGCGGCCGGGTGCCAGCTCGACGTTGTGCACGACGGTGCCGACGGGCATGCGCGCGAGCTCCAGGCAGTTGCCGACGGCGATGTCAGCGTTCTCGCCGGAGGACACGGTCATGCCGACGCTCAGCCGCTGGGGGGCGAGGATGTAGCGCTTCTCGCCGTCGAGGTAGTGCAGCAGCGCGATGTATGCGGAGCGGTTGGGGTCGTACTCGATCGCGGCGACGCGCGCCTCGATCCCATCCTTGCGGCGCTTGAAGTCGATGCGCCGATAGGCGCGCTTGGCCCCGCCGCCGCGGTGACGGGCGGTCTTGCGTCCGAGCGCGTTGCGCCCGCCGCTCTTCTTGAGCCCTTCCACGAGCGTCTTCTCGGGCTTTGACTTGGTGATCTCGGCGAAGTCCGGATAGGAGACGAACCTCCGTCCGGGACTCGTGGGCTTGGGCTTGCGTATCGCCATGATCCTCCAGCTCCTGCCTATGACTCCAGCGCCGCGAGGCCTTGGAAGATCGGGATGCTCTCGCCGGGCTGCACCTGCACGATCGCCTTCTTCCACGAGCGCGTGCGCCCGCGCGGTGTGTTGCCGCGACGCTTGGGCTTGGACTTGACGCTGAGCGTGCGTACCTCGACCACGTGCACGTCGAACAGCGCCTCCACGGCCTGGCGGATGTGCGTCTTGTGCGCGTCGGGGTGCACGCGGAAGACGTAGCGGTCGGCGGAGGCGAGCTGGTAGCTCTTCTCGGAGACGACCGGGCGGATCAGCACCTGCGTGTGCTCCATCAGGCACCTCCCCTGCGCGGTTGCGCGGTACGCGCGGTGAGCGCCTGCAGCGCGGGCTCGGAGACGAGCAGCGTGGCGGCCGCGAGCAGGTCGGCCACGCCGACGTTCTCGGCGCTCAGCACGGCCACGCGCGCGAGGTTGCGGAAGGAAAGCGCCGCAGCGGACTGCTCGGGAGTGAGCACGACGAGCGCCGGCAGCAGCTCATCGGCGGGGCGCCAATCGTCGAGCAGGTCGGCGGCCTGCCGCGTCTTGGGCTCGGTGAACGCGCTCGCGTCGAGGATCGCGATCGAGCCGCGCCCCGCGTGCAGCGACAGCGCGCTGCGCAGCGCGGCGCGCTGCTCCTTGCGATTGACCTTGAACGTGTACGAGCGTGGCTGCGGCCCGAACACGGTGCCGCCGCCGGTCCATACGGGCGAGCGGCTGGAGCCGGCGCGAGCACGCCCGGTGCCCTTCTGGCGCCAGGGCTTGGCGCCACCGCCGGAGACCTTGCCACGTGTTTTGGTGGCGGCGGTGCCACGCCGGCGCGCGGCCTGCTCGGCACGCACGCTCTGGTGCACGAGCGGACCTGCGAAGGACGCGCCGAACGCCGCGTCCTCGAGCTTGACCTTCTTGCTCGCGCTGGCGTCCTTGGGGCTGAGCACGGGGGCCTCAGGCATCGCTACGCACCTCCACGACCGCACCGGTGGCTCCAGGCACCGAGCCGCGCACGAGCAGCAGATGCTCGGCGCTGTCGACGCGCACGATCTCGAGTCCCTTCTGGGTCACACGCTTGCTGCCCATCTGTCCCGGTCCGCGGATGCCTTTGAGCACGCGCGCGGGCGTCGCCGATGCGCCGATCGAGCCTGGAGCGCGGACGTTGTGGGAGCCGTGCGCCTTGGGGCCGCTGGCGAAGTTGTGGCGCTTGATCGTCCCCTGAAAGCCCTTGCCCTTGGAGACACCGGAGATCTTCACGCGCGCGCCGACCTCGAAGCAGTCGACGGTCACGGAGTCGCCGAGCGCGAGCTCTGCGCTCTCGTCGCGGAACTCAGCCAGCTTGCGCATCGGCGGCGCGTCGGCCTTCTTGAGGTGACCGAGCTCGGGCTTTGAGATGTGCTTCTCCTTGGTCTGCCCGAACGCGAGCTGCACGGCCGCGTAGCCGTCGCGCTCGGGCGTGCGGATCGCGGTCACCGGACAGGGGCCGGCCTGCAGCACCGTCACGCGCGCGACGCTGCCGTCGTCCTGGAAGACCTGGGTCATACCGAGCTTCTTGGCGAGGATGGCGGGCATTGGAAGAGGGCTGTGCTCGAATCGTGGATGAAGACGGTCAGCGATTCAGGTGGCCAGACGGATCTCGATGTCGACGCCCGCCGGCAGGTGGTCCAGGCGCTGGAGCGAGTCGACCGTCTTGGGAGTCGGTTGGTGAATGTCGATCAGGCGCTTGTGTGTGCGGATCTCGAAGTGCTCGCGCGAGTCCTTGTCCTTGAACGGCGAGCGGATCACGCAGTACACGTTCTTCTCCGTGGGCAGGGGCACCGGTCCGGACACGCTCGCGCCCGTGCGCGTGGCCGTCTCGACGATCTCCTTCGCCGCCGACTCGATCGCGGAGGTGTCGTAGGCCTTCAGGCGGATTCGGATCTTGTTTTGATTGGCGCTTGCCATTGGAAGTGTGTTTTGGTCTGCGGTTTGGGGGTGAAGCGTGCGTGAGGGCGGATCCCCGTTTGAGCAGAATCCGCCCCCGGCCCCGCCATAGCGGCGGGGGTGCTGCTGCATTAGTCGTATCGGACTACCAATTGCGCGTCGCCTCCGACGGTCTTCGGATCGACGCGTGTGCTGCTACTCGATGATCTCGCTGACCACGCCCGAGCCGACCGTGCGACCGCCCTCGCGGATGGCGAATCGTAGGCCCTGGTCCATCGCGATCGGCTGGATCAACTCGATCTCCATCTGAACGTTGTCACCGGGCATGACCATCTCCACACCCTCGGGCAGCTTCGCCACGCCGGTGACGTCGGTTGTGCGGAAGTAGAACTGAGGCCGGTAGCCGGTGAAGAAGGGGGTGTGACGACCGCCCTCCTCCTTCTTGAGCACGTAGACCTCGGACTTGAACTTGGTGTGCGGGGTGATCGATCCGGGCTTGCACAGCACCTGGCCGCGCTCGATCTCCTCGCGCTTGGTGCCACGCAGCAGGCAGCCCACGTTGTCGCCGGCGCGCCCCTCGTCGAGGATCTTGCGGAACATCTCCACGCCCGTGACAACGGTGGAGGTCGAGTCGTGCACGCCGACGATTTCCACCGTCTCGCCGGTTTTGACGATGCCTTGCTCGACGCGTCCGGTGGCCACCGTGCCGCGGCCGGTGATCGAGAAGACGTCCTCAACGGGCATCAGGAACGGCTTGTCGAGCTCGCGCACCGGCTCGGGGATGTAGTCGTCGAGCGCGGCGGCGAGGTCGAGGATCTTCTGCTTGTAGGTCTCGTCGCCTTCGAGCGCCTTCAGCGCGGAGCCGGTGATGAAGGGAATGTCATCGCCGGGGAAGTCGTACTCGGAGAGCAGCTCGCGCACCTCGACCTCGACCAGCTCGAGCAGCTCCTCGTCGTCGACCATGTCGGCCTTGTTGAGGAACACGACGATGTAGGGCACGCCGACCTGGCGGGCGAGCAGGATGTGCTCGCGCGTTTGCGGCATGGGGCCGTCGGCGGCGGACACGACGAGGATCGCACCGTCCATCTGCGCGGCGCCGGTGATCATGTTCTTGACGTAGTCGGCGTGACCGGGGCAGTCGACGTGCGCGTAGTGGCGGTTCGCCGTCGAGTACTCGACGTGGGAGGTGGCGATCGTGATCCCGCGTTCCTTCTCCTCGGGAGCGTTGTCGATCTCCTCGAAGCTGCGGGCTTCGGCGCCTCCCTTCTCGGCCAGCACCGTGGTGATGGCAGCGGTCAGCGTCGTCTTGCCATGGTCGATGTGACCGATGGTCCCGACGTTGACGTGCGGCTTGTCGCGCTCGAACTTCTCCTTCGCCACTTTTCGTTCGCTCCTGTATCGGCTTGTACGTTCACCCTAAGAGGGCGAACCTGAGAAATCTATCTGAATGTGGGCTGTCGTGACTGCTGGCTGCTGCGGACGTGCGTGCTCTGCGCTGCTCTCCGGCCTAGCTCGAGCCGCCTAGGCCGGGACCGGTTCCCCCATTCGCTGTTCGACGATCTTCTCGGCGATGTTGGGCGGAACCTCCTCGTAGACCTCGAACTGCATCGTGTACGTGGCCCGACCCTGCGTGTTGGAGCGCAGATCCGTTGCGTATCCGAACATCTCGCTCAGCGGGACCTTGGCGGTCACCACGAGCGCGTTGCCGCGGCGCTCCTGGCCTTCTACGTGTCCGCGCCGGCGGCTGAGGTCGCCGATCACGTCGCCCACGAACTCCTCCGGCGCGACGACCTCGACGGCGAAGATCGGCTCGAGCAGCACCGGTTTGGCGCGTTTTGCCGCCTCTTTGATGGCATAGGACCCCGCAACTTTGAACGCGATCTCCGACGAGTCCACGTCGTGGTACTTGCCGTCGACGAGCGTCACGCGTACGTCGACCATCGGATAGCCAGCCCTGACACCGTTCTCGAGCGCCTCTTCGATGCCCTTCTTGACGGCGGGGATGTATTCGGATGGGACCGCTCCGCCCTTGATCTTGTTGACGAACTCGAAGCCCTCGCCTGGCGCTGGCTCGAGGTTGATGTAGACGACACCGAACTGGCCCGAGCCGCCGGTCTGACGGACGAACTTGCCCTCGATCTTCTCCACAGTGCCGCGCACGGTCTCGCGGTAGGAGACCTGCGGGCGCCCGACATTGGCTTCGACGCCGAACTCGCGCTTCATGCGGTCGACGAGCACCTCCAGGTGCAACTCGCCCATGCCCGAGATCTCCGTTTGGCCGGTCTCTTCGTTGCTGCGCACCTGGAAGGTCGGGTCCTCCTCGGCCAGGCGCCCCAGCGCGGTCGACATCTTCTCCTGGTCGGCCTTCGTCTTGGGCTCGACCGCGACCTTGATGACCGGCTCGGGAAAGATGATGTTCTCCAGGTGGATCGGCGCATCGGGGGCGGCGAGCGTGTCGCCGGTCATCACCTGCTTGATGCCCACCGCCGCGGCGATGTCGCCCGCGTAGACCTCTTCGACCTCCTCGCGGTCGTTGGCGTGCATCATCAGGATGCGCCCGATCCGCTCGGTGCGCCCGGTGCTCACGTTGAGCACGCGGGCACCCGCATCGAGGCGACCGGAGTAGACGCGGAAGTAGGTCAGCTTGCCCACGTAGGGATCGGCGGCGATCTTGAACGCGAGCGCGGCGAACGGCTCGGAGTCGTCGGCCTTGCGCACAACCTCGCGCTCCTGCTCCTCGCCCTTGATCAGTTCGGTGCCTACCACCGGCGGAACGTCCAGCGGCGAGGGCAGATAGTCGATGACCGCGTCCAGCAGCGGCTGCACGCCCTTGTTCTTGAACGACGAGCCGCACAGCACGGGCGTGAGCTTGGTCGACAGCGTGGCTGCTCGAATCGCCTGCTTGAGCGTCTCCTCCGGGACCTCGGCCTCCTCGAGGATCAGCTCGAGCAGGGTGTCGTCGTAGTGGGAGACCTCCTCGAGCAGGTGTTCGCGCGCGGCGCCCGCCGCCTCGACGAGCCCCTCGGGAATCTCGATTTCGTCCTGTTCCTTGCCCAGGTCGTCCTTGTAGACGATGGCCTTCATCGCGACCAGGTCGATGACGCCCTGGAAGTCGCCCTCGGCCCCGATCGGCAGCTGGATCGGCACCGGGTGGGCGCCGAGGCGGTCGATCATCGTCTGCACGCCTTTGTCGAAGTCGGCGCCGATGCGGTCCATCTTGTTGATGTAGGCGATACGCGGCACGTGGTACTTGTCCGCCTGGCGCCAGACCGTCTCTGACTGCGGCTCGACGCCGGCGACGGAGTCGAACAGCGCGATCGCGCCGTCGAGCACGCGCAGCGAGCGCTCGACCTCGACCGTGAAGTCGACGTGGCCGGGCGTGTCGATGATGTTGATGCGGTGGCCCTTCCACTGGGCGGTGGTGGCGGCGGAGGTGATGGTGATGCCGCGCTCCTGCTCCTGTTCCATCCAGTCCATCACGGCGGCGCCCTCGTGCACCTCGCCGAGCTTGTACGTGCGCCCGGTGTAGTAGAGGATGCGCTCGGTCGTCGTCGTCTTGCCGGCGTCGATGTGCGCCATGATCCCGATGTTGCGGGTGTCTTTGAGTGAGAACTTACGGGGCATGTTTCAGGATCGGTGTTTCTGTTTCCATATGGGCTTACGGCAAAAAAATAGGCCCTTCGGGCCCACGCGCGCTGCTGTCGGGGATGGACCGGTCCGCGTTCTTTATCTGCTCGAGTTCACCATCTTGATCACCGAGGCTACGATCGCGCGCAACCTCCCTGCGTCCACCAGGACGCCTTTTCGACTATAGCAGAGGAGTTCCTGCTGCTGAGCCGTCTGTTGCGGGTGCGCTCAGCTGGCACGCGGGGGACTGCGACCCTCGCACGCCCCATCGGCGGGGGCGTCTTCGAACATCGCGCCGAGGCGCGCGAGCACACGCGTGGCGGCGCGCAGATCGTCGCTGTCGACGCCCGCGAGCGCGTCCTCCCAGCGACGCTGCCACGCCTCGCGCTTGGCCTCGATCTTGCGCGCTCCCTGGCGCGTGAGCCGTGAGACGACCACGCGACGGTCGGTCTGCGAGCGCACGCGCTCGACGTGCCCGCAGTCGGCGAGATGATCGAGCATCTGGGTGACGGTGGCGGGCGTCAGACGTGCCGCCGCCGCGAGCGCCCCGGCGGACAGCTCGCCGCGCTCCTGCAGCTCGATCAGCAGCTCGAACTGCGCGTGGCTGAGCTCATCGGCGCCGAGGTGCGTGTCACGCCCGCGCAGGCGGTTGAGACTGCGAAACACATGGCGGAAGGCCATGCCGAGCTCGGTCAGCTGCTGCTGTCGGGCCGCGGCCGGCTTGGCCTGGCGCGCGAGCGTACTGGGGGCGCCCATCGCTCTATACCCCCAGCGCCTCAGCGGCCGACTCCGCGCCCGCCGCGGGCCCCTGCCCATGCGCGGCCGCGAGCCTTCCTGGGCGCTCGGCGCGGAGCAGCATCATGCAGGGGATCAACGACAGCGCGGCGATCCCCAGCCCCCAGATGTAGGCGGTGTCGAAGGCGTGCGCGGGATGCACCGAGGCGCCCGCTGATGCGCGTTGCAGCACGACCGCGAGGATCGCTGTCCCGACCGCGCCGCCGAGGCGCATCAGCACGTTCAGCTGCGGCGTCGCGTCGGAGAGCTGCTCCGGGCGCATGGCGGCGAACGCGGCGGTCATGGCGGGCATGAACGACATGCCGATGCTGACGCCCCTGACGACCAGCAGCAGCGAGAGCGCGACAATCGAGGTGCGCGCATCGACGAACGCCAGCGGGATCGTGCTCACGCACAGGACCGACACGCCCACGAGCGCCACGCGTCCACCTCCAAAGCGATCGGTCAGGCGTCCGGCGATCGGCATCGCCAGCAGCGCACCGATACCCTGCGGTCCGTTCAGCAGGCCGGTGGCGATCACGCTCTGACCGCGCACTTCCTGGTAGTACAGGGGCACCAGGATCATCGCGCCGAACAACGCACCGCCGAGCCCGAAGGTGGTCAACGACGCGCCGGCGAACACGCGGTTGGCATACAGCCTGATGTCCAGCAACGGGCGCTCCACGCGCAGCGCGTGCAGCACGAAGGCGGCCGTCAGCGCCGCGCCGGCGAGCAGCGGCGCCAGCACGTTGACAGAGCCGAGCGCGGCGCCGGTGCCGAGTTCGCTGAGGCCGAACACGACCGCCGCGGCGCCGGTCGGCAGCAGCGCCAGGCCCAGCACGTCCAGGCGCCCCGCCTCGCCGGAGTCCGTGTGCGGCAGCATGCGCCAGGCGAGCGTGAACGCGACCGCACCGACGGGCACGTTGACGAAGAAGATCCACGACCAGTGCAGGCCCTGCAGGATCACCCCACCGATCACCGGCCCGAGGATCGGCGCGAGCATCGCGGGCATCGAGACGACGCTCATCACCCTGCCCATCCGCTTGGGGCCGGCGACCTGGGCCATGATCAGCTGCGCCACCGGCATGATCATGCCGCCGCCGATGCCCTGGAGGATCCTGAACACCACCAGCGAGGTGAGCGAGCTCGACAGCCCGCACGCGGCCGAGCCGGCGGTGAACAGCACGAGCGAGAGCAGGTACACGCGCCTGGCGCCGAAGCGGCGAGCCGCCCAGCCGGTCACAGGGATGACGGCGCCGAGCGCGAGCAGGTAGCCGGTGACGACCCACTGCACTTGCGAGATCGGACTGTGCAGATCGTGCGAGAGCGTGGCGAGCGCGACGTTGACGATCGTCGTATCGAGGATCGACATGATCATCCCCAGGATCACCACGCCGGAGATCACCCACACGTGGCGCTCGATCTTGACGGAGGCCGCCCCGTTGGCGGCTGTCGCGCTCGAGGAAGACATTCGGTACCTAAATATTAGGCACCGAAGCTTTTTACTTCAACCCCTACCAGCGATAATGCGCAAAAGCCTTGTTGGCCTGGGCCATACGGT
>Ga0208565_1001989_pt1 | contig 11363 bp, 14 predicted proteins | sample Sb_taG_7_FD_187706 | JGI IMG/M metagenome (GOLD analysis project Ga0208565, IMG submission 187706) | Peat soil microbial communities from Weissenstadt, Germany - Sb_50d_2_FS metaG (SPAdes) (version 2) | ecosystem: Environmental > Terrestrial > Soil > Wetlands > Peat | place: Germany...
CCGGGCTCAATTGTCGAATCGGGGGCGAAACGACACGCCCCAACGCGCGCAGGGCGAAGCACTCTGCAAGACTCAGTATTCTTCGACCGTGCTCATCCGACCAATCGGGCTTCGAATCAAACCCCAGCCGGCTTGATCGCGGCGACAGTTCCTGTCGTCGCGACCGCGATGGCGGGCTCGCTCAGGATTGGTGGGACGCCGTCATTCTGTTTGATGGCACATTGAGGGTGGATGCCAGCCAGCGAATAGACGGGTTTGTCGCAGATCGGACAACGCTTGCGCTGGGAGTCTGTGATAGGCGTGTGATAGTGCCTGGAGTTCATTGCGGTCCCGGCAGCACATCAAGTGCAAAAAATGCACCCCTGCTCGACTTTGCATAAGGCAAGCCCGCCAGGGATGGAAGATGGATCGATCAAGGAGCCCAGTTCTGGGCTCCTTGGTTGTGCCGTCGCAACAAACGACCGCGATCAATAGCGTCGGCCGCCGCCGCCACCACCGTAGCCGCCGCCGCCACCGGAGCGACCGCCGCCGCCGTAACCGCCGCCGCCACCGGAGCGACCGCCGCCACCACCGTAACCGCCGCCGCCACCGCTACGCGGTTCGCGGGGCTTGGCCTCGTTGACTGTCAACCGGCGCCCGTCATACTCCTGGTCGTGCAGGCCCTGGATCGCCGCCTGAGCCTCGGCTTCGGTGTCCATCTCGACAAAGCCGAACCCCTTGCTGCGACCGGTGTCACGGTCCTGGATGACCTGCGCGCTCTGCACGGTCCCGAACTGGGCGAACCATCCTTCGAGGTCGGATGAGGTCACCGAATAGGTCAAATTACCAACGTAAAGTTTCTTTCCCACTGTTCATCTCCATGTGGCAAAGAGCATCCGACCCCTTTGGAAAGCTTTCTGGGTCGATAAGAAAGGGGCACACGGTTGCGCCCAGGAGGTGGGAAAGGCGAGAGCGGGAAGCCGAAGGCGGTTCAACGAGAACCCGACGTGCTCACTCAGTCGTCAGACCAACCGAGTCTAGTGTATCAAAATCAGAGGAAAAAAAAATAGGAAATCCGAAAAACACTCACGTCATTCTGCGAGATGTTTTGTCGCCATATCGCGAGCGAATCGGCTTCATCAGGTCTTCATGACCTGGCGCGCAGATCGCGCCTGGCGTGCGTTGTTGCGGGTGAGCCAGGCCGCCCTTGTTCACTGGCTGGCGACTTGCCGTTGACCCTCCTCCGGGCCCACAATGAACTCGTGGGTCGAGATCTGTAGGGCGCGACCCGTGAAGCAATATCGTTCCGACTTGAAAGCTCGCTTCGAACCATGTCGCAAACTGCCGCGGACTCCAGCTCATCAACCCGCGACAACGCCCGCTCCGAAGTTTGCGAAGAGCGGGTGGAGATTGACAAGTCCGACCAGCGAGTGCGGCGGATGTTCGCGTCGATCGCGCAGCGCTACGACTTGCTGAACCACCTGCTCAGCCTGAACATCGACCGCTCCTGGCGGCGGTTCACCACCCGGAAGGTCCCTCCCCAACCCGGAGTTCCGGTGCTCGATTGCTGCACCGGCACGGCGGACCTGGCCCTGGCTTACGACCGCGCCGCGAAGGGCCGCACGCGCGTCGTCGGTACCGACTTTTGCCGTGAGATGCTCTCACTCGGCAAGGGCAAGGTCCGCAAGCATGGAGCAACCGGCCGCGTGGTCCTGATCGAGGGCGACACCCAGCGTCTTCCGGTGCCCAGCGACACGTTCGGGGTCGTCAGCGTCGCCTTCGGCCTGCGCAATGTCCGCGACACGGTCCGCGGCATCGACGAGATGATCCGCACCGCCCGGCCGCAAGGGAAGGTTGCCATACTCGAGTTCTCGCGTCCTCGTGGGCGGTTCCTGGGCAAGATTTATCTCGCTTTCTTCCGGCACGTACTGCCGCGACTGGGCCAGGCGATCGCCCCCAACCAGGACCAGGCCTACCATTATCTTCCCCGCACCGTCTTGAGCTTTCCCGACGGCCAGGACATGCTCAACCTGCTTGGCTCACGCGGGCTGATCGAACTGCGGATGTATCCGCTCACCTTGGGTATTGCCACCCTGTACGTGGGAACAAAGCCAGGCAAGGGTGACGCCTCGTCCGGCAGGGAACCGAATCGATGAGCCACGACCCATCGCTGCCCGCGGCCGTCGCTCAGCCCGACCTGGTTGTTGCCATGACCGGCGCCAGCGGCGCTCCCTACGCCGTCGGCTTGCTGCGAACCCTCGGTCGCCTGGGCCGGACCATTCACCTGATCGCCAGCCCCAGCGCGGTCCAGGTGCTACATCAGGAGACCGGCCTGTCGCTGTCGCTCAAACGGTTCGATCCCCTGATCTTCGGTGACCTTTCGCCCGGCCGCCTGATCTATCACCAGCACACGGACTTCACGGCGGGCATCGCCAGCGGGTCGTTCCTCACCGGCGGGATGGTCGTCATCCCGTGCAGCATGAGCACGCTGGGGGCGATCGCGCATGGCGTGACGACCAACCTGATCACGCGCGCGGCCGACGTTCATCTCAAGGAACGGCGCAAGCTCATCCTCGTGCCGCGCGAGACCCCGCTGAGCCTGATTCACCTGGAAAACATGGTGCAAGCGACCCGCGCCGGGGCGGTCGTGCTGCCCGCGATGCCCGGCTGGTATCACCGCCCGCGACGACTTGATGACCTGGTCGACTTCATCGTCGGGCGGATCTGCGACCAGCTCGGTATCGTCAATTCCTTGATCACACGATGGGGCAGCGAGGGGGCCGGGGCGGAAGCAGCCGTCGAACGGCCCGGCGAACATCGGGAACCGGAGGCCTGAGCCCGTGAACACGACGATCGCACGCGAGTACCTCGATCTGGTGAAGTTTCACCACACCCTCTTCGCCCTCCCCTTCGCGCTTCTGGGAGCCGCGCTGGCGGCCTTCAGCCCGGACGGTTGGCGGGGGCGAGCACAAGACTGGATCGCCATCCTCCTGTGCATGGCCGCGGCGCGTTCCGCCGCTATGGCCTTCAACCGGCTGGTTGACCGCGACTACGACGCTCTCAATCCGCGGACGGCGGGACGCCACCTGCCCACCGGGCGGCTCTCGGTGCGCTCGGTGGCGCTCTTCACCGGTTTCTGCGCCCTGGCGTTCATCGCCTCGACATTGCTCTTCCTGCCCAATCGCTGGCCCCTGCTGCTGTCGGTTCCGGTCCTGATCTGGCTGCTCGGTTATTCCTACGCCAAACGGTTCACCAGCCTATCCCATTTCTGGCTGGGGGCATCACTGAGCCTGGCCCCGGTTGCCGCCTGGATTGCCTTGCGGGGCGGGATCGCCTGGCCGCCCGTGCTGCTGGCCCTGGCCGTCCTCTGCTGGGTCTCCGGGTTTGACATCATCTACGCTTGCCAGGATGTCGCGTTCGACAACCAGGCCGGCCTGAGGAGCGTGCCCTCCTGGCTCGGCGTGCCCGCGGCTCTGCGCCTGGCGGCGCTCTGTCACGCCTTCATGATCCTCTCCCTGGCCGGCCTGGAACTGTCTTATCCGCTGGGCAAAATCTTCTTGGTCGGTATCGCCGCCGTGGCTGTGCTGCTTCTCTATGAGCACGCCCTGGTCCGCCCCGACGATCTGACCCGGGTCAACCTGGCCTTCTTCCACGTCAATGTCATCATCAGCGTGGGACTACTCGTTTTCGGGCTGGCGGACCTGGTGCTATGAAGACTCAATGACTTTCAAGGTCGTCATCTGTTCACTGCAGGTTGATGATCGCTTCAGTTTCGCCTAAAATCTCAAAAACGCTGACGACCGCGACAGTGTCCAGACGGACTGAGGGTAGCCGTCAGATTCCCGTGAAGTCATGACGGACAATGCATGAGAGGCAGGGTGAAGGCATGCCGAGCGAGTTGACCCGATTGGATGCGATCCGCGAGCAGGTCGAAGCCGGCAAGCGGCTCAGCCTCGACGACGGCCTGGCCCTGGAAGCCTGCAACGATCTGTTCGCCTTGGGCGCGATGGCCAACCTGGTACGCGAGCGGTACAACGGCAATTTCGGATATTATAATGTCAATATGCACATCAATCCGACAAACGTGTGCGTGTATACTTGTGATTTCTGCGCCTTCCGCGCCGACCTGAACGAGGCCAAGGCTTACGTGCTGGATCGGGCCGCGGTGATCGATCGGGCCAGGCAGGCCAGCGAGCGGGGGGCGACGGAGCTGCACATTGTCGGCGGCCTGCATCACAAGCTGCCATTCACGTACTATGTGGACGTGGTGCGGTGGATCAAGGAGACGGCCCCCGAGATTCACGTCAAGGCGTACACGGCGGTCGAGATCGAGTTCTTCGCGAAGATCTCCCGGCTCTCCACCGAGCAGATCCTCAGGCAGTTGATTGACGCCGGGCTGGGCAGTCTGCCGGGCGGCGGAGCCGAGATCTTCCATCCCGAGGTTCGCGCGCGGATCTGCGGCGCCAAGGCCTCGACCGAGGAGTGGCTCGACGTCCACCGCGCGGCCCACCGGCTGGGGCTGCATTCGAACGCGACCATGCTTTACGGCCACATCGACAAGCCCCTGCACCGGATCGATCACTTGATCCGCCTGCGCGAGCTTCAGGACGAGACCGGCGGGTTCCAGACGTTCATCCCCCTGGCCTTTCATCCCGACAATTCCGAGATGGCTCACATACCCAAGCCATCGGGGGTGATGGACCTGAAGACGATGGCCATCAGCCGCCTGATGCTCGACAACTTCCCGCACATCAAGGCCTACTGGGTGATGCTCGGTCTCAAGACGGCCCAGGTCGCGCTCTCGTTCGGAGCCGACGATCTCGACGGAACCGTCGTACACGAGAAGATTTATCACGACGCCGGCGCCGAGACGCCGCAGGAAGCCACCGTCGCCGAGATTCGCCGCCTGATCACCGAGGCCGGCCGGGTGCCGATCGAGCGCGACACGCTGTACCACCAGGTCGTTCGCAACGGCAGCCGCTGGTCCAGCGGCGAGCACATCGAGGTCGCCGCCCTCGTCGGAGTCGGGTCGGCCCGCGATTGATCGTCCCGGAATCAGGTTCGTTCGCGGCCACGGAAGCGAACGCGAACGGGATAGAGGCCAAGGAGAAGCCGCCGGGTGGCTGTGGTGGAGTGGAGCGTAGCGGCTCGACACCACAGGCGCGGTCACCGTCGGCAGGCTGATCCCCTTCTGCAAGGCCGTGAGCCTGAGGGCGTGTCCGTGGCGGAAGGCGCAGCCGGCTCGCTCGGTCCGCAGGTCGGGGGGCCAGGGCCGGGAGCCTCAGCCGCCGCGGGCAAACGGGTCGGCCGGCTTGGCCAGGTCCATCATCAGGAGGCGGAGATCGGCGCGATCGCGAATAGCCTCAGCCCTCGCGCAGCAGAGCGCGGAAGCCGGCCTGCTCGAAGTGATGGTCGCCGGTGAGGGCTTCGGTCAGGCCGCGGTCGGTCATCACGACGAAGGAGATGCAGTCGGTGAGGCTCCAGGACTTGTCGGGGCGTCGCGCGTAAAGATCGAGCCCCCGTGCGAACGTGTCGTCGTCCATGAGGGCCACAAGGATTTGCGGGTCCGCTTCGAGCTTGCGAAGAAACGTGACGACGCGGCGTCGCGATGCGGGAGCACTCAGGGCGTCGGCCACCTCGACCAGGACCCATCGCGTGGTCACGAGAGGCTCGTTCAGGCCCTCGGAGGCCTCCACGGCTGCGTCGTGATGGTGGTCGGCGGGATTGAGCATCGCGATGAAGTAGAACGCGTCCGCGAAGACACTGGTCATGACCGAGGCTTATCGTGCGCGTAGTGATCGTGCTGCTCGGCCAAGTCGGCGGGGAGCGAGTGGGCCTCCGGATCGGCTTCGGCCTCACGAGCCGCCGCAAGCAGCCAGGCGCGCGTCGAGGCCATGGGGTCGTCGTGGATCGGCAGGGGACGGAGCAAGGGCTGCTCGGCCTCGATGCGAACCCTCGTCCCCTCACTGGGGGGCGAGACCCCGGGGTCGAACACCACGACCCCGTTGCGAACTTCACCCGTGTACGTCTCGGCCATGCGGTACCTCCTGAGCTGGTTGCTGGATTTGATTATATCGTAAGCCGCGGGTCGGCGTCGCCATCTCACCGCGCGAACGGATCGGCGGGGAAGGCCAGGTCGAGCATGAGGAGCTTGAAGTCGGGGCGGTTGCGGAGCGGGTCGAGGTCGGATTCTTTCGTCATGGCGTCGGTGTTGCGGTAGCCCACGGCCACGGCCTTGCGGAGCAGGGTCGTCGCCTTGCCGGCCTCGGATTCGCCGTCTCCGGCCGGGATGCCTGAACGCTCGCGTCCTGCTGCGCCGGCCAGCGCGGCGTGGCAACAGGCCATCTCGAACCACTCCTCCCCCGAGCGGGACGGCAAACCCTCGTACAAGGCCATGACGTTGGGGCCACCCACGTTTCCTTGGTGCCAGCAAGTGGGTGGCCCCTTCCGCGCCACCGGAGAGCAGTTCGCGGCTTGCAAGGCATTCCAGTCTCATGAGTCGGGCGCGGTTGGCTCGCGGCCGCCCGGGGGAGGGATCGGGTCCTGGAGGAGAAAGGATTTCGCATCGGTTGGCTCCTTGGTGACGGAGTCTGGGCTGGCTCTGGGTGACGCTTGACGCGCACTCTGGACGTCCGTGGAGTTCGCCCGTGGCTCCGCAGTGTGTACAAGCAAGGTGGGCCGCACAATGGGGGGCCCGCGCTACCGCGCCTTGTTGGAGTCAAGTCGCCGACGGCCCGGAGCAATTCCTCTCCATCAGTGTCGGCTATTCGGCTATAGTGCAGATACTGTCGAACCTGCTGGTTAGGGTAGAGCCTGCGATGATCATCACCATCGAAGCGATCTATGAGAATGGCGTCCTCAGGCCGACCCGGCCTTTGCCGCTCAAGGAACAAGAAGTGGTCCGGATCACGATCGAGCCGGAATTAAGCTGGGCCGAACGGACGTCCGGGCTGCTCCAGTGGAAGGGCGATCCCGAGCTCCTCCAGCGGGTCGCCGAGCGGGACGAATTCAGCATCCTGGAGTCGACGTGACTTTCGCCCAGATCCCGTCAGGAGCAGCGATCTTTCTCGATGCGAATACATCACTCCCAGATCCCCAAGTTGAACGTGCATGTCGAGGCCATCGCGCGAATTCCGCTCCTGGGAATCCAGGTCTCCACAGTCACTCCACTTCTTGTCGAGTCCGCGACCTTGGTCAGCCAGCAGTACGAGCTGCTCATGGGTGACTCGCTGATCGTCGCGGTCATGCAGGCCCATGGTCTAACCAACCTCGCCAGTAATGATGCCGATTTCGATCGTGTCTCGGGGCTGACGCGCTATGCACCAGTCTGATAATCTCAGGTCTGTACCCCTTCATTGATTGGCAGGGAGCCGTGGGCCAGACCGAGTTTCTGGTTAACTACAAACTTGGTCTGACCCACCGCCTCCTGGAAACGGCCCAAAGCACCTATTTTGCGTCCAGGAATAAGAATGTCCCCTTTGGTCCCGCCTCTTGACCGGCCGAACATCCCATTACCAGAGAGCACTCGTACAGCACCAGGGACGTGCTTGCCGTGCTAGCGGCGTTCACGTTTATCATCACTGGTTTAACCCAACGGAGAAACCAGCCTGACCACGGGCTGAAGCCTCGTGGCTTGCGGCGGGTTCTATTTTGGTCATACCCAGAAGCTGGGGGGGGTACCGTGGCAGTAGGCATGCTTGAGCAGGCTCGGAGCGCGCATGCTGAAGGTCGGTTGGCCGAAGCAGCGTCTCACTACCGCGAATTCCTTAGCGCCTGCCCCGATGCCGTGGAGGCGCTCGAGGGCCTCGGGGGTCGTGCTGTTTCAGCTGGGACGAATGGACGAGGCGGCAGCCTTGTTCGCGCGGGGGGTGGCGGCGCACCCGGAGTCCGCCGGCTTGCAGGCCAAGCTAGGTGCAGCCTATCGCAATCTGAGGCGGTTTGAGGAGGCTCGGGACCACCTCCGGAAGGCGATCGAGCTGGAGCCAGCCCTGCCGGACCCATGGAATTCACTGGGCCGTCTGGCCTTCGATCAAAGGCGCTACACTGACGCGGAAGCCGCGTATCGAACAGCGATACGCCTCCATCCCCGGTTCACCGTGGCTTTCAAGAATCTGGGCAGGACCCTCCTGGCCCTGCGACGCCGGTCCGATGCGGCGCAAGTGCTGCGGGCGTACTTGCAGTTCGAGCCGGACGACCATGAGGCATTGACAGACCTGGCACAGGCCCTTGGCGAGCAGGGAAACCCTGACCTCCTGGACGACGCCGAGGCGGCCTGCCGCCGCGCGTTGGCACTCGCGCCCGGCTTCGCCGATGCTCTCGACAATCTCGGCAATGTCCTTCGCGTTCGGGGTCGACTCGACGAGGCCGTGGCATGTTACCAACGGGCCTTGCTGGAAGACCCGCACCGGGCATCATCTTGCCACTTGATCGGCCATGTGCTCCAATACCGCGGACGATTTGAGGAAGCCGCCCGGTTCTACGAGGCGGCCCGCGCACTCGAGCCCGAGGATCCGCGGTTTCACTCCGATTTTGGCAGCTTGTCGGCCACCCGCGGGGATTATGACGACTCAGCCCTCCACTACTTGTCGGCGGTGACGTTGGACCCAACCTTTGTTGAGGGGCATCAAGGCCGCGGACAGGCCCTCTTGGAACTGGGGCTGCACGACGAGGCCGAGACTTGCTTCGGCGCAGCGCTCCGGCTGGACCCGACGCTGGCCGCATCTTGGGTTGGGCTCGCAAGGCTCCAATCAGAGCGGGGCGACTTCGACCTGGCCTGCCAGTCGGCGCGCGAGGCGCTGGTCCACCAGCCCGATAATGCCGACGCCCATTGGCAATTGGCGATCACACTCAAGGAGCGATTGGCGGACGTTGAGCTTCAGGCCATGCAGGGTCTACTCGGGCGAAGGGACTTACCCGACCGCGATCGCTCCTTGCTGCATTTCGGCTTGGCCGGTGTCTTCGATGCGCGCGGTAACTTCGAGCAAGCGGCCGCGCATCTAGAAACCGCCAACGCGCTGCAGGCTGCCTTGAAAACCGCGTGGGACGTGCGACGTGACCCCGATGAGCATTCGCTTTTCATCGACCAATTGATTGCTTCGTTCACGCCGAACTTCCTCGCTCGTCGGCATGGCTGGGTTGATCCAGATCCGAGACCGGTATTTGTGGTCGGTTTGCCGCGGTCCGGTACGACCTTGGTCGAGCAGGTCCTTGCCTCCCACCCGCAAGTCCACGGCGCGGGTGAGCTACTCGAGGTCCTGCGCATCTTTGAGACACTACCCGCGCTGGTCGGTCAGCCCCGGATCGACCCGTTCCAAGCTCTGGAACTGCTCAGCCCAGAGTCCGCAACGGCGGCAGCCCAAGCGTACCTCGACAGCCTGAAAACCCTGGCCCCAGCCATGGCTACACGCGTTATCGACAAGATGCCCGACAACATCCAGTTGCTGGGCCTGATCGCATTCTTGTGGCCGGGATCGCGCGTCATTGTTTGCAACCGGGATTTACGAGACATCGCAGTGTCTTGTTGGTTTGCGGGCTTTGAGACGAACTCCTGGATTAACAGCTGGGAACTCATGGCGCGGTGGTTCGCCGATCATCAACGAATCCTGGAGCACTGGCAGCGTATCCAGCCGCTCAAATGCCTGGAAGTCGGTTACGAAAGCCTCGTCGGAAACCTGGAGGGGCAGGCGCGGCGCATGGTCGACTTCTTGGAGCTCGATTGGGACCCCGCTTGTCTGAATTTCCAGACAACCCGGCGTGTCGTGCGAACTGCCAGCTTGGTCCAGGTTCGCCAGCCGCTCCACTCACGCTCGGTCGGACGGTGGAAGAATTACAAACGGATTCTTCAACCGCTGCTCGGGGCCCTCGAGCAACACGGAGTCGCCGTCTCCCATTGTTGAGAAGTTCCGGCAGGTTCCCTTACGCGGGAGACCTGGCCAACATCAGCGATTCGATGAAAGCCCGCGAGATGGACCGCAGAGCGGAAGTGGCGGATCGTCGCCTGACATGTGCCCAGAGTCGGTACCTTCAGGCCCTGACCGCGCTAGCCAAAGTCCGCAAGCTGGTCACGCCGGTCGTTAGAGGCCAGTTGAACGTATCCGAGAACGCAATGAACTTTAGCAACCAAGCGGCTGGATAATCCGTTTACGACCACGACGAAAAAAACGAACAAGGCCAATGAGGAACGCCTTCGTGGCCAAGTGGTCTGTGCTGCTCCAGGCGATCCGCGCCGGACTCCCGGTGGCGGTGAAGGCAGCGCGAAACTGTGGCTTTTAGTCCTCAGGTCCCGATGACATAAAGGCAAGCCCCGTCGATGGTTCAGTATCCATCAACAATCGCCTTGCCCTTTCCTTGCCCTACGGAACCCCGGAATTTCCCCCAGACCTGGCCGAAATTGTGGCCGCGTGGCCGAGTTTGCCTCACCCTATGAAATTTTCGATTCTCATGCTGGTTCGAGCTTCGAAGCCAGAGAGGAGCTCTTGACAATGGGTACCAATCGATAAGTAGAGTTTGACGAAGCAAGAAACTGATACCGATTCGGATACATACACTGTCGTTCCAGAAGGAGATTCAAAATGTCAAAGATGATTAAAAATTTTGGTGGATCAATATTTTCATTATTATTTAATAGTACCGGAATAGGTGGAACCCTTCCTAGTACCTTTAATGTTACTACAAGTACTAAAACGATATTTATTAATACTAACACATTTATTGCAGAACTGGCACGAGGGCCTGTACTTTATGAAGGATCAAATTTATCTTTAGCAGATGATATATTATATTCAAATGAAGCTAATGAGATAATTGGTCCTATATTAGAAAATACAGTTATTGAAAATGTTACTGTATCAGTAGCCACCACAACATATATTGGGCCCATTACAATTTATGTTGGAGACAATCAAGCAAACACATTTAATTTATTACCAGGACAAGTGGATATTGATACGTTAGGTACTAGCACTGTTTATCAGAATAATACATATGAGTTGATTGGGGTTCCTGAACCGGCATCAATTATTTTATTAGGAATTGGTGGACTTTTAATTTTATCGGTTTGCTCGTTCAGGCTCAAATCGAAGCAAGCGTGATAGTTACCGCATTGGGTACGTCTTTTTTCCGGGACGATCTCACGGCACATCATCTGTAGCGGACAGTTGTTTGCGTAATTCTTCCGGAGTCATCCTGAGCAACTCCCAAAGCTCAACGCGGGCAACTTCAGGCCCAACAGGCCGTACGGCGTCTGATTCTTTCGGTGCCCGGCCCGGAACTGGTGTAAGTTCCAGTACAGCCGCTTCAAGTCCAGCAAACCCTGCGTCATCTTGCGGTGCCGCCCTTGATGCATCCGCGCCACGCTGTTGATGCATTCCACCAGGCTGCTGGCA
>Ga0208565_1001990_pt1 | contig 11357 bp, 9 predicted proteins | sample Sb_taG_7_FD_187706 | JGI IMG/M metagenome (GOLD analysis project Ga0208565, IMG submission 187706) | Peat soil microbial communities from Weissenstadt, Germany - Sb_50d_2_FS metaG (SPAdes) (version 2) | ecosystem: Environmental > Terrestrial > Soil > Wetlands > Peat | place: Germany: Weissenstadt...
TCGCGCAGGTAGTCGATGAACACGGGGCGCAACGCCTCGCCGAGCTCGCCGTCGCCGCTGTGCAGCGCGTCGTAGAACTTGCCTTTGACGAACTGGATGTCGTACTCGGCCTCACCCTCGTCCCCGCTGGCCGCCTCGGCGGCGGGGATCAGCTTCAACAGCCTCCAGAAGAAGCCAACGTCGAGATGCTTCTCAGCCCGGCGGACCGCGCGATCATGCAGCTCCTGCGTGGACAGCTCCTCCAGGGCATCGGCCATCTCGCCGCTAGTGTCGTGAGTCACGACACTAGGCACCTTCCCCGCGTGCGCTCACGCCGAGGCGCCGCGACGACGCCTGCGCCGGCTCCGTCCGCCGGGCGCAAGCGCCGCGAGCTCGCGCCACATGCCCTTGAGGTCGAGCTTGCCGGTCAGCTTGCGCAGCTCCGCGCGCTCCTTGCTGCTGAGGTTGCCGAGCCTGCCTTGCGAGTCGCGCATCAGGCGGGCGAGACGCGCACGGTCCTTCTGCGAGAGTGCGCGCCAGCGCCGGCCGACGACGACCACCCCCTGAAGCAGCGCGGCCCACGGCAGCGTCTTCAGGCGCTCGCTCTTTGACTTGGGGGCGGAACTCGATCGGGGCACAGTCGCGATGGTAGCGCTCGGACGCCGCTTGATGGCGGCTCGCCGGCGGCGAAGGCTAGGCGGACTCCTCGCGCAGCGCCGCGTCCTCGGTGTCCTCGGGCGCCGCTTCGGTGACAAGCGTCGGCGTGAGGCCCTTCTCGACTGTCTCCTTGGTGACGACGCACTTCTTGACGTCGCGACGCGAGGGCAGCTCGAACTGCACCTCCAGCAGGATCTCCTCGATGATCGAGCGCAGCCCGCGCGCCCCGGTTTCGCGCTCGAGGCCCTTCTCAGCAACCGCGACGAGCGAGTCCTCGGAGAAGACCAGCTCGATCCCGTCGAATGCGAAGAAGCGCTGGAACTGCTTGACGAGCGCGTTGCGCGGCTCGACGAGGATCGACACGAGGTCCTCACGCGTCAGCTGGTGCACCGCCGACATCACCGGCAGGCGACCGATGAACTCGGGGATCAGGCCGTACTCGATCAAGTCCTCGGGCAGGCAGTGCTCGAACACTTCGCCCGTGTCGCGCTCGGCTTTGGCCTCGATCGCAGCCGCGAAGCCGACGCCTTTGTGGCCGATGCGCCGCTCGATCACCTTGTCGAGGTTCGCGAACGCGCCGCCGCACACGAACAGCACGTTGGTGGTGTCGATCGTCAGGAACTCCTGGTGGGGGTGCTTGCGCCCGCCCTGCGGCGGCACCGACGCCTGCGTGCCCTCCAGGATCTTCAACAGCGCCTGCTGCACGCCCTCGCCGGAGACGTCGCGCGTGATCGAGGGGTTGTCGGCCTTGCGCGCGATCTTGTCGACCTCGTCGATGTAGATGATCCCGGTTTCGGCCTTCTTGACGTCGTAGTCGGCTGCCTGAATCAGCTTGAGCAGGATGTTCTCGACGTCCTCGCCCACGTAGCCGGCCTCGGTCAGCGCAGTGGCGTCGGCGATCGCGAACGGCACGTTGAGGATGCGCGCGAGCGTCTGCGCGAGCAGCGTCTTGCCGCAGCCGGTCGGGCCGAGCAGCAGGATGTTGGACTTCTGCAGCTCGATGTCCGAGTCTCCGGACATCATCATCTGCACGCGCTTGTAGTGGTTGTAGACGGCCACCGACAGCGTGCGCTTGGATGGGTCCTGTCCGACGACGTACTCGTCCAGCACCTGGTAGATCTCGCGCGGCTTGGGCAGGTTCTCGATGTCGAACGCCGGCGGCGCCGAGAGCTCCTCGTCGATGATCTCGTTGCAGAGGTCGATGCACTCGTCGCAGATGTACACGCCCGGGCCGGCGATCAGCTTCTTGACCTGCCGCTGGGACTTGCCGCAGAAACTGCACAGAAGCTGCTCGTTGGAGTCTGTGGGTCTGGCCATATCTCGGTCCTTCCTCCCTGCCCTTCATCTCACTTCTAACACAGGAGAGTCGGGCTGAGCAAGCGAGGCACGGACGCAGTGAGCGTGGCGTGCTTCGCACGCGAGCGAGCGAGGACAAAGCCTCGCGCCGCTCAGCGCGGCTCTCCTAATGCTCGGAGATCACACGGTCAATGATGCCGTACTCCTTGGCCTCCTCGGAGCTCATGAAGTAATCGCGCTCGGTGTCCTTGCGCACCTGCTCGAGGTCCTTGTGCGTGTGCTTGGCGATGATCTCATCCAGCCGCCGGCGTACGTCGATGATCTCCTTGGCGTGGATCTCGATGTCCGTCGCCTGGCCCTGGAAGCTCGAGGAGACCTGGTGGATGAGGATCTTCGCGTTCGGCAGCGCCATGCGCTTGCCCTCGGCTCCTCCCGCCAGCAGCAGCGCGCCCATCGACATCGCGATGCCCACGCAGATCGTCTGCACGTCGGGCTTGATGAACTGCATGGTGTCGTAGATCGCCAGTCCCGCGTAGACCGAGCCGCCCGGCGAGTTGATGTACAGCGAGACGTCCTTTTCGGGGTCCTCGGACTCCAGATGCAGCAGCTGAGCGACGATCAGGTTGGCGATCTGGTCGTCCACGGGCGTGCCGAGGAAGATGATGCGCTCGTTCAGCAGCCGGCTGTAGATGTCAAACGCTCGCTCGCCTCGCGAGGTCTGCTCGACGACCATTGGCACGAGCGGGCTCATAGTCCTCGCTTCTGGCTGATCTGGCTCATAGTTCCCGCCTTTGTTTCGCCTCGACCACTGGATTCCTTTAGAAGGCTAGCTGCCCGGTCCCTGATCGGTCGGAGTCCACAACCGCGCCGGTGCCTCCGCCGACTCCGCACCGGCGCCGGCGGAGGCCTGGGCGGCCTTCGCGGGCGTCCACAGCTGCTCACGCGCTTGAGCTTGGGCAAGCGGGATCGGCTTGGCGGCGGCGGCGATCAGGTCGATCGCCTGGCGCGCGGCGAGGTCCTCACGGGCCTCCTCCAGGCGCCCGGCGCCGCGCAGGCGCTCGAGCAGCTCGTGGGGCTCGCTGCCTTCGCGCTCGGCGCTCGGCGTGAGCGCCGTCGCGAGCTCCTGCTCTGACGGGTCGATGCCCTCGGCCGCGACGATCGCCGTGATCACAGCCTCGCGTCGCAGCGCGAGCTCGGCTTCGGGCTCCATTTCCGCGAGCATGTCCGTCTCCTCGCGGCCGACGATCTGCAGGTAGGCCTCGCGCGTGATGCCGCGGTGGGAGAGCGAGTGCAGCATCCGCTCCCACATCTCCCGCGCCCGCGACTTGATCAGCTCGGGCGTCAGCGCGACCTTCGCGCTGGCCACCGCCGCGTCGAGCGCCGCCTGACGGAACTCGCCGTCGATGCGCGTCTGCTCGAGCTCGAGCAGACGCGCGCGCACGTCGCCGTCGAGCTCCTGCAGGTCATCGAAGCCCGCGTCGATCGCGAAGTCCTCGTCGAGGTCCGGCAGCTCCTTGCGCTTGACCTCCTTGACCGTGATCTCGAATGACGCGTCGCGCCCGGCGAGCTCCTCGTTGGAGTAGTCGTCGGGGAACCGCAACGCGACCGTGCGCGTCTCGGGGGCGCTCGCCCCCAGTAGGGCCTCCTCGAAGCCGGGGATGAGGTTGCCGGTGCCGAGCTCGACGAGCTGGTCGCGCCCTTCGCCGCCCGCGAACGGCTCCCAGCGCCGCTCGCCCGTCTGCTCTGAGTCGGCTGCGAGCGAGCCCACGTAGTCGACGACCACGAGATCGCCGGACTCGGCGGGGCGCTCGGCTGTCTGCAACCGCGCGAGGCGCTCGCGCATCTGCTCGATCTCGTGGCTGACCTGCTCGTCGGTCACCTCCGGCTCGCGGCGGCCGACCTCCAGACCCCTGTAATCGCCGAGCTCGGCGGTCGGCAGCACGCCGATCTCGATCGAGAACTCGAGCGCCTGACCCTTGTCCGGCAGCTCGCCGAGATCGAGCTGCGGGTCGCCGACGGGCACGATCCCGGCGCTTGCGATCGCGTCGGAGTACCAGCTGGAGAGCGTGTCGCGGACGGCCTCCTCGAGCACCGCCTCCCGTCCGATCCGCTGGATCACCAGCGGCGCCGGCACCTTCCCGCGGCGAAATCCCGGGAGCTTCAGCTCGCGCCCGAGCTGGCGCGCCTTGCGCTCCAGGCGACCCTCGACCTCACCGGGCGCCACCTGCACCTGCAGGCGCACGCGCGAGTCGCCGAGCTCGGTGAGGGTTGTCTTGAGCGCGACGGGCACCAGCGCTCACGATACCGTGCCGAATATGAGCATCACGCCCAGCCCCGCGCCTCGAAGGCCCGGTCTGCGCCCGCACCGGCGTGCGCAGGCGTGGCTGTGGACGGGGCCGATCGGCCACCTGCTGGGGGGCACGCTGGACTTCGCCTCGGCGCTTGCGCGCTATCAGCTCGCGCGGGCGCGCCGCCGCCTCGCTCGCTGAGTGCCGGCCGCGCGCCCGTTTGGCGCTGCTGATGAGCTCGGCTGGGCTGGCTAGGCAGCAGCCCCGACCGGCGCGGGCGCGAACACGAGCTTGACGCCGCGCGGAAGCACGAGCACCGGGCAGGTGGCAGTCTCGATCAGGTGCGAGGCGGAGGAGCTCAGCGACACCCGCCCGGGCTGGGTTTCCGCGCGTGAGTCGATCACGAGCAGGTCGGTGTCCGCGTTGGCGACCGGGGCGATCTGAGCGCCGAGCGCGCCGGCGAGCGCTTCGGCGGTCTCGCGGGCGCCACCGTCGGCGTCGCTGACGGCGACGATGTTCTTGACGTGGTCGCCGTCGACCTGCTCGGCGACGTCGACGGACGCGATCGCGATCGCGGTGCTGCCGCCTTCGAGCAGGCGCTCGGCCGAGTTGCCGACCGAGACGTGGCCTCTGGCGGTGTGCGAGTCAGAGCAGAACACGATCACATCTGTGCCCTCACGCGCGGCGAGCGTCCTCAGGCCCTCTGGGGTGGAGCGGTCGGTGATCACGTGCAGGCGGGCGTTCGAGTCGCCGAGCAGCTCCTGGCCGTTCTCGAGCAGACCATGCGCCTGCGCTTCGACGGCGCTCTCGCGGCCGGCGTCGGCCTCGTGCGCGTGGCGGACGTAGGCAAGCGAGACCTCCGCACCTGCGCGGCCGAACAGGCGACCGAGCGCGATCGCGTCGTCCTCGTTGGCGGTTCCGTCATAGGAAACGACGATTTTGGCGGACATGGCTTTCTCCTTAACGTGGGCTGCCCTACAAGGGTGGGGCGAGCGGTGGATTCAGAACGTTGGGTTCGCTCCATCATGCCGCGCTCCTGCCATCAGTACCAGTGATTGTTTTGATTGCTATCATAAGTGTTGCTTATGCTTAATGTTGCGCGTCTGCGGGTGCTGAAGGAGGTTGCCTACCGTGGCTCGCTGTCGGCCGCCGCGGACGCGATGTCCTACACGCAGTCGGCGATCAGCCAGCAGATAGCGGCACTCGAGGGCGAAACGGGAATGGCGCTGCTCGAGCGCCACCCGCGCGGTGTGAGCCTGACGGCGGCCGGCCAGACGCTCGTCGGCCACGCGGAGGGGATCCTCGCGCGGCTGGAGGCGGCGGAGGCATCGCTGGCGGCGATCGCAGGACTGCACGGGGGACGCTTGCGCGTCGCCTCCTTCTCCACCGCCGGGGCCACGCTGATGCCGCTCGCGATCGCCGCCTTCCGCTCCGCCTACCCACAGGTCGAGCTGACGCTCGCCGAGGGCGAGCCGGAGGAGATCGTGCTGCGCCTGCGCGCCGGCGAGCTCGACCTGGCGTTGCTGTTCGAGTTTGCCGACGAGAGCGCCCTACAGGAGGGCCTGACGCGCACGGAGCTGCTGGCGGACCCGATGTACCTGGCGCTGCCGCGCGCGCACCCGCTGGCGAGCAGGGCGGACGTCCGCCTGAGCGATCTCGCCGCGGAAGCGTGGGTGCAGACCTCGCGCTCGAGCCCGTGTGCGCGTCATGTCGTGCGCAGCTGTCACGAGGCCGGCTTCGAGCCGAACGTGGCGTTCGAAAGCGACGACTACCAGACCGTGCAGGGTCTCGTGGCGGCGGGGGTCGGCGTGGCCCTGATCCCCGAGCTCGCGCTGTCGGTGGTGCGCGATGACATCGTCGTGCGCGCGCTCTCCCCCGCCCCGCCGCTGCGTCATGTGATCGCCGCCGCGCCCGCTGGCGCGCGCCTGGTGCCGGCGGCCCCGGCGATGCTCGGCATGCTCGAACAGGCGGCGCGGCAGTTGAGAGCCGCGCGAGCGATGGCTGGCTAAAGCGCTCGGGGCGCCCGGCCGAGCTGGCCGGGCGCCCCGAGGTCGCTTACACCCCCTAGGAGAGCGTTGAGTCCTGCTCAGTTGCCGCAGGTGCTCTGGATCTGTTCGGCCATCTTTTCGTAACCCAGCGGGGTTGCGTGGATGTCCGGGCCGTCGGCGCTCAGCACGACGTGCGGAGCAACTTCGACCTTTTCGTTGAATTTGAGCTTTTTACCAGGTGCGTATTCGAATTCCGTCATGTTCGCCATGTTCGTCCAAGCGATCATGTGCTCCGTTTCTGACGGCTCGGTTTCGGTGTTGAACAGCGCATGCGCGTCGGAGTAGCACGCCTTCACCGGCCGTTTCCCGAAGGCTTTCTTCTCAGCCCCGTTGAGCGCCGTCACCAACGCGTTCGAGTCGGGCAGCAGTTCGCCCGTGCCGTAGTCGTTGCCGAAGGCGTCGTAGGTGCCCTCGAAGATCAGCTTGCCCTTGAAGCCGGCTTCTTTGAGCGCCATGAAGATGCCCTTGGTGTTGGTGATGATCTCGTTGCCGACTTCGGGCGCGGTCTCGATGATTTTTTCGTCAGCGAATTTTTCGCCTTCGGCCTTCAGTTCGGCACCGTGTTCGGCGACATATTTGGCGGCGTCTTCGGCACCGAGTTTCGCGCCTTCAGCGGCCAGTTCCGCTCCGTGTTCAGCGGCGTACTTGGCCTCGTCTTCGAACAGCAGCACGCTCAGTTCGCCGTGATGCGCGACAGCGTATTCACCGGCGTCCTTCCCGATGTCCTCGATGAACGCGGGTTCTACGCCTCCGCTTTCCGCAAAGGCCTGCGGAATGACCTGTTCGATCACGAATGCCTGGACCTCCGCTTCGGCGGCCGCTTTGACTTTGTCGCCGATTTCACCCGTGGCCTGCGCCGTTGCGAGTGCTTCGACCCGTGATTTGACTTTTTCGGCGGCTTCTTGTTCGATGCCTTTGATCTTGTGGAGCTGGTCGTTGGCGCCGATGTCAAGCGTGATCACCTTGACCGGCCTGCCGGCGGCCTTATCCGTCTGGATCGTTTCGATCGCGCTTTCCAGCTGTGATTTCCCGCCGTAGCTGTTGTGCAGTTCAAGGTGGGCCGCGTAGTGGTACGCACATGGCGCTTCACCGGTGACCGCGGGGTCCACTGCCTGGATTTTCGCGAGCTCCGGGCCATTGCCGATCAGCGAGCCGGTGGTCTCACCCGGGCAGCCGTCGTTGACGAACTGGGTGCGCCCGTTCCCGTTGATCAGGTTGTAATAGTCGCTGGCGTAACCGTGTTCGAACGCCGCCGGGTTGTCACCCGTCGCCAGGTTTTCGTTAAAGAGCTGCTGGGAGTAGCCGAACGCCAGCGAATCCCCGAGCGCCACATAGGTTTGCTTGATCTTGTGCTTGGGTCCTGCGGCGGCGACCGACGGCATGATCATCGCCGACATCGCCGCAAGCGCAGCCACGCATCCCGTCATGCGACGCACGCGTCGCATGCGCGACCCTGAGCCATTCATGGCCTGCATCTCGTCCTCCTAGTTCACGGCGGGACGGCACCAGAACGAACGCCTTTGGCGCAACAACCCCGAAGCGCAGGCCCCGCCTCTCGCAGCCCCATCTCTTGATATTTCCCTCACTGGAGCGCCCAACGAGCATCCGGCCCGCGAGGCGTTCGACCCAATGTAGCCGCGTAGAGTCCAGATGTCAAGCCTGATGCGGGCTGAGAGTCGTTTCGCGGCGCGATCGACGGGCTGTGGCAGACACCCTCTCGGGCCGTGGGCGGGCGATGGCATCCGCAGCAAATGTCATTGTCTTTTCCGCAATGACATTGCTCCTGTTGACTGTCGCGCTCGTTTGCGTCCTGCTCGGCGCTGGCGCCGTCGCCGCGCTAATGCGGCGCGGCTCCGAGCGCATGCGCGCGGAGCTGAAGGCGATCTCGGTGGATGTGCTCACGCAGACGGGAGAGTCGCTGGCGCAGCGCCTCGCCGACGCCCGCCGCGCCGAGGAGGAGCGCGCCAGCGGGGAGATGGCCATGCGCACGCAGGAGATCAAGGGCATGGTGGCGCCGGTGCAGGAGAAGCTCGTGCGCATGGAGAGCGAGATCGGTCGCTTGGAGCGCGAGCGCAGGCAGGCCCAGGGAGAGCTTGCGCAGATGATCCGTCACCTGGGCGAGGGGGTCGGCACGCTGCGCCAGGAGACCGGCAACCTCGTCTCGGCGCTCAAGCGTCCCGCCACGCGCGGCTCCTGGGGAGAGATCCAGCTGCGCAACGTGGTCGAGATGGCGGGAATGGTCTCGCACTGCGACTTCGTCGAGCAGAGCACGATCCAAACGGGCGAGGGAGCGCTGCGGCCCGACATGCTCGTGCGCCTGCCCGGTGGCAAGCTCGTCGTCGTTGACTCCAAGGTGCCGCTCGACGCCTATCTGTCCGCCCTCGAGGCCGCCGACGAGGACGAGCGCGAGCTACACACGGCGCGCCACGCGCGCCAGACGCGCGAGCACATCGCCAAGCTTGCCTCCAAGGGCTACCAGCGCCAGTTCGACTGCACGCCCGAGTTCGTGATCATGTTCGTGCCCTCGGACGGCATCTACCAGGCGGCGCTCGCCGAGGACCCGGCGCTGATCGAGTACAGCGTCCAGCAGCAGGTGCTGATGGCGACCCCGACGACGTTGATCGGGCTGCTGTGGGCCGTGCACTACGGGTGGCGTCAGGAGCTGATCGCGCAGTCCGCGCGCGAGATCGCCGAGTCCGCACGCGAGCTGCACAGCCGCCTCGGGCGCTTCGTCGAACCGCTCGCGAAGGTCGGACGCCAGCTCGACTCAGCGATCGGCGCGTACAACGAGGCGGTCGGCTCCTTCGATCACCGCGTGATCCCGCAGGTGCGCAAGATCGAGCAGGCCGGCGCGGCTTCCGAGCGCGACGTGCTCGCTCCCGCGCCTGTCGAGATAACCGCTCGCGCGATCACCGCGCGGCTGGACGCGCAAGCTGCGCCGTCTGGCTCCGAGGAGGCTCCCCAGTTGCGCGTGCGGCGGAGAATCTCAGGCGGCGGCTGAGAACCAGCGCGAGCAGCGCAAGCGCTGCCGGCACCGTCGCCGGCAGCTCATCGAGCAGGAAGAACAGCAGGTCGAAGGCCAGCGCGAGCGTCGCCGTGAGCGCGGCGGCGCGCAGCTGCAGCGAGCGTGTGGCCGTGGCCGCGAGCAGCCCGCCGAGCGCGGCGGCGATGAACAGGTCGCCGTAGCCCATGACGGCCGAGCCGAGTACCGCGCTCTGCAGTTGCGGCAAGCCAGCTATCGGGCGCGCCGCGTTGAGCGCGTTGTTGGGGCGCTGCAACAGATCGGAGATCACGAGCGCGCTGTCGGCGAGCGCCATCGCGACGATCCCCGCCGCCAGCCAGCGGGGCGGCGTGACGGTCGCGAGCAGCACTCCAAGCGCAGCGCAGCTCAGCACCGAGAGCACCAACGCCGCCCCCTCACCGGCGAGACCGCCGCGATCGGCCCAAGCGAGCCCGAACAGCGGCAGCACGAGCAGCGCCCGCAGCCCCCGGTGGCTGATGCTGCTCGTGCGGTGGTTGTCCCACAACAGCCAGCCGAGCGCGAGCGCCGCGAGCACGGGCACCATCGCGAGCGCCAGGTAGGTGAGACCTTGGGCGCTCGCGTGTTCGGCCGCGCGCGCGCCGAACACGAAGGCGATCACCGACAGCGGCGGGATCAGCGCCCAGCGCCGTCCGCGCAGGCGTGCCGGCAGGGCGCCGACGCATCGTCCCCGAAGGGGGAGCGCGCCGGGCAGCGCCACCAGCGCGCCCTGGGCGAGCGACAGCAACGCGATCGATATCCAGAACGGCAGCACTGCCGTTCAACATAGATCGCCTGCGCCAGCAGCCGCGCCGCAGGCTAGTGTCCCAGCTGGATGCTCTTGACAAGCAGCAGCAGCACGGCAACGACGAGATAGCCGCGCAGCAGCAGCATCGCGGCCCTGCGCCCGGGCGACCAGACGGGGCGCTCGAGCAGCGCCAGCGGCGGCATCGTCCAGGTGCTGCGCTTGTCCCTGGGCACCCTCGCCACCTCCACGGCCGCCGCCGGCCGGTTGCGCATGGCGTACACGGCGATCGCCGCGAGCACGAGCACGAACACGGCCGACAGGTACAGGAACAGCTTCGCCACGTCGACGCTCGGGAACAGCGTGCTGGCCATCAGGATCAGGGAGAGCTCGACGAGCACCCCCACGATCACGCTCGCGATCGCGTTCAGCCACGGCGCGTTGCACCACGGACCGAGCACCTCGCGGTCGTTGCACAGCAGCAGCAGGAACACGGTCGCGCTCGGCAGCAGCACGCCCGCGAGCGCCTGCACGGAGGTGGTGATCAGGCCCAGCGGCGCCCCCGGGATCAGCACAATGCCCGCGGCCGCCGTCACCATCAGCGCGAAGCTCCCGTAGAACAGCTTCGCGTCGAGCGGCCCGCGGTTGAGCGAGTGCTTGGCCCCGAACACGTCGCCGAACGCGTACGAGGTCGCGAGCGTCACCGCCGCTGCGCCGATCAGCGACGCGTTCAGGAGCACGATCGCGAAGAACGTTCCCGGCGTCGAGCCCAGCCGGCTGGCGAGCTCGCTGGCGACGGCGCCCGCATCGGCGAAGTGCCCGGAGTACGACGTGCCCGCGAAGGCGAACGCGGCCACGGCGACCAACGCCCCCGCGCCGAGCACCACCACGAACGCCCCGATCACGGTGTCCGCGCGCTCGTAGTTGACCCACCGCGGGGTGATGCGCTTGTCGATGATGTTCGACTGCTGGAAGAACAGCTGCCAGGGCGCCACCGTCGTGCCAACGATCGCGATGATCAGCAGCACGGCCGTCGAGCTGGCGCCACCGCGGATCGAGGGGACGAACGTGTCGTGGACGGCGCCACCTACGTTCGGGTGAGCGAGGATCAGCAGCGGGACCACGAGGAAGTTGGCCGCCACGAACATGTACATGAAGCGCTCCCAGCTGCGAAAGCTCCCCGTCGATGTGATCGCCACCAGCGTGATCGCGGCGGCCGGCACGGCGATGTACTTGCTGACGCCGAAGTAGCCGAGCGCGAGGCTCACACCGATGAACTCAGTGACGATCGTCAGGAAGTTCAGCAGGAACAGGTCGCCGACCGA
>Ga0208565_1001995_pt1 | contig 11339 bp, 8 predicted proteins | sample Sb_taG_7_FD_187706 | JGI IMG/M metagenome (GOLD analysis project Ga0208565, IMG submission 187706) | Peat soil microbial communities from Weissenstadt, Germany - Sb_50d_2_FS metaG (SPAdes) (version 2) | ecosystem: Environmental > Terrestrial > Soil > Wetlands > Peat | place: Germany: Weissenstadt...
GGATGAAGCAAGATGCCGCTCGATCGTGGAAACTTCATTTCTGCAAACTCCTCGTCGATTTCGTGCTGTGGTGTCCGACGGTAACAGATCGCTCGCGATTGCTTCCAGAGGCAAAAAAAAGGCCCAGGAGAGCGCCAATCATGAAGGTGGGCTCAAGGCTCGCCGAGTTCCATGGGCCCCTTCAGATGCAGTTTGAGCATTACCTGCTCACCTGTTCCAGGAAGCATTTCAGCTCTTGGCGGAACAGGGTCTTCTCTTCGATGTGTGGCAGGTGCCCGACGTTGGGTAGAACGACCATCCGGGAGCTCGACAGCCCCTCGGCGAGCTGGGCGGCCACGCGTGGCGGATTGACCAGATCGAGCTCGCCCACGAGGACAAGGCAGGGTACGTGGATCCGCTTGATCCTGGTCCTGGCATCGTGCTCGGCCGCGGCCAGCGCCTGCCTGGCAAAGGCCTCCGCATCCTGCGGCCACGGGTTGCCTTCGGCAAATCGAACCAGGCCCTCGATCTGGCTCTTGTGGTGATAGAATGCCGGCGCGACCAGCCAGGGTAGCGTTGCTCGTGTGAATAGACCAATCGCGACCTGGCGACGAAGCAAGACCCACGACTCGATCAAGGCCCTTCGCCACTCGTCAGCCCCTGCGTGGGTTGATGCAAGCACAAGGCTTTTCACAAGGTGGGGATGCCGCAGCGCCAGCTCCTGGGCCACCAGACCGCCCAGCGAATGGCCGACAACATGGGCTCCCGGCGCTTCGATGGTCTCGAGCCACCCTGCGACGTCGTCGGCCATATCGGCCGTCGTGTAGGAGTCGCTGAACCGGTCGCTCCGGCCGACGTCCCGGGCGTCAAAAGCGAGGGTCCGATACCGAGGTTCGAAATGGCGCTGGGCCAGGCCAAAGGCACGATGATCGCCCCCCAGGCCGCTCAGGAACACCAGAGGTTCCCCGTGGTGGCCCGTCTCCTCGTAATGAAACGAATGAGTGTTCACAAGAATACTGGGCATGTTCCAAGAAGCCACTCCCATTCTCGAACAGTGACCGTCTTGCGGCCGAACTGATCGTGATCGTGATTGTTCAGCGTATGCTGGATGATAGCGTAGTGCGAACCGGACGGATGAAAAGGTCAAAGCGTTGCCGATTTCGAGATCGATCTTTCACCACCCAGGAGCAACGGCTGATCATGGCTGCCGCCGTGGGTCGGTTCAATATGCCCGGAAGACTTGACTCGCCAGCCGGGTGGTTTATGATAAATCGACGAAGCATGCCCCCATCGTCTAGCGGCCTAGGATACTTGGTTCTCAGCCAAGGGACCGGGGTTCGAGTCCCCGTGGGGGTGCTTGAGATCGACCCGTCGGCCTGACAGAGTCCACCGGGGGCCGGGAGGGTGGCGACGTGCTGGCCGGTTACCACGGACGCTACGTCCGGGTCGATGCGGCGACTGGAACCTCGTCATCGGAGGCTCTGGCCCCGGAGATCCTCCGCAGGTTCGTCGGCGGTGTGGGACTGGGGACCTGGATCCTGGCTGTTGAGACGGAACCGGGTACCGATCCGCTGGCAGAGCAGGGCACGCTGGTCTTCGCCCTCAGTCCGCTGGTTGGAACTCCGCTGACGACCTCGGCCAAGTTCGCCCTCGTCGCCATCAGCCCCCTGACCGGGCGTATCTGCGACGCTCTCTCTTCATCCCATTTTGCACTGGCCGCGAAGCGGGCGGGGGTCGACGCGATCGTGATCACGGGCCGACGTGCCGAGCCGTCGATCGTCTTCATCGAGGGCAACACGGATGGGTCTCTCCGGGTCATCTGGCAGCCGGCGGCGGCGCTCTGGGGGCTGCCCGCGCGACAGGCCGAAGAACAGATCCGCGCCCGTCACGGGGCGGACTGGCAAGTGGCGGCGATCGGGCCGGCGGGCGAGCGCCTGATTCCGTTTGCGACCATCAGCCACGACGGGCGGCACGCGGGGCGCGGCGGACTGGGCGCGATCCTGGGATCCAAGCGCATCAAGGCCATCGCCGTCCGCGGGCAGGCGCGAACTCCCCTTGCCGATGCCCCGGGAACGGTCGCCCTGGCCCGGAGATTGTCGGCCCTTTCTTTCGGCCCGGCGACGGAAAAGTACCGTGAGCTGGGCACGGTGGCGAACCTGCTGACCTTCAATCGCTTTGCGACGCTGCCCACGCGCAATTTCCAGAGCGGTTCCTTCGAGGACGCCGAACGACTTGCCGCCGAAGCGCTGGGGCCGGCGCGGCGAATCGCCCGCAACTCGTGCGCCTCCTGCACCATCGGTTGCGAGCACATCTACGCCGACGGCTCGAGCCGCGGAGTCCGGCTGGAATACGAGTCGCTTTTTGCTCTTGGCCCGCTCTGTGGGGTAAGCGATCCTGCCGTCGTCCTCCGCGCGGCGCAGGCTTGCGATCTGGCGGGAATCGACACCATCACCACCGGGGCGACGATTGCCTTCCTGATGGAATGCGCCGAGAACGGCTGGATCAGCGGCAAGCTCGAGGGCTCGGGTCGTCCCCTCCGGTTTGGCGATGGAGAAGCTGTGCTGGAGGCGATCGAGGCGCTTCTGAACCGACGCGGAGCGGTCGGCGAATTGCTGGCCCTGGGCAGCCGCGAGGCGGCCGAGCGCATCGGCGGTGATGCCCCTGCTCTGGCCCCTCACGTGAAGGGCCTGGAGCTGCCGGGCTACGACCCGCGCAGTCTGCACACGATGGCGCTGGGCCTCGCGGTGGGCACCCGGGGCGCGGACCACAATCGTTCGGGTGCCTACGAGGCCGACTTCTCCAACCGGTCAGATCGTCATCAAGGAGGTCCGGACTCAGCCCTGGCCGCGATCGAGACCGAGGACCGCGCGGCGGTCATGGACTCGCTCATCCTCTGCAAGTTCCTGCGCGGCGTGTTTACCGGTTTCTACGGCGAGGCGGCCCAGATGCTCAGCGTGGTCACCGGCTGGCCGTTCACCGCCCTCGAGCTCGGGACGGTGGCGAAGCGTGTCGTCAATGCCCGCAAATGCCTCAATCAGCGCGAGGGCTGGACCGCCGGCGAAGACACCCTGCCGTCTCGTCTCCTGACCGAGTCACCTGCCCAGCCCGGTGCCTCATTTTTGTCAAGATCGCGCCTGCGGACGATGATCGCCGCCTACTACCGGGAGCGAGGATGGACCGAGCAGGGCCGGGTCCCCGAGCGTCTGCGCGCTGAGCTGGGTCTCGGGGATCCGGCCTTCGGATAGGCCTTCGTTGGGGACCTTGCTCGACTCAGATCAGCTCGCGGATCGGCTCCCGCTCATCGAGCAGGGCCATCGGCCGGCCCTCGCGGTCGGCGACCGTGGTGGCGGGGTCGATGCCGAGGTTGTGGTAAAGAGTGGCGAAGACGTTCTGGAACCAGACCGGGCGGTCTTTGGGATAGGCGGCGAGCTTGTCGGTTGAACCGATCACCTGGCCGGTACGCATGCCTCCGCCGGCCAGCAGGGCAAAGCTGACCGGCTGCCAGTGATCTCGGCCCGCCTTCTTGTTGATCCGGGGAGTGCGGCCGAACTCGCCCCAAACGACAACCGAGACATCCCGGTCCAGCCCCCGCATGTGCAAGTCTTCGACGAGCGCCGCGAGCGCCATGTCGAGCTTGGGGATCCGCCGTCGATTGGACCCGAAGTTGTCACTGTGCGTGTCCCACCGGCCGAACGAGATCGTCACCACCCGCACGCCGGCTTCCACCAGGCGGCGCGCCATCAGAAAGTGGTCCATGCAGCAAGGCGCGCCGTCGCCCTCGTTGATCATGTCGCCAACGCCGTACTTGGCACGCAGACGGGGATCTTCGCGGCCAAGGTCAAGGGCCTCGAACACCCGTCGCGAGGACAGAATGTCGAACGCCTGCCGGGTGTATGCGTCCATTCCCTCCATTGCCTCGGAATGGTCGAGGCTGCGGCGCAGATCGTCGAGCTGGATGAGCAAGGAACGCCGTCTGGCCAGCCGGGCGGGGACGATCGTTCGCTCATCCAGGCTCAGCCCGGCCGAGCCGCTGCCGGGCTTCGACCGGCTTGCCGGTCGCTCACTCCGGAAAGGCGTGAACGGAGCATGAGCCAGGCCGAGATAACCCGGTTCCCCAGGGTTTCCCCACGGCGGATGAGCGGTCCTGGGAGACAGCCCAACAAATGGGGGGATGTCGGGACTGAACGGCCCTTGAAGCTCAGAGACAACCGCTCCCAGGCTGGGCCGGCCGCCCTGCGCCCGGCTGACCAGGTCCTTGTAACCGGTCAGGCACTGCCCCGCCGAATGCTCCGGCCCCGCGCCCACCAGCGATCGGATCACCACGAACTTGCTCATCATCGCCGCCAGGCGCGGCATGTGCTCGCAGATCTCGAGGCCCGGAACATCCGTCGGGATGGGCCGGAACTCGCCCCGAATGCCGGCCGGGGCATCCGGCTTGAGGTCGAACATATCCTGGTGGGGAGGACCCCCGGCCAGGAAGACCATGATGACCGCCTTGTGCGACAGGCCCATGCCTGCCGACCCCTCGGCGCGGAGCAACTGGGGCATCGTCAAGCCGCCGAAGGCAAGCCCGCCGATCCTGAGAAAATCACGCCGGGAAACCCCGTCGCAGAATCGACCTTCGCTCCGCCCCGCTATGGTCAGCATGAAGTCCCACCCTCACCGTTGCAGAGCCATGTTGTTCATTGGTTGAATAATATTCTTGTGTCGCGATGCTCGACTTGCAAGCCTCTCCAACAGTCCAAAATCGACCATTCCTGCGGAATATGCCACCTGGGCGAGTTGCGCTTGCGATAGTCAGGACGGGCATCGTTCGGGTAAACTCTTGTTCCGGCCGATCGAACCCGAGTGCCCCAGGAGTGTCTAACAGGTCGATTTCATCCGGACGAGAATTGTTTGTGAACCAGGAAACGTGTCGATCTTCCCGCCGGCTGATGTTGGACTTTTCGGAAACGGTAAGCAACCTCCAGCACTAAAGTGCTGAGGCTTTGCAGAAAGCCTGGGCTTACCAGACCGCCGGCGAAAGGCCGGCAGACGATACCGGGGAATACATAGGCACCTGCGAATGTCGCCTCAGTTCGCTGCTCTGCGTCCCACGGCTAAACAATCCTGCGAGGCAGGGATAGTGCTTTGGGAGGGAAACCCCCGGATATCTGGTCGAGAGGAGGTCGGATTCGTTGGGCGGTTACAGCCACAGCGATACGCATAACCCCGAAAGGGAGTGTAGGCTTCATGTTAGTCTATGTCTTGAATCACCACGGAAAACCCTTAATGCCGTGCTCGCCGGCCAGGGCCAGGCACTTGCTCAAAGACGGCAAGGCCAAGGTCGTGCGACGCGACCCGTTCGCGATCAAGCTGCGGTTTGGCTCCAGCGGCTACACGCAGGTCGTTGTCGCTGGTATGGATACCGGCAGCAAGACGATCGGCTCCGCCGCGATTGCTAACGGCAAGGTCGTCTACCAGGCCGAAGTAACCCTGCGCGACGACGTGTCGCGCAAGATGAAGCAACGAGCAACGTATCGCCGCACCAGGCGCGGCCGCAAGACCCGCTATCGCAAGTCACGGTGGAGCAACCGGGCGTCCATGTGTGCCGATGGCCGGCTTGCATCCTCCATCAGGTCCAAGGTCGAGAGCCATCTGCGCGAGCGCGACTTCGTCGAACGGATTGTGCCCGTGCGACGCTGGAAGGTCGAATTGGCGTCCTTCGACATCCACAAGATCGTGAATCCCGACGTTGAAGGCGCCGGCTACCAAGTGGGCGCCCAGAAGGATTTTTACAATGTCAAAGCGTATGTCCTGCGCCGCGACGGCTACCGGTGCCAGAGCGGTCGGCAGGGCAAGCACAGCCCCAAGCTCCACGTCCACCACAAGGTGTTCCGAGCACAAGGCGGCAGCGACGAGCCGTCGAACCTGATCACGCTCTGTGCGACGTGTCACGACGACCTGCATGCCGGCACGTTCAATCTCAAGGCGAAGCGGTCGAGAACAAAGCACGCCACCGAAGTCGGCATCGTCAAGGGTGCCATCGTGGGGACGGGATGGGCGTTCTCGCCGACGTTCGGCTACGAGACCAAATGGAAGCGAGAGCAGTGTCTCGGCTGGTCCAAGAGCCACGCCGCCGACGCAGCAGCGATTTGCTGCGAGGACGGCGAGGTCGTCACGCCAAGCTCCATGGTCGTCCACAAGCGGCACGTCGCGAAGGGCGACTACCAGCAGACCAGCGGCCAGCGAAGCGAGCAGCGAATTCCCACCGGGAAGCTGTTCGGCTTGCGGAAGTTCGATCTCGTCGCGACGCCGAATGGTGTGGGATTCGTCAAGGGCAAGCGATCGACCGGCTATTTCGCAATCGCTGGATTCGATGATACCCCAATTAGTAACAGTACCAAGGCGGCGTCTTGTGTCCGTCTGGCTGCCCGTTCTACTAGCCTGATAAGGAGTGGCTGAAGCCGTGGAACGCTCCTCCTCCACCACTGAAATGGTGAGGTTTCCGCGGGCTAAAGCCTCGAAAGTGATGAAGCAGCCTGTCCCGGTTCCAGAGCCTTCAGCTCGCTCAAAATCCATCCGCGGCCGATCTATCAAGACCGCGCAAGATGACATACCTACACAAGCCATCGATCGGAGCGACCCGGAGCGGGTCAACCTCGCGCTCGCACATGCCCGGATCGCGGCCCGGATTGCGGATGACAACGGGGCCAGGGACATCGTGCTTCTCGACCTCCGCCGGGCGACCCCCCTGCTCGATTTCTTCGTGATCGCCACGGCGAACTCCCGGCGCTTGAGCCATGCCATCGCCAGCGAGATCGATGCCGAAATGAAGAAACTGGGCGAGCACAAGCTCGGCATGGAAGGGTTGGAGGAAGGCCGCTGGATCTTGATCGACTACGGCGATTTCGTGGTCCACGTTTTTTCCGGCGAATCCCGCAGCTATTACGCGCTCGAGGAGCTCTGGGGTGATCCTCCGAAGCTCGAATGGGGCTCGCCATGAATGTTCTCGAACGATTACGAACCGCTTTCGGCGCGGTGACTCCGGAAGGCGGCGATGCCGACGCCTTCAAGTCCGCCGTCCGCGCGACGAATGACCCGAAGTTTGGTGATTACCAGGCCAACGGCTGCATGGCCCTGGCCAAATCATTGAAGGTCAACCCCCGCGTTCTGGCCTCCCAGGTCGCTGACGCCGTTGATCTGGAACCGCTGGCGGGCCCGCCCGAGATCGCTGGCCCTGGGTTCCTGAACGTCCGGCTGCACGACGCCTGGATGGCGCGCAGCCTGGCCGATCTGCTCGGTGCCGGTTTTCCCGGTATCGTGCCTCCCGCGCAACCGCGAACGGTTGTGATCGACTTTTCCTCGCCCAACGTCGCCAAGCCCATGCACGTGGGGCATATCCGCTCGACCGTGATCGGCAACAGCCTGGCCCGGATCTTCAAGGCCCTGGGCCATCATGTGATCCGCGACAACCACCTGGGCGACTGGGGATCGCAGTTCGGGATGATCCTCTGGGGTTGGAAGAACGCCAGGGATGAGGCCGCGTTCGCCGCCGATCCCGTGGCCGAGCTCGCCCGGCTGTACCGCCTGACCCAGGATCGAATCAAGGCCGGCGACCGGTCCGTCGAGGAGGCCGTGCGGGCCGAGACCGCCAAACTGCATGCCGGAGATGCGGAGAATCGTGCACTCTGGAACCAGTTCATGCCGCACTGCCTGCAGGCGCTGCGGAAGATCTACGACCGGCTGGGCGTGCGGTTCGATGTCGAGCTGGGCGAAAGCTTCTACGATCCGATGCTGGCCTCGATCGTCGAAGACGTCTCGGCAAGAGGTATCGCCGAGGAGAGCGAGGGGGCGATTGTCGTCTTCACCGCCGAGACCCCTGCCCCATTCATCATTCGCAAGCGCGATGGTGCTTTCAATTACGGCACGACCGACCTGGCGACCATCAAGTACCGGGCCGAGACCTGGAATCCCCAGCAGATTCTCTACGTGGTCGATCACCGCCAGGGCGACCATTTCAGGCAGCTCTTCGCGGTCGCTCGGCGGTGGGGGTACGACCAACTCGACCTCGAGCACGTCGCCTTCGGCACGATCCTGGGCGCCGACCGAAGGCCGTTCAAGACCCGAGAAGGCGACGCCGTCGGCCTGGAATCGCTGCTCGACGAGGCCGTCTCGGAAGCGCGCAAAGTCGTCGATGCGAACAGCCCCGACCTCGACCAGGAAGCCCGGGCGAGGGTGGCGGAGGTCGTTGGCCTGGGCGCCATCAAGTATGCCGACCTCTCCCAGAACCGGCTCAGCGACTACGTCTTCGACTGGCAGAAGATGCTGGCCATGAACGGCAATACGGCCACCTATCTGCAATACGCCTACGCGCGCATTCAGAGCATCTTTAGCAAGGGCGAGATCGATCCCCGCACCCTCCGCAACCAGCCGCCGGAGCTCGTGCTCAACCACCCGGCCGAACGCGGGCTGGGCGTGCGCATCCTGCGCTTGCCGGAAGTCCTCGAGCTGGCCGCCGCCGAGCTCAAGCCCAACATCCTGACGGACTACCTGTTTGACCTGGCCAACGCGTTCAGCACCTTCTTCGAGGAGTGCCCCGTCCTCAAGGCCGAGTCAGCCTCGCGGCGTGACAGCCGCCTCGCAATCTGCGACCTCACGGCGCAGACCTTGAAATTCGGCCTCGAATTGCTCGGAATCGAAGTCATCGATCGAATGTGAAACCCTCCATCGACCGCGCTCAATACCCAGGGATCGCCCACCCGAAAAGCTCATACGGAAATCGAAATCAACCGCCGGGAGTCTGCTTGATGAGCACGCAGGGGCGTTACTCCAGAACCGCCGTGGCACTGGGTGTTCTGAGCACGATCATCGTCGCCGCGGCGATTCCCTCGCTCCGGACCAAGCTCAGCGGCGCCGAGGTCGCACCTTCTTCTTCGCCTGCCGCGAAGGATGATCCGCACCGTTCGCCGCTCGCGCTGGCCTTGAGCTCGGACGGCTCTCGCTTGCTCGTGGCCAACCAGACCGCCGGCTCGGTATCGCTGCTCGATACCGCGAGCGGAAAGGTTCTCCATGAGCTGGCGACCGGCGATAAGCCTGCCGGGGTGGCCATTTCGAGCGACGGCACGCGGGGGGTCGTCACGCACTGGTTCGGCTACGATCTCGCCCTGCTGAAGATCGATCACGACCGGATGACCATCACCGGCCGCGTCGAGGTCGGTCCCGAACCGCGCGGGGTCGTGCTTGACCAGGGCGGCAAGACGGCGTTCGTGGCCGTGGGCGCGGCCAACGAGGTGGCAAAGGTCGATCTCGAGACGATGCGCGTCTCCGCCCGCGTGGCCGTGGGCCGAGAGCCGCGAGGGCTAGCCCTGTCGCCGGACGGCTCGATCCTGCTCGTCGGCAACGCGCGATCTCAGGAAGTCTCGGTCATTTCCACTCGATCGCTCGGCGTCTTCCGCACCATCCCGATCGAAGGCGACAACCTGCGGCAGGTCGCGATCAGTGCCGACGGCAAGCGCGGCTACATCGCCAACATGAAAAACCGAGGCTTTGCGACGACCTCGAATAATATTGACCTGGGCTGGGTTGTGGGCCAGCGTTTGACGCGGGTTGATCTCGACACCGCCGAGCCTTCGTTCGCCACCCTCTCGCTCGACCCGCGCGGCAAGGCCGCGGCCGACGCCCACGGCGTGGCCGTCAGCAGGAATAACAAATTCCTGGCGGTCAGCCTGGGGGGAACTCATGAAGTGATGATCTTCCGTACCGATGGCCGCCGCCTGCCCTGGCGAGTCAACGGCTCGCGCGACCTGATTCCCACGGAACTGCTGAGCGGCGATGGCCGGTATCGCCGCGTGCCGCTGGGCGGACGGCCCACCGAGCTTGCCTTCGCGCCCGATGACAAGACGCTTTTCGTCGCCAACTATCTGGCTGATGCCGTACAGGTGGTCGACGCCGAGTCGGCCCGCCTCATCCGCACGATACCCCTCGGCGGCCCCGGTACGCTGTCGCTGGCCCGCAGGGGTGAGATCTTGTTCCATGCGGCTGAGCGGTCGTTCAACCAGTGGTACAGTTGCAATACCTGCCACAGCGACGGCCATACCAACGGCCTGAGCTTCGACACCCTCAACGACGGCCGCCAAGACCTGAGCACGGCGCACCTGCGCAGCCACAAGAAGGTGCCCACCCTGCGCCGGGTCACGTACACCGGCCCCTGGACCTGGAACGGCTGGCAGACAGACCTCGACGACGCCATACTCGAGTCATTCACGAAGAGTATGCAAGGCCCGAGGCCTTCGTCCGAGGACATCAAGGCCCTGATCGCCTACCTTGCCACGCTCGAGTATCCCCGGAACCCTTACACCGATCCTTCCGGCCGATTATCCGCCGAAGCCGAACGCGGCAAGGTCGTCTATCGGTCCGCCAAGGCGGCGTGCAACACCTGCCACGGTGGTCCCGAACTCACCGATGGCAAGATCCACACCGTGGGACTCGAAGAGCCCGACGACGCCTACCGCGGCTACAACCCACCCTCCCTGCGCGGCCTTTACGACAAGGACCCCTACCTTCACGATGGCCGCTCCAAGACGTTGCGCGCAGCCCTCTCCGGCCCCCATAGCGCCGACGCCGTCTCGGGCCTGGGCGAGCTGACCGAGGGAGAACTGGCCGATCTGCTGGAATACTTGAAGACGCTCTGATGGCAAAGAGCTGTCACTGCCACAGCTCTGTTGACGACCGACCCAGGTGGTGGGGTCGAAGCCCGCCCCTGACGGCAAGCCCCGATTTTCGGAGTCCGGGCGTTCCCCTTGCGCTGGGACGGCCCCGTGCTGATCGGCCGCACAGCCATTGGCCGGACCACTATCCGGGTCCTGCAAGTTCGCTTCCCCCCGGACCTGTCATGGAACGTAAATGCGGCCGGTTCCTCGGTAGTCTTGAACGCTCATCAGATAGTCCAGAAGTCGCTCGGCGACCAGATTGGCGTAGCCTCGATCTTTCAAGATGCGATTCGGATTCGAGAGGGTGAAGACGGGAAGGCTATCAGGCCGGTTCAGGTTGCGGATGGTCGCCTCCAGGGACTCGGGGCTCTCGGCGTTCCGGTTGCCGGTGATCAAGACGATTTGGTGGTTCTGGCAAGCCTCCCAGACGACCGCGTCCGAGGCGTTTCGGGGTAAATCGAGAGAGGGAAAGGTCTCCAGCGAGCAATTGAGCTCGATCCAAAGATCGCGCCATGTGTCGGAGAGCCAGATCGAGACGAGCGCGGCGAGGATCCCTTCGACGTCGTTGTCAGCCAGGATTGCTTTCATCGCTATCCCCTCGCCCGCTGGCTCGTGCTCGCTCTCGCACGTGTTCCAGGAACCTGGCGTGGCCAGCGTCGAGCTGAGACT
>Ga0208565_1002002_pt1 | contig 11320 bp, 5 predicted proteins | sample Sb_taG_7_FD_187706 | JGI IMG/M metagenome (GOLD analysis project Ga0208565, IMG submission 187706) | Peat soil microbial communities from Weissenstadt, Germany - Sb_50d_2_FS metaG (SPAdes) (version 2) | ecosystem: Environmental > Terrestrial > Soil > Wetlands > Peat | place: Germany: Weissenstadt...
GCCCGGATCAGCGTTTCGAGCAGCCCGTAGAGGTTTCGCTCGATCCGCTCGCCCAGCACGAAACGGTGGTTGCGGGGGAACTTACTCGTGTGGTTGCACGACCAGAGGATCAGGTGGGGTCCAGCACTGCTTGCTCAAACTTTTCGAGGTTCTTCCGGCTTTGCAGTGCGTAAAAAGTCAGTCCTGAGAATCATACCTAAGCATGCCTAGTCGATCCGCCCTCGGAGAATGCACGAGGTTGTTGGCTTGTCTTCGTCTCTGTCATTTGGGGGGCGGGACCAGAGTCCCCAGTTCCCGCCCCCCAAACCCCCCAAGCCCTTCCCTTTCCTCTGTTCCTTCCCCGAAAATAGTCAGAGTCCCACACAAGTTGCGCCGGCTCTTCTCCAAAGCGTGTGGGTAACTTCGTGCTCTTCTTTCAGTTGGGAATCGATATAAGAGGATTTTCTGAGGCATGACTCCGGTGTCCGATGGCGGCTTGCCGCATTGTTCTGTCGAAGCTAACCTGACGCTACCTGGTGAAACGGAGTCGGGCTCTGCGGGGACGCAACCCGACAAGGGATAACCAGGTCGACGGTGCGCCGAGGGTGCATCAGGCCCCTGATGGTGAAAGCCATCGGGGGCCTTTCCTTGATGCCGTCGGACACCGGAGTCATGCCTCCCAAAATCCACCCAAGTTCCTGTATTGAGTGGAAGCCAGAAAACCCTTGAAACCAAGGGGCGTCGAGGTTATCAGACGCGTTTTTCTACCCACACGCTTTGGACAAGAGCCGTTGCGCCTTCGGTCTCTCTCAACGGGCAACTCGGCCATGCGCGACATCTCTTTCTTCTCAAGACTCTTGGCTTTGGAAAGCCCCTGGAGGGTCGAACGCGTTTCTCTCGACACGCAGGAGCACCACATCGACGTCTGGCTCGCCCATCGACGCAACGCCTCCTTCGCTTGTCCGGAATGTGGCAAACGATCCCCGCTCCGCGATCACGCCTCCACCAGAAGTTGGAGGCACCTCGACCACGGCGACTGCCTGACCTGGATTCATGCTAACCTTCCAAGGGTCATTTGCCCCGTGCATGGTATCCGGCGGGTCCGCGTCCCCTGGGCGTTGCCTGCCTCTCGATTCACCATCGCCTTTGAGCGGCATGCGATCGACGTGCTGCTTCAGGCCGACGTGCTGGGGGGCGCCTGCCTGCTTCACATCAGTTGGGACGAAGCCTGGAACATCATGGAACGGGCGGTCGCGCGCGGGCTGCGGGCGAAGAAACGCCGCGTGATCGCCCACTTGGGGGTGGACGAGAAGGCAGTGGCCAAGCGACACCGCTATGTGACGCTGGTGTGCGACCTGGACCGGTCCACCGTGGAATTCATCGGGGACGATCGCAAGCAGACCAGCTTGGACGCCTACTATCAGTCCCTCTCCAAGAAGCAATTGGCGGGCATCAAGGCGGTGGCCATGGACATGTGGGATCCCTTCGTCGCCTCGACGGTGGCTTACGTTCCCAACGGTGAGTCCAAGATCGTATTTGACCGTTATCATATCATGAAGCACATGCTAGAGGCGGTCGACGAGATACGTAAGTGGGAACACGGTCTGCTGAAAGCCGAGGGAGATGAGACCCTCAAGGGGACGAAATACCTGTGGTTGTTTTCGGAGGAGAACCTGCCGGAGCCATCTCGGGAGCAGTTCGCCGCCCTGCGCGCGCTGCACTTGAAGACCGGTCGGGCTTGGGCGATCAAGGAATCGCTGCGCGACTTGTGGGCCTACCAGCGCAAGGGGTGGGCGTTGCGGCATTGGAAACGCTGGTACTTCTGGGCGACGCATTCGCGCCTGAAGCCCGTGGTAAAGGTAGCCCGGATGATCCAAGGGCACCTTGACAACGTCATGACGTACTTCGACCATCGCATCACCAACGCCACCAGCGAGGGGCTGAATTCGAAGATTCAGACGATTAAAAAAACTCCTATGGCTTCCGCAATCGGGATCACCTGAAGACGGCCATTTTCTTTCACTGTGGCGGCCTCAAGCTTTACCCGGTTCGGAGCTCGAGGAAAGCCTGAAGTTTCTGGGTTTCTTGGCCGGTTTTTATACATTCGTACCCTATATTTTACGCACCGCAAAGTCGGAAGAGCCCTAATTCTTTCGGTTGGTGGTCATCTGGGTCGTACAAAAGTTGGACGTGGCTCATGTTTCGCCGTAACCGTGATCGTCTTGCAGGTCAAGGTTCCCGATTCCCGAGATAACGGCGTGCAGATCCACGTCTGTCCAATCTGGCCCTGTCTATTGCTCCGGGCGGAAAAAACCCCCCACTCCGCAGTGAGGTCCTCAGCCAGACGCTCACACTTCTCTCCTACGAGGTCTGGTTCATTGCTACTTGCGTCGGGGGAAGGAGTCGCCGCAGCCTCGATGTGGGCTGGTTCGCATCGTGCTATCCAGGCCACATGAGCCAGTTCGTGAGCAATGAAATAACAAGCGTCCTCGTCGATGGATGGCGCTTCATCTCCGAAGTACTCCTTCCGGAAGAACACCTTGCGACCGTATTCTCTACTCTGCGCCACAATCCCGTGAGTCTGGAGATATTCGCTGCTCCGGTCGCACCACTCGGACACCAGTTCGGCGGCTATGACGAACGTGGAGGAGATAGGTTCGGGCCTCTGCTTCCAGTGCCGAAGAATCACCCGCCGGTCCCTAAGCGGGAGTTGCTTCCACACACTGGCAAAGAGGTTGGACAATCGCTTGCCGTCTTTGTTGGGTGCGGAGAGGTACACATCATGCCGGGGGAGCAGTGGGAGAAAACGATTGCTATTGGGCCGGGGCCGCTTGTCTGTCATGGAACTCTCCCTGGTTGGTCATCCCGAGCACAAGCCACTGTTTAGCAATGACTTGTCCACTGCAAACACCTCATCTCGACCAGCGAGGCAAAGGCACTAATTGATGGAATAGTCTGGCTTGCATGTTCTACGACTGTTGGCTTGCTTGCTGGGGGTCGGTGACTATGCGAATCGGCTCTGCCAGTAGCTTCCGTATCGCCGTCGGATTGTCAAAGCGGGAGCAGAAGACCTCATCAGCAAGTGCCCGTGACAGAGCCTCGGAGAATTTCAGATTTTGGATTGCGTCGGGATCTGGCACTGGGAAAATCCCTTCGGGTCGGAGAGAGCCCAGATACCCCCGAACCTCTTCGGGGAAGGGATTCCCTTCGATCCTGATGGACAGGTTGTCGGATTGTGTCTCGCCGTACCGTTTGAGTTGATGACCCAAGATCGTATTCGCCACCCCGCCAGCGAAGGTCCACCACCTTAGTTCGGCATCGGAGTGGTGGAGAAGTGCTGTCGAGCCGGACCGAACCCAAGGGAATTCCTCTCGCAGTTCAGATAGTCGGCTGGTGCATCGCTGTGACCAGTGCGGCTCCGATAGGTCGCTTGCCAAAATCTCCCGCATGGATTGACAGACCTCATAGCTGAGGGACTGCCCTTGACCCAGCCATCGTGACTTGCCCCTCTGGTCCGAAGGCTCAACGTGGGCTATTCGACGCCGCCAATCCAGATGCGTCGTCTTCCAGGATCGACCGGCGAGCAAAAGAACTGACGGCTTGTTGTTCCGGTTGAAGAACGTTGACTCGTGGACGAATCCAAGCTCCTTCTTGCCCCATATCACCTGGAAGAGTGGCGGTGAGGTGAAGACCGACAGAAGTTCCATGAAGTTCTTGCGCCCGTACTTCGCCTCGCCCTCGGGGGCGAAGGAGAGGATTCCCTGGTCGCTCCAGAGGATCTGGCTGGCGGTCATCGAATCCACAAGGGACCGGAGGACCGACTGATCCATCTGCCGGAAAGCGGGTACTGATTCCAACCAGCCGAACCATTCGCTTCTCCCGATCCCCCGCTCTTGGAGGCACAATGCCATCAATTGCTGGGCAAGGATGTGGTATGGCTTGGGAGGGGCGTCCACCGGCTCAACAAAACCCTGCCCCCAAAGTCTTACCAACGCAGCGGCTCGGAGCAGTGCCTCATCACTCGTCGCCAGGAACAGACAGTTGGACGGGTTGTCTGCCCGCCGACCTGTGCGTCCCATCCGCTGAAGGAACGAAGAGACTGTTGCCGGTGCGTCGATCTGGATCACCCTGTCGAGGTCACCGACATCGATCCCAAGCTCCAGCGAACTGGTCGCCACGATGACGCAATTCTGCCGCTGGGCAAACGCCTGTTCTGCAAGGCGGCGTTCCTCTACTCCCAGGGAACTGTGGGAGATGAACGTCTCGACCTTCTGCTCTCGAAGGAGCAAGGCAAGCTCTTCCACCCTGGACCTGCTATCGCAGAAGACCAGCCGTTTCTCGCCTTCGTGCAATAGTCGGATGATCTTGGCGGCGTTGGAGAGTGAGCCCACGAAGTCGATCTGGACATCCGGGGCTCTCCTGTCGCTTGGCGGGGGTTGGACGACATCTCTCGTTCGATCGGACCCACAGGACAGCCATTCCAGCATCTCTGCTGGATTGCCCACCGTTGCCGACAACCCGATCCGCTGGATGTCCCTTCCCACAAGCTTCTGGATGCGAGAAAGGACCGACAGCAGGTGCCAGCCCCGGTCATCGCCAGCGAATGAATGAAGCTCGTCAATGACGACGACACGGACGGATCGGAAGAAATGTCGATGGTCGATCTTGGTGGAAACCAGGATCACTTCGAGCGATTCGGGGGTTGTGAGCAGGCAGTCGGGGGGATCAGCTACGATGCGCCTTTTCTCAGATTGCGGTGTGTCGCCATGCCAGCAAGCGGACCACCTTCCGACCAGGCGAAAGTAGCGTGCCAGCCGCTCCTGCTGGTTGTTCAGAAGAGCACGGATGGGGCTCACATAAAGTACCGTGAAGCCGGTCCACGAGTCGGTCAATAACTGCGAGAGGATCGGGAAGAACGCAGCCTCCGTCTTTCCTCCTGCGGTCGGAGCCAGGATGACGAGGTTCGCTCCGTTGAGGTAGGCGTCGATGGCGAGATTCTGGACGGGACGAAGATCACGCCATCCCAACGAATTGACGACGTGGTGCTGAAGAGCAGGATGTAAGCGATCAAAGGCACTCACAGGTCAAGCTCGATGTCATCGACGCTGGTCGCCTGGGCTTCTCGCTCGGTGGCGGTCATCTCACTGGTGTTCACGGTCAACTGGTAATGCTGGCTCGGGTCGAAGTCCTCAAATTGATCGATGCGGTCCAGAACGTCGGAGACGAGCTTCTTGAGGAACAGGCGGGGGGCAATGCCCACCTTGCCTCCCAGCTTCCCCGCCACACCTCGTGCCAAGCTCCGGACGAATTCATCAGTGGCCAGCCGCCGGACCCGCTCCGGGGATGAGCAGTCTGACATGTAGAGGTCCCGCACCTTGATCCCAACCTCGACCAGACGGGTTTGATTGAATGATGGCAGGCGAAGCTGGACTGCTCGTGGATTGTCAAACCGTGCGTCCGTCTGGAAGTCCACGTGGAGCCTCTGAGCCAGCGGCTCCAGCCGCTGGATACCCTGGGGTCCATCAAAGAAAGCAGGTGTCCCTGTGATGAGCACGCAGAGGTTGGGAAATCGTCCTCCGTCTATGTCGTCGATTAGCTGTCGGAGCGCATTCAAGCCCTTCTCCCTCACGTCCCCACGAACCCTCTGGAGCGTCTCGATCTCATCGAGGACGAGAACGAGTCCCGAGAAGCCCGAGTCTTTGAGGATCAGGAGTAATCCCCGCAGAAAGCTCAGGGCAGCGAAGTGGTCTACGTCCCCTCTGATCCCGGCAATCCTCTTGATCGATGCGGCTACGTGCGGCTGACCAGCGAGCCAACCCGCCAAGCCCTCGGCGATAGCGTGGTCATTCTGCCTTTGAGCCGTCCGGTACGACCGCAAAGCTGCGGCGAACTGAGGTGTGGCACGGGTGATCTCGACGAGCCGCTGTTCAAGAAGAGCGTCGGCACGCCGGGCTAGCCCATCCTGATCGTTGGGGTCGATGCTCCCCTCGGCAAGGACATCCTCCTCCAGCCCGTAGAACCAGCCATCAAGAACCGAGCGGAACGCACCCAGGAAGCAATCGGCTGTCGATAGCTGCTCCATCGCCCGCCGGTAGACCGTTTCGAGGCGATGGAGGGGGGTCTCTGTCTCGGAGATCTGGACCTCGGCGGTGGCGAAGCCTTTCTTCTTGGCGTATTCCTGGACCCATCGAGCGAAGAAGGTCTTGCCGCATCCGTATTCACCACGGATCGCCTTGAATGCGGAGCCCCCCTGGGCGACCTCGGATAGCTCCTGGGTGATCACCGGCTCGAACCGATCGAGCCCGACGGCGAGGAAATCCAGCCCCCGTTGCGGGACGGTGCCCCTGCGGAGAGCGTTGATGATCTCCCTGCGGCGTTCTCGGCTGATTTCCATGGCCTCAGTCCAGGTCGAACTGCCGTTTGAGCCTCGCCAAATTAAGTTCGATCTTGTTCTCGTTGCGATTGAGCGTGAGTATCTCGTAACCGTCCACGTTGAGCAAACGCTGAATGAGAGCGATAAGCCCGTCCAGGCGTGCAGCGGGGATATTGGCAGCGTTCGAGAAGGCGGCAGGCGTCATGAGACCGCCGCTTGACTCCAACACGATCAGTGTCTGACGGACGATGCTGTCTTCTGGAGCATGGCGGCGGATCAGTTCCTTCTGGCTCCTGTAAACCTGTGATGCGAAAAGCTTCCCGATCCACTCACGTGGTGCAGTTATCTGGGGCTCAGGCTCTAGGGGCTCCTCACGCAGATTGTCGAAGAGGGTCGGATGGCGCTTCGGAGAAGTCACCTCAACCAACGCCGGTGTTTCACTCCTGACGACCGTCCTGACCGGAGCCGATGACCACCAGTCAGGTTTGGGATGCTCACAGTCAAAAAGCCCTGAGTAGGCGCTGCTGCGGTCCTTCAACAACACGAGCGGGCACACCATTTCTTGCGGGGTTGCCCCGCCGTGGTAACCGTTCTGCTGCCGTCCGTAAAACACCCGCTCCGACCACGGCACGGTGATCGAATTCCCTCCCATACCATCTTTAACCCGCCTGCCCGTGAGTGTGATCTCGTCCTCAGCCAGATCCTGGCTCTTGGGACGCCACCTTCCCCCGGTCTCCAGGGGGACGTTGCGGGCATCGGGGCGATGCCAGACGTGACCGTGGTCACTGGCGAGGATGACGACCCGACCGGAATCTCGGGCTAGTTTCAAGAGTGAGCCGAGTGGGCTGATGCGATTGAGCGTCCAATCATCACGAATCTGCTGGGCGCTGGAAAGCCTATCGTCGATGGCATTGATGACAACGCTGACAACCCGATGATTTGGCGACAGGATCGCCCTGCTCAGGTCATCACCTATTACCCCACGAGCCCCCTCGGTCACTTCTTTCTTGTGAAAGAGCACCGGAGGATACCTCCTATCGGTGCAATGCTTCAGGTGCGGATTCATCTCGAAGTCACGCTTCTCGACGGTCGCATCTCCGCTTTCGATCTTCCCCGACAGGAGGCTGGCTCGGGAGAAGTGAGTCACACTCGGCATCGTGGCGATCACGGGCTGTGGTGGTTCAGTTGAATCCTCAAGGGTCGCCAGGAACCAGTGCTCATGGCGAATGTCGTCGAGGAGTTCATGGCAGACTGCCCAGCTCATGCCATCGAGGACGATCAGCAAGACCCGGTTCCCTGCTTCCACGATCTTGAACACGACCTTCGGGATCACATCCTCGACCGTCAAGACACTCAGTGTATCGGACCCGGCGGAGGTCCAATCCGCCAGCGACCTTGCAAAGAGCCGATTGAACTGCTCCCTGTGTTCCAGGATCACCTTATCGAGATGTTGATACGCCCCGGATAGTTCAGGGATGTCCTCACCACGACAGATCGATTCTCGTGCCCAATCCACGTACGACAGTTCTTGCCGGTAGGCACGGGCGAATTCGGGGAATGATCTCATGGTGGGGAGAGGACGAGCCAGCCAGCGGACCAACCGTAGCGCCATCCCGGTCCTGGAGATCGGGTCCCGCTTCCTGCCGAGCTTGGCTAGCCGATGTTCGGTGATTTCAGCCTGAAGTCTCTCGCAAGTTTGGATCGCCTCCTGGTTCGGAGAGTCGATCGTCGCCAGGACTTGTGCCCCGAAACGAGCCAGTCTCTGCTCGAAGCCAAGAAGCGTCAGCGTGTTGCGATAGGCACGATCCTCGCAGTGGAATTGCCTGAGCAATTCATCAGCCCGCTGGAGGTGCGGGTGGGAGGCATGGGAGTCCTCCTTGCGGTCCAGGTCGGCGATGGCATCCGTCGCAACACCTCCCAGGCATCGTCCGATCGACGGGGAGATGGGCTTGTTGCTGTGATATTGCTCCATCCGGGCAGCGGCGGCTTCGAGTGTCGGATCCTTCCCCTCCCCGTAGACAACCTGGCAAACGATGGCGAGGGCAAGGGTATCAGCATTCGCTCCACTCTCAATGAAACGCAGGATGGTTTCTGCGGCATCCCCAAGGTTTCCGACCAGCCGGTCACGCAGGCTGGTCTTGAGTTCCGGTGAGGCATTCAGGTATCGGGTTGACGCAGATCTGGTGGTTGCCCAGAGTAACAGCGAAACCAGATCCGGCTCGCTCTCACCCATGTCGAAGACGTGGCGACTGATGGCTCGCCACACCGTGCCGCCATCGAGAATCCCGGCCGATACGGGCGGGTATCCGTCCGACGGGGCGTACTCGATAAGGGCTTGAGCAATCGATGGGTCGCAGATTGACCTGTCAAGTTCCTTGGCCTTGAAGAGGGCGCAGAGGCTCGCCCAGTGGTCGATAGCAAAAAGTCGGCTCCGTGCCAACCGGGCGACGACATCGTGCCCCAGATCCGTGTGCTGCAAGTTGGTCAGGAGGATGACTCGGCTCTTGTCCCGTTCGGCGTCCCGCAACGCTTCACGGATACGGAAAACCGTGTCGGCACGGACGACCTGGGCTTTGCCAAAGTCGAATTCCACCTCGCTGGGTCCGACCCAAGAGGTGGTGACGTGCAGACCCACAGCGATGGCTTCCTGGTCCCGTTGCCACTTGTCCTCGACGATCGTTCGCAGTTGTTGTGGGCTGAGGGCACCGACACTCATTGCGACTCCTCCTCGATCGTCCAATGGATCGTGAGCCGGGACCGAGGATTACCCTCCAGCATCTGCGACAGCTCTTGTGAAGTCGTCGCCCAGTCGTTTGAGGACATCCGTTCCCTCGACCCCGTACTGATCTGATTCCAGGTCTTCTCTCCGGGACCGGGCTTAGGCGGCCTGGGGACGAGAGGCTTCGGCGGCGTCAGCAGCCTGATCGCTCGACTCTCCGCATCGGACAGCTTGGCTGCCAGGCCGCCCGCAAGGGCATGCTCGTCGGTCCTCAGCCAGCCGATGACATCCTGGTTGAGCTTCGCAGCATCAGCCGCACGCTCGCCTTCCAAGCGTGAAACCGCCGAGAAGAGATCCCAGCGGGTGGTCCGCAGGCATTCCAGCACGTCTCTCACCGACTTCAGACTGCGTCCCATCGTGATGCTGTTGGTTTGCAGATTAGCGTGGGTGATCGCTTCGACCAGCTTGGTCGGTTCCTTTCCATCGCACGAGGCTAGCAGCGCCTTCACCGCCTTCGCCGTCTTGACCCGATCTGCCTGAGAAGCATCGTCTTCCGCCACGCTCAGGTTCTTGAGAACAAGCTGCAATCGGTCGGGCAAGCCGTCACAGTCGGGCCGGAACTCCTTGAGTGTCTCGCCCACCTTCGCTGCCAGAGACGCCAGGTTCGAGGCATTCAGCAGTTTGGAGATGGCGTGACCCATGATGTCGGCGACAAGAGACACGCACTCTTCCCAATCCCCGAGAGGGGGCATGGTCTGCTCTTGAAGCTCCAGTTCGTTGGGCAGGTCGTCGAGGCTCGGCGTGTAATTGCCGCCGAATTGCACGAACGACCGGTTGGTCAGGTCGGCGTACACCATGATCAGCAGGTTCTGGATCTCACGAGGAAGCCCACGCTCCTCCGGCTGGTCCATCCACCGCCGTAGGTCCGCTGCTGTGGGATGGGGCTGGTCGGACGCCGCCAGCAACCGGTTGAAGTGATTCTTCCAGTAGCTCCCCAGCACGAAGTGCGTCTCTGACATTTGACCAAGTTCGAGCGGGTTGCAGATGTTCCGCACCTTCTGGCGAATGGTCTTGTCCTCGACGAAGAACCGCCCGTCGGTTGTTCGTACTGCCTGCTGGCACACTTCAAGCACCTGTTTCATGTCCCGGCCGGGCTTGACCTCCTGCCCGAATTTGGGGTGCTTCGGGAACTGATGCGCCAACGCCTGATCGAGGAGATGCTCCAGGGCTTCCCCGAGGTTAGCTCCCACAGGTCGTTGCAGGACGAGGCTCGGGTACAGCGATTGGAAGTGATACTCCGACATGTCGTAGGCAGCGTCCAACGTGCCAGGCGTCGGCTCGGATCGGATGGCAAAAGCCGCCTCGACCACCTGGAGCAATCGCTGTGACAAGGCACTCTGTTGATTCTGGAGCAGGAGCCGGGCGGTTTGCCGATCTTGTAGCGACAGATGCTGGGCATACTGATCGAGGTTGTTGCCCCGGAGCAGCAAATCGATGATGACCAGTTTCCCAAGTTCCGCCTGGGTCCGAGTTGAGAAGAATGAGGGGAGCCAGACCAGGGTACGCTGCCGCTCGTTCCGATCCCTGAATCTGTTGATCCGGTCCAGATCCTCAATGGGCGAGTGGTTTTCGGTGTCAAAGGGAAAGTCGATGATCAGTTTCCAGTCGTCGCCGGATCGCAGTGACTCGTCGGGCAAGATTCGCACGTTCGTGAACAGCACGTCACAGGAACGCTTGCTGCCACGCCACCAGAAAGTGTGGGAGATGAACATCTCGTCCTGCTCAGGGACGTTCATCGACTTGAAGAGCATCTGCTTGAGCTTGGTCTGGCGGTTGCCAGGGTTATCATACATCCGTGCCGCCTCGATGATCCCCTCGGTATCCACACCCGAAAGCTGGATCGAAACGGTCGGATTCGTCGGCTCCTCGCCCACCCGAATCTCGCCGACCATTCCCGCCCAGGTGCGAAGCTTCTGAGCGACCACCTGATGCTCCCGCCCCGGAATTCGGGACCGGATCGTCCCATGGTTGAGTGCGGCCAGGCGCATGCAGGTCATGTTCTTGAGCGACTCGACCCCATGCACGAGGGCGGACAGCAGCAAGCTCTTGATGAGCCGATCATCGTTCTCGATAGGGGTAGGAAGGACCGATTGGTTTCGGCCCCTCCCCCCTCCGAACCGTGCAGGCGGATTTCCCGCACACGGCTCTCCAGTCAGTGGTTTGGTTTGATTACCTCGAAGAGGATTGAC
>Ga0208565_1002011_pt1 | contig 11297 bp, 12 predicted proteins | sample Sb_taG_7_FD_187706 | JGI IMG/M metagenome (GOLD analysis project Ga0208565, IMG submission 187706) | Peat soil microbial communities from Weissenstadt, Germany - Sb_50d_2_FS metaG (SPAdes) (version 2) | ecosystem: Environmental > Terrestrial > Soil > Wetlands > Peat | place: Germany...
TCCGGCGGGATTTGAACCCGCGACCTCCACTGTGACAGAGTGGCGAGCACTCCAGGCTGCTCCACGAAGGCGTGATCGATGGCTCAGGAGGGAGTCGAACCCTCAGCATCTCTCGTTCTAAGCGAGAGTGGTCTGCCCATTGCCTACCGAGCCGACAACCGATGCACCCAGTACCCAGGGTGGGAGTCGAACCCACAGGAGCCCGGGTTTAAGCCGGACCGCTCAGCCGTTGGCGTACCTGGGCCCTTCGAGGCGGAAGCCGTGGGACTCGAACCCACAAGCGACTCGAAGCCGCCACCTGTTTTCGAGACAGGCCCCTGATCCGGCCGGTTGGCTTCCGTGAGAACCTTCAACCCGAGTTCCGGGGGCTGGAATCGAACCAGCGGCCTCCGCGTTCAGAGCGCGGCGTCACTACCACCAGCAACTGCCCCGGATTCGGGAAGGAGGATTCGAACCCCCACCGCCTGATTCAAAGTCAGGGAGCCTACCGATTAGCCGATTCCCGAGAGCGCCCCGCGGGAGTCGAACCCGCCTATCGGACATGGGAAGCCCGCGCCTGACCGCTCGGCCAGGGACGCATCAAACATCGCCTCGAGTGCGGGATCGGGGAGTCGAACCCTGGTCGCCTGGTTGGAAGCCAGGTGTCGTGCCCTTGGACCAATCCCGCGGCCTGCAAGCGGAAGGAGAGGGAGTCGAACCCTCAAGGCTCGGGCACCGCCCGAGGGGTGGTCACGTCCGGTTTCGAGCCGGGTGCCGTCGCCCTTCGGCTTGCCCTTCCTCATTGTCAAGCTCCGGCGGCAGGAATCGAACCTGCGTCCCCCCGGTTAACAGCCGGGCGCTCGTACCAGCACGAACTCCACCGGAATCGTCGTCTCTCAGACAGTCGGGATGGCCGGATTCGAACCGGCGATTTCCTGCTCCCAAGGCAGGCGGATTAGCCAGGCTTTCCTACATCCCGAGTTGCCTCGTTCTCCGGCAAGTGCCCAGCGGGAGTCGAACCCGCACGTCCGCCATGGCAAGGCGGTAGGCTACCGCTACATCATGGGCACGATCACCGTCTCCGAATTGTCAAGGAGCCGAGAGCACCGGGTGGGACTCGAACCCACGTCGCCGCCTTACGAGGGCGGAGTCTTCGCCGCTAAACGACCAGTGCTTGCACCACGATGGGACCGGAGGGACTCGAACCCTCACCGAACCGGTTAAGAGCCGGACGTTCTGCCGCTAGAACTTCGATCCCGATTGACGTCGCCAGTCGGCCAGGAAGGAGTCGAACCTCCGCCGCCCGGTTATCAGCCGGGTGTTCTGCCGTTGAACTACAGGCCGCCTGTCATCGCTCCTCCCTTGGTTGGCGCCGGGGGAGTTGAACCCCGCGTCGCTCGCTTATAAGGCGAGCGCTCTCCCGTTGAGCTAGGCGCCATGGGGCCGGAGGGATTCGAACCCCCGCCGACCGGCTTAAAAGGCCGACATGCTGCCGCTACACCACGACCCCGGGCGGGATACCACTTGCCGGGGTAGTCGTTTGATCCAGACCATCGCATCAGCCCTCGCTCTGAGTTTTGTCAGGGAATCAGGGCGGCCGGATTCGAACCGGCGGTCTCAAGCTCCCGAAGCTTGCGGATTAGCCAGGCTCTCCCACGCCCTGGTCATTCCTGCGAGCAGCCCGTGTGGGAATCGAACCCACCTCTCCGCCTTGAAAGGGCGGTATCCTCGGCCGATAGACGAACGAGCCAGCGTCCAGGAGTGGGCCGGGGGGCGCTCGAATCCCCGTCTGCCGGGCTTCAACCGGCCGCTAGACCGTCTCAGCTACCGACCCATTCCGCGATCCCAACGAAAAGGCCCGGTGCCTTCGTCACACCGGGCCTGAGACTCCGCAAGAGGGATGTCTGGGGCCGGGCGTCACGTCCGCAACGGATAAAGCCGAAGCGGGCTCGCCGACGGATCGGCGGATCGCTTCGCTTCTTGGCAACCCAGGATGTGACGCGAACTCCCGGCGAACATGGACGACCTCAATGCAATCGATGTCTCAGGCCGACTTGACTCGGGACCGGCCTCACGGCCCGCCCGTCGTCTCACACACTTACAGACGCGTCACCCCCGAAGGATGTTCGCGCGATTTTTCGAGGAGATTCTTTGGCCACCTCGCGGTAGTCTCCCGCCGCAGGGTCTCGAGCGGGTGTATCTCCGGCATGCCGCCCGCCCCGAGGACGTTGCCCGCTCTCGATGTTCCGGGTCAAAGTTTGACCGCGTCGAAGTAGTCGTAGAAGACATGCGCCAGTTGCTCTCGGTACCGCATCCAGTGCGTGCCCAAGGGGTAGTCCATCAGGCCGGCTTTCTGCCCAGGGATCGCCTGCTCGACGCTGGCTATGTCGATGTCGAGCTGATGGAGCAGAAACAACTCTGAGCCGTCTGAGCAAGGCTGAACGAGCCGGGACCGATCCTCCTACCGGGAGGTCTCGCCCCTCGCGTCACACGCCTGCGTGGTCTGCCGGTGAAGAAGCAATAAACAATGAAAGTGTGGGTCGCACGGCATCCCAACACACCGCCGTCCGGCAAACGACGGGGTGGGCAGCCCGGACCCGGTCGGATGGGTCTCAACCCCCTTCACTTCTGCCCGAAGCCTGGACCATGATCGAGGTGGCTTAACGATCGTTCGACCCCGGTATATTCTTGCGGCAGCGGAGACAACCTACAGGACATGACTACACCTGAAGCAAGTCTTCCTCTTGTGGCCCGCGCCGTGGCCCACGCGGACCGCATCGCCATGACCGCCCCCGAGGGCACGTTCCGCTACCGCGACCTGCTGGACACCTCGGCCGCCGTCGCGGCCCGGCTGCTGGCCGGTGCGGAGGACCTGTGCGAGGCCCGGGTCGCCTTCCTGACTCCTCCCGGCCTCACCTACGTGGCGGTCCAGTGGGGCATCTGGCGGGCCGGCGGTGTGGCCGTGCCGCTGGGCGTCTCCCACCCGCCTGCCGAGCTGGGCTACTCTGTGGAGGACTCCGGCGCCTCCGTGGTGGTCGCCCACCCTGGGATGGCGGACCGGCTGCGCCCCATCGCCGAGGGGTACGGCCTGCGGTTCCTGCTGATCACCGACCTGCTGGCCGACAGCGCGAGGGAGGCAGGTCTGCCTGCGCTCACGCCAGACCGCCGCGCGATGATCATTTATACGAGCGGCACCACCAGTCGTCCCAAGGGCGTGGTGAGTACCCACGGGAACATCCAGGCCCAAGTCACCACCTTAGTGGAGGCCTGGGGGTGGCAGCCGACCGATCACATTCTGCTGGTGCTGCCGCTGCACCACGTCCATGGCATCATCAACGTCCTGACCTGCGCCCTCTGGTCCGGTTCCCGGGTGACGGTCCACCCGGAGTTCGACGCCGGGGCCGTCTGGGAGGCGATCGCTGGCGGGGAGCTGACCCTCTTCATGGCGGTGCCCACCATCTACAGCCGGCTGATCGCCGCCTGGGAGGCGGCTCCGCCGGAGCGACAGACCGCGCTGTCTGCCGGCTGCCGCACGCTCCGTCTCATGGTCAGTGGCTCGGCCGCCCTTCCGGTCCGTGTCCTGGGGCGATGGCAAGAGATCAGCGGCCACGTACTGCTGGAGCGCTACGGCATGACGGAGATCGGCATGGCCCTCTCCAACCCGCTCCACGACCGACGCCGTCCCGGGTCCGTGGGCGCTCCGCTCCCCGGCGTGACGGTCCGCTTGGTGGATGAGGAGGGGCGGGAAGTTGCGCCTGGCACGCCCGGCGAGATCGAGGTGCGGGGCCCCTCGGTCTTCCGGGAGTACTGGCGCCGTCCCGAGGCGACGCAGGCGGCCTTCCGGGACGGCTGGTTCCGCACGGGCGACATCGCCGTGGTGGAGGAGGGCTCGTACCGGATCCTCGGGCGGAGCAGCATCGACATCCTCAAGACGGGTGGGTACAAGGTCTCCGCCCTGGAGATCGAGGAGGCGATTCGGGAACATCCGGCGGTCCGGGAGGTGGCGGTGGTGGGCCTGCCCGACCCGGAGTGGGGCGAGCGGATCGGCGCCGCCGTGGTGCTGGCGCCCGGGGCGGCGCTCACGCTGAAGGAGCTGCGCCGCTGGGCGGGCGATCGGCTGGCGCCGTACAAGTTGCCCACCTGCCTGCTCGCCGTGGAGGGGCTGCCCCGCAACGCCATGGGCAAGGTGACCAAGCCCGACGTGGTCCGGCTCTTTACGGGCCTCCCGCGGTAGCGCGCCGTGAGAAGGTCCGGCTCCTCGGCAGGTGCAACTCCCGCCCGGAGACTGGCCGCCTCATCCGGTTGCGCTGGGAGCGGCTGCGGAGGTGATCAAGCCGTCGAAACCTTCGAAACAACGGGCTGGTTGAAGGGTCAAGGTTGTTGACCGGTGGAAGTGCCTTCGAGGACCCCGTAGACTTCACCCGTGGAAACCTATGCCGTGCTTTCCCCTTGCCGCCGCTATCGATTCGCGCTCTGGCGTTGCTGGGAGAGCGGGCCCCAGGTTCTATTCATCATACTCAACCCTTCGACGGCCGACGAGTTGACGGACGATCCGACGATCAGGCGCTGCATCGGGTTTGCGAGAACGTGGGGATTCAGCTCGCTCGCGGTCGGTAACCTGTTCGCGTACCGAACCACGTCTCCGGGCAAGCTCTGTGCCTCTCCTGATCCGGTGGGCTCCGAGCACGATCGCTGGCTGACCAGGCTGCATGAGGAGTCATCGCTGACCATCGCGGCCTGGGGCAATCAGGGTCGTCTGCTCGGCCGGAGCAGCGCTGTCAGCAGCAAGTTGCCTGGCCTCCACATCCTCGGCCTGACCGTGCTGGGTGAACCTCGACATCCGCTCTATGTTCGTTCCGAGGTTCTGCCGCGCCCTTGGCCTGCCCCTGGCAGCTAAGCGGGATCTTCAACGTTGCTCCCCAGACCCGTTCTGACTGGGGTTCTGGTCTTAATTCACATCAAAATCACGTCATACATCTATGGAGCCCGGCCCAGACTGAAGTCCGCGACGCACATCGTTCGCAGCAGGCTGTCGTAAGCTGGGCCATCCTGGCGGCTGGTGATATCCATCACAGGCGCGCCAAGAGCAGCAGACGTCTTGCTCGTACCACCGGGATCGGTTCTAAACAGACCGCTCCCGGGCTTCGGGGGCGGTCCCAATTCGGAGATCGCCCCATGACCGCTGTATGCTTTCACAAACAGTTCGAAGCTCTTATCCCCAAGATCAAGGAAGCGGCCAGCTTCGCTTTTCGTGCTTTCAGTCCCGTAGAACGAGACGAAGCTGTCGCCGACGTTATTGCTGCAACCTGGTCGGCCTGGCATGGGTTGATCAGGCGAGGCAAGAACCCGCTCGAGGTCGGCCCGTACGGGATCTTGGCCAACGCAATCAGGTACACCAGGAACGGCCGACGAGTTGGTAATCCCGGCAGCGGTAGAGGCCGGATGGATCCCTGGCAACGCAAGGCCCAGCGCCTCGGCGGATTCAAGCTCGTCAGCCTGGCGTCGGCCCGGCGGTCTGGAGAGTGGAGGCCGTGGGTCATGAATGACCACAAGTCCACGCCCGCTGACCACGCGGTGTTCCTGATCGACTTCGAGGACTGGCTTGACCGGCTCCCGGAACGACGTCGGCTGTCGGCCCAGTTGCTTGCACAAGGCTACGGTACCAACGAGGTCGCCAAGCAGGTCGGCGTTTCGCCGGGCGCGATCAGCCAGTCGCGTGCGGCGTTGGAGAAGAACTGGAAAGCGTTCCAGGCAGACCCGGTAGCCTGAAGACCAGTGAACTCCAGTAGTATCGATCAGGCTTGGATGGCCACGGCGAATGCCGTGGCTGTCCGGGTTGATTCTCTTTAGCTATCAGGGAGAGATCGCGTGGCGCCAGAACGACGTGCGGATCGCTGGGAATCATGCCCTGCTAGCTGCCGCCTCCGAGCAATTCGCGGACTATCTCAGCGATGTCTGGGCGGATGGGAAGGAGGAGGTGCGTCAATTCGCCGCGGTCGATCTCGGGAATCTGGTTGAGGAAACGGCCGGCGCGGTCGAGCAGGAGCAGCCGAGCGAGGTGGCGAACGACTCCATCGCCTTCCAGTCGAATGGCCGTTGCAGCGCCAAGATGGAGTGGGTGACGGCGTGTTCCTCGACATTGATGGCCATGGCCGTGATCCACGCGGCGAGCGACGGTATCCGCAACGCGAGAAGTACCAGGCGAAGCACTGGAGCATGGCTTGCCAGATGGACCAGGTGAGTTAGCTTCGGTCATGATGCGTCTCCTGTGTCGGGGCCAGTTGGGTTTGGGACCACCTGGCAGGTTCCGACCAGGAGACGCTGCTTTTCAATACGGTACGTCCGCTCAGTTATTGTGGGTTTTTTCCTGGAAACTACTGCTTAGCTATCAGAGGGAGAGATGCCATGCGGCACGGTCTGGGTGGCCTTCCTCGCCGATCCGGAACCGTTCATGAACGGGGCACGGGACCTGGGCACGATCGCAGCCGGCACAATTGTCCAACCGCTCGCTGATATGGCTAGCCGACGACCTCACCGCACGCGCTGCCAAAGCTGAACCGTAGGCCCGCCCGAAGCGGTACGGCAACGCCAGGAGCAATCTGCGCTACGCGCCCCTCTTCGCTCGTTACCGTCCACGTCGAACCGGACAGGTTCACCAGCCCCAGCGTGCCGCGTCTCTCAGGATGTTCGCTTATTTTGCCGACGGCGCTATAGGTGGGACCGGAGGCGAGACCGGGAATCTCGCCAGCTTCTATTACTCGCCCGGCGACAAGCTCAACGACTTGATGGTTCGACAATAGTAGCCGCAAACACAGGGGTGCGGCAGATGAATGCGACTTCCTTGGCTCAGGATGGAGCGGCGTTAGGGCAGGTGTACTAATCATTGGCGACGCGGGAACGAATCGGGCCTCGGGCGAACAAACCACGATTTCCGCCTTGCCCGCAGCAATGCGCTCACCCGGTTGTACGGTGCGATCCCCCTTGCCCGATTCGCTGCAATGAATGCGACCTCCGTCAAGTCGGAACACATACGCACGCTCCGACGTGCCGGCGATGTACACAGTATCCCCGCCTCCCGACCCCAACGATACGGGGGCGACGCCAAGATTAACGTGCGTGGTTTCGCCAGGACCGTACACAACCATCAGCCACGCCTCGCGGCACACAACTTCGACCAACCCCACCATAAGGCCAATGCACAGTCCTAGAACAGCCGCACCCGCCAGCCGTCCGCTAATGTCTCCCGTAGCCTTCGAGAGGAAGAGAAAACCTAACGCCCCCAAGAAACCACCAACAGCGCCGCCGGGCCACGCCCAGTCAATGCTGAGGTTGGGCATGAAAAAGGCCATTCCCCTTGCCAGCATCGCCCCAAGAATTGCCCACGCAATGAGCCGCCCAAGAAAGTTAAGAAAAGGAATGACCGAGAATCCCGCATAGAGCAATTGCCCGACGATCCCCGCAACCGAGCCTGCGACGATGCCCCCGGCGACGACAACTATTGCCTGCTGTGCCGTCAAAGGCGCTTTCTTGAGACGCCGATTTTGTCCGACAACAAGCAGTCCACCGATGCCAACACAGAGCAGTGCTGTCCAGACACTCACCCGAAAAATCGCCTGCAAAAACGAGTAGTTACCGTAAAAGTCGGAATCGGCGGACTCTATCAACTGTCCGCCAAACATCATCTGCTCGGCGCGACGAAACGCCGCGTCGAAGTCGCCGACAGACGCGGGAATAACATGCCCCCGTTTGCCCGTCAGCCTGGAAAGATACCAGTAGTCTGCATCCCCGGTTGCGACTGCGTAGAAACGTATTCCCTGCGCACGCATTTGCTCCGCAAACGTCACGGCGGCGTCCTTATCGCCGACAGTTGGCTGCCCATCGGTGAAGAAAAGCACCGAGCACGCCTCAGTTGCCCCGTTAAGCGCATCGGCGGACCTATAAATCGCATCCTCAAAGTTTGTCCCACTATCGGCAGACAACCCGCTGATCGTGTTCAGGAAGCGCTGACGGTCGTTTGACAACCCCAAAAGAACTTGGGCCTGATCGTTGAAGCGTACGAGGCCGATCCGGTCCCGCCCCAAATCACGACGTTCCACAAAACGCCACGCGGCCGCCTTCACTTCTTCGAGCTTCGTGCCGGCCATGCTGCCTGAAGTGTCGATTGTTATGCAGACGGCTTGCGGGCCACTTGGTACGGAGCTATCAATGCGCTGCCGGGTCAGCCACAGGAATCCCTCCGCAACTAGCGCTGCCATAAAACAACCTGCGGCAGCATATACCGCCAGGAATGTTGGCTTCGGCATCGAGTGGAGGTTTATCCCTTTCATACGACTTGCTCGTCGGGTTCTCCGACTGGATCAATCGGCACGGAGTTGAGGCGCCACCGCAGCAGTACCAGCGTGCAGTCGTCCCCGAATGGGTCCCTGAGGACATCTTGCAGATTGTACCGGACGGCGTTGGACACCTGTTCTTCGTCCGCAGACTCATGCCAGCCCAGCATCCTCGGCACTGCCGGCGCAACCGCGCCGGTCTTGCGAAGAATCAGCCTCGACTCCACACCATCGGTGAACAGCGCAAAGCCAAGAGGCGGGACAGCTTCGGCGCACGTACGCGAGCTTTGGCGGTCCACCTGTTCGTAGGCGTCAGCGTCCGTGATGAAATATGTGACGTTCGCAAATTCACCTCTTTTTGGGGGTGATAGCACCCGCGCCGCGTCCGCGAACTGTACGATGATCCCGCCATCTCCTAAGTGCCACGCAACCCACTGCCCGTCGTCCCTCGTAGCGACAGCGACGACCGTACAAGCGTAGTCGTCAAGCGATTCTCTGGACTGCTCCGCTCGCTGGCCCATCGCTTCCCTGACCTCGAAAATCGCCTCGTACAGCGCATCTTCGGGCTCAAAAAGCGCTCTGTCGAAGTGTGTAGCAAGCCATCGCGCGAGCGATGAACTGACCAACTCCGCACCTGCTCGCGCGTTCTTGGCTCTACCTGCTCCATCGCACACGCACACCGCCAATACGCCACCCGTACCGTTATTGGAACGGCACATACACCAGACATCTTGACAGCCTGAGCCCTCCCGCTCATGGCTTCGGCCGACGACGCTGGCCCCGGAACACCGCCACTGGCCTGTCGGTTCTGCCACGCGTTAAATCTCCGCCCATCCCTTGATGCCTTCTACATCGAGTGGCATCTTCTCGCCGGGCCGCGACTGAGACCATCGCGAAACCGACCTCGAGAGCCACTGGAAGAAGTCGCGGAAGTTAAGCCCTTTCAGCCGAAGCGGCTGATTCTTCTTGCTGAACATGGCGAGCGTGGAGAGTTCCGCCGCGTTGCCGATGGCGATGGGGAAGACGACCAATTTACCCTGCTGCTCCATGTTGCAGGTGCGTGAACCGGCCGAGATATGCTCGCTTGTTGTAGGCTGCCCGTCGGTCATCAGGACCAACCAGGGCTGGAAGTAGTCGACGCCGGCGCGCTTGTATTCTTCTTTGCGCCTTTCGAGCAAGTCCAGAGCCAGATTGACACCACCACCAAGATTGGTCGATCCGCCCGTAGCTGCGAGCTTCCAGTCGACAACATTCGCCAACGTCTGGAAGTCCTGTTCGGTGCGCGCCTGGTCGGAGAAACTCACGACACACGCCTCAACGCTAGACGAGGCAACTGGGTCTTGCCTGACCGCTTCAATGAACAGACGGATGCCCTCGTTCAGTTCCTTCATTGGCTCACCAGACATGGAACCAGAGGCATCCAAGCACAGGGCAATCGGAACCCGGTTGGAAGGGTTGACGACCAATTCCTCCTGCCGAATCCGCATCAGATCATCGGACATGTGACGATCCTTTCCGATAGTGACGTGTTCCAGTCCCGACTACTTCTTCGAGAAAAGCAAAAGGGCACCACAGATGATGGCAGCCCAGAAAGCGATGGCGAACAGCGTTGTGAAGAACTCGACGATGGGGTCCCAAAAGTACCAGACCAAGCCCACAATGCCCGAAACGGCGATGGTTAGCAGGAATCCAATGATCCATTTCCAATCTGCCGAGGAGCCCTTCTTGCCCGTGCTGGCTATGCCGGTACTGAAGGGCGGTGAAGTATGGGTCGTTGCAGTCGCGGGCGTTGAAGTCCCAGTCGTCCACCCTGACGCCCGCGCGCTGACGCTCCGCGTTTGCGTGGTCAGCGTTGTGCCGGCGTAACTTGAACCTGCGGTATTTGCAGAATCGCTGCCTGCGTGGTTGGCGTAAGCCGCGCTGTTGGCGTCCGCGACTAATTGCCTGACCATGCGCTCCCGGTCTGTTGACGTGTCAATCGGCCACTGCGGCCGGATTTCGCCGTCCTTTTCTACTCGTCGGTAATTCTCCGGCAGAATCGACAAGTCGTAGCCTACTTGTCTCGCCGGCCCGTGGAAGACCATGCTTCGCTTTTCAAGTACTTGGAGATATTCCTGAAGCAACAGCGCCCAGCGATCAATCGAAACGCGCTTCTCGTTGCGATGGTCCTCATGGAAGCATTGATTGAACGCTTCCTTCATGGTGAACGGTAGGTGGGACCAGCATAGTCGCCAAGGCCCTGCCGGCGCAGCGACGGGCCGCCGTTCGCCCAGTGCGTACGGGAAGTGCATCTTGCGGATATTCGTTACGCCGTCCTCGCCCCCTTGATGGCTGTAGGGCGACTTGCCGGGCATGAAAATCATGAAGAGCAGCGTGGCAACCGAAAAGAGCTCGTGCTCCTTAGTTCGTAGGAAATGGCGAAAGTCCGAGCCTTGAATTTCGGGGGCCGTGAAGTTCACAGTACCGACGGAGCATGGATAACCCTCAATCTGATAGCTGTCGCAGTCGACTAGATAGATGGTCTTCTCATCCTCCATCAAAATGTTCTGCGGGTTGATGTCCCCGATGAGAACGTTCATGTCGTGCAAGCGCTTGATCTTCTGGAGGATGGTCATGGCAAGGCGAGCGGAATTTAAGCGAGTCCAGGATGGGCGGGCCTTAAGGAACGCGGCGGGGAGAAACAGGCTGTGCCCAAGCGGAACGGGCTTGCCCAACGCACGTGGCATGATGAAGCCCCGGAAAACCTTGTCCGAGTCATAGACGGCCGCGCGGGGCCAGCAGATCATCGGATCACTGACCGTGCGCGTTAGCATTAACTCGATCTTCTCCTGGCGGTCCAGGGTCAGCTTATCCTGACGGTAAACCTTGCAGAGCGACGACTCGTCATCGAGTTCGTAGATGGTTCCCTCGCCCCCAGTAGCGAGGACGCGGCGAAGGGTAACGCGGCTACCATCCTTGAGAAACAGCGCATCACCTTCGCGCACCGCC
>Ga0208565_1002016_pt1 | contig 11281 bp, 6 predicted proteins | sample Sb_taG_7_FD_187706 | JGI IMG/M metagenome (GOLD analysis project Ga0208565, IMG submission 187706) | Peat soil microbial communities from Weissenstadt, Germany - Sb_50d_2_FS metaG (SPAdes) (version 2) | ecosystem: Environmental > Terrestrial > Soil > Wetlands > Peat | place: Germany: Weissenstadt...
GCCAATTCATTGTGTGTCTCCCGGGGGCTGGTGCGCTGCAAATACGCTGCATTCTGGAGGCACCGATTGTCCTTGCCTGTCACGGCTTGACGCCGGGTTGCGCGACGTGATCCGGGCCTGGGACAAGCTGCCTATGGAGATCCGCGAGGCTGCTGGTGCTTATCGATTTCGATTCTCGGGGTTAGTAATTGAAGGTGGCCTGCATGACGACTCCTTGGTCCGTGAGCTGGCCGAGCGAGGCGGTGGTGCCATTACTGAACGTGTTAATCGCTTGCAAGGCCCAAAAGTGCTCGTACTGGTAGCCCAGGAACAATCGTGTGCCGCTGTAGCGCGTCGGTTTCCAAGTGACGCCCACCTGGACGTTGAGGATTGGCGTATCTTCGTGGCCGAAGACGTATGTTTGGCTGGCCAGTGGCCGGCCGGCCGGGCCGAGCGTCGTGGAGCGTGTGAAAGCCCCATCGTTGATCCAGTCGAAGGCATCTGTGAAGTCGGTCCGGAGCCATAGCGCCCACCCCGAATTCCCCAAGTGACGGCTCAACTCGAGCGCGGCATGTGGGCCGAGGCCGACGAGGTTATTGGTTTCTCGCTTTTGGAAAGTGCCGTTGCCGGCCGCCGCCAGGGCGAATGGCTGGTCAGACTGTGAGTCAAAAAACAGGGTCAGGATACGCAAGCCAAGCGTTGGCTTCATGTCCCACCCGTGCCCGAAGTTGAGTTCGCGGCTGCTGTAGTCGAGGTCGATCATGTTGAAAGCGAGCCGGCTGCTCAGGATAGCGGGCCCATTCGCAGCACCTCGGACGCCCATGCTGCCCACGGTTGCCAGGTACCGGTAAGCGACCGCGAAATCGCCAAACCCGGAGGGAAGGCGGTAACCCAGAAACAAGTAGGGGGAAACGGTCCAATCGAGTGGGGCGCTGGGAAGCTGCACGGAAGTCGAGGTCCGAGTGCCCTTCTGCGTGTACTGCCCGACTTGACCCAAGTGGTTGAAGAGGGTCGGCTTGACGACCTGAAGCTGCGCCCCAGCAAACCAGCCTGGGTCCGGGAACTGCGGGATGTCGAGCAGCGGGTCGCGGACGAAATAGGGAGCATCGATGGGCATGGGTGCCGACGTGCGCGGCGTTGACGTCGCGAACATTGAGGCCGGCACGTCGCGCGGGTGGGGTAGCGCCCGGAGAATCGCTTCAACGCTGCCACTGCCACCGCCCGCGGCTGGCGCGCCTGGCAAGGGCAAGGCCGTAGGGGGAGTGTCTTGCGCAGCGCCCAGGTCGGAGGGCGATACGTAGTCGGCGAATGCCCCGCCGGGCGGCTTCGGAGGAGTGCCTTGCGCCAAGCCCACGTCGGAGAGCGCTAAAGCGGCGGCGCCGGCCAGAAGCAATTGTGTCATTTTGATCATGACGAACTCCTTATAAGCTTGCCGCGCTGTAGGGCCGCGAAAGGTCCGACGCAAGAGGTGCGGATGGTTGCGCAAAGGGCGGAGCCGCCACGGAAGTCGAAGCGCCAAAGGGGGGCTCGAGAATTCCGAGGAACGTCGCGAAGTTTTCCCGCATGGCTTTAACGGAAAACGAAGCGGAAAAGGGCGACTCGAGGAACGGCAGCCTTCGGTCCGGGTGACCAGCCGACCGGCCTGGATCAGCCGCGTGCGTGAGTGTGTAGGCCGCCTTTGTCTCCGCCGGCTTGTCGACCTGTTGGCCTGGTGCCCCAGGCGTAGTCGCCGCGGGAGTGGTCGTCGCTCCCACGTGTGCGTCCGGAGCCGGAGTGTGCCGGACCTTGACCGTCGGCGACGCCAGCTCAGGGTGAGGACACGGCCAATCGTGCAGCTTGTCGAAGTCGGGCAGTTCCGGCAGCTTGAGGGGCTTGCCCAGTTGGTACAGATCGTCGGTCTGGAGAAAGTCGGCTACTCCCACGACCGATGTCCAGAGCGACCCCAGTACGCCCAGGTAGGCGGTGACATCCGCGACCAAGGTCTGCTGGGCCGTCACCAAGTCGGCGAACGCCGCGCTGGGGTCGATCTTCCGCCGTTCAAAGACGCCCCGGTAATACTGCACCTGACGGGGCAGGATGTTGCGGCGGTAATACTCCACGGCAGCCAGGTTGGTCTTGTAAGGGGCGTAAGCCGCGGCCAGTCCCGTGGTCAGGGTTACCTCGACCGCGTGCGGTCCTTCGGCGGCTCGGACCAGGGCGGAGGCGGCGGCGCGGATGTTGCCCTTGTTCTTGTCCCAGAGTGGAAGCGGGATACCGACACTGATGGCGTGGTAGTTCTGGAGCGGCATAATGGTGTTCTCTTTCCACACGTCGGCGCGCACCTCGACGTCGGGCACGGGAGTGATCTGGGCAAGCTTGAGGCTGTAGCGAGCCCCCTGCAAGGTGCTACGGGCGGTGAGGACGTCGGTGTGATTGCGGAGGACATGGGCGAGGATGACATCGTAGTCATAGTACGGGACGAGCCGATCGGCTTGCCCTTCGACATCGCTCAGCGTCAACTGCCGCAGGCCCAAGGCCGCGACGAGCTGCTTCCAGGCATACACGTAGTTGGCGATGGCCTGCTCGTAGCCGAGGCGGATGATGAAGGCTTGCGACTGAAGGGCCGCCGGCTCGTGGCTGGCTGCGAACCCTCCCGCAAGCATGTCGGCTTGGAGCCGGTAAATCTCGTCGGTGTAGCGGGCCAGGGCTTTATTGACGCGGACCGTTTCCCGGGCGACCACGACACCGTAGTAAGCCCTCCGGACCGCGGTGGCCAGATCGCTGCGAGCCCGCCTCAAAGCCAGTTGTGCGTTGACCAAGTTCATCTGGGCCGCTGCGGCCCCGAGGGTCAGCTTGCCGCCCGTCTTGATCACTTGATCGATGAACAACCCCTGCGCTCCGGTGGCCGTGTTGTTGGGGTTGGGGCCACTCTCGTAGCCGATCGTCGGGTTGGGATAAGTGCCGGCCTGGATCAAGAGCCCCCTGGCCGCCTCGACATCGGAGGCCGCCTGGCGCAGTGCCGGACTGTTGGCGGCCGCAAGTCGCTGGAGTTCCGCGAGCGTGTACGGCTGGCCGTTCGGGCCAGGCAGCGGCACGGGCTCCTCGGACAGCGGCGGCAGTTGCGGATACAGCCGAGCGACGGCTCCTTTCCGCTGGGCACGCTCGGCGGGCATCCTGACGAGCGGCGTTTCCGACCCCGGAACTTCCCTGGGAATTCGCAGCTCGAACTTCCGCAGCGGTTGAGTGCCCTGGCCAGGGGCGGCTCCCTCGACCTGAGTGAAGGAGGCCTGGATGACGTTGTCGCGGAGCGGCCTCGAGCCCGATACCTCCCGGCCTGGGGTTGCGGCACCCTGCGGTGCGCCTTCTTGGGGTGGCCGGTTGTCGACGGGTTTCGGAGCGGGGGCCGGCGCGCCACCGAACGGGCTGGGGGCGCCCCCCGGGGGCAGCTTGGGGCGAGGGACTTCCTGGCTGGGAACCGTGGCATCGGGCAAGCCGCCAGCCCTGGGCGGCTGGTCTTCGGCAGGTTTGGGAGCGGGGGCAGGCGCCACGTCAAACGGATGCGAGGCAAGCTGGGCCACGGTCTCATCGATCGACTGCAGGGGCGGTGTGTGGCAACCGCCCGCCAGCGAGATCACACAGGCCAGCGCCAACAGACGTGTTGACATCTCAGGATCTCCGTACCCCGCGGCCGCGAGAGGTGGGGTAGGCAAGTGATTATGGCCACTCGCCCGGTTTGGAACGTTACTGGAACTTTCCGGTGCTTGCCCGAGATATCCGCGGCGAGCCACTGATCACGGTTCACGTACTCTGGACGTGTTGTCGAGCGGTCACGGAAGGGGGTCCGCCGGCCGAGGGGACACCTGGACTCGATCCCGTCGACTGGGACAGCGCTGGCCGTGGCCTCCGCTGCTGGGAGGGCTAGCCTCCGCGATCCGTCATCTCAACCCGCTTCGAGCCGATCCGAGCCCACCACGGCGGGGAGCTGCCAGCGGCTCAGGTAAGCCGCCAGAACCTCCTCGGCGATGGCCGATTGAGAGATCCGCCGCATTGCAGACTCGACGCCGAGTCGCTGAGCCGTCCCGACGGTGAGGTGGAGAGTGACTTTGACAGTGGTCGGACTGGCGGGCGAATCACCCTCGTGGCCTGACACACTGCCTTGTCGTCGTCCTGTCGCATCGCGTCCCATGCGTTTCGCCTCCTTGCCGTCGTGCCTACACACACCGCTATCGGCAATTCGGGCCGGCTCCTTGAGGAATTCGGGCTGATTCTTTGCGGCGATGGTGCGGATATGATGGCCGAGGCGCACGCTGGAAGTCGCGGCCTGGGGAGCTGGGGTGCCTCGCCATTCCTGGTCGGAGAACGGGGCCACAGGGTCTTGCCGTGAGCCGCAATGGGGCAGGGGGATCAGGCCCGTTCGTGGCCGAGCTGTTGCAGGACCTCGCCGAGGAACCGTTCCACTCGATCCCCGATCCCGGACTCCTCTCCCTCGCGGTTGCCAGCCACGTTCAGCGTTCTGATCTTGTTCTCCGCGATCCACGCTGCGACGTGTGACGGCTCGAAGGACGCGCCCGGGTAGACCGGCATGCACGGCTTGCCAAACCTGTGACACGCCCCGACCGTCGCCTGAGCCGCGGCGGTCGTCGTCTCGCCGAACCAGAGGGTCGCGTCAGAGTCCTGGACGTTCTGTTCGGTCCGAGCGGGCTGGCTGTCGGTTGGCATCTCCGCCGCGCCATAGCGTTCGGCGAGCTCGGGGTGAGGACCGTCTTCGGTCAGAAAACCTTTGGGCATCCAACCGCCGGTCGGGACGCCGAATGCCTTGGCGGCCGGCCACGCGGCTTGGTCGGCACCGGTCTGGCCGCCGCTGATGATCTTGTCGAGCATGGTTAGTGGGCCATTGACCCGCTCCCTTCCGGCGGTTCACGGTGACCGTAGAAGCTGTAAAGGACGGGCATCAGGTAGCGGTCCAGGAAAAGCGTGACGGTCATGCCGCCGACCACCACGATGGCCAATGGCTGTGCCGTTTGGGCGCCCATCTTCGTCGAAACGGCCGCGGGCAAAAGGCCCAGGATGGCCGTCATCGCGGTGATCATCACCGGCCGCACCCGCTTGAGCGAACCCTGGATGATGGCGTCGTGCAAGGGCAGTCCCTGGGCCCGGAGGGCGTTGAAATACGAGATCAGGAGCAAGCCCTCCATGTGGGCGATTCCGAACAGGGAGACGAAGCCCATGGCCGCCGAGACACTGAAATTGGTCCCGGTAAGGTACAGCGACCAGACACCCCCCACGAACACGTCGAAGACGTTCGTCATGATGACGATCGTGTCCATGAACGAACGGAAATGCGAGTACTGCATGATCATGATCAGGGCCAGCGACAGGGGAATGATCCACATGAGCCGGCCGTTGGCTTCCTCCATCTGCTCGAACTCGCCGCTCCAGACCGGATGGTAGGGAATCTGCCAGAGGTCCTTGGTCTTCTCCTTGGCCTCGTCCACCGCGCCGCCCAGGTCGCGCCCCCGGACGCTGAACTTGATGGCGATCATGCGCTTGCCGTTCTCACGGTAGATGGTCGCGGCGCCGGTGCGGACGAACGAGCCGTTGGGGTCCAACACAAAGTCCTTGCCCAACGGCGTGACCAGGTCGCGGAGCCGCAGTCGGGGGGTGCTGCTGATCGGGTTGGAGGTGTCGGCCAGGCTGCCGACCACCGCGGGAGGAGGCAGGGCATGCCCTTTCGCGTTGGGCGTCATGCTCGAGCCTTGTGCCAGGACCACCTGGTTGTTGATGATGTCCACCGGGATGTCCAGGATCGAGCTCTCATCGTTCCGCCGCCACTTGGGCCAGCGGACGGCGATGTCGAACAGCTTCTCCCCTTCGACCATGCTGGACTGGGGCGAGGCGGCCATGGCACTGCTGACCACGTTGTTGACGTCCGCCGTCGAGACGCCCCACTTCTGGCACTTGTCCGGATCGGCGCGGAACTCCAGGTGCATTGCCCCGCGGGCATGGAAGATGCCCACGTTGGCGATGCCCGGGACGTTCTGCAGGATGTTCTTGGCCTTCGCGGCCAACAGCTCCAATTGGTCGAGGTCCGGGCCGAAGATCTTGAGGGAATTGTCCCCCTTGATCCCTGAGAGTGCCTCCATCACGTTGTCACGGATGTTCTGCGAGAAGTTCCAGACCACGCCGGGAACGTCGCGCTCCAGGTCGGCGTTCATCGCCTCGATGACTTCTCGTTTCGTTCTCGCGCGCTTCGCTCCCCAGATCCACCGTCGCCAGCCGGTCGCCTCCGCGACCTTGGGCCAGTCTTGCTGCGGCCGCAACGACACGTGGTACTCGCCGCTGTAATAGCCTTCCGTGTCCGTGCCGTCGTCGGGCCGGCCGCTCATGGTAATGATCGACTCCACCTCCGGGTAGCTTGCCAGGGTGGCCCGCGCCCTCTTGGCGAGCCCCACCTGGTGCTCCAGGTTCATATTGAGCTCGCCGATTCCGCGGAGATAGAGATTGCCCTCCTCCAGCTCGGGCATGAATTCACGGCCAATCTGCGGGATCAAGCAGCACGTGCCGCCAATCAGAAAGGCCATCACAAGGCAGGTCGTCTTGGGATACCTGAGGCAGAGCTGGAGTTTCCAGAGGTAGCGGAACTTGAGCGCACGGACGAGGATGTTCTCCTTGACGGGCTTAAAATGTTTGAACATCAGCATGCACAACACCGGGCAGAGCGTTATGGCCAGGATGAAGGCGGCCACCAGGGAGAACGCATAGGTCTGCGCCATGGGCCCGAAGAGCTGTCCCTCCGCGCCGCTCATGGCAAAGAGCGGCACGAACGCGAACACCATGGTCAGGATGGCAAACAACACCGCCTGGTCGATCTCCTGCGTGAAGCGCAGGATCCGCTGTTTGATCGGCAGGTCGGGGTAATTGCCTGCGGCCAGGTTGCGATAGATGTTCTCGACGACGACGACCGACGAATCGACGATGATGCCGAAATCGACCGCTCCGATCGACAGCAGGTTCGCCGACTTGCCCCGCACGAAAAGCATCGAGAAGGCGAACAGGAGCGCCAGGGGAATATTGATGGCCACAATGATCGCCGTCTTGATGTTGTTCACGAACATGAACAGGATCGAGACGACGAGCAGGACGCCGAGGCACAGGTTCTCGACCACGGTCTCGGTGGTGATCTTGAACAAGTCCGAGCGGTCGTAGTAGGTCTCCATCTGCACCCCGGGCAACAGCCGGCCGGAGGTTGGGTCGTTGAGCTCCGCGAACTTGGCCTTGACATCCCTGAGGGCGGGCGTCGTATCCATATCCTTCCACATAAGCACGATGCACTGAACCTTGTCGTCCTCGTCGACACCGACGTCTTTGAGGGTGAGAGCAGAGCCGGACGGCCTTGGGAATTTGGCGCTGTAGTAACCGATCCGCCCCAGCCGAGTCCGGTTGCTGACGACCACGCCCTTTTCGCCGGGCACCTGGTCTGGGAGCAGCCGTCCCCCCTCGACCATGTCGTCGACGCGGATCGGTTGGTTGTTGACCGAGGTGATGACCAGGTTGCGGATTTCCTTGATTCTGCGGACTTCCTCAGAGCGGAGGATGGAAGCGGCCGCGGCGGGGCTGTTCAGCCCCAGGACCTTGTTCACGGGGTCCAGGCCGCCGCCAAACAGTCCGACACTCCGCGCCGTCATGGCAAGCTGGCCCTGCGTAACGTAGTCGCCGCCCACCGTGGCGTTGGCGTTGATCAGCGTCGTCTGGAGCTGGGGCAGCGTGATGCCGTAACGGCGGAGGCGATCAGGGTCGGGCTGGACCTCGTACCGCCGCACCGTACCGCCGAAGCTGGCGATGTCCACGATGCGCGGCACCCTCCGGAAATCGCGTTCCAGCACCCAATCCTGCAACGCCTTGAGGTCGTTGAGCGTGTAGAGCTCTTTGCCAGCAGCATCCTTGGGGGAATTCAAGACATAGCGGTAGATTTCGCCCGTGGGAGACTCCGGCGAGATGGCGGGGGTCACGCCGGGCGGCAGCGGCTGGGCAATCGTGGCCATGCGGTTGATGACTTCCTGCCGAGCCGTATAGTAGGTGTACGCGCTGCCGTAGTGCCAGTTCATCTTGAGGTCGCTGAGCCCGAACAGCGATTTGCTGTTGATCGTTTTCAAGCCGGGCATGTTTGAGAACGTCACTTCCAGGGGGATGGTGACCTGCCGTTCGACCTCCTCGGCCGACGCGCCGGGGAACAGCGCGATGACCTCAACGATGGCCGGCGCAGGGTCCGGGTAGGCCTCGACGTTGATGTTCAGGAAGGAATAGACGCCGATCACCGCCAGGAACACGGCCAGCAGAATGACCACGATCGGATTATCAAGCGCCCACGCGATGAGCTTGCGAATCATGTTGACCTTGCCGTTTCGTGGTCCCTGACCACTGGCTACTCACCACCCTTTACCAACCTCAGCCCTTGCCCGATTTAGCTTCTTCTCCGGTCGCGTCTCGAGCTCCGTGACCGATCGTGCTCTGGCCTTTGCCAGCAGATCGCTTGATTTAATCTTCGGTCGCGTCTCGAGGTCTTGCCCGACGGCTTTGAGTTCCACCGTCGCGGCCTGGAGGACGCGCTCGCCCGGCCGCAATGGCTCTTTGGGCATCAGCCCCTCTTCCTTCTCCTGGGCCGTCAGTTGCTCTTCCTTGGGAATCGGGGTGGATCGCACGAAGACCGTGCGGTCGAAGCGATGCGTCACCTGGACGCGCCGCATCGTGAACTGGTGCCGGGCTGCATCGGGTTGGACGAATACCAGGCTCTGCCTGCCGTCGTCCGCCAAGGCATCGACAGGAATCTCGACCACGTCGTCCGGCGGCGGGATGTTCACCGTGGCGGAGACGAATTGTCCCCCCCGGATCCGCTCTCCAGGGTTCTCGACATACCCCTTGATGATCGCGGTGTGCTGATTTGGGTCGATGATATAGCCGATCTCATCGATGGTTCCGGCAAGTCCCGTGGCCGTCGAGGCGCCCACCGTTCGCATGGTCCACCGCTTTTCGCCGGAGCCGAGGGATTCCAAGCTCGGCAATTGATCCTCGGGGCAGTTGGCGGTGACCAGCAGCCGGCTCACGTCGGCGATCTGAAACAGGTTGACCGTGTTGTCCACCACCATCTCGTCCATGTGGACGTTGCGTTCGACGATGACGCCGTCGAACGGCGCGCGCAAGGTCACCCGGCCCCAGGGGTCCTCATTCTCCATGTCCTTGCCAGGATCAGCCTTGCCCGCCGCTGCTTGTTTCTCGCGGTTGACCCAGCGTCCTTCCGGGGTCTTGAGCCACGCGTCCTTGTCGGCACTGATCTTCTTGGCCTCGGCATGAAGGGCGTCGATCTCGTCCCGGGGGATGTCCCACAGTTTGAGGTTGTTGAGGGCCCGGTTGATGGCGTTGCGATCTCCCTGCACGCCACGAAACGTACTGAGCATGAAGACTTGCGGAACCGCTTCCACGTGTTTCTGGGCCTCGTCGAGGATCTCCTGGTCCAGCTCCAGTTGCACCAGAGCATCCAGGAGATCATTCTTCTTGGATCCCACATCCAGACTGTAGAAGACCCCCAGGAGATCGCCCTTGGAGACCCTGTCACCCGGTCTCAGCTCTCGTGCTTCCGTTTGGCCGGTCTTGCGGTTGTAATCCCAGCGCTCGGCCAGCTTGACAACGCGCGCCGGAGCGAACCGAGCGCGGATGCGGGCCAGACGGCTCGGGTCGAGCGCTGTGGAGCCGGGAAGTACGAGCGGCCTCATCGTGGTCGGGGGTTTTGCAACCTCGACCAAGTCCCGTTCGCCCTTGCGGATTCCAAGCGCTGCGCAAACTTCCTCCGGGACCTGCAGAGTATGGGCTTGGCCAGAGACCAGCGAGACGCTCGCTGGGGCGGCAGTGTCCGGGGCCTTTTCTGCTTCCTTTTCCTTGCTGGACGCCAGGAGGTGCAGAGGGATGCCTGAAAAGTAGCTGTAGAACCCCGCCAGCGGCGGGACCAGAACCACCGTCAGGAGAATCGCGACGACGGCCTTCTGCCCGATGCCCATTAGGCGCGGCGCTGGCCCGGACTCCGGTGTCGACGCCGCGGAGGTCTGACCCGAAATGCGATGGCCTTCACCCTGAGCGATCGGCCGCGATCTCCTCCGTCGGCGCCGGAGTTTACCCACGTAAGCCCTCCGAATTCCTGATTGCCCCTTCTAAAAAACAGACGGCAGAAGAATCCTAATGACTCTATTTGGGACTGTCAATACTTAATTTTGGTAAACCGAAATCAGCTCGCCCAACCCGCTCGCCCGCGGGGCGATTCAACCCACGAGGATGTCGGCCGCCACGGGGAGGGCCCTGCCAGCGAGGGCTAACAGCGGAGCCATTGCAGCGTCAGGAAGGATGTGAAGAGGGGGGGGGAAGACCAGAGAGGTTCGGATTGAGTTTCAAGGAGGGAAAACGGGACATCACTGATATCGCAGGAGGTGGGAAAACGGGACGTCACTAATATCGCAGGAGGTGGGAAAACGGGACGTCACTAATATCGCAGGAGGTGGGGGAGCGGAGGACAGGCGATTCAGGCTTGTCGCTCCGGCGCATTGCGGGAACACCATTGTCAATCCCTGACTCGGGGCGGTGGTCTTCGGTCATTGATCGGAGCGAAAAGAAATCGGGAATTCGGTGCGCGAGGACGTGCGCTGGAGAGGTGAAAGGTGACAACCACCAAATCTGGAGAATCAGATCTGGAGAACCCAGCGCGGCCAAGCCGCAACCGCCTGACGTACGAGTGAACCACGAGCGCCGAAATCTCGGCGCTTCCTACAACTTCCGAGTTCGTCAGGCGTTAGGAAATCTACGCACGCCTCGAAGATTTTGAACGTTAGTAGAACAGAGAATACAAGTAAACGTGGCAAACCTACGATTGTTTCTTGGGTCTTCCACGGGGCCGAACCGTGCATTCAAGCCCCAATCGCTTGGCCGTGTCCGTGACCCAGTGAGGATCGTCGAAGGGCCGACCGCGATTGACGCAGCAACGCAACGCCGCCACTTCGGCTTCCGTTTGCGGTTGGTTGACAAGTTGCAGCCAATCGGTGGGGGGAGCGGAAGGGGCCAAGCGGAAGGGGCCACCCACTCAGTGGTACCTGGGAAACGTGGATGGCCCCCAATGTCATGCCAACCAAATAGTCCCAGCAACCGCCCTCGTTGATGACGCCATTACCCCGCACGAAAGAAAGGCATTGTAGCAAGCTGGAAAGCCTGACCTACTCCCTTGCCGGGGTAATGGTTTTCCAGCAATTCGACGACGTCTCACTCATGGCCGCGTAAGGTATAGCAG
>Ga0208565_1002018_pt1 | contig 11271 bp, 7 predicted proteins | sample Sb_taG_7_FD_187706 | JGI IMG/M metagenome (GOLD analysis project Ga0208565, IMG submission 187706) | Peat soil microbial communities from Weissenstadt, Germany - Sb_50d_2_FS metaG (SPAdes) (version 2) | ecosystem: Environmental > Terrestrial > Soil > Wetlands > Peat | place: Germany: Weissenstadt...
ACACTCCGAACAAGTTGAATATCGGTGTCGCAGATTCTCGTCGTTCCCTGTCCGCGCTACGTCCGTAACAAAAACAGAAGCGAGATAAACCTCGGTATGGCATTTTGCCAGTCAAGCCCAAGTTTGACGTTACCGACAAAAGTCCCGAGTAGTAATCTCGGTCGAATAGTTAAGCTGCGGAATGTCGACGACAACCCCCTATGCCCAATGGCTTTACGAGGTCAAGATAGTCGATTTACTCATTCACTTCGTTCGATGAATGTGAATGGATGTTCAATTTTGTCGGTGATGTCAATTCACACAGGCAGTGGCGAGTGAAGATGGAGTGGCAAGTGGCGATTGGCGAGTGGCGAGTGAAATCGGAGTGACCGTCAATCCAACCAAAATCCGCAATCCAAAATCCAAAATCGCAAGGGGAGTGCCCGGCACCGCAAAATGTGCAAGACGAAGCCAATCCGGAATCAACGCAAGATTCATTTCCGCTTGGGGTTGAATCGTCCGTGCTCAAGCCTGCGGCTCAAAAGGTAGCCAATGCACTCAGGCAGTGGGTCGAGAACAGTGATCAGTGGCCGGAGGCCAGTGGCCAGTGAAGGCGAGCCGGAGGAGACTGCGGAGATAGAAAAGGGCCTGGACCGACACCAATAGCTTTTCGGGCATTGATGGCTGCCGGAACTCCGCTTTTCTCTGGTTCGGGCAGTGGTCTCCAGACCCGCCCCGCCTCTGCGACCGCCGGTCTCCCAGTCCCCGACCGGCGGCGCCCCACCTGAAGACCCTCGCCGAACGAAGCAAATTCGCAACGACAGCAGTCGGGATCAAAGGGCGGTCAAGACCAACTTTGCAGCATGCCAGGGTTGCCCTCCTGCTCGGGTCGATATTGTGATGTCAATTGAGGGCGTCCGCTTCGCCGATGCCTGGCGCGAGCGGGTCGCGACCGACTTCGATGGTGTGCCCGGTCAGGTCATTGGCCGCAAGCATCTGATCACCAACAAGCGGGCGGTAGGCCGCCCCCAAGACTTGATGGACGTAACGAATCTACTGGAGTCGGAGCGGGTCGGTGAAAAACCTCTGCAGGATGGCGAAAGGGGTCACCGAGGCCGAGGTCGAGGCCGCCGTCGAGGATGCGCGGCAGTTCGCCGAAGCGCCGCCCTGGCCCGAGGCCGCATCGGCCACCCGATTCGTGTACGACGAGCCGCCCGGGACCGAGCCGACGCTCGATGGAACCTCGAAGCCTGATGGCGCGATACACGAGATCAGCTTCATGCAGGCCACGCTCGAGGCGCTCGGCGACGAGATGGCCCGCGATCCCCGGATCTTCGTCATGGGAGAAGGCATCGGCAAGCGCGGGGGGAACTTCAGGACGACCGCCGGGCTGTTTGATCGGTACGGGCCGGTCCGGCTTTGCGACACCCCCATCTGCGAGCGAGGGTTTGTGGGCCTGAGCTGCGGAGCCGCGATGACCGGGACTCGTCCCGTGATCGATTTCATGTTCGCCGACTTCGTCCTGGACGGTGTGGGCGAGATCGTCAACCAGATCGCCAAGATCGCGTACATGAGCAGTGGACGCCTGAAAATGCCGGTCGTGCTGCGGGGCTGCATCGGGATCGGCTCGTCGATTCCGGAGGTATCAGGCAACGCCAGAAGGCGAGAGCGAATCATGTCCGACACAGCGAGCAAGCCCGTCGCGCTGGTGACCGGCGCCGCACAGGGGATCGGCGAGGCAATCGCCCGGATGCTGGGAGCGGCGGGTCACATCGTCGTCCTCGGCGACGTGGACGGCGGCCTCGTGCAGCAGATTTCGCGCGAAACATCGTGTCGCGTGACAGAGCCCCGTCTTCCCGGAACCTGGCCGCCGCGATCAGTACTTCGCCAGGTCCGTTTCCACTTCACCAGGATTGACCTGGCGGACGGCGTCGGCCGCGCCGTCGAGCATGAACTTGAGCTCGCTGCCGACGGCGATGAACTGAAAGCCCTGCCGGGCACGCCGCAGGGCATCTTCGGCCGTGAGGACATGAAGTCCGCAGGGGACTCGATGGCGCTGGGATGCCTGGAGGATTCGCGTCAGGGTCCCCTCGAACACCTCCTTCGAGGGCATGGCTCCGTCGGCCGAGCGCATCGAGTAGGCCAGGTCGTTGGGTCCGATGAAGATGGCGTCGATGCCGGGCACGGCGTAGATCTCATCGGCCACATCGACGGCTCGAATGTGCTCGGTCTGGATGACGACCAGGATCTCGTCGTTGGCGTGGCGGTAATACTCTTCGGCGGTGGCGCCGTAGTTGATCGCGTGGAAGCCGCCGCCGACCGAGCGATTGCCCCGCGGCGCGTACTTGGTTGCCGCGACGATGGCTCGCGCCTCGGCGGCGTCCAGCACCATCGGTGCCACGATGCCCATCGCGCCACAGTCCAGCACCATCTTGATCCACTCGTGTTTCCCGGCCGGAACGCGGGCCAGCGGCACGCAGCCGGCGTCGGCGATGGCGCCGAACATCATCGCCGCGGTCTGGATATCCGTGTGGGTATGCTCCATGTCCACGGTGAGCCAGGGAAACCCCGAGCGGGCCAGGAACCGCGCCGCCGCCACGCTGCCCAGAGACAGCCACGTGCCGATCTGCGGCTTGCCCGCTTGCAACGCCCGGATGACTGGATTCTTTTTCAACGTTGGTCCCCGGTTTCAAAGCGGAAGTTGAGGGTTTCGGACGCACCCAGTCGATGAAATTGCGAAAGTGATCGTCGCTCTTGTAGAGATGAATCTCACTTCATCCTACCACATAACGCACTCGCTCCCAACGAGCGGCCGTTTTGCCGACTGCGGGAATGGCCTTGCGACCCTTTGCTTTTTTGTTGGCAATGGGGCGTGACGCAGAGGAGAATCAGTCGCCGTGTCGCACTCTCAATCCCGGTCAGCCTGTTCCGCGATACACGAAACACTCCGATGCCCGCTGAGAGGCCTGAGAAGATCCATGCGCGTGAGTTTGGTTACCGAAACGTACTTTCCCCAGGTCAATGGCGTTTCCCGGACGCTGGGCGAACTCGTCCGCCATCTCACCGAGCGCGGCGACCGGGTCCAGTTGATACATCCCAATTATGGCGAGCCGGCCGATCGGCCCGACGTTCACCTGGTCCGTTCGGTCAACGTCCCCTTTTACAAAGAGCTGTATCTGCCGCTGCCCCCGTTCGGATCGGTACGCCGCGCGATTGACATGTTCCGGCCCGACCTCGTCCATATCGCCACTGAGGCAACCCTGGGGCTGACCGTTCTGCGCCATGTACTCCGCCGCAAGATGGTCGCGGTCTCCAGCTTTCACACCAACTTTGACCAGTACAGCCGCCACTACCGGATCGGCTGGGCCGACGGGACGATCTGGCGCTATCTGCGCTGGTTTCACAACCGGACAAGGGAGACCTACGTTCCGTCGCTGACCACGATCAAGGGCCTTGAGACCCTTGGTTTCGAGCGGCTGGTGCTCTGGCCTCGGGGTGTCGACAGCACCCTCTTCCGTCCCGACCGGCCAGGACGCCAGCAAGTGCGCCAGTCGCTGGGCTGGGGGCCGGATGACCTGGTGATCAGCTACGTGAGCCGGATCGCCCCGGAGAAGAATGTTTCTTACCTGGCCGATGCGCTGGCGATCGTGGCTGCCAGGCGGCCCGACGTACGCATTCTCTTCGTGGGCGACGGGCCAACGCGGAGCGATCTGGAACGGAGAATCGGCGCGATTGCCCGATTTGCGGGCTACCGCATGGGCGAGGACCTGGCCGACCATTACTCGGCCGGCGACCTCTTTGCATTCTCCAGCCTCACCGAGACCTTCGGCAACGTGGTCCTGGAGGCGATGGCGTCGGGCATGCCCGTGGCGGCTCTGCGTGCCGGGGGCGTCGGCGATACCGTGCAGCCAGGCAAGACGGGGCTGCTCGTGGAACCCACCGAGCCTCCGGCCCGGTTCGCCGAGGCCATTCTTGCACTCATCGCGGAGCCGGCCCGGCTCCGGGCGATGGCCGCAGCGGCCCGCGCCTACGCTCTCAGCCAGAGCTGGGACGCCATCATGGGCGAACTCCGGCAACGCTACCAGCTCGCCATCGACTTTCAGGCGAGTGCTTCGCCCGAGGCCGCGGCGAGGCTCTGAACCCGATCCCGGCGCGGCCCCGTGAAATCGCTCGAATGCGTTGAAATGGCCGCGTTCCACCCAGAGACCCAATCCGTCTTGCGCTGGCACCAGCCCGGAGGGCAGGTAGCGTTCCCGGAGGAAGGCACGCAGGGCGGGAAACGGCGCATACCCAACGAAGATCAGGGCAGGGGGCCTTTCCTGGAGGTCCGACATGATCTCGGCGATGCGCGGTTTGATCAGCGGATGCTCCCGCTCGGCCTGGTCGCGAAGCAGGTTGTCGACGAAGAAGTGGCGGGTGACTCCATCCAGCTTGCCGTAGAAATGGAGCGGGCTTTGCCAGCCCCAGATGTAAAGATGGGGATCAGGCCAGACGCTCGAGCGCCTCGCGAGCTCCTGGCCCAGGGCCCGGAGCACGACCCACTGGCCGCCTCCCTTGTAGCGAACCGTCAACTCTTGCGGGGGAACCAAAAGGTAGCTCCGAACCTGGATCACCAGGGTCGCTCCGATGGCCAGGATCAGAATCAAGGCCGCGCCCAAGCATACCGCGACCGCCCGCGCGCTTCGCCGCGACGCTCCGCTCTTCCGCTTCGAATGACCGATCAAGGCGCCCAGGCAATCTGCCAGTGCCGTGGCCACGACCAGGGCGATGCCAGGGGTCGGCAAGAGATAGTAGTGCTGCCAGAAGAGGCCGGGAAGGACGACCTGCAAGCTCGCCGCGATAGTCCAGGCGGCAACCAGGCGGCGGCTCGCGGACGAGCTGGGTGCGAACAGCAGGTAAACCGTCGCGGGGATCGCGGCCAGCCAGAGCGGCCAGCTTCCTGTCCCCCACCAGACGAGATACGTCGTCGAGCCGAACGGCCAGGGGAGCTGACCCGACGGATCCGCGTTGCCGGTCAGCCAGCGAATCAGGCCCGAAGGTGCCCCTCGCTCAGGGAGGGTGTCGGTCGCCAGCGCCCGACCATACTGCATAATGTCTTCGTAGGCCGCGGCTCCAGCGCCCTGGGCCAGCAGGATGCCGGCGGCCAGGCCGACGGCAAGCATCAGCCCCAGCCCCATGGCGATGATGTCGCCGACCCGCTCTCTCCAAGCTGTCCGCTCATGGTCCGAGGAATCTCCCCGGCGCCGCAGGGCCAGGGCGGCCAAGTAAACCAAGGCGGGCAGGATGGCCACTTGCTTGACCAGTGCGGCCGCACCCAGGCAAACCCCGGCCGCGACGATCGGCCAGCGGCGATTGCGGCTCCATGCCAGGATCAGCAGCGCCAGCGACGCAACCGAGAACAGGTTCATGAAATGTTCCAGGTTCGATCCGTTACCGAAGAGGTAGGGATCGGTGCTCAGCAGGGCGAATAGCCCGGCGGCCAGGCAGGCGGCGAGCGAACCGGCAAGGCGCCAGCCGATCCACCAGACCAGGGCGATGGAAAGCAGCACGGCGGGGATCGGCAGCAGACGAATGGACAGCTCGTTGTACCCTCCGATCATCACCGCCAGCGCATAGAGCCAGTAGCCCAGAGGGGGCTTGTTCTCGGTCAGGTCGCGGTACATCACGTCGCCCCGAAGCAGGCGGTGGCCGATGTAGGCATAGGCTGCCTCGTCGCAGTCGAGCGGCTCCGAGGCGCCAACTGCTGCTGGCCAGAGCTTGATGCCCGCACTGCTGGCCACCGTGGGACCGAACGTGTGCCCCCGGTACCAGAGGTCGATGAGCAGGATCACCACCAGAGCGAGGAAGCTCCATTGAATCGAGGAGCTTTCCTGCCTCCCGGTCTTGCCGGAGCCAGCATGTTTCGAAGATAAGGAATTCACCGCACTCGGTAGAGCTTGACCGGGAAAAAGGTCCTGCGAGGCGAGCGAAACAGCTCGTTTGAGGCAGAGAGCCCCAGCGCTGAGCGGAGCGTGTCTATGTCCTGCTCCCAGAGCAGGGGGTCGGTTCCTGGTGACTGATCAAACGAGCCCCAGAGGACGTGCGTAACCTGATACTGATCGATCACTTCCTTGATCCGTTCGGGCTTGAAGTTCCGGGGCAGAAGGATCGTGGTCCGGTCGCTGGCGATGCGCAGCTCCCAGGGAAACCATGTCATGATCCGTGCATCCGGGGGAACACGGTCGGGATGGCTTCTGATCCAGTCGCCCACCTCGATCAGAGCGGGCCAGTGGAGCTGGTACGGCTTGGAGAACCAGCCAGCGTCATACGCCCAGGTCGGATCCGACCAGAGCAGGGCCACGGTCACAGCAGCCACCCAGCCCGCTGCCCTGCCTTCGATGCGCAAGTCGGCCAACCAGTCGCGCAGCCCCAAGACGGCAGTGGGCAAGGTCACGGCGTAAACCGGCAAGTAATACCTTCCTAGTTGTGTCACCTGGGTCACGTCCGACACACTCTTCAGGGTTGCCAGCACGAAGACGAATCCGATGGTTGCGACCAGAAGGTCTGCGTCGCGACCCGGCGATTTTGCGCTGCCGAGGCGCAGCCGGCGCAGGAAGGCCACGGTCAGGGGAAGGCCGAGGATCATCGTCGAGTAGACGACGATGATGAAGAGCGATTTTAACTTGATTCTGAGTATTTCGGGAGCGTTCTCCCAGGTGTAGAACTGCCCAGGTGTCGTGTTCCCGCGGTCGAAATGGTGCACGGTCCAGGAAAAATTGTATTCGAAGTAATTGGTGTACGTATAAAACGGCATGCCATACTCGCGCCAGGTGACCAGGGCCCAAGGAAGTATGACAATGATCACCACGAGCGCCCAGAGCAAGAGCGGGAGCGGCCGGCGGCGGGCTAGATGGTAGATTGCGTGAATTCCGGCGGCGGCCACGAGTGCCATTCCGGTATTACGGGCCAGGATGGCCAGCCCTCCGAAGAGCCCGGCGATCAGAGCCCAGCCGTAAGCCCGCCAACTGGCGCCGGTAGCATTCCAGATTTCACTGAGGGTCCAGACAGCCATGATCGACGTGAGCGCGACGAGGCTCTCTCGAAGAACAAATCCGGCGTAAACTGCGTGCACGGGCAAGACTGCGAGGGCAGCCATGGCCAGCAGCCCCGCTCCGGCACCGAACCGCCGCCGGGCAAAACCGTAAAGAGCCGGCAAGGCCAGAAGGTTGATGATGAAGCTGCACGCCTTGGCAACCCCCACCGTCACCTCGAGCGATTTCCCGGGGTCGATCCCGGCCAATCGGAATGCCAGTGCCCTGACGTAGGCGTCGAGCGGAGTGGCCCAGTCATCCAGCACTCCTCGACCCTGGAGAACTTGCGGGTATTCGGTGAAGAAGCTCTCGACATAATGCTTGACCGGTCCCTCGCCCCGGAAGACCGAAGTGGCCACCTCGAGGTAGTGGCAGCTATCGCCGGGAACCAGCGGAAGATTGCCCCCGCAGATCCACGCGATGGCCCGGATCACGTAGCCGACCCAGAAGATTGCCATCCAGAATCGAGCATGCCGGCTTGACCAGGCCGAGGCCGCCAGCCCCACGGTCGCCAGGCCCCAGGCCACCAGCAGGTGCCAGCGCACCAGGATGAGCTGGGAAGGTCGACGAATCTCGGCGAGCCGAGGGATCTCGTAGAACTGATGCGCGATCAGGACGAACGCGGCCGAGATCCAGCCCGTCTTCCAATCAGCCCACGCGGCGACTGCTCCCACCACAGCCACCGTGAGGCCCAGGATGACCAGGCGCAATTTCTCTCTTTCCATCACTGGCCCAGCTCCTCGGAACTCTTCACGGGTGCCAGCCGCGCTGCTTGTAAGCTGCTCACGGGCGGGCGGGCTTGAGCATGGCCTCGCGGCGGGCGCGGAACTCGCTGTCCGGTTTCCACTCGGGGAAGCGGTCCCCCTCTGCCACGCGATACCCGACCTCGAGAATGGTCTTCAGGTCCTCGGCCGCGCCGGAGAGGTCCCAGTCGGGTTTCACCTCATCGCTGACCTTGTGATAGTTCTTCTCGGTGTACTCATCCTGCTTTTGCTTCGCGTAATCGGCGGGTTTGTCAATGTATTGCCGCCCACTCTTGGGATCGAGCGCGGGGACGCCTTGCTTGGCGAACTCGAAATGGTCGGATCGATAGTAGTACCCCTTCTCGGGCTCGGCGTCGGGCCCGACGGTGCGCCCCCGGGCGCGGGCAACCTCGACCAGCAGGTCGTCCAGCGTTGACTGGCCCATGCCAATGTTGATCAGGTCGCTGGTTCGCCCCCAGAGGTTGATCACGTCGAGGTTGATGTCGGCGAGGGTCTGTTCCAGGGGGTAGAGGGGAGCGCTTGCGTAATACTTGGAGCCAAGCAGTCCCTTCTCCTCGGCGGTCACGAAGAGGAAGAGCAGCGAGCGTTTTGGGATCGGTCTGATGTGCGTGAACGCTCCGGCGATCTCGAGCACCGCGGCGACCCCCGAGGCGTTGTCGGCCGCACCATTATAGATCTGGTCGCCCTGGAGATTGGGATCGATTCCGAGGTGGTCCCAGTGTGCCGTGTAGACGACATACTGATTCTTGAGGGCCGGGTCGGAGCCTTCGAGCCTGGCGATCACGTTATGCGACTGCACCTGGCGAGCCTTGACCTCGATGTCGAAACCGGCCCTTGCGTTGAGCACGAGAGGCCGGAAGTCGCGGCGGACGGCGGACGACTTGAGCGCCGCGACGTCCTGGCCCGCCGCCAGGCAAAGTGCTTTGGCCGTCGGCGAGTCGATCCAGCCCTTGACCGGCAGTGCCGGCGCCGGGGCGACGGAGCCCGATGATACGATGTCGAAGTTCTCGCGGCTCCAGCTTCCCTGGACCACCGAGAACGGGTATCCCGCCGGTCCGTCCTCGTGGACGATGATGGCGGCCGCGGCCCCCAGCTTCGCGGCAATCTCGTACTTGTAGGTCCAGCGGCCGTAATAGGTCATCGCCCGACCCTTGAACATGGCCGGGTCGAGCTTGGATGGATCGTTCGGATCCGGAACCGGCGGGTCGCCCACCAGCATGATCAAGGTCTTGCCCCGGACGTCGAGGCCCTTGAAGTCGTCCCAGCCGTACTCAGGTGCGACCACGCCGTGACCGACGAAGACGACCTCCGAGTCCTCGATCTTCGGCTGGTCACCGGCCCGGCCCGGCATGGCCACGAAGTTCTTGGGAAACTCGAGTGCAATTGTCTTTCCGCCCGCTCGGAACGATCCGGCGACCCGCGTGGCCTGAAATCCCACAAGGGGGACATTCTGGACGAAGGTCCCATCGGGATTACCCGGTTTCAGCCCCATCGCGCGGAGCTGGCCGGTCAAGTAGGCGATGGTCTTGTCCTCACCAGGAGTTCCCGGTCCCCGGCCCTCGTACTCATCCGAGGCCAGGACTTTGATGTGCTGAAGGATCGCGTCGGGCTTGATCGACTCGAATGCGGCCTCGAGCGAGCCTTCGCGCGGCGGCGCGGCGCCTGGAAGCAGGACGGCGAGAGCGGTCAGTCCGGCAAGTCGATAGGCACTCAGTTGCATGAATTCCTCGTCTGTTGGCGATGACTGTATTGCGTTTCCAGGACCGGCCTTAACCACGCAGCACCCATGATAAACCCCACCAGGCGAGAGTGCGACACCCAGAAAGCAGGGTGGCTTCCTTCGCCTTGACTTGATTCTCCCGCTTTCCTCTTCCCCAACATCGTTTGCATCTTCGGTTCAGATAGAACTCAGGGGATCGTCTGGGTCCGCCGGCGAGATCGCTCTTGACCGGCACTGGACAGGCGTCCGGTCCAGAAAAGTCCGGGTTTTTGGAATTCGCAGCCATCATTGCCCGCTTGGCAACAGCCGCCATGGACTGCCGCCGGAAACGCTGAGTCAGTATAAGGAGCGTCAACAGAACAGCTATCTGCTTCACCCGGTACCGCCAGGTGCCGCCACGAAGGCCCACGATCCATAGAATTCGTCGCGCAGGAGGGTACGAGCCAGCGAGAACCCGGACTCCCGGACCATATCGAGCATCCACTGCTCTTCCTCGGGAAAATCCGAGCTCAAGACGTGAGCGACGGTTTCCTCGACCTCGTCGGAGCGCAGGACGGGCCAGTTCTGGCGAATGTCGTGTACTAGCGACTTCAGGTACGTATCGGGCGTCTGTTGGCTGTGCCTTGCCAGGTCGGTCCAGATGAAGCCCCCCTCCGGAGTGTGCAACCGCCGGATCTGGCGCAGAACATCCTGTTTTGCGGCTGGGAGAAGTGGTGCAGGCAATAGCTGCTCAACACCAGATCGAACTCCCCGGCAGGCAGGGCGTGCAACGCGGTGAACACATCCTCGCAAGAGAGATCGATCCGAGCGTTGTCCGGCTCTGATCCCGCAGGCGGACAGGCCCGCACGCGGGCGATGGCGTCGGCCGAAGTATCGATCCCCACGTATCGAAGGACGCGAGTACTCTTCAGGCATTCGCGGGCCATCCAGCCATCACCACACCCCAGGTCCACCACTCGGCAAGATCGAGCCAGCCCCGCCAGAAACTCCCGCACCACCACTGACAGATCTCGATGGCGCATGTAGTTATTCGCAAGTATGCGAGAATAGAGACTCCACTGATCAAACATGTTGCTCATGAGACGCCTTCGTCTGGAGGTTCCGGGAGACCGACCGATCCGACCCGTTTGGAGTCGCCGCCAGTAACCATGTCCCACACCCAAAGGCGGTTGGACGCCCCAAGACCGAGCAGAGCGTTGGAGCGACGAGCAACGGGCGCTGTGTGGTTCAGAGCGAGGAAGTTGTCGGGTTCTGCATCACGATAGCACGAGGGCAAGGCTCTGCCTACTCTGGCCTCTAGCCCTTCTTCGTGGGAGTCCCACCTGACCTTTGCGACCCTTCCGAGTACTGTCCTTGCAGTTCCTCGGCGGAATGTTCCGCCACCTGGCCATTCTCCCAGACGATCACCGGCGTCCCGGTCTGCCGGGCTCGCTCGACGACTTTGGCTGCGGCTTGCCGAAAGGCGGCGTTGGCCTTCTCTGTGAGTCTGTTCCCGGTCTCGGCGCTCATGGGGCTATTCTCCGACACTGCGTTGAACCTGGTCGAACAGGTCAGCGTCCACAGTCGTCAGGCTTCCCGCTTCTTCCCAGGCGATCAGCGCCGGGGGGAGCCGGGAGGCGTCATAAAGCCACCAGCAATCACAGCGTTGCCGGTACAGTCGGAACAGGTTTCTCAGACCCGATGCGAACCGTCGCCGCACGTCGGCCTCGGGAACCGCATGCCCCCCTTGACGCACCCG
>Ga0208565_1002026_pt1 | contig 11251 bp, 8 predicted proteins | sample Sb_taG_7_FD_187706 | JGI IMG/M metagenome (GOLD analysis project Ga0208565, IMG submission 187706) | Peat soil microbial communities from Weissenstadt, Germany - Sb_50d_2_FS metaG (SPAdes) (version 2) | ecosystem: Environmental > Terrestrial > Soil > Wetlands > Peat | place: Germany: Weissenstadt...
TCGAGCCGAACGTGTCTGTCTCGACGACGTCGCAGCCCACCTCGTAGAAGGAGCGGTGGACCTGGGCCACCACGTCGGGGCGCGTCTCGACGAGCCACTCGTTGCACCCCTCGAGCTCCGGGCCGCCGAAGTCGTCGGGGCCGAGGCCGAGGAGCTGCAGGTTCGTTCCCATGGCGCCGTCGAAGATGACGACGCGGTCGCGCAACGCCTGCAGGTACGTAGATGCGGACGGATCGAGCCGGCCGAGGAGTTCAGGAGAGGGAGCCACCACCCCCACAGGATACTGGTGCCCTTCACGGCCTCCGGAACGGCCCCGGTAGCATCCCGCCTGTGACACCGAGGATCTACACCAAGAAGGGGGACGACGGGACGACCGGCCTGCTCTTCGGCGGGCGGGTGCGCAAGGACTCGTGGCGGATCGAGCTGAACGGCACCGTCGACGAGGCCCAGGCGGCCATCGGCGTCGCCCGCGCCGAGACGGCTGCGGGCTCAGATGTCAACGTTCGTTTGACGTCCCTGGCCCGGGACCTCTACGTCCTGATGGCCGAGGTGGCAACGGCGCCGGAGAACCGCCACAAATTGACGGCGGGGTCGACGCTGGTGACGGTGGAGATGGTTGCCCAGCTCGAGGGCGGGATCGACGAGCTGCTCCAGCGCTTCGACATGCCGAGCGACTTCACCATCCCAGGGGAGAACCGCGTCGCCGCCGCGCTCGACCTGGCCCGGACGATCGTGCGCCGTGCCGAGCGGCGGGCCGTGACGGAGCCGCTCGAGGACTCACACGTCGTGGAGTACCTCAATCGGCTGTCGGACCTGCTGTGGGCGATGGCGCGCTGGCAGGAGGGACCCGAGCACACGCTGTCCAAGGAAGCCAGCGTTTGAATGGTCCGGCGGCGGCCGCCGCCTTCCCCGCGTCGTGCTCCGGCGTCCCTCCCCGAGGGGTCACTGTTGAGCCCTGGGGTGAGAAGTGATTGAGCACGTTGACAGCCCGCGGCTCACCACTCATACCGACGATCTTCGCGAATTCGACGTCGGGCCCAGGGTCGCTCCCATATGCGTCATCATCCCGGCCTTCAACGAGGAGGAGGCCGTAGGCCACGTCGTGCGTTCGGTGATCGAAGCCCTACCAACAGCGTGTGTGCTCGTCGTCAACGACGGATCAAGCGACGGAACCGCCATGAGCGCGGAGCAGGCAGGGGCCACGGTTCTGTCGCTGCCGGTGAACCTCGGAATCGGCGGCGCCGTCCAAGCCGGCTATCGATACGCGCTTGAGCACGCCTTCCAACTGGCCATTCAAATCGATGGCGACGGACAACACGATCCTCAAGAGGCGGAGAGAGTCCTTGCGCCGATCCTGATGGGAGAGGCCGACATGGTCGTGGGATCACGATGGCTCGGAAGGGGAGACTACGTCGCCTCGCGATCGCGCAGATTCGGCATGCGCGTCCTGGCGAAGCTCGTCTCTCGGGCTAGCGGGACGGTTCTGACTGACAGCACGTCGGGCTTCAGGGCTGTGGGTCGCCGAGGGGTCGAGCTCTTCGCCCGCGAGTACCCCACAGACTTCCCCGAAGTAGAGACCCTTGTGCTGGCAACTCGACGCGGGCTTCGTGTTCGAGAAGTCGGCGTGAGGATGGAGCAACGAAGAACCGGACGGTCGTCCATATCGGGGGTCAGATCGTCGGTGTATTACATGATCCGGGTGATCATGGTTCTACTCCTCGACAGCATCGGAGGGAAGAAATGACCGTAAAGGCGTTCATACTGGCCATGGCCATCAGCTTGGGATTCCTGATCCTGTTGGTTACCGCCATCCGCAGGAGACGACTCCGGGATGAGGCCGCGGTCCTCTGGCTGGCAGTGAGCGTCGTCATGGTTCTTTGCAGTCTGGCGCTCCCTTTCTCCCTGCTGGACCGGGTCGCGCATGCAGTGGGAGTTGCCTATGGGTCCGACCTTCTCCTCCTCCTGGCCGTGATCTTCTTGGTCGTGCTCGTGTTCAATCTCTCCGTCAATCTCGCGGCGATGAAGGAGACGCAAACTGTGCTCGTGCAGGAGATCGCCCTCATGCGGGTCTCGGCGCCCGGAGAGGCAGTCGGCACTCGTGACGGCATGGGCGAGCAGCTGAGCCATGAGCGCTCGGCTCAAGACGACCAAACGGGCATTCAGGGCATGCCATAAGGCGCCAGGCACTCGAGCGCAGCACCAGTAGCGCCGATGCTGGTCCTCAATGGACCGGAAGACCGAGACCAGCCGATCGAATCGGATCCCGTGGCGGCAGCTCGCTTTCGGTGGGCGAACCACTCGTTGGCAGGGGAGAGGATGCATCGTGCGTCCGGGGGCGCGAGACCACGAACGCGATCGCCCCGACGAGGAGCGCCGTCGCGACCAGCGACCACACCGTCATGAGACCGTTCCCGAGCGGCGGCCCCCAGGTCCCGTTGGCGGGATTGATCGGTCCGGGCAGACCACTTGCATAGCGACGTTGGGAGGTGAGGAAGGCGGCGAAGTCACCGATTCCGATGCAGAGGCAGACGGTCACTGTGATCCGAGCCCGGAAGCGTGCGAGCACGTCCGCAGCGTCGATCAGGGCTGTCGACAGGATCGGTATGCCAACCGCCATGGCCAGCATGTAGCGGCCCTGCCAGACAATTCCCAGACGATGGACCTCCTGGTACGAGATGACCACCGGTACGAACACCACGATGGCCGTCAACGCAAGAAGGGCGATGGCGCCTCGCCGAGTCGACGAGCCCAACGCCAACAGCAGGACGAAGCCGGTCGCTGCGTACCAGATCAGGTACGTGGCGAGCGGCGATGGGGTATCGAGCCATCCGAAGACTCCGATCATCTGCTGAATCCACGCGCCCGTGTGCCCAAAGATGTTGAAGACAATGCTTGCCGCGCCCTCATGGGCCGGAAGCATCGCACCATTGAAAGCCAACTCATTTGCGTGTTCCGCGAAAATCCACACAACGGCTGCGCCGCCCGCCACGACGACAACTGCCATGGGGATTCTCAGCGATCTCGAGCGTAGGAGATCCAGTGCTCTCCGACGCCCGCTCAGGAAGACCAACGCCAGGAAGATGAGGAGCACCCACAGTGGCGAAAGGCCACGAGTCAGGACGAGGGCGGCGGCTGAAGCCACGAGAATCACGACAAGTCCACGAGGGGGAGCCTCTGCTCGCTCGAGGACGAGGATCAGGCCGGACGTCCAGACGCAGATGGCCTCGCAGATCTCCGGTCCGTTCGGGTTCACCACACCGCCCAGGAACAGGGTCATCGGCGTCAATGCCAGGAGCACGCCAACCAGGAGAAATGAACGTCTCGACCAAGTTGTGACGGACACCAACGCCAATGCGATGAACAGTGCGCAGATGATCGCGCTGACAATTCGCATCAGGTAGATGCCAGTCGACGAAACCGTGAGCAATGAGGGCAATCCGACGACCGCGTAATACAGCGGGGGGTAGCGACCGGCAGGGGTTGTCGTCACCACTGGCTTCGTGTTCGTGGTGAGCGGCCGGGCACAAGAGGCCGGCACCCCGATCTTGAATCCGAAACAGCGGGGGTAGCGATCCCCATCCGCGAAGAGGGCCGGTACGGTGACCGAAGTGAACGAAGATCCGTGGATGGGTGTGCCGATGATCTGACCCCGCACGAGTGCCGCTGCGTGGATGAGATGGGCGTTCTCGTCGGGTGCGGCAAACAACGGCGTTGCCAGACTCCACGCGGACATGTTGAGAAAGACGAGCACAAAGGCGATTGCAAAGACCTTGCGCGGCTGTGCGAGCACCGACGTTGCCGCCGAGGTCCGTCGTTCTCGCCTCGGCACAGGGGCCACTCGCTGGTCAAGTGGGATGGCGTCGCCGCCGAGACCCTGGCTGAACCCGCTCAATTATCACCGCCTCAGCAGCACGATGCGACAGACCAATGGGACCTCAGGGACAACCCGATAGTACAGATCAGTGGAATTGGGCACAACCGGCTTTGGTGAGACCTCTCACGTACGGAGGGTACGCAGCTTCCCGTCTTCGATCATGCCTGCCGGTCCCCGAATCAACGGCCTCTTGGCCCTCTTGGCTCTGCGCCAGGACCCGACATCGTGACCGTCGTTGGTGCACCTCTGCCCCCTTTGCACGCTCTGTGATTCCTCCATCCCGTCACCGCCGTGGCGCCGAGTGGTGCTGCTGCGTCTTGGCGCGTCACCCAGGCATGCGGCGGAAGGGTGGGGCCGCCCGTGGCACGCCGTGTCGTCCGGCCGAGGCGGTGACGACCGCGCCATCGTGCCGCCACCCCCTCCCCGGAAGCACACGGGGGGTCCACTAACCTGCCTTGCTCGTGGCCACCCCCGCCGAAACGCCCGTCGTCATTGCCGGCGCGGGCCCCGGTGGCCTGACCGCGGCCTACCTGCTCACCAAGCGCGGGGAGCACCCCGTCGTCCTCGAGGCCGACGACGTGGTCGGGGGCATCAGCCGCACCGTGGTGCGCGAGGGGTGGCGCTTCGACCTCGGCGGCCACCGCTTCTTCACCAAGGTCCCCGAGGTCGAGGCCCTCTGGCACGAGATCCTCCCCGAGGGTGACTTCATGCTGCGCCCGCGCATGAGCCGCATCTACTACGAGGGCAAGTTCTACGACTACCCGCTCAAGGCAATGAACGCCCTGGGCAACCTGGGCCTGTGGGAGGCCATCCTGTGCGGCTTCTCCTACCTGTGGGCCCGCATCCGCCCGCCCAAGGACGAGTCCAACTACGAGAACTGGCTGGTGGCCCGGTTCGGTTGGCGGCTCTACCGGACCTTCTTCAAGACCTACACCGAGAAGGTGTGGGGGGTCCCCGTCGCCGACATGCCCGCCGACTGGGCCGCCCAGCGGGTCAAGAACCTCGACCTGCGCAAGGCGGTCGTCAACGCCATTCTGCCCAAGCGGGGCCAGACCGAGATCACCACCTTGATCGAGGAGTTCCAGTACCCCAAGTACGGGCCCGGGATGATGTGGGAGGTCTGCGCCGACAAGGTCCGGTCCGCCGGCGGGACCATAGAGATGGGGGCGCGCCTGGCCCGCATCAACCTCGAGGGCGCCCGGGCGGTCTCGGTGACCTATGTCCAAGACGGCACCGAGCACACCGTGGCCGCCTCCCACGTCGTGTCCACCATGCCCATGCGCGAGCTGGTCCACACCATCGCACCACCCCCGCCCCCAGAGGTCGTCGCCGCCGCCGACGACCTGCACTATCGCGACTACCTCACCGTCGCCCTCGTGGTGCCCGAGTCGCGCAGCTTCCCGGACAACTGGATCTACATCCACGCCACCGACGTCGAGGTCGGGCGCATCCAGAACTACGGCTCGTGGTCGCCCTACCTGGTCAAGGACGGGCGCACGTGCTTGGGCCTCGAGTACTTCGTCTTCGAGGGCGACGCCATGTGGAACACGCCCGACGACGAGCTCGTCGCGCTGGCCACCACCGAGCTCATCTCGCTCGGGCTGGCGGCCGAGGGCGACGTCGAGGGGGGCTACGTGGTGCGCGTCCCCAAGGCCTACCCCTACTACGACTTCTCCTACAAGGCCAACGTGGAGACCATCCGCAAGTGGATCGAGGCCGAGGCCCCCAACATCCACCCCGTCGGGCGCAACGGGATGCACAAGTACAACAACCAGGACCACTCCATGTACACCGCCATGCTCACGGTGGAGAACATGTACGGCGCGGACCACGACATCTGGTCGGTCAACGTCGAGGAGGAGTACCACGAGGCGGGGTCCACCGGGCGCGACGCCCCCGTGCTGGCGCGCCGCACGGCCGCCACGGCGAGCACGCTCGACCCTGGCTAAACACGCGCCCGCGGGGGCGCTGCTGTGGCGGCCATGGATGACCGTCGTGTCGGTGGGCCTGGTGTATCTCGCCCTCGGCGTCGTCCTGTGGGTGCACGCCTGGGCCGAGGGAGCGTCGACGCACACGCTGTGCGGGTGCGGAGACCCTGCGCTGTTCCTCTGGTTCTTCCAGTGGCCGGCCACCGCCCTGGCCCACGGGGAGAACCCCTTCTACTCGACCGCGCTCTTCCACCCCTCGGGCATCAACCTGCTGGCGCAGACGTCGGTCACGGGGCTGAGCCTGCCGCTCGTCCCCGTCACGTGGATCTGGGGACCGGTCGCCTCGCTGAACGTCGCCTCCACCATCACGCCCGCCCTCACGGCGTTCACTGCCTTCGTCGTCGTGCGGCGATGGGCCCCTTGGACACCGGCCGCCTTCCTCGGCGGCCTGCTGTACGGCTTCTCGCCCTTCGTCCTGACCAGCCTCGAGTTCGCCCACCTGATGACGGCGGCGCTCATGCTGCTCCCGCTCATTCTGGCCGTACTCGACGAGATCCTGATCCGTCAGCGCCACGGCGCCGTCGGGGCCGGTCTCCTCCTCGGTTTCCTCCTCTTCGCACAGTTCTTCCTCTCCTCCGAGCTCCTGGCCATCACCGCCGTGGTCGCCGCCATCTCCGTGCTCGTCCTCGTCGTCGTGGCACTCGTCGCCGACCGAGACTCGGTGCGGCGACTGGCGCCCCACGCCGCGGTGGGGCTGGCCGTCGGCCTTGGCGCGGGCGTCGTGCTGCTGGCCTGGCCGACGTGGTTCGCGCTCGACGGCCCGGCGCACCTCTCGGGGCTCGTGTGGCCCAACGTCGGCATCATCGGAGGTTTCGTGCCCTCGAACTTCACCTCCGCCGCTTACCCGAACCCCCACAACGTCTTCGTGGCGCTCGGCGGGTACGAAGGCGCGCAGCTGGCGTCGGCGGCGTTTCTCGGCTGGGGCATGCTGGCCGTCCTGGTTGTCGGCACGGCGGCATTCCGGCGCGATCGCCACCTGTGGTTCTTCGGTTTCGTGGTCGTCCTCTGCGCCGTGTGCTCGTTGGGCGAGCGCCGCGGCCAGTGGTGGGAGCCAGCGCGGATCTTCGCCAAGATCCCGGTCATCGAGAACCTGATTGAGCAACGGTTCATGGTCATCGGGTTCCTGGCTGCGGCCGTGATGCTGGCCGTCATTCTCGACCGCATTCATGCGCTGGCGCCGGACTGGCGGGGACCGCTGGGCGCCCTGACGGCGGCCTGCGTCGCGTTCGTCCCGATGACGGTCACGTTCGTCCCCCGCCTGCCGTTCGCCATGCGCCCGGTCATCCTGCCCCGCTGGTACACCGAGGTGGCCCCGACCCTGCACCCGGACCGCGTGCTCCTGTCGTACCCACCGCCCTTCTCGGGGATCCAGAACGCCATGGCGTGGCAGGCCGTCAACCGCATGCACTACAGCCAGGCGGGGGGCGGGGGGCCCCAGGGGGTAATTCGGCGGGCCGGTTCGGCGGCACCGGGCTTCGCCGTGCTCAGCCGGCTCGCTTTCGGTGTGGGCCGGCCCGTTCCGGCCGGGACCCCGGCCCAGTACGCCGCCGTGCGCCGCGCGCTGCTCGTGTGGCGGGTCAACACCGTCGTGATCGCGACGGACCCGGAGGCCCCCTTGCTCCAGCAGGGTCGCAATCCCGCCTACGCGGCCGCGTTCATGACGGCCGCCCTCGGGCGGCCGCCCACGGTACAGGCGGGGGCCTGGGTATGGGATGACGTTCAGCCGGGGCTCGGGGGCCCCCTGCTCCTGAAGCCGGGGGCCCTGGAGACGTGCGTGCGGGCAGCCGACGAGGGCTCCTCGGGCGGGGTCGTGGCCGGCATGGGGGTTGCCGACTGCGTCGTGCAGAGTGCCCTGGGTCGGCCATGAGGGATGCGTGACACTCAAGAGGCAGCCGTGTCCGGCCGATTCGGAGTAGTTAGTTCGGAGTAGTTAGCAAGGACGCCTGTCGGCGGTTCCAGGCCCGGCGGCCCAGGTCCGCCTCTCGGTACGAGTGGGCCGGTCGGCGACGAGGAGGACGGAGCGGACGTGACGCGATCGGGGGTGCGGGGCCTGCTGGGCGCGGCCGGCATGCTCGGCTGCCTCTGCCTGTCCGCCCGCGTGCCGACACCCGTGGGGGCGGCCCCGGCGGTACGGGCGGACGCCCCGGTCGCGGCCTCGGGGGGCGCCCGGGTGGCGTTCCCGCTCCCGCCCGGGCTCGACGCGTCTGAGCACGCGGCGCTGCAGCGCTCGGGGGCCTACGGCCGGCGCCCCGTCCGGCTCCTCATCCTGGGCGATTCCATCGCACTCACCCTGGGCATGGGGCTGTCCGTGGACTCGCAGGCAGAGTACGGCGTGACGGTCTCGGATCATGGCACCATCGGCTGCGACCTGGACCCGAGTCTCGAGGCCTTCGTCGCGGGCAGTCCCGGACCCTCCACGCAGGGGTGCGACAAATGGCGAGGCCTTTGGCCCTTCCTGACGGCGGCGGAGCGGCCGCAGGTGGTCGCCTTGGGGCTGGGGCGCTGGGAGGTGACGGACCACCTCCTCAACGGCCAGTGGGTACACGTCGGCGAGCCCGCATGGGACGCACACCTCACCGCGGAGTTCCGGGCGGCCATCTCCATCTTCCACACGTTTGGTGCCAGAGTGGTGCTGTTCACCATGCCCTACATCGACCCGAATGACCGGCAGCCCGACGGCCTGCCCTGGTCGGAGAACACGCCGGCCCGCGTGCAGGCCTACAACGCACTGGTGCGCCAGGTGGCGCGCTCGGATCCGCGCCAGGTCAGCGTGATCGACCTCAACCGGATGCTCAGCCCCCGCGGGGCCTACACCGCCTCGCTCCATGGCGTCGACGTGCGGTTACCCGACGGCATCCACATAAGCGCGGCGGGGGGCGAACTCCTGCAGCGCCAGATCCTGCCCGAGATCGATCGCATCGGCATGGAGGACGAGACAGCGGCAAGGGTCCAGGGGTGACAGGCCACGAGCCGCCGGAGGCACCGGCGGCCGAGGTCGTCGTGGAGTCCGTGCCGGCGGCGATGTCGCTCGCACCCAATGCCGTCGGTCCCAACCTCGGGGCGGAGCTCCTCCTCGGTCCGGAGGCGCGGCCCGGGGTCGAGTCGATGCGGGCCGGCCTGCTGCAGGCCGGCCCGCTGGCCGCCGCCGGTGTGCTCGCCAACGGGGCCAGTGTCGTCCTCACCGTCGCTCTGGCCCGCCTGCTCACGCCCCACAGCTATGGCGTCCTGAACCAGCTGACCGGCCTGTACCTGATCCTCTCCATGCCCGGCTCGGCGGTGGTCGTGGCCGTGGTGCGGCGGGTGACAATGTGGCACGAGGACGGGAGCGGCCACCTCGTCCGGCGTTGGGCCGGGCGGGTGCACCGGCAGGGCACCATACTCGTTCTCATCTGGGCGGTCATCGTGTTCGTCAGCCGGCACAGCGTCGCGGTGGTGCTGAACCAGCAGAGCGGCATCGGCATCGCGGCGATCCTCACCGCCGCCGCCTTCTTCGTGCTCCTGTCGCTCGACCGCGGGCTCCTGCAGGCCCACCGCGCCTACCGGCCGCTGGGGGTCAACCTCCTGGTCGAGATAGGGGTGCGCCTGGCCGCCGTGCTCGTGCTGGTGCTGGCCGGATACGGGCCCTCGGGTGCCGCGGTGGGTATCCTGATCGGCGAGGTCGTGGCGGTGGCGCACGCGCGCTATGCCGCGGTGCGGGCTTGGTCGGGTGGCCAGGGTCCCCGTGTCTGGGCAGCCGGGGGCTGGGTCGCGGCGGTGCGCCCCGACCCCGTGCTGGACGGCGGCGCGATGGTGCGCCGTACGGTGGTCGTCGACCTCATGGTCGCATCGGTCTCGCTGTCCATGGTGGCGGTACTGCAGAACGTCGACGTGCTGGTGGTCGGGCGGGACAACCCGACCCACAGTGGGGCCTACGCCGCGGTGTCGGTCACGAGCAAGGCCATCGTCTTCGGGGCCATCGTCCTCGGCGGCTACCTGCTCCCCGAGGCGGCGATCCGTTGGCGCCAGGGCGGGCATGCGCTGCGGCAGCTGGCCGTCGTCCTGGTGCTGCTGGCTGTCCCCTCGGTGCTCCTGCTGGGCGTGGCGCTGGCCGCGCCCGAGGAGCTGCTCCAGGTGGTCTTCCATCACGACTACACGTCCGCCGCCGACGCGCTGGCGCCGCTGGTGCTGGCCATGATCCTGCTGAGCGTCTCGGTGGTCCTCACGATGTACCTGCTGGCTGTGGGCCGGCGCTGGGTGGCGGCCGTCCTCGTGGGGGGCGCCGCGGCCCTGACCACGGCCGTGCTCGAGGTGCACGGGGCGCCCCGCGCCACGGCATTGGTCGACCTGGGTGTGCAGGCAGTCCTGCTGCTGGTCATCGTGACGGGGTTCACCCTGGTGCACATGAGGGTTCGGGTCGGGCAGCAGGCCGCAGGGCTAACCTGACCGGATGGGTGACGACTGGGGGCCGGCCGCGGCGGCGGCCGGCGGAAAAAGGCGCCCCGACGTCGCGCCGTCCGACCCCGAGGTGCTGGCGTCCATCGCGGCGGAGGCCGGGATCCGCCGCATCCACTTCGTGGCCTGGCGGGACCTCGACGACCCCGAGGCGGGGGGGTCCGAGCTCCACGCCCACAAGGTCGCGTCGCTGTGGGCCGCGGCGGGCCTCGACGTCACGTTCCGCACGTCGGCCGTACCCGGCGCGCCGCGGGCCCTGACGCGGGACGGCTACAGGGTGGTGCGGCGAGCGGGGCGCTACACAGTGTTCCCCGGCGCGGCCTGGGAGGGCATCCGCATGGGGCATCGCCCCGGCGACGCCCTGGTCGAGATCTGGAACGGCATGCCCTTCCTGTCCCCGCTGTGGTACCGGGGCCCTCGCGTGGTCTTCCTGCACCACGTCCATGCCGAGATGTGGGGCATGGTGCTGCCCCCGCTGCTGGCCCGCCTGGGCGACACAATGGAGCGCCGGATCGCGCCGCGCATCTACCGCTCGAGCCGCATCGTGACCCTGTCCGAGTCGTCGCGCACCGAGATCGTCGACATGCTCGGCCTGCGCTCCGAGCGCGTCACGGTGGCGCCGCCGGGGGTGGACGCCCGCTTCTCGCCGGGCGGCCAGCGCTCGACGACGCCCCTCGTCGTGGCGGTGGGGCGCCTGATGCCGGTCAAGCGTTTCGACGCGCTCCTGCGATCACTGGCCAAGGTGAAGGCCGAACAGCCCGAGCTGCGGGCGGTCCTGATCGGTGAGGGCAACGAGCGGCCCGTCCTCGAGGCGTTGCGCGATGAGCTCGGTGTCACGGAGTGGGTCAGCATGCCCGGGCGGGTGGACGACGACGAGCTCGTGTCGTGGTACCGGCGGGCCTGGGTGGTGGCGAGCAGCTCGCAGCGCGAGGGGTGGGGCATGACCCTGACCGAGGCC
>Ga0208565_1002027_pt1 | contig 11249 bp, 10 predicted proteins | sample Sb_taG_7_FD_187706 | JGI IMG/M metagenome (GOLD analysis project Ga0208565, IMG submission 187706) | Peat soil microbial communities from Weissenstadt, Germany - Sb_50d_2_FS metaG (SPAdes) (version 2) | ecosystem: Environmental > Terrestrial > Soil > Wetlands > Peat | place: Germany...
TGGGTTTTTTACCGTTTCTGACCTGGCTTGATCAGGTGCCAGAATCGGTTTGCCGATGGCCACAAGTCTTTAATACCCAAGCGATTAGGTTGCGTCCCATGACCTTGTTCAACCCCGTTTTTAATTTCCTGACGCCTTAAGGTCGTAAATTGATTAAAAACCCAGGCTGATGAGGGACTGACCTAGACTATTCGTTGATTCGCGAGTCCTTCGAGAAGCAACCTGTCCGCACCATTGTGGAGGGATTGATCAATCGCGGGTGTAAGTCAAGCCACCTTCGGGTTGACCTGCGGGGCAGGGGGGAAAACAATCGATGTCCGAGTGGGCCAGTGCTGGGGCAACCCAAACCGACTTGCGAATAGCCGCAAAGACAACGCTCATGAACTGTCCGCCGATTGATCTGAGGTCTGACACGGTGACGCGGCCGACCCCGGCGATGCGCAGGGCGATGGCTGAGGCCGAGGTGGGCGATGACGTCTTCGGCGAGGACCCCACGGTTCACGCGCTTGAGGCCCGCACGGCGGAGCTGCTGGGAAAGGAGGCCGCGGTCTTCGTGCCGTCGGGAACGATGGCCAACCAGATTGCCGTCGGCGTGCACACCCGCCCGGGAGATGAACTCCTGTGTGCGACAACCTCTCATGTCTATGTCTGGGAGGCCGGGGGCATCGCGCGGCTTTCGGGCGTGACCGCACGTACCTTTGAGGGAGACTTCGGGCTGCTTTCCCTCGATGAGATCAAGGACGCCATCCGCCCGGACGACATTCATTACGTCCGGACCCGACTCGTCTGGCTGGAGAACACGCATAATCGCGGCGGAGGGCGAATCCACCCCATCGAAGGCATTGCCGCGATCCGGCACTGGGCGCGCGAGAACCGCCTGGCGATACACCTTGACGGGGCCCGGCTGATGAACGCCGTGGTGGCCACCGGCCGCCCGGCGCGGGAATGGGCACAGCACTTCGATACCGTCTCGATCTGCTTCTCGAAGGGTCTGGGGGCACCGATCGGCTCGGCACTGGCGGGATCGGCCGAGGCCATCCGGCATGCCCGCAGGCTGCGCAAGGTCTTCGGCGGCGGGATGCGGCAGGCTGGAATCGTCGCCGCGGCAGCGCTCTACGCCTTGGAGCACAATGTCGAGCGGCTTGCCGAGGACCACGCCGGTGCCCAGGTGCTTGCCGAGGCCTTCCAGAACACCGAGGGCTTCGCGCTCGAATCGGGACCGGTCGAGACCAATCTGGTCTGGGTCCGCGTCGACCCCACGTTGGGAACGGCGGCCGACGTCGTCGCTTATCTCAGGACGCGGGGAATCCTCGTCGCCGCGCTGGGGTCCCAGGTGATCCGGGCGTGCACTCATCTCGATCTGACGCGCCAGGACATCGCGTACGCCGCCAGCGTGATCCGTCAGGTCGAGCCGGCCATGATCACGGCCGTGACACTTGTGTACTGATCGCTCCACCGAATCTCGCCCACAACCGGTCGCCTGAACACAGTTGGCCGTACCCGCACGCCATTGAGATTGCCGTTGTCGGTTTTGCCAGTTTTGTCTAGAGTCCGCCCCGAGCCGGCCCGAGATCTGCTTCTGCATCGGACAAACGGTCCGGTCCGGGCGAACTTCACCGAGTGGCTGTTCATGGAAGAGCAGTGTGGGGATGAAGCGCTTGGCCGCAGCATTCGCCGTGATTATCATTCCGGCCTCCATTTCGGGATGTGGGCTGGGCCCGCGCAATTTCCGCAAGATCACTCATCCCGCTCCGCTGGTTCGGGCTCGCGCCATGAGCCTGGGTTACGGACAGCCCGATTCCGTGGTGCTTCCGGCCCTGCTCGAGCGGCTGAACGACTCCGACGTGGTGGTCCGGCTGGCCGCTCACGAGGAGCTGAAACAGCGAACCGGGCGTGATTTCGGCTACCTTCCCTGGGGCAGCACCGAAGAGCGCTCCAAGGCGATCGGCCGCTGGCATTCGTGGCTGGCGGGAGGGCCATCTGGGCGGGGCCCGGCGCCGGCCCCGGCGCAGCCGAGGAAGAGCTTGCCCAAGCCCTCGCCGCAGGGCCGCTAGGGTGGTAACCAGGGGGAACCCAGGCCATGGCCATGAGCACCAGCGTGACCGCCCCGAGCTTGCCGTTCTGGCTCCGCCCCATCGGCTGGGTGGGCAAGAGCGTCATTGGCGTGCTGTCCTATCTGGGCGGGGTGGCTGCGCTCATGATATCGGCCGCGGTCTCGTTGATCACATTTCCCCGCGACGACGACCTGCCGGGCTTCTGGACGGTGCTCAAGGAGGAGTTGTGGTGGCTGCTGCTGATGGGTGCGCCGCTGGTCGGGCTGGTGCACGTAGCCATGGGTTCCTTCCTGTCGATGCAGGCTTATTTCGGAAGCACTTTCCTCGACGGCACGGGTGCGGTGGTTGGCGTGGGTCTACTGCGGAACCTGGCCACGCTCATGACCGGGCTAACGCTCTCGGGCTTGATGGCCTGCCGTCTGATCCCTGGACGCCTGGGACTGGGCCAGGGCCAGGCGGCGAGCACGGGCCCGGCGACGGATACCCGTTTTCCCGCCGTTTCTAACCATCCGGGTGCGACGAGTGACGAGCCCCAGCAACTTCCCGCGCCTGGCCGGCTGGCGGCGCCACGAATGATCGCCACGGCTCTGGCCTCGATGCTGCTTGCGCTCTGGGGGTTCGCCGTGGGAACCGTCGTGGGTTGGCAGGCCGCCAGCTCGCTCCTGGGACTGCCGTCAGATATGTATTTTCTTATGTTTTACCGAATGATCTGGTTCCGCGACGTCGTTGGGATGATCGTCAAGGGCCTTTTGTTCGGTCTTGTCCCGGCGACGATCTGCTGCTTCGAAGCGCTTCGCGCGGCCAGGCTCTCCGCTGGCGAGACCTCCAGACGGACGGCGTCCGGGGATTGCTCTGCGCCCTTGGACCTGGCGGCGCCCATCGTGCGCGCTGCCTGCTTGTCGATGATGTCGATCCTGCTGCTGAACATGACCTGGTTCATGCTGGTGTATCACGCGGTCCCGGTGTATGGGCCCTCGCTGCTCCAGCCGCCAACGCCCTGATCGAGTACCGGTCCTCGTGCAAGATCATCCCGGGGAGGGAACCCCACAATGAGTGCTCGAACTTCAGTGCGGGACGTCACGGTTGGTTTGGTCGTGATCGCGGCCTTGGCCGGATTGCTCGCCCTGATGAGCCTGGCCAGTGATGGCCCAGGCTTCCTCGCGGCCCAGAAGACCATCGACGTGGTCTTCCGCGACGGCCAGGGCATTCGGGTCGGCAGCCCGGTGCGCGTGGCTGGCCTGGACGCGGGAAATGTCGTCGACCTGGATCTGGTGGAGGTGGAGGGCACACTCCGGGCGCGAGTGCGCATTTCCTTGCCAGCCAATCTGGTCAAGAAGATGCGGCAAGACGTCAAGGTAAGCATCACTCAGGGCCTCACCGGAATGAGCCATGTGAACATCGTCGCGACCGGCAAGTCGGCCGTGACCCTTGTGCCCGGGCAGTCGATCCAGGGTGTCGAGAGCTCGTTCTTCGACCCGATCATCGAGCAGGTCGGGCTCGGGCCCGTCGAGCGAAGTAACTTGAGCCACACCATTGCCGAGGTCCGGCAGACGGTGGATTCGATCGGGCCCAGACTGCGGCAGATGCTGACGGCGTTCCAGGAGACCTCGGGCAACCTGAAGGACATGAGCGACGCCATCCGCCCCGCCGTGGAATCGACCGTGGGCCACGTGGAGGACCTGTCGCGGAAGATCAGCGCCAGCGCTCCGAAGATCGAGGCCACCCTGGCCCGGCTCGAGGCGATCACCCAGCAGGCCGAGCTGATTCTGGGCGAGAACCGCGAGAACGTCCGCTCGAGCCTCGCCTCGGTTCGCGGCCTGACATTCTCGCTCAACGACGTGGTGGCCAAGGACCGCGTCAAGGTGGAGAAACTGCTCGAAGGCCTGGACATGACCCGCGCCCGGGCTGATCGCGTGCTTTACCAGGCGGACGTCATCGCCGGACAAGGCGTTCAGATCGTGGCCCGAAGCCGGGCCGAGATCGAGCGATCGGTGACCAACGTCCGCGATGCGACCGACTGGGGCAACAAGCTCGTCCAGAAAATCTACACCAACCCGTTTGTCCTCAGTCCATTCTACAAGCCCTCGAACGACGACCTGCGCGTCCAGGCCATTTACGACACTGCCCAGGTCTTCACCAAGGGAGCCCAGGAATTGAATGATGCCATCAAAACAATCGAGAGCGTGCAAGCACAGGTGAAAACACCCGAACAACAGCAGGAAGTCCTTCAGCTCCAGCAGAAGGCACTGGCGCTGACGGAACGGCTTGGCCAGACCTCGGCTCTTCTGGCCGAAGGACTGAAACGGCCAGCCGATACGACCAGACGAAGACGCTAGGGAATCGGCGCCGAGCCGGCCGGCAGATTTTCGGGGTTTTGTTTCAATTCCCACCCAGCTCCCGTCGATAAAGAAATCAGGGACGTTCAAAACCGGACGTCATGGCGTGGACGGAGACCGGAGTCAGGAGATCCGACTGTCGTCAGCCGGCTCACTATCTCGCGTAGGCTCCGAAGATTGTCAATCGAGCAACACCCGGAACTGCCGAGGGTGGAGCCATCGGTCAGAGCACCAATTTGGGAGGCCCAATGGAAATTTTCGGTGCAGGGGGAACACAAGGCCCTCAACCCATTTACCCGCGACTGACTGCATTTAGCGTGGATGCTGGTCAGACTGTACATGCGGGCGCCCCGCGCGATCATGTCGAGATCTCCCCCTTGGGACAGATGCTCGACGGCATCAGCCAGTTGCCGGAGATCCGCCACGAGAAGGTGGAGGAGATTCGCCGGCAGATCGCAGCCGGAAGTTACGAAACACCAGAAAAGCTCGAACTCGCTCTTGACCGGATGCTGGACGAGATGATGGGCCGGTGACCGAACGCTAATTCCAGCCAAGAGATCCATACCGAGACAAAGATCTGACCGGCGCCGGGGGAAACCCTTCTGGGTTTCCCTGACGTCGGCCAATTGACTTTTTGTCAACAGCGAGCAGCGTGGGGCGAGAAGCCAGTTTCGTTCGGCGATGCGTCGCTTGCCATCAGTCAGTCGCCTGCGGCTGGAGGCCCTTTGACATTTGACATCTGACATTTGACATCTGACATTTGACATCTGACATTTGACATCTGACATTTGACATTTGACATCTGACATTTGACATCTGACATCTGACATCTGCCATCTGCCATCTGCCATCTGACATCTGACATACCATACCTTGAGAACGATCGCCCGGAGGGGTCCTTCTTGGCAATGTCCCCGGTTTGCGGAAGAATACGGTCTTGCCTGGGGATCATGAAAGGAACTGCAGGAGACGACCCTGACCGCCCCTTTGCCGCAGGTGGTCGGCCAGATCCTGGAACGCGCCTTCGACTGTCCCGCCACCGACATCCACTTTGATTCCCAGGAGACCGGCCTGAGAGTGCGCTATCGCATTGACGGCCAGCTCCAGGACATTCTCTTCGTCGAGACGTCGATGGCCACCGCCATGATCAGCCGGCTCAAGGTGATGGCCAGCCTGAACATCGTCGAGCGCCGCCACTCCCAGGATGGACGGATCTCGATCATGCATCACAACCGGCCGCGCGACCTCCGCCTGGCCACCTTCCCGACGATCTACGGCGAGGAGATCGTGATCCGGATCCACGAAGTGCTGACCGCTGTCGTCGGCTTCACCCACCTGGGCATGAGCCTAGAACGGGCTGAGGTTATCGATCGCCTGATTTCCCAGCCCTATGGTGCCGTGCTCGTGGCCGGTCCGGTCGGCGCGGGCAAGACCTCGACCCTCTACAACTGCCTGGAACGGATCAACTCGCCGCTCCGGAACGTGATGACCATCGAGGACCCGATCGAGCACCGGATCCCCGGCGTGAACCAGACCCAGGTCAACAACCAGGGAGACATGGGCTTCAGCGAGGGCCTGAGGGCCATGCTTCGCCAGGACCCGGACGTCGTCATGATCGGCGAGATTCGCGACGAAGAGACCGCGCGGATCGGCATCCGCGCCGCTCTCACCGGGGTCCTCGTCTTCAGCACCCTGCACGGATCTGACTCGCCCTCCACCATCAACAACCTCTACAACTTCGGCATCCCCGGCTACCAGCTCTCCAGCAGCCTGCTGGCGATCGTGTCACAGCACCTGATCCGCAAGATTTGCCCCTATTGCCGGGTCACCTTCGCGGCCGGTGAAAAAGTTTTGCTCGGTCTCGAACTCGATCCGGACGAGCATCGCGACCTCCGTCTGCATCACGGCCTGGGTTGCCCGGCCTGCTTTCAGACCGGCTACATGGGCTGCACGGGCATCTTCGAGATCATGATGGTGGGTGAGGAGTTGCGTGATCTCATTTTCCAATAAATTCCCAAGGACGTCCTCCGCCGTGTCGCGGTTGACCTGGGAATGCGAACGTTGAAGCAGAGCGCGGTCGATAAGATTCTGGACGGTACGACGACGGTCGAGGAGGTTTACCGCGTCGTCTCGTTCTGGAACCGGGATCAAGGTGTGCTCGGAGGGGACAACCCGTCCGTTCCGAGGAACCCCGGACCAAGTCGAAGCGAACCGGCAAGGAGGTCGGCGATGCGCGGCGTATTCTCGAGAGTTGTAGGCGCCCTCGTGGTGCCAGGATTGCTGGTCCTTGCGTTCCAACCGGGATCAGCCCAGGCCGACGATACCAGTTTCTTCGGCCGGCTCTTCCGGCTGGGCGGAAGTTCGTCATCGTCGACATCGTCGACGTCATCGGCAAACTCGGCCAGCGCGGGCCAGTCCGGGTTTCCGGAAAGCCAGGCGCCCTCGTCAGCCTTCGGCGACATCGGTAACGGAGGCTCGTTCTTTCCTCCCGGCAGTGCGGCGTCCCGCACGCCGAACCCGACCCCGGCCGGCGGACCGACCTCGTCGGAAGGGCCGTCCACCCCGGATCTTTCCGGCACACAGGATGGCCAGCCCCGTCTCAGTCCGCGGCCGCGCGTCAGCAGTGCGGTCACCACCGCCGACCCGCTCTTGACCCGCATGGCCCTGGGCCGGTCGAATGATGGCAGCCAGTTCGGCATGTTGCTGCAGGTCTTCGCCGACGGCACCGTGATCGACTCGGAAGGAGTCCACCGGCTCAGTGCCTCCGAACTCCGGCCGCTTGTCGAGGCGACTCAGAATAGTGAGCTGGCGCGCGTTCGAGGCCACTGCGGCACGCCCTCCAACGACTTCATTGAATACGTTCATATCGTTATCTTCGAGCGCCGTATGGGACGCCTTCAGGCCCACTCGTTCTCGTACGCCGGCAATGCCCAAGGCTGCGACAACGGAATCCGCTACCTGCACACCGCCCTGGAAAACCTCCAGGCCAAGCTCAGCCGCCAGCCAGCCGCAACTGCGGCCACAGGCGCCCTCGGCTCCCCGCCGGTGTTCGCCCCGGTCCCGGCGGCTACGTCCCCCCAGCCCGCCACTCGCTCGACCTCGACCTCGACCTCGATCACGAGGCCGGTCAACGGGCACGCGACCGCCCCACCGCTGCCAGACCCATCCGCCGCTCCGGATCCCGGTTCGTCCACCGGCAGCATCATCACCCTGACGCCAATCACTCCGCGTTGAACGCTACCAAGGCGGACTGGCTCGGAAGACCGACGAGCCACGATGAAGAGAAAGTGGGGATTGGCCACGGATGAGAGGCAGAGGGATTGGCCACCGGCTCAGCCTTCTGCCTCCATGCCCTGCCACCGCTGCAATTCAGACGTAAGCCGCCGGGGCGGGGGGTATGAAGAATCATTCTTGAGAACGATCCGGCCCTGGTAGCCTGCCGCCAGGACGACGACTGGTCTGGGGAATGCTCGCGTGGCCGACACTAGCGCAGCCGATCAACTGGCACCGCTTTCCGTTTCCGAGACCCCCGAGGCCAAATTTCGGGAGTTTCTGGAGATCCGTGGCGAGAAGCTGACCGAGCCCAGGCGCGTCCTGGTGCGCCAGATTTTCGATACCCACAAGCACTTCGATGCCGACGAACTGGTCCGCGATGTGCATGATTCTGGTCATGCGATCAGCAGGGCGACCGTCTATCGCACCTTGCGGCTGCTCGTTGAGGCTGGCTTGCTTCGCGAGCTCCGCCTGACCAATCGCACCGCCTACGAGCACGACTACGGCTATCCGGCTCACGATCACATGCATTGCACCGTTTGCAATCGGGTTGTCGAGTTTCGCAACGACGAGATCCGCACGATCCGCGACGCCGTCAGCCGAGCCCACGGCTTCCGCCCCTCCGGCCACCGCTTCCTGATCACCGGCGTCTGCTCCGCTTGCAGCCGAGCCCACAGCCCCCGGCGCCGTCTAGACCTGATCTGACGATCGAGCTCGGGTGCCGGCTTTTTCTGTTCAAGTGCAGTTGCGTAGCCGCCCATCCCGGTCCGCTTGCCAGCCCCCCCCGGTGTGCACGTCGAGGGCTGTCAGCCATCCCCCGCCGTAGCAGCGGGTGTCGATGCACTTGATGTGGCCGAGGTCGAGAATCTCGCCGCTCTTCTGTGAGGTATGGCCGACGATCACGGTCTTGCCGGAATAATGGGCGTCTGGAATTCCATCGCGGAGCGACTCCCAACGAAGCGCCAGGCTCGGTTGCTGGCTCATCGGCAGGTGGGACACGTAGGTCGCATGAAGAAAAATGTGGGTCTCGGTCTCGTGATAGTCAACGCACGTCTCGAGAAACGCGATGTGCTCGTCAGGGATCACGCTCACGTCCGGTGGTGAGGAGGCGCCATAGGAGGCCAAGGTTGCGATCCCGCCCATGCCGAGGAAGGTCCTGGGATGAAGTCCGTACCGTGCCTGGAGAAGCATCTCGTCGTGGTTGCCCAGGATCGGAACCAGGCGGCACTGACCGGCAAGCGCGATCAGCCGTTCCAGGACACCCCGGCTGTCCGGACCGCGGTTAACGTAATCGCCAAGGGCGACGATAACGTCGTCGGGCTGGGGATCGATCGCGCCCAGAATCGCATTCAGGGCCAGGAGGCAGCCGTGAATGTCGCCAATCGCGATGGTTCGTGCAGCCGCGGAGGTCTTCATTCCAGTAAGCCCAGGTCCGCCAGTCGCTGGCTGTGGTTCGCCTGCCTCGGATGATGCAGATCGGCCGCTGGCTCCCGATTCGAGAACGTATCATGGCTTCCGAAACGATTGCCGACTGCTAGCGCGAGCTTTCGTGGTGAGTCCTGAAACAAGCCGAGATTGCTGGCTCACTCAAGGTAGCCCAGGTCTGCGAGTCGCTGTTCGAGGATCGCCTGTTCCTCGGCAGTGTACTCGAACTGCCGCCGGTGCGGACCTTCAAGGGCGACTTCCGGCGAGTCGTGGCGAGTCGGGGTGAACGTGTTTTTCGAGTCGGCCGTGGTCGATTCCCCAGTGATCGGTCGACCCTCGACGTGGGCCGGAATCGGCAGGCCAAGCAAGTTCAGGATCGTGGGAGTGGCGTCGATCAGCCGGGCCTTGAGCGAGCGGCCCGGGGCGAGCCCCGCGCCGGCGAGGGCGACGATGCCTTCGGGGCGATGGGTGCCGGGGAGGTTCGGGTCCGCCATGACCCAGCAGCCATTACCGGTCAGCCGCGTGCGAACCCAGTAGGGATCGTCGGGCAGCGCGATGAGATCGGGGTATCCTTCGCGAGCCGGGTCAAGATGATAGGCAAGGGCGGTGGGGATGATCTGGGGGAAAAGGGGCCGGCCTGTCTCGGGATGGCGGGCTTCGCCGAGCGCCTGGGCCGCGGCCTGGCAGGCGTCGTCGATCTGACGGGGAGTGAACAGTGGAGCGGTATGGCGAGTGAGTCCCTGGCGAGCCGCCGAGTTCACGTAAACCATGGCCGCGGTGTCCTGGTGAGGGGCAAAGGCCAGAGTCCGTTTCCAGTCGAACGGGAACTGCGAGGAGATCGACTGGTCGAACGAGGCCGAGCGCGCGGTCGGGTCGCCCCGCTTGGCGTTCCAGACGCGCAACCGGTCGCGAGCCTGCTTCATCCGCCGGCGCAGGTTGCCGGCCCAATCGGGCAGCCGGACGACCCCCGCGTCGACCAGGATGCGGTTGACGTCGATCCGTCCCAAACAGGGGCCGAAACCGTGGTCGCTGAGGGCCATGACCGCCGCGCCGCGGCGATCGGCCAGCTCGCACAAGAGGCCGATGGCCGCGTCCAGGCCCCGGATCACCTCGGCCGCCGCGGTGTTCCATGCCGGTTCGTCGATCCCGGTCTCGTCGACGTTCAGGTAGCGCCAGACCCGATGCTGAAACGGGTCGAGGTTCTGGAACTGAACCATGAGTACCGACCAGTCGGGAGCATGGCGGTCGGCCAGCAGCCCACCCTCGGCACGGCCGCGAAAGCTCTCGACGGTCAGGCGGGCGTTGGTTGTCAGCTCCTCGAGCGAGTGTGGGGCGTGCTTCCAGAAATAGCGCAGCGAGTACGCCGGGACCTCGGTCTTGAGCCGGGCCCCGAATTCGGGACAGGCCTGCAAGGCACCCTCGAGGTGCGGGGCGTCCATCCCCGAGACGACCACGCCCTTGAGGCTGGGAGGAGGGAAAAGACCGGGCAGGTTCAGGCAGGCGATGGTCCGGCCGGCGTCGGCAAGCTGCTGCCAGAGTGTGGGAACGCGGATCCGGCCCGCATGATTGACCTTCATTCTCCCCGCGGCCGCATCGTAATAGCGATGGTCGAACACGCCATGTCGCGGCGGGTTGCAGCCGGTCATCATCGTCGTCCACGCGGCCGTCGTGACCGGGGGAATCGTCGAGGTCAGGGTCCCGTACGCGGCACCTTTGAGCAGCGCGTCGAGGTTCGGCATCAGGCCCCGCTTACGCATCGGGTCGAGCACGGTCCAGGTGGCGCCGTCCAGCCCGAGGACCACGAGACGATCGATCGGTTTCCGCATGCATCCGCCCCTTTCCAGTCTCATCGCGCGCCCGGCGGCCCGGTCCTACCCGCACAGCGGGCCGCTGCTCAGCCTGCCTGGGCCAGCCGGTCATCGATGGCGATCGAGAAATCGGCCGTGTAGTAATTGGCGATCTGGAACCGCTCGCCCTTCGACCGGTAAACCTGGCCCAAGGCGCGGCGCAGCTTGACGCCGACCGGCAGGCTCGAGCGGGCCTGCCGCAACCAGTCGTGATAGGCCGCGACGAACTTGCCGGCCCGCAGCGCAACGTCCGCCGGCGCGGGCGTCTTGATGCCCACGGCCATGACCGAGTGCGGGAACGAGGGGTGGCCCTG
>Ga0208565_1002029_pt1 | contig 11246 bp, 11 predicted proteins | sample Sb_taG_7_FD_187706 | JGI IMG/M metagenome (GOLD analysis project Ga0208565, IMG submission 187706) | Peat soil microbial communities from Weissenstadt, Germany - Sb_50d_2_FS metaG (SPAdes) (version 2) | ecosystem: Environmental > Terrestrial > Soil > Wetlands > Peat | place: Germany...
ATCGTGCATTGGCGCACTTCCTTTATGCCGTGAACCTCGGATGTTGCCAGACGTACCTCGATGTCATTGTCGAGCCTGCTTCGGAGCACTGCATCGAGCGCCTCCTCTACTAGTTGTCTGTCCTCTGCAAGCACCATAGAGAGCTGTTCGTTGAAGGTAGTCGCTCGTGCTTTTCCGAGGATGGCGTGCAGTCTGTGGTTGGTGTAGAGGATGCGACCTTGCGAGTCGACATGGAGGACCCCGAGTGGGAGGGCCTCGGCCAAGCGGTGCAGCAACTGCTCTCGTGCTCGCAGGGCCTCGTGGAGTCGGAGCGGCTGATGCGAAAACTGCGGGTCCGTCGGCGAATCCTGCTCTAACACCAGAAGGGATTCGTCGGATCCCATCTCGTCGGAGATGTCCAGCATCTCGGCAACGATGCAGTTGTAGGCCGGATCGTCTAGGAGGTTGTGGTTGGTCATCTCCAACCAGATCCAAGAACCGTCACGGTGCTTGTGACGCAGTCTCTGCCTGCGTCCGGGGCCGGGTGACCCCAGCATCTCCATCCAGTTCTCCACGGCCAACCCCTGGTCGTCAGGGTGAATGAAGTCGACCGAAGTCTTGCCGACCATGTCGTCTGCTCTCCATCCCAGGATCTCCGACATCATCTGGTCAACTTCGACGATGATCGCCACCTCGCTCTTGCGTACACGGGTCATGCGCGCCGATACGACGGGAAACTCCTCGCCCAAGGGAGAACCTGAGCGTGCCTCCCCATCTATATGCACCAAGGCTCCATCTGGTGGGCCGTTGTCTTCCACCCATTAGGCATCGTCGCTGGTGGGAAAGGTCTTGAGCACCTCCGCTCGTGCCGATTCGCCCGGGCCGATCGGAGCCCTCCCTGGTGAGTGGACCAGGGCCAGCCCCCCTAGTCGAGGACGGTGGGAAGGGCGTTTCCTCAGATTCCTGAGGCGGGTCTCGACCTCATGTAGCTCGCCCAAGAGCTTCATCGCGTCCTCCCGGTCGAGTGCCTTGGTCCCCGGCGGCAGCATGGCGAGCGATCGCCTCAGGTTCTCGATCTCGTAGAGGCGGTCCATGACCGGGAAGATACGTCCTCGAACACCTGTTCGCAATGGCCCCGCCTGTGTCCTGGTAAACTGCTTATGAGAATGAGGATTCCCGCAACCAGCGACCGGGTTGACGACCAGCTCCCCGCCGTCGCCCACGACCTCCTTCAGGCGCCGGTGACCGACCCCTCGCGCCACCCCGTGGCTGTGTACCTCGCCCGGCTGGCACTCGGCTCCCGGCGTTCCCAGGCCGGAGCCCTCGACGCGGATGGCCCGCATACTCACCAGCGGTCACATGGGCAAGGAGGAGTTGCCCTGGGAACAGCTCCGTTATCAACACACGCAGGCTCTGCGCTCCGCCCTGGCCGAGCGCTACAGCCCCGCCACTGCTAACCGGCACCTGGCTGCTCTCCGGGGAGTGCTCCGCGAGGCCTGGCGGCTGGGTCTTATGAGCGCAGAGGACCTGGCGCGCGCCGTCGACCTACCAGCGGTTAGAGGTGAACGCCTTCTGCGGGGACGTGGACTGAGCCGGGGCGAGCTGCGCTCCCTCTTCGACTCCTGTCGTGGTGGCACCCCTGCCGACGCCCGTGACGCCGCACTTATGGCCGTCCTGTACGCCGCCGGTCTGCGCCGAGCGGAGGTCGTGACGCTCGACGTGACCGACTACGACCTTGAGACTGGTGCCATCACGGTCCACGGGAAGGGGAACAAGGAACGCGTCACCTACATCGACAACGGGGCCGCTGATGCCATGAATATCTGGCTCAACGTCCGGGGGAATGAGCCGGGACCGTTGTTCTGCCCGGTCTCGCAGACCGGCGAGATCATCATCCGGCCCATGACCGATCAAGCCGTGTATGCCATCCTCCAGGCGCGTGCCAAGAAGGCCGATGTGCGAGCGTTCTCCCCCCACGACTTACGCAGGTCGTGCGTGTCGGATCTCCTCGAAGCCGGAGTGGACATCAGTGTGGTCCAACGATTCGTCGGCCATGCCAACGTCACCACCACTGCCCGCTACGACCGACGAGGTGAGCAGGCGAAGAAGAAGGCAGCGAAGAGCCTGCACGTACCGTTCGTCTCCACCCACGACTAGGTGACAGCGACCGGACCAGACGGACGCTTTGACCCAGAAGGTGGTGTCGTAGCCGGAGCGTTACCAGGCTTGTTGGGCGTTGACCGCCGACACGCGGTGGTAGCGCAGACCCGGCAGTCCCGAGCGGGGGAGGGCAACAAGGACGCTTGGTTACCTGTCGATATGCGCCCCAGACTGCCCAGAGCTTTCCAGGTCATGGTTCCCAAGCCCGTGGTCAGCACCACACCCCGGAGACCTAGGCTCTTGCCGACAGACATGCTGTGGTAAACGGGTACCGCTCCGCGCTCTATATATGTAAAGGAGCGTGAAATCCGTGGACACCGACCACGATTGTGGAGGGTTTCCGGCCTTCTTTGCAGAGGCCGAGCCCCGCCTTCGGCGGTCGTTGGTTGCCATGTACGGAGCCGAGCGTGGCCGAGAGGCCGCCGCCGAGGCGCTCGCCTACGGATGGGAGCATTGGCCAAAGGTAAAGACTCATACCAACCCCATCGGGTATCTCTTTCGGGTCGGACAGAGCCGCACAAGAACCCGACTGCGTGCCGTCCCGTACCTTCCGCCCGAATCTTCTGATCACTGGTACGAGCCGACGCTCCCTGAGGCGCTAAAGGCACTCTCCAAGCACCAGCGGACGACCGTCGTCTTGGTCCACGGTTACGGCTGGACGCTTCGAGAGGTCGCCGAGCTGCTCGGTGTCAAGGTGACAACCGTACAGAACCATCTTGGACGTGGGCTTGCACGACTCCGCGATGCATTGAAAGTGACAGATCATGCCTGACCTGGGCGACAACATCCGCCAGTACGTTGACTCAAGCGCCGAGACGATCACTCTCGATGAGATCAGAACGAGGGTGGCTGAACGGGCTGGACGTCGGCGGCTTCGCGATCGGCTTCCGCTTGGAGCCGCCTTGCGGTGGCCCATCGGCCGTCGCTTGACGATCGTGATGCTCGCAGCAATCTCCCTCGTCGGTGGATCCGCTGGGATCGCCATCGCTGTTAACGGAATCGGTTCACCACCGCCAACGACGATCCCTGGGTCAACTGGAACCCACGTAACGGTTCCCCCAAGGGTCGGACCGACGTCAACGACTCCGCCGCCGACTGTCACCGGCTTCTTGGTGCAGTCAGCCAGCTTCGTGACGGCCGACGAGGGCTTCGTCCTTGGGATTGTCCCGTGTACGAATGGCACCTGTCTCGCACTGCGGTACACCAACAACGGTGGGGCGAGTTGGGCAGCACTAGCGCCACCGCCGACCACGCTTCTGTCTGGAAGTGAGTCGATAGGGGTTTCGGGACTGCACTTCGCTACCAACCTCGACGGATGGGCCTTTGGGTCCACTCTTTGGGCTACCCATGACGGCGGGCACACCTGGAGCGAGATCCCACTCGGCGGTCGCGTCCTCGCCGTGGCGTCGGGCGCGGGATTCGCATACGCCATTGTCGAGCCGTGTGCGTCAGCGCCGTGCAGCACGACAGGCCGTCTCTATCGAAGTCCCGTTGGCAAGGACCTGTGGTCGGCGGTCCCTGGCGTCTCGGCGCAGTTTGGGGAGGGTTCGTTTGCTCTCGTGGTGGAGGGTCAGCAGGTCTTCGTACTCGCGGCTTATCCGAACCCAGAGATTCTTAGCTCATCCGACGGAATCAACTTCTCGAACCGCCCCATCCCCTGTGTTCCCGAAGCCAACGCCGCCGTACCCTTCGTGCCCGCCGATCTGACGGCCAGTGATCCGTCCGACGTCACGGTGGCTTGCCTCGGCGGCGTTGGGGCAGGCAACCAGCTCAAGGAAGTCTTTATCTCCCACGACAGCGGGCAGACATACCAACAGCTCCCCGACCCGCCAACGGGGGGTGACGGTGCCGAGCTGTCGATGCCGACTCCGACATCGGTGATTCTTGCTGCGGTGTCGGGGGCAAGCCTCGTGTACCGCATAGCCTCACCTGACACTGCCTGGACAGTTCTCTCGCTTGGTAGCGGAGGCCTACCACTTACTGACTTGGCCTTCGTCGATCCATCGGATGGGGCGCTCGTGTTTGGAGAAGCCAGCTTGGATCTCGGGTATTCCGGCGGCCCCCCCACGGGATCCGGAAAGCTCTATCTCACACATGACGGTGGGGTTACCTGGAGTCCGGCCACGTCCCCGAGCCTCGGGGGTGGGTGACACCACCGTCTGGTCCCTGCAGGCCGACCCATAATCGGAAATCTCGCCCCCGCACTACAAGTGCCGGTACAGGGCGCGCTGGTCCCTCGCGTCAGACCGAGCTAGGTGACCTGTATCACCGTGGTTGAGGCTGTCGCACGAATCCCGACCATCCAACCCGCGTTTCGCGGCGCGCGGGAGCATGCATTATGCCTATCAACATGCGTTCAGGAGACCGTGAGCAGCTCTGGCTGATGCCGCCGTCGGTGACCGACTGGCTGCCTGAGGGACACCTTGCCTGGTTCATCTTGGACGTGGTGAAGGAGCTTGATCTCTCGGCGTTCTACTCGAGCTACCGGGACGACGGCCGAGGGGGTGCGGTCTATGACCCCGAGGCCATGCTGGGCATCTTGCTCTACGCCTATTGCACTAGAGAGCGGTCGTCTCGTCGCGTCGAGCAACATTGTGTGGAGGACGTCGCCTACCGGGTGCTCGCTGCCAACCAGCAGCCCGACCATGCCACCTTGGCCCGCTTCCGCTGTCGTCACGAACAGGCCATCGCGGAGCTTTTCGTCCAGGTACTAGGCCTGTGCGTCGATGCTGGCCTGGTAGACACCGGGATCGTGGCCATCGACGGCACAAAGATGGAAGCCAACGCCTCGTACTTCTCGAACCGCACCAAGGCCCAGCTTGTCGCCGAGATCCTGGCCGAGGCCGATCGCACCGACGCCGAGGAAGACGAGCGTTTCGGAGAGCGCCGAGGCGACGAGCTGCCCGAGGAGTGGGCCGGTCGCAGGGGGCGCCGCGAGCGCATCCGCCAGGCGCTATCGAAGATCGAAAACGAGCCGCCTCGCGACTACGAGGGCAAGCGCGCCGCCCGAGAGGCAAAGGAGAAGGAACTCGGCCGCAAGCTAGGTGGGCGCAAACTCAGCCCGACCGCCCAGCGGGCCAAGCGTCCTCATGTAGCCAACGCAACCGACCCCGATTCAGTGGTCATGAAGGGAAAGGGTATGAACCCCGTCCAGGGATACAACGCCCAGGCAGCTGCGACCGAGGGCCAGATCGTGGTGGCCGCCGAGGTCACCCAGAGCCCAACCGACATCCCCAACTTCCTCCCCATGACCGAGGCCATCGCCGACACACTGCGCCGGGCTGGGCACGAGCAACATGTGGGCGCGCTCGTTGCTGACGCCGGCTACTGGTCCACCGACAACGCCACCGTCGAACACGGCGCCGAGGTGCTCATTCCCCCGAACCGGAAGAACTTCTACGGCGGCCGCAAGCCCCACACCCTTGAGCGTCGACTGGTCATCGACCGAGTGCGCAAAGGGGAGATCACCCTTCACCAAGGCGCCGAGATGCTCGGACTCTCCTATTCGTGGTTCGTCGATCTCGTCGCGCACTATCCCGAAGACGAAGGCACCACAGCGGTGTCGAGCCCCGAGCAGCGCCAGGCCGTGATCGAGAAGGTCGATCGGGGAGAGCTCACGGTTCGAGAGGCGGCTTGGCAATCGAGCCTGTCACCTCCCAAGGTCCGAAAGCTCCTGGAGCAATACCGAGTTGGTCTACCCGACCCTGCCTTCGTCCGCGAGCACATGGAGCAGAAGCTGGCTGAACCGGACAAGCAGGCGCTCTACAACAAACGCCAGACCTCCGTGGAGCCCGTGTTCGGCAACATCAAGGGCAACCGCGGCTACCGAAGATTCTCTCGGCGTGGTTTGGCGGCTGTTAGCAGTGAATGGCGCCTCATCTGTGTCACCCACAACTTGATGAAGCTCTGGCGGATCGCGCCCGCCGGCTGATCGGTCCCAATCTCTATGCTCGACCTAGACCATCAGCGCTGGTCAACTAAGCGTCGATGACTTCGTGCGACAGCCTGGGTTCGGGCGTTACCGACTGGCCAGGGCCGAGTCGCCGACGTCATAACCACCGACGGGCGTCCCTGGTCGGGTTAGCAATCGGCCTGTTGACGATCAGAGGTTCACCACGGGGCAGGTCACAGTCCGGGTGATGCCGTCTATGAGCTGGATATGGCTCACGACCATTCGACCCAGATCGTCGATAGACGCAGCCTCGGCACGGACGATCACGTCGTAAGGACCTGTTACGTCTTCAGCCGACACCACCCCGTCAATGGCGAGCGCCCGTTGCGCGACTTGTGCAGCCCTCCCGACCTCGGCCTGAATCAGCACGTACGCCCTAACAGCCATCGTCATCCCTCTCCGTTACTGACCTGCTCGCACCTCGGAACCGATGATCATGATAGTTCTGCCTTGTCTTGTGATCTTGTTCGACAATCAGGTCCTCACGTTCACGCCCATCCAACCTTCTCCAAGCGAGGATCGCTGATTCCGAAGCTCTGTCGTGTTGGTACCGCCAACGCCCAGGGACTTCATCGCCCTGTGTTCGAGTCTTTCGACGAGCACTAAGATGGTGATGCTCCGAGGGACCCATGTGGACCCGAAGGAAGCAAGGGACCCAAGGCCCCGAGTGTAAAAGCTCGGGGTCTTGTGGCGTCACCCCTCGGGAGCCCGAGTGAAGCCCAAAGGAAGCAAGGGAAGTCAACGTCAACTGCAAGTCAACGTCAAAGTCAACTGCGGTCCTCTTCCCTCTCGCCCAACCACAGCTACGCCGCCTTGCCCTCCATCGTCCCCTCTGCCCCGAGTCTCCCCTGATGCCGGGGTCGGTTCGAACAGACTGCGAGTTTGCGCTACTTAGGTGCCTCTGCCGTTGCTGTTGGCATCGTGAGGAGTAGGGTTCGTATAGGTGATCTCCCCGACGGGAGGACACAAGCGCCGACGACCCTGACCCCGCCGCCGCCGCCGTGGGAATGGAGCAGCGTCATGAGTCCGGTGCACCTGCATTCACCGATCCTTGCCCGGCGAAGACCGCAGAATAGTGGCACGAACCGCATCGGGGGAACGGCACGGGTGTGTCCGAGTCCCCACCATCGGCCAGTTCGTTAAACCGGGCAGGCACGATTCATCGGCCCCCGGTGTCCACTACGTCCGGTGAGAAATCATGACTGTCTTGACGCGGCCAGCGACGCCGTCGCGCGGTGGGCAGCTTCCGTACCGGTGGGCCGCGCTGGTGGTGGTGTGCATCTCCGCCCTGATCATCAACATTGACAACACCATCCTCAACGTCGCCCTGCCCTCACTGGTCCGGGTCTTGCGCGCGACTTCGAGCGAGCTGCAATGGATCGTGGACTCCTACGCCATGGTATTCGCGGGACTGTTATTCGTCGGTGGCAGCCTGGCCGATCGCTTTGGGCGCAAGCGGTTCTTCCTCATTGGGCTGACGATCTTCGTCGCCGGATCGATGGGCGCGGCCTTCTCAGGCTCTGTGGATCTGCTCATCGCTTGTCGAGCGGTGATGGGAGCGGGTGCGGCGTTGACGATTCCTGCGTCGCTCTCGATCATCAACGACATCTTCCGAGACCCAACCGAGCGAGCCCGGGCCATCGGTGCCTGGGCCGGGACCATCGGGCTCGGGATCGCCATCGGCCCGATTGCCGGTGGCTTGTTGCTGTCGAGGTTCTGGTGGGGGTCGATCTTCCTCGTCAACGTCCCGATCGTGGCCATCGGGTTCATCGGTGCCGTCGTCTTGGTGCCCGACTCGAAGAACCCTGACGCCAAGCGGCCCGATCCCGTCGGGGCACTGCTGTCGATCGCCGGGCTGGGCTTATTGCTCTGGGCCATCATCGAGGGTCCCGCCGAAGGGTGGACCTCGGGGATCGTGCTCGGCGTCGGGTTGGCCAGCCTGGTGGTTCTCGGGAGCTTTTTCGCATGGGAGGCTCACAGCTCCCACCCGATGCTGAGCCTTGAGTTCTTTCGGGACCGTCGCTTCTCGATCGCCCTCGTGGCCGAGTGCCTCGGCGTCTTCGGCCTGATGGGCGCGCTTTTCGTCCAGACCCAGTTCTTGCAGTTCGACCTCGGGTTTACACCGCTCCAAGCTGGGGTGCGGATCCTGCCGATCGCCGCCATGATCGTCGTCGGCGCCGGGTTGTCCCCGGTCCTCACTCGCGTCATCGGGACCAAGGTCACCGTCGCTTCGGGCCTGATGGCCATCGCCGCCGGGCTGTGGCAGATCTCGGCGGCGTCCATAGCGACCGCCACGTACGGGGAGGTGGTGCCCGGCCTGCTTTTCCTCGGTATAGGGGCCGGGCTCCTGTTGCCGACGGCGACGAACTCGGTCGTTGGATCGGTCCCACAAGGTGACTCTGGGATCGGATCGGCGACAAACACTGTCGCCCTTCAGGTCGGCGGCGCGCTCGGTGTCGCCGTGATCGGCAGCTTGATGTTGACCCGCTACCAGAACCACATGAGCACCGTCGTCCAGGGTCGGCACCTCCCGGCAGCGGTCTCCCAGACCATGCTCGGATCGCTCGGTGGCGCCCTCGCCGTGGCGGGCAACTTCGGGGGCGCAACGGGCACTCTGTTGGTTCACACCGCACGCGCCGCGTTCATGAGCGGTAGTGAACTTTCCTTGGCTGTCGGCGCAGTCGTCGCGTTTGTCGGCGTCGTCTTCGTGCTAGCCGCCTTCCCATCGAAGACGTCCCCGGGCCTCTCGGAGGCGGATAGGGGACACACGGCTCCTCCTACGGCTGAGCAAACTCCAATACTCAGCAGCCGAGGGAGAAGCTCGGCTTCTCGCCGACAACGGAAAGACGGTGAAGGCATTCGTCCCTGACGCCAGGGGAGGGCAGAATGTGGTGGTGGTGAAACCATATCGGCCCGGACCTGTCCGTCGAGCCGTCAACGTGCTCATGACCACGTTTCTCCATTTCGGCATCGGCGGTAAGTCGACGTATCTCCTCACCACAACGGGCCGTAGAACCGGCGCGAAAAGGACGACGCCCGTGATCCTCGTCGAGACCAACGATGCAAGGTGGCTCGTGTCGCCATACGGAAAGGTGGCCTGGGTTCACAATGTGCGCGCCAACCCTGAGGTCACCCTTCGGCGAGGCAGGACAACTGAGACGGTTCGTGCCGAGGAGGTCGGCCCAGAGGACGCAGCTCCCGTCCTCCAGCGCTACTTGCGAAGCGTGAGAGTGACCGCTCCCTTCTTCGATGCCAAGCGCGGCGACCCAGTAGAGAAGTTCGTTGAGGAAGCGCCGCGCCATCCCGTATTCAGGCTCATTGCTGGGTGAACCCCCTAAATACTGGAAAGCGGCCCGCCGACCGCAACAACGGAGCGTCGTCTCCTGGGTATCGGAGCAAGCCATACGGCCAGACCATGGCTACCGTTTGAATATGACCACCCACTCCAAGATAATCAACGATGGATTCGCCGACTTGGGCAAAGTCCCCGTCCTCGACTCATCCAGCCCCGAGTCAATCCACGCCAGCTTCGATTACGTCTTGAACTACCTCGACGCTCTGCGCCGGGGCATCCTTCACTTGGCCCACGTCCTCGATAGCAACCCCGTTACTTCGCCCGAGTAGCACCGCCGCCGTTGGGGGCCCTCGGGGCGACACTGGTGGTTGCGTAATCGGAGCGTTTACCGGGCGCGTTGGGCGTTGACCGCCGACTCCAGGAATGTATGGCACCCCCGGCCATACAGGTCGCTCCCGAAGTCCAGAGGAATCTTTCCCCGTTCCTCGCTACGCTCCGGTCGCGCCCCCGGTCGGACGCGAGGGACGCACGAACCAAGAGGGGGAACCATGTATCTGTTTTCACGGAGGGCACACCTGAGCGGTGCGGCAGGCTTGGAGTGGGCAACCAACACCCTTGGTCGCGTGAACGAAGTAACGGGAAGTGGTGCCCAACTCTGGGCTAATGCCTTCTCGCCCGGATTCGGCACCGTCAGTTGGACTTCGTGGTGGGCGGACCTCGCCTCGCTCGAAGCCGCCATGGCCAAACTCCAAGGTGATGCCAAGTTCACGGCGTTGGCCGCTGAGGGTGCGTCGTTCATCGACGGCATCGTCGATGACGGTCTGCTCCAGACCGTCTCCGGCGAGCCTGACCCGTCAACTGCGAACGAGGCACAGTACGTCGCCGGTGTCCAAGCCGTGTGTGCAGGAGGAAACATCGCTCGCGCCATGACCGTCGGCGTCGAGCTTGCTCAGAAGGCCGAGGCCATTTCCGGGGTGAGGACCCTGTTCATGCGGGCGATCACCGGGCCTTACGGTGCCGTGGGGTGGCTGAGTGCCTACCCGGACCTTGCTGCCTTTGAGACGGCGCAGGACAAGTTGGCGGTCGACCCAGGCTGGCTCACCCTGGTCGACAGCACCGAGGGCTGCTTCGTCGAGGATGCTGCTATTACCCAGCAGACCCTGTACACAAAGTTGGCTTGATAGCAGCACTCGTCTGGCGGGGCCGGGCTCAGATGGACCCGGCCCGCCAGACGAACCAGGTGAGTTTGGCGTCGGACCTGATAAGGCCGCGAAGGTCCGGTTCACAAGGTGCTGCACCCCGGATGGCCACATCGATTGTCTGGTCGTGCTTGCACACCACTATTGCTCGGGGCTGTAGATAGCCGCCGCCCTGATACCGCTCATCGCGTCAGAGCGCGTCACCCGCCAACTCCAGCCGGTCCCGCAGGCGGGCGTCGATGTGTGAGTCTTCCGGCAGCTCGCTGGTGAGTTCGGCGATCTTCGGCAGCCTCTCGGCAGCCTTGTGAGCATCGGCAAGTCTGCGACTTGTGGCCACGTCTCCATGTTGGGCCAATGACCGCCGCAGTGGGGGGACTCGTCGACTGGCGATCTAGCTGTTCTTTCTTCACCCGCAATACGACGCTCATCAACGGGTTCCTCATCCTGTCACTAGTCAACACAACTTGGCTTGTTCGTCCTAGACCCCGACGGCACGAGGCTCGGCGGAAGGACGATGAGATGAACGAAGGTTCGGTTTCCACGCACGACGTGGGCGCAAAGGTCTGGGTGCGTGACCGATTTCTTGGCCAGTGGAACAGAGGATTCGAGGTCGCAGAAGTCCTTCGCGATGGCTACCTGGTGCGGCGGCTATCGGACGGCC
>Ga0208565_1002034_pt1 | contig 11234 bp, 9 predicted proteins | sample Sb_taG_7_FD_187706 | JGI IMG/M metagenome (GOLD analysis project Ga0208565, IMG submission 187706) | Peat soil microbial communities from Weissenstadt, Germany - Sb_50d_2_FS metaG (SPAdes) (version 2) | ecosystem: Environmental > Terrestrial > Soil > Wetlands > Peat | place: Germany: Weissenstadt...
CGGACCACGGAGGGAGATTTCCGCTACGACCTCAACGACTTCGACGAGGCGGTCGTCGCTCCGTGCAGCTTCGACGTCGTCCGCTGCGCGACCAGCATCATCCTGGCCTCGGAACAGTGGAAGCTCAAGCCGAGCCAGGCCACCGGCATGGCTCTGGCGTATCTGGAAAACTACCGCAACGCCGTGCTCAAGGCAGTCGAAAGCCGTTCCATCCACGAGATCGTTCCCCACGGCGGCCATGGCCCGATCCAGGAAATTCTGGGCTCGACGGCCATCGCCACCCAGGCCGAGCTCCTGAAGGCCAAGACCAGGCGAAAGGCAGACGGAAGGCCGCTGATCCGACGGACTGACACGGCGGTCGACGTCTCGCGCAAGCGGTTTGACGAGGTCGCCGAGGCACTCGAATCCCACGGCCAGCGCCTGGGCAAGCCCGACGCTTTCAAGGTTCACGACCTGGTCTTCCGGATCGTCGGTGTGGGCAGTCTGGGAGTGCGCCGCTACCTGGCACTCGTCGAGGGAGCCGGCCCTCCCGATGGCTACCATCTGCTGGACATCAAGGAACCCAGGCCGTCCGCGGCGGCCCCGTGTGCTACGGACACCCTGGTCGACATCGAGGGTGACGAGGCCCGGCGAGTCGTCCTGTCCCAGAAGATTCTCCAGGGGCACGTGGCCGTCGGCCTGGATGTGCTGAAGATCGGCCAGCTTTCGTACCGGATGCGCGAGATGATTCCCGAAGAGAACCGCTCCAGCCTGGACCGGTTCCAGAAACAGCCGGAGAGACTGCGGAGGGCCGTCGAAAGAGCCGGCCGGCTGACCGCCTCGGCCCAACTTCGCGGGGCCCGGTTCAAGCCCGATCACGATCGCTGGTCCGACCTGGCTCGATGGGCCGAGGGCCTCTCCCTCGACGCCGTCCTCGCCGCCGCGGCCCGCTTCACCGAACGCACTAACCGGCAGCACGCGGAGTTCCAAGCCGCCATTCGCGACGCCGGAGGCATCTCGGCCGCTCTGCACGCTTTCGCCGGCTGAGCGACACGAGTCAAGGCGACTTGAATCAGTCCGAGGAGGGAAAAAGAGGAGGGGAAATGGGACCCATTGTTGTGTCGGGTGAATCGGCTCTCAACCAGAGCCTAGTTCGAGCAGCCCTGCCATTCGCGACTATTGTAAGCTCATCCCGGCACCCGGGGCCCGATTAGCTTGCCCAGGTCGTGAAAGAGCGACTCGAGGACCAGGGGCATGTAAAGGTTACGCTGCAAATGATATATCGCCTCAAAGCAACGGTCGGCCAGAACGAACACGTCTTCGGGTTCCAGGCGCTCGGCCATGGCCTGGGCGGCCCGGCGATCGGCCGGGTCAGGGCAAGGGGCCGAGAGCCCGGCCGTCTGCCAGAGCACCCCTCGGAAGAGCCGGGCCAGCTCGCCCACCAGCAGGCCGGCGCGGCGCCTTTGGTCCACGGTCTCCTTGCCGGCCAGTTTGACGAATGCGCCCAGCCGCCCAGCGAGCTCGGAGGGGTCAAACCCCTGCCCGGCCGAGATCTCGTCGATCAGCTCGCGGCGAAATCGCTCGAGCTCGGGGTCGGCCAGGCCGGTCGCGCGGCTCACGCTGCCCTCACCGAGGGCTGCCAGCCGGACGGCGTCGTCCGCATCGCCGGCCACTCCGCGTTCCAGGAGCAGCTCGGCCAGAACTTGCTCGGGAAGCGGTTCGAAGCGGGTGACCTGGCAGCGCGACACGATCGTCTCGAGCTGGAGCTCGGCCGAGCTGCCAATCAAGATCAGGACCGCGCCGGGGGGTGGCTCCTCCAGCGTCTTCAAGAACGCATTGGCCGCCTCGTCGTTCATGTCGTCCACGTCGTCGACGATTGCCACTTTCCTGATTCCTCGGCCCGGCTTCAAGCTGAACTCCGCGCACAGGTCGCGGATCACCCGGATGGGCAGCTCTTGCCTGTCTTCCGGCCGAGCGACTTCGAGCAGGTCGGGGTGAGTCCCGGCCGCGGCCTGAACGCAGCCCGGACAGGCCTCGCAGGGATCAAGCAATGCCTCCGGGTTTCGCTCGCAGAGCAAGGCCTGGGCGAGCTTGCGGGCGAAGGTGCGCTTGCCCACGCCATCGGGACCGACGAACAGGAAGGCGTGCGGAAACCGCCCGTTCCGCAGGTTCGACCGCAGCAACGTGACGATCCGGTCATGTCCGCGGACCGAGTGCCAGGACACGCTGTACCTCGCTCTTGATCTGGTGAAACACGGCGTCCGGGTCGCCCATGGCATCGATCAATACCAGAGGCGCCGGATAGTACGGGCAAAGCCCACCTGGGCCGTCGTGTACACCTGCCGCGTCGATGAACCCGGCGCGGACCTGACGTTGATACTCGGCGGGGCGATCCTCGATCCGGTCGCGTGCCGGGCCGACGCGGGCTCGGGCAGCCTCGGCAGAGACGTCCAGCACCAGGGTGAGGTCGGGCAGCAGCCCCGCCGTAGCCACCTGCCCGATTCGCCAGAGGTCCTCGACCGGAAGTCCGCCGGCGAAGCCTTGATAGACGATGTTGGAGAGCAGGAAGCGGTCCGAGATCACGACGCGGCCGGCTGCCAGTGAATGCCGGATCACCTCATCAACGAGCTGTGCCCGGCTGGCCATGTAGATCAGCATTTCGGACCGGACCGACAGGTGGACGGAGTCGCGATCGAGCACGATCTCCCGCAGCCGGTCGCCCACCTCGGTGCTGCCTGGATCGCGGCACGAAACCACGTCGAATCCGTCGCCGCGCAGCCAGGCCGCCAGCCTCGCGGCCTGGGTGGTCTTACCCCCCGCGTCGGGACCTTCCAGAGCAAGAAAGAGACCCGGATGAGGGTGCGGGCGCGGCGGTTCAGGGATGGATTCCTCGGGCATCGCGGTGGTTCTCCTTTGAACCACCATCATAGCGGAGGCGGCCACGATGCGAAACCACGGATCGTCCTGCCGACTACTTCCGCAGCCAGGCGTCGGCCTCGGCGAACACCTGGCGGATCTTGGTGTGGTAGAGGAGCTCGTTGATCTGTTCGAAAGTTCCCCACTGGAACCACTGGCCATGGGGGTCTGCGACGTGCTCCTCCGAGCGGGTGGGATGGACGGAATTACCGACCTCGGCGAGGTAGTAGACGACGGTCTTGACGACCTTACGCCCCCGGCGGATGTAGGTGTAGGACAGGCTGCGCTCAAAGCCGTCCAGGAACGACCAATTGACGATGCCCGTCTCTTCCTGGAACTCGCGGGCGGCCGTTTGACGGCTCGACTCGCCCTGTTCGACACCACCTTTGGGGAATTCCCACTTGGCGCGCGGATTACGAACGGTGGCCGAGTGGAGGACCAGGTACAAGAGTCCGCGCTCTCCCTCCCTGCGGAATGGGATGACGCCGGCGGATCGCTCGTGAAAGGTGGTCATGTGGGGCGATGATCTGACCGCCGGGGCCGGTCACGCGGGTGGCGGTCGTGATCGTCGCTGCCTGGATCCGGTTTGTCCTTGGATTCGTCGTCGCTATCCTCGTCAAGCACCGCGATGCAGCCTAGCATGGCCCCGGGAAGGATCGGGTCGTCCTCGCGCAGGCGGATCTCGACCAGGCGCCCGGTCGCCGGCGCGGGGACATCGAAGGTCGCGGGCCCGACCAGTACTTCGACCAGCCGCTCCCCCTCCCAGACACTCTCCCCGCGCGCGGCAAACCAGTAGCTCACGACGATCGGCGTGTCCGGACTGGTCCCCAGGTCGGGCAGGATCACTGCCGCCTTGCGCATGGTGAACCCCGTCACGTCTGTGTTCTGATCGTCGATTTTGAAGCGGTGAACCCTCCCAAACGGAACGACTTACCGCTCCCTTCAGCTTCCAGATTAACTTGGCCCATCCTCTTTGGCCAGACCGATTTGAAGGGTTCAGAGCCGCCGTCCGGCCGGCTTCGGAGCAGGCCGCCGGGCCATGGTCCCAACTGGCTCGCGAGGAATCAGCTCGAGCACGACGTAGGCATCACGTAGCCAGTCTTCTTCCGGCTTGCCTGGCTGGATGAGATAGGTCTCAGTTCGCTTCACTTGAAACGAGCCTTCCAGCGCCGCCAACCACCGGTCGAAGGCCGGGATTCCCGCGGGCAGGTGATCGAAAGCGACCAGCCGCAACGGCCTGTCCTCGGAATAGATCGCAGGATCAAGATCCACCGGTCTCCGCTGGCGGTGCCGCTCAGAGAACATCCGCTGGTGAAACAGGTACACAGCCGACATGCCGACCCGCCAGAGACGGGGACGAAATGAGAGCCCCATGTCGGTCTTCAGGCAGGCCAGCTCGCCGCGGCCGGTTTGCCCGCTCCAGAACCAACGCGCAAAGTCGCGCGTCCGGACGTCGCCGGCCACTCGATAAGGTTTCACCAGGTCTCGAACCATCAGGCCGCCGCCGAGGAGTGCCAGGCCTGCCAGGATTCCCAGGAACACCCGGCGCTGCATCTCCAGCCGGCAAATGCGGGAGAGAAGATCCGTCAGTCCCAGCCCCACAAGCAGACAGATCGAAGGCGCCCCGTACAGCATGATCCGGGGGGCGCCGCCGTAGGGATAGCGTCCCAGAAAGGCCGCGATCAGGCCCAGGCCGAAGGGGGCGACCAGAACGGCGAGTGTCGTTTTCTGATTGCGCCGGTACAGCGCCAAGCAGCCCGCGAGCACGCAGAGGAGGGTCAAAGAGCTGGCGCCGTGTCGCTCGCCGGCCGGGTAGGCCATCATCCTGCCGGCGTGGACGTCCACGAGCCAGAGAGGCACCGCCCAGGGGCGATCGAGCGGAGGGAAGGAGTCAGCCCAGCACCCAGTGCGGTAGCTGTCGCGCATGGCCTCCGCCTGAAACACCGTACAGGCGAAGTAGACGGCCAGGAACGAGGCGACCAGGACGAGGTTGTAAACAATACATCCAAGACGAACCGGCCGTTGATTTGACCTCAATGCCGAAGGCGCCAGCGCCAGGCTGACACCCCCCGCCACGAATACGGCGGGATAGGAAAGGGCAACCAGGATCGGTACCAATGCCGTCAATGCCCACCACCACCGGCTGGATTCCGGTGATCGCATCCATTCGACGGCAAGGGCCAGCAGGATCAGCGAGGCAAGTAGATCCGAGGCGTACGGCTTGATCTCGGCACCGTGGCGGATCGGGTAAAACGAAACGGCGAGAACCGCGACTGCCAGCAGTTGCGGTGTCCCGCGCAGCAACCGGCCGGCCACGTGGCGGAGCAGCGGAAGACTGAGGACGCTACAGATTGTCGAAAACAGGCGGAGCGCCGGCTCGGAGTATCCCAGCCACGTCACTGCCGTCCGCTCGATCGCCAGAAAGAGCCAGGGGGCGACCTGGCCATAATCCAGCGGCCGCAGCAGATCGAGGTAACCTCGGTCCCAGAAATTAACAGCCAGAAAGGCCTCGTCGTGCCAGATCGGATAGTTCACGAAATAGCGCACCAACCTCACCGCGATGCCCAAGCCCACAAAGAACCAGGTCGCGGAGACCACCCAGGTCGGCTCGGACCGTTCGGCGAGGGACAGCGGCCGAGGCGCGGTCAGGCTTCGATCGGTGCTCGCGTACTTCTCGGCTTCCATGCCTCCATCCCCTCGCTACCACTATTCAGCAATTCCGGGGCTTTAGCCCGTGGAACCCACGCCACCGGGCCCCCGAAGGGGTGGGCAGTGGAGGAAACGTTTTCCAGGGCTTCAGCCCGTTCTTGATTGTCTGAGCGAAATCAACTACACCAGGATCATGAAGCTCACGGTCCAGATCCAACTCTTGCCCGACGTCGAACAGTCGAGAACGCTCCGCGCGATCGTCGAACGGTTCAACGAGGCCTGCAACTGGATCGCCGCCGAGTGTTTCGCTCGCAAGGAAGCGAACCAGTTCAAGGTCCGCAACTTCGCCTACAAGGAAGTCCGGGAGCGGTTCGGACTGTCCTCCCAGATGGCCCAGCTGGCGATCAAAGCTGTCTGCGCCGCGTACAAGCGGGACAAGTGCATCAAGCCCAAGTTCCGCAAGCACGCCGCGATCGCCTATGACCAGCGAATCATGAGCTTCAAGGGCATCGACCGAGTGAGCCTGTTGACGCTGGATGGCCGCGTGCTCATCCCCATCATCATGGGCAAGTACCAAGCCGAGCGGTTCACCCATGCCAAGGGGCAGGCTGACCTGGTACTCCGCCATGACGGCAAGTGGTTCTTGCTGGTAACAGTTGACGTCCCGGAGACCGCACCGATCCCCGCGACTGACTTCATGGGCGTCGATTTCGGCGTGGTCAACATCGCCACGGCTGAAGACAACGATAAGTTCTCTGGCGAGAAGATCGATGCCACTCGCCGTCGTTATGGCAAGCGGCGCAAGTCGCTGGGTAAGGCTGTGGGGGCCAAGCGAAGACAGGGCACACGGCCCAAGAACATCCGCAGGGCCATGAAGCGGACCAAGGCCAAGGAAGCCAGGTTCCGCAAGTACGAAAACCACTGCATCGCCAAAAAGATCGTGGAGACCGCCAAGGGCACCGATCGCGGAATTGGCCTCGAAAACCTCGAGGGCATCCGCGATCGCGTCTCGGCTAGGGGCGGAGAACAGTGTAACAGGCTCTCGGGTTGGGCCTTCTTCCAGCTTCGTACCTTCGTGGAGTACAAGGCCAAGCTGGCTGGCGTGCCCGTAGTCGCGGTCGACCCGCGGAACACCAGCCGCACATGTCCCGAGTGCGGACATTGCGAGAAGGCCAACCGCAAGAGCCAGTCGGAATTCGAGTGTCGTGTGTGCGGGCATCGCTCTCATGCTGACCTCGTCGGGGCTCGGAACGTCGGTTCCAGAGCCAGGGCGTCCGTAACGGCGCCTGAGCATGCGGGACCAGTCCCAGCGTGAACCTGAAAAGGAAAGCTACCGGGTTCTAACCCGTGTAGATCGTTACCGTCACTGCCGATCTGCTGGCTGCTGCACGGCAACCATTTCGAGAGTTCCAGCGGGTCGGGGAACGAACTCGAGAATTCGCCACTCCTCGGTCGCCGGTCGTCCTTCTCCCAGCGTAACCGGTATGTGATAGACCTTTGAGCCTTTGAGAACAAGGTTCCTTTCCATTCGGGCCTGCCAATCCCGGACGGACGGGTTCTCAGGCGACTCCTCAAACAAGATATAGCGGAGCGGGCGATCCATCGAGATCTCTCGGTGGCGACCCGGAATTGCACTCCGGCGATCCGGGGAATAGATCATCTGGTTGCAGAGATACCAGGCTTTTCGACCGAACCAGGTCCCGCGGCGGTTGATGCCGCAATCAAGATCGACACAGGCAAGTTTCGCATCCTCGGCCTGCTTGACCCAGAACCAACGCGCGAACTCACGCGACTGATGGTCATAAAGCATTCGGTACGGGAAAAGCGAACTGACGACCTGGGGCACAATCCCGCAAACGACCAGACCGAGCATGCCGGTCAGAAGGAGTTTACGACGCAGGGTCGGAGGTCGAACCCAACCCAGCACGATCGCCGCGCCCTGGCCGCTCAAAAGGCAAATACTGGGGGCGACGAACTGCATCAAGCGGGCTTCGAATCCATACGGATAGCGATGGAGCGACGCAGCAACAAAGGCCAGTGCGAAGGGAGCGAGCAGACAGGCGACCATCGCCCCATGACCCCTGCGCGTCATTCCGACCACCCCGATCAGAAAGGCCAGCGACGTCGCGGTGCTTCCTCCTCGAGATCCACCGCCGGGGTATGCGAAACCACTTCCGGTATGAGCCGAGATCAACCATCCCGGCAGCCGGGTGAGATCTGTCAGCGGAGGGAACGAGGCGGACCAGTAGCGTTTCAAGCCCTCGATGGCCCCGGCGCTCTGGCCATGAGTGACGAACACGTAGAGTATGGTGAACGAGACGATAAGGGCGATTCCAAAAGTCCAGAATGCAACCAGATTCCGCCGGCTTCCGTGCTTCCAGACCGGATAGGCGAGCCCCAGGCCGATGCCTCCCGCGACGAAGACCGCGGCATTGGAGAGCGCGAGAGACAGTGGCACGGCCCCGACGAGTGCCCACATCCAGCGCGCCTGCTGCGGTCTTCGCAACCACTCTGCGGCGAGCACCAGCAAGAGCGCGGCGACCAGAAGGTCAGAGGCGTAGGGCTTGGCCTCGGATGCATGGCGAATCGGATGCACGCTTACCGCAAATATCCCGACCGCCAGCAAAAGGGGGATCGAATCGGATCCGAAAACTCGCCTTGCCAGGTGGCAGAAGAGAAACACGCTCGCCAGCCCGCAGACGAGTGGAAAGAAGCGGAGGGACCATTCGGAGAATCCCCCCAGGTCGATGATGAATCGTTGGGCCCAGAGGAACAAAGGCGGGGCGATCTGCCCATTATCCAGAGGTTCGAGAAGCTCTCGATAGCCGCGATCAATGAAGTTGACAGATAAGAAGCACTCATCGGACCAGAGCGGTAAATTCTGTGCGTAACGGATGATGCGAAAAACACATCCAAGGACCAGGAACGATGCGATTGCCGTCTCTTTCGACGGCAGACGCTCTCGGATACCGAGGTATCTGGACTGCCAATCCCCAGGCATGAGGTCGTCCTGGACCTTGGGGTCTCGGGTCCGCTCCATCGGCCATGGCATCATCGAGTGATTCAATTGGTCGTTCCCGCATTACCCAGACTCCGTTCTTTTTACTCTCCTGTCCTTATCGTCACTTGAGGTCCCGCTTCTTTAACAAAAATGGAGTGGAAGCATGGGGCTGGGGCTGGCATGCTGCAAAGTTGGCCTTGACCGCCCTCTGATCCGGACTGCTTTCGTTGCGAATTTGTTTCGTTCGGCGAGGGTCCCCCACCCCGCCGTTTGGCCGACCGTGGGTCTCGAGGTGACGCGCCGCCGGCCGGGGACTGGGAGACCTGCGCTCGCAGAGGACGGGCGAGTCAGGAGAACCCTGCCCGAACCAGCCTTCGAGGTACTTGGTTCAAGCCGCGCAGCGGCGGCAGATCGGAGCCTGGAGGCGTTAGCCCCAGGTCACCGCGATGGCCACGATCACAGCCCCTCTCTCGAGCCGCGCAGCGGCGGCGGATCGTAGCCTGGATGCGCCAGCCCCAGGTCACCGCGATGGGACAATTCGATCCCCTGCCTCCTACGCCACACGGGATTAGTAAAAGGACGAGCATTCTTCAACTTTGCATCAACCATCTAATGGCGTGATCCAAGGCTTGTCGCCGCTTACCGAGATCTGCCGTCCTCGCAGCATCTATATATTTACGCATTCCACCATAAGAAGCGTAGCCATTTTGGCGGACGTCAGTCCTATACTTTTCAAGCCAGTCGAACATAATGCAAAATTTTTTCATCATGCCATGCCGAATAGTGGTGACCGTCAAAAGGTCGAGAAGAAAAGCTCTACTGATGTGTGAGTCAGAGAAGCCAAGAGCAAAGCTCAGCAATAAATTGTCATAATCCTTGGCGGCCAACGAAATATATTTTCCTAAACATTCATTGAATTCCGGACTGCCGGTTCGCTCTCTCAATAGAGGATCTTGAGTCACACGCATCAATACTTCCAATGACTTCTGCGTATCGAAAAAGAAATCGTGCACTGAGCCGTCCAAACACGCTCTAAGTTCGGGCAAACCATCGATGTCGAACAAACTTGGCCTTAGCGTAGTAACGAACCCGGCGGGAGATCTCACCTGACTGAAAAGAGGGTAGATCCTTCCTCCAAAGGAAGCGGTGGAGATGGAATCGACTGCCGTGATCTGACTCCGCAACCGCTTATACTCGACTATCTTTCGCACTCTTGGCTCACTGACCGCTAACTGCTCCAGTTGGGACAGAGTGACTGTCCTTGATCCGAAGTGCGGCCTCAGGCCAAAGGCTTGTACCAAGATTGCCGTAAGCTCTGTCCCCGAATCCAAGTCGAAAGGTTTTCCTAGCATTTCACATACTTTACATTTCAGAGCAACAGCCCTCTCTAGCAAATTCCTCCTAATTACATCAAGTTCACTTTCATCTATGGCTATACCTTCAGACTCCAGCCTTCCTAATCGCATCAAGAGTTGCATGCTGTGATTGAAAAACTGGTTCGTTAGCTCCCTCACCCTTAACTCATCTTGGAAAATGGGATAAAGCCGCAGGGTCATGTCGGCGTCTTGGCAACCGTGGTTAACCATCTCTTCGAAAGGCAAGTCCAATAACGTGCTGTCTTTGTCGACGAGTTGGGAATAAGACTTGATTCTCTTGCCAAGCTTGCTCTCAACCAGATACTGTAATTTTAAAAGGTCCGGTTCACCATGACATTCGTAAGCTGCCAACATTGTGTCAAAGTGAAGGAACCTCATCTTTAAGCTATTTCGCATAAGTAGCAAGTAGTCGTATTTGAGATTATGACCAATAAACCTTACGTCACTCTCACATATGCCTTTTAAAGCCTTCAAAACATCGTCTTTCACAATGTCTTTAAGGTCGTGGTCTATCAGGGGCACGAAGTAAGCTTCGCCCTCCTTAACTGAGAATGCCACGCCAAATAATGTTGCTTTCCTCGGATCCTTGTCATCGGATTCCGTATCTATGGCACACAATTTTGACGAGCATATCAATGATTCAAGTTCTTGCATCCCAGCCCGATCGATCACTGCATGGTACGAATCTGGCTTGGGCCTGCTTCTAGTCAGTTCAGGCTGCACAGCAGGACGGTTAGGCAATGGCAATAACTTCACGAGAGAGTAAAATGCATAGCTTTTTAAATGATTGCGATTCCTATCCGTGTCGATGTTATTGAGCTCAGCATTCTTGGTAGGGTATGGAACCCGTACCGAATTTGCTAAGAGCCGGCTTTCCAAGTAATGGTGGTAAGTATTTACCTTATTTTCCACGAGCGTTCCTCGGATTTTGGAGCTAACCACTTTCGCCAAATCTTTGTATATCGAATCAATATTTCCAAACAGTTCAATGAGCCGTACTGCTTGTTTGCCAGTCAAGCTTGCCCCTTCGGTTAATGCGATGTAAGTCGGCACGTCCGCAGGCTGAATGCCGAATGCTGTTCTGATAGACTCTGAAGACATCCAGTCGTATTGATCTAGTGTTTCATTCTTAGCGAGTATGATAATGAGGTGATCACGGGACAGTTGCAGCAATCGCCTGTCTCCCGGACTATATGGGAAAACCCAGAAGACATAGAGCCGGCAATCTGTAAGGCGTCATTCTGAGGATCGTGAACGCAAGGAATGTCAAGTGTTCGGAGAAATTCAACGAGATCTTCGATATTCTTATCTGA
>Ga0208565_1002040_pt1 | contig 11213 bp, 10 predicted proteins | sample Sb_taG_7_FD_187706 | JGI IMG/M metagenome (GOLD analysis project Ga0208565, IMG submission 187706) | Peat soil microbial communities from Weissenstadt, Germany - Sb_50d_2_FS metaG (SPAdes) (version 2) | ecosystem: Environmental > Terrestrial > Soil > Wetlands > Peat | place: Germany...
GGCGGAGGCGGCGGGGGCGGCGGGGGCGGCGCGTCGAGCACGAACGAAGCGTGAGGGATGAAGGAGCGTTGCGTCAAGCCTCGACGGCGGATGGGCGCCACGACTGCCCGGCATCCCGCTCCTGTGTGCCCTGACCGGTCACGTTGATGTCACGAAGTGTTCATTGACGAGCGCCGGTATACCCGACCGCCAACGTCCAAGCGCCCGACGATCCGATCATTCAAGCGGACCGCCACAACGTCACGTAACGCTTTGGTCACCGGCAGAAGGTAAGTCGCGAAGAGTTCGCGATGACGACGCCAAGTGTTCATCCCCACCCTCTTGTCATCGATGACCAGCCCCGTACCATGCAAACATGCCGAGAACGGCGAATCTCCATCGAGCGCTCATCTGTCTCGGGGCTGCAGGGCTCGTCGGCGGCGCGTGGTGGATCGCCATACCGCCAGCGGCAGCAGCCTTCCCGGGCGCGAACGGTGACATCGCCTTCGTCTCGACTCGCAACAACAACGTTGCCATCTACCAGGTGAACCCACAAGGTTCCGGAGTCGGCACCACGTCTGGCGACGAGGCGAATACCACGCCACTCACCAACGGGGCCCCGGACGCTGAGCCCTTCTACTCACCGGACGGGAACACCGTATACTTCTCGAGCGCCCGCTCCGGGAGCTGGGCCGTGTACGCGATCCCGCAATCGGCGCAGGAGCCTCCCACCAGCCCCACCGAGCTGTCCCAGGTGTCGGGCGCTGAAGATCACGACGACTATTCGCCCTCGGTCGCTCCCGATGGGCAAACAGTCGTCTTGAACCGAGACAACTCTGCTCTGTACACGCTCTACACGTCGGCTGGTGTGTCCTCGGTATGTCTCCTCGATACCCCGCCCGAGGGCCTGGCGCCGGCCTCTTCGGATAATGGTGCGGGCAGTCGCCCCGTCTTCGATCCGCAAGATCAGTCGAAGCTGCTCTTCGTGGGGGGCGACAACCACATCCACATGCTGAGCGGGATCCCGGTCCCGAGTGGGCACAATCCCTGTGGCGTGTCGCCGGGATCCCTAAGCGACACCGACCTCTCGGCCGAAGCGACCGCGCCCGCCGGTGACGGGATAGCGAGTGCGGCGGATGCCGATCCCGACTGGAATCCGGCCGGAATCGGAACAACCTCCGTGCAGATCGGCGGTCACAACACCAATGTCATCTTCGACTCGACGCGTGGAGGCGGCCACACGCTGTGGGCCATGGACCTCACGACATCGCCGCCAACGGTCACGCCCGTCTGGTCGTCGCTCGTGGGAGTGGGCAAGAAATCGGACACCCAGCCCGTGTTCTCACCCGACGGGTACTACGTCACGTACACCGAGCCAGCCGTCCAGAACGGTACGCAAGTGATGGACTACGAGCTCGACAAGCTCGGGCAACCGAACAATCAAGAGACCGACCTCACCCTCACCACGGGAACCCCCGCCAACAGCCAGCCCGACTGGCAGCCAACGATCGCGGCCCAGACTCCGGAGGCGCCGGTCGCCATCCTGCTGCCGGCAGGTGGGCTACTCGTGGTCGGAACCGCGCTCAGCCTGCGCCGTAGTCGGCGGAGTACCACGGGTCTCCGCCTGGCGCGTACGCGGCATCCACGTTCTCGCGCTTCAATGATGCACGGCGACGGGACGAACTGAACCGATCAGAGCTCGGGACCCAACGACCCAGGCACTGTGGGATGACGGTTTCCACCCGAAGATCACGCCGAGTTCGCGGTACTGACGCGAACTGTTCATCTTCGTGGCTTTCCCAATTCCGAACAGCGACTTTACGATGCTTTTATGCGGAAAGGAACCGGGCTCCGTTTCCTCGAGTTCCACCGCGTGTTGGTGGTGGTCGGGGCTGCAGGGCTCGTCGGCGGCGCGTGGTGGATCGCCATACCGCCAGCGGCAGCAGCCTTCCCGGGCGCGAACGGTGACATTGCTTTCGTTTCGACAACGAACGACAACGTTGCCATTTACCAGGTCGACCCGAGTGGTATAGGCATTGGCACTTCTTCCGGAGACCGGTCGAACACCACACCGCTGACCGACGGCGCTCTCGACGCCGAACCCTTCTACTCGCCCGACGGCAGCACCGTGTTCTTCTCGAGCAACCGGTCTGGGCACTGGGCCATCTACTCGATCCCGCAGTCGGCCGAAGAACCACCCACGAGCGCGACCGAGCTGTCTCAGGTCTCGGGGAGCGAGACCCACGACGACTATTCCCCATCCGTAGCAGCAGACGATCAGACAGTGGTGTTCAATCGCGATAACACCGCCCTCTATACTCTCTTCGCCTCAACCGGACCGGGGTCGGTCTGTCTGCTCTACACGCCTCCTGGCGGGTTGGCGGCGGCGTCGTCGGACAACGGCAGCGGGAGTCGGGCTGTCTTCGATCCACTGAACCCGTCCAAGCTTCTGTACGTGAGCGGCAACAACCACATTCACCTGCTGAGCGGGATTCCCACACCTACTGGGCACAACCCGTGCGGCGTTTCGCCCGCCACCCTGAGCGATGTCGACCTGTCGGCGATCGCTACCACACCCAGTGGCGGTGGCATCATTGGCGCCGCCGACGCCAACCCCGATTGGAATCCCTCGGGGACAGGAGCCACGGCTGTCAAGATCGGTGGCCACAGCACCAGCGTCATCTTCGACTCGACCCGAGATGGCGGGCACACGCTTTGGACAATGGATCTGACGACTGCGACGCCCTCGGTCCAGCCGATCTGGGCCTCCATGTGCGGTCACAGCAAGACGACCGACACCGAGCCAGTGTTCTCACCGGACGGGAACTTCATCACCTACACGCAGCCTGTCGTCCGGAACGCCACGCAGGTAGAGGACTACGAGCTCGTCCAGCTTGGGATGCCCAACAATGACGAAACTGACCTCACGCTCACGACTGGCACGCCTGCAAACAGCCAACCCGACTGGCAACCGACCGTCGCTGCCCAGACTCCCGAAGCTCCAATCCCCCTTCTACTCCCCGCCGGCGGCCTCCTGGTCCTCGGAACCGCCCTCGGATTGCTCCGGCGGCGAAGGCGCATAAATTCATAGCGGGTAGCTCGCGGGCCGAACCACCGCGTGCGCGCCCTCCTAGACGGGGACGCCTACCAGGGCCAGCGCGACCCCGACGAAACCGGCGACGAGCAAGGCGCTCACGACACCGCGTCGGGCCGCGAACAGCCACAACAACGCCCCACCCAGAACGGGGATCTGCCACAGGTGCCCGAACGTCAGCCCCAACGACACCGCCGACCCGGCGATGGCACCGATGGCGGCGGGTCCCGCCCCGGAGAGGAACGACTGGACCCGGACGTCGCCACGGAGCTGATCGAATCGACGACCTCCGAAGACGACGAAGAGGAACGAAGGGGCGAAAGCCACGAAGGCGGCCAGGAGCCCGCCGCCGATACCAGCGGCCGCATAGCCCACGACAGCGACCGTCTGGACCACCGGGCCCGGGGTCACCTGGCCCAGGGCGACCGCGTTCAGGAATTGCCCTCCGGTCATCCAGTGAAAGGTGGTCACCGCGTCGTGCTGCATGAGCGGCACGATGACGAAGCCGCCTCCATAGGAGAGGGCGCCGACCTTGAACGCCACCCAGGCCAAGGCACCCAACCCACCGAGCACAGCCACATGGCCCGCCATCACCGGCAAGATCGCCATGGCGGGACCGCGGTGGCCAGGTCCGCGGTTCGAGCGAATCAAGACTTCAGCCAGGCCGCACAACACGAGCACGAGCACGAGGTACGGGCCCACCGTGGTGGCTGCCACGCCGCCGAGGGCGACGTAGAGCGCCCATCGCAGGTGCTGGGACCTCATCGTCCCGGCCCGGGCGCGGCTGGCAGGTACCAACCCCGAAGCCGCCTTCAGCGCCACCGCGGGGACCGCCCCACCCGCACCGGACGCCGCTCCCAAGATCCAGCGGGCCGGATGTGGTGCCAGGAACACAGCCGACAGGCAGAGAATGGCGGCGAGGCCGGGGACGATGAAGCACAGGCCCCCCAGGACCGCACCCGCGGCTCCTCGCAGACGCCATGCGCACAGGATGGCCAACTGGGTGGAGGACGGACCCGGCAGGAGATTGGCGCCGGCGACCCCGTCCTCGAACTCGGCGGCCGACATCCAATGCCTTTCGTCGACGCAGAGCCGACGCAACAGTGCGATATGGGTCGGGGGCCCTCCGAACCCGATGCATCCGATTCGCCCCCACTCTCGAACGACGGTGGCGAGAGACACTTCGGAGCGCAGTCCCACCGCCAGAGTCTGCCATCGGCGAGTCGCCCCGGTGCGCTCCCACCGGCGTGCGGACCATCGCCTTCCGCCTCGGACGCGGTGTGCCGTATTGTCCGGGACCATGCATCCGACGAAGAGCCTCAAGGCCCTCGTAAGTGGTGTGGTCGCGCTGAGCACGACCCTCGTACTCGTCTCTGGCGCGGGCGCAGCCACAAAGGGCCTGCGCGCCGAGAGGGCGGCGGCCGGGGCCGTCGGCGTTGTACCGGCCCCGGCGATGCGAGCCTTGCCCCGCCCGCTCTACGGCGTGACGGTTGACGACGTGACCAACCTCGGAGCCATCGTGGCCGGCGCCCGGGCCCTCGGGCACATGCCGGTGACCCGCATCTACTTCAACGTGAAGGAGCCGGCCAGCTATTACGCCTCTGCGGTCAGGGCGGTCCAGCCGGCGAGTTACGTGATGGGCGAGCTCCTGGACTCTTCGGACTCCCGGCACATCGGGACCGCCGCATACGGCAGGCGCGTCGAGTCGTACGTGGCGCAGCTTGGCAACTCGGTGGACGTGTGGGAGATCGGCAACGAGGTGAACGGCAACTGGACGGGGCGGTACGCCACCGTCGAGGCCAAGCTCACGACCGCCTACGACGACGTGACTGCCGCCGGCAGGCGCACCGCGCTCACGCTCTACGACAACGTCGGCTGCGGGGACGGCTCCCGTGAACTCGACCCCGTCGCCTTCTCGGGGAGATACGTCCCGGCCGCAGTGCGAAGTGGCCTCGACTACGTCCTGCTCTCGTACTACGAGGGAAACTGCAAGGGCATCCGGCCCAGCGCCGCCGCCTGGACCGCGTACTTCGCCCGGCTCCACGTCCTCTTTCCCCACGCCTTGCTCGGTTTCGGGGAGATCGGCATGGACAGTCCCGCCACGAACATCACCCTCGGCACGGCCCGCTCGCTCATGACCTACTACTACGGACTAAGCGTCGACCTCCCGTACTACGTCGGCGGCTACTTCTGGTGGTACTACGACGAAGACTGCCTGCCCTACGCCACCAAGCCACTTTGGGCCACCCTGCAGAGCGCATTCGCGTCGGAGACGGCCGCGCTGGCCCACTGAAACCGGGCACTAGCCTCTGGTCCGTGGCCGACGCCCTCGCTCAACCACCGCGCAAACTGACCCTTTCGGGATGCGTCAACTTCCGCGACCTCGGGGGATACCCGGGCGCGGACGGACGCAAAATCCGCTGGCGACGGCTGTTCCGCGCTGACGGGCTCACCCGGCTGGACGAGGGGGATTGCGCCCAATTGGCAGGCCTCGGCCTGGCGACGGTCATCGACCTGCGCACCAAGGGAGAGGTCGACGAACGAGGGCGGTTCCCGGAGGACGCCTTCGAGGTCGAGTACCACCATCTCCCCCTCACCGACGTGTTGCCGCCCACCGAGGACCTCAGCCGATTCGACGAGCCATCCTTCGTGACGTCTCGGTACCGCCAGTTGTTCTCCGAGGGATCGAGCTCGCTGGCACGTGCCGTGCACGTGCTGGCCGAGCCCGAGGCCCTGCCGGCCGTGTTCCACTGCAGCGCCGGGAAGGACCGCACCGGCATCCTCGCCGCGCTCGTGCTCGGCTTCCTGGGCGTGCCCCGCGACGTCATCGTCGAGGACTACGCGCTCAGCGCCGAGGCGATGATCGCGCTCCTGGAGCGCCTCAAACAAGAGTACGCCGAGTCGGTGACCGAGGTCGAGCGCTACGCGCCGGCGGTCATCTCGGTGGCCCCGGAGTCCATGGCGGCGTTCCTCGACGAACTCGAGGACGAGCACGGCAGCTTCGACGACCTCGCCCGCGAGCTCGGGGTCACCGATCCCGTTACCCGTCTGCGCGAAACCCTGCTCGAAACGTCGTAGGCCGGCGAGCGTCAGTCGGCCTTCTGCCTGAACACGAGGAGGTCCGACCCGTCGCGTTCGGTGACCGCGTTCAGGAGCTCCCAACCGCTCTCGGATCGGGCCCGCAGCACCTCGTGGACCTTGCCCTCGTCGCGCTCGTCGTCGGACCTCGAAGCCCCCGGCAACAGCGTCACCCCGTACCGCCACGACCCCACGGGCGCAGACCCTATACAAACTGGAAGCCCAGCGCCCAAGGCACGATCCGGGCTTCCGCCATCGTCCACGGCCAGTCCCGGATCCGCCGAGTTGGCAATGCCGCCGGTGAGCTCCCGAGGCCTCGGATCGACGCAGAGCGGCGATTTCGTCCCAATCCGGTTTGCCAAGCGTTCAGGGAAAGTTCACCTTCTGAGCACCCTTTGTTCGCGTGTTGTTTACCAACGCCCCCTACGGTCCTGGGTAGTGACCAGGACGACCTGTCCGGACTATCGGGCCGTGACCGACGGCCCCACAGCGGCGTTCCGGCGCCCCCTCAGGGCCGCCACCTCCTGTCGCAGCGACACCTTGCCACCTTCCGTCCCGTGCCATTCGCCGAGCTCGCCGGCCACCCCTCTGCACCACGACCGTTGAAGCCGACTCCCCCACCCATTACTGGAGGTCAATCCCCCGTGAGTATCGCCCCCTCAGATTCGAAGCTTGTTCACCGTGCAAGATGGACGCTCCCCGTGACCGCCGTGGCCCTTGCGATCGGGCTGGCGGCGTGCAGCTCGACCAGCAGTTCGCCGACGACGACGAAGGCCACATCAGCCACCACCGCTCCGGCAGATCCGTACGCTCAGACGGATCTCCACGCGCCGGCGGGCACCCTCACTGGAGCCGGCTCGACCTTTGACCAGCCGCTGTTCACAAAGGCTTTCTACGCCTACAACCAGAAGAACAGCGGGGTGACCGTCAACTACGCCTCGATTGGTTCGGGAGGCGGCATCCAACAGTTCCAAGCCAATACGGTCAACTTCGGCGCTAGTGACGTTCCGATGTCCCCGCTCGACATCTCCAAGGCCACTGGTGGCCAGGTTCTGCAGGTTCCCGTGGCGTTGGGGGGTGTTTCCATCTCGTACAACGTCCCCGGCGTGGCCACTGGGCTCAAACTCACCCCCAAAGTGTTGGCCGATATCTTCCTCGGGAATGTCAAGACATGGGACAACTCCGAGATCAAGAGTCTGAACCCAGGCGTGAAGCTGCCCAGCAATCCGATCCAAGTGGTGTACCGCTCGGACGGCAGCGGAACGACGTACATCTTCACGAACTACCTGAGCACCGTGTCGACGGCATGGTCGTCCGGTCCGGGCACGGGCAAGTCGGTGAGCTGGCCGGTGGGCGTCGGACAAAAGGGCAACGAAGGCGTGGCCGGCTTCATCCACACGACGCCCTACACACTCGGATATGTGGAGCTCGCCTACGCCATCCAGAACAACTTTACGTACGCCAAGATCCAGAATGCCGCCGGTCAATACGTCTCACCATCGTTGTCGTCTGTGGCGGCCGATGCCGCGCAAAAGCCGAACATCACCTCGGTGGACTTCTCGATCGTGAATCAGACTGGGGCCGCGAGCTACCCGATCTCTGGTTACAGCTGGGCGCTCATCTACCAGCTGCAGAAGACCGCCACGACCGGGCGGACTTTGGTGGACGTGCTCGACTGGCTGACCCACGCCGGGCAATCGCAAGCAGCCTCGCTCGACTACGTCCCCCTCCCTGCAAACATCCAGCAGCTGGCCCGTGCGACTCTGCTCCAGGTCACGGGTCCTGACGGCAAAACGAAGCTCCTCACGACTTCGTAGCGGTGACCGATCTGGCCACGCTGCCGCCGCGTCCGGGCACTGCAGGGAGATTGCGCCGTCTCCTCGCAGTGCCCGACGGCGCGTATCGAGGCGCACTGGGTGCTGTGGCCGCCCTGTTCGGCATTCTCCTGGTGGTGTTCGTCGTTTCGATGGTCATGCAGGCGAGGCCGACCTTCGCACATTTCGGCCTCTCCTTCTTGACGAGCACGAAGTGGGACCCGGTCCACGTCCACTACGGGGTGCTCGTTTTCCTCGTTGGGACCCTCGAGACCACGGCGATCGCCATGGTGATCGCCGTCCCGATCGGACTCGGCTGCGCCTTAGCGCTCGCCTTTGGGATCCCCCAACGCCTACGCGTGACACTGGGGACTGCAGTCGAACTCCTGGCTGCGGTGCCGAGCGTCGTCTACGGTCTGTGGGGCCTCTTGGTCGTAGCGCCGTGGGTGCGGACCATCATCGAGCCCGCCCTGGCCAAGATCACCGGTGGTCACGGACCGTTCGGTGGCTCCCAACTCGGGGTCGGCTTACTCCTCGCCGGAGTGATCCTGGCAATCATGGTCCTCCCCACCATGGTCGCCATCTCGCGTGACGTTCTCATGGCTGTACCCGAGGTCGAGATCGAAGGCGCCTTTGCGCTGGGAGCGACCCGATGGCAGGTCATGCGACGCGTGGTGGTGCCGAGCGCCCGCAGCGGGATCCTGGGAGCGACCACGCTGGCCACAGGCCGCGCTCTGGGCGAGACCATCGCGGTGACGATGGTTATCGGAAACACCGATCATCTCGCCCACTCCCTCTTTGGGACGACCCAAACCATGGCATCGCTCATTGCCAACGAGTTCACCGAAGCGACCGAACCCTTTCACTTGTCTTCTCTGATTGCGGTGGGCGTGTTGCTACTCGTGGTGGCGGTCGTCGTCAACCTTGCCGCTCGGTTGCTGGTCCGGTCGGTCGGCCGCCAGCGTGCGATCGGGATCGGGGTGCTATGACGATCATGGCCGTTGACCCTGTGCTGGCCCGTCGGGCCGAGATCCAGCGGATCGCCCAGGCGACCGATCACAGGCGCGAGCTGCTGTCGAAACTGGCGCTTCTGGCTTGCCGGGCCTGCCTGGTCATCGTCCTGATCCCCCTGGTGGCCCTGCTGGCATACGTCGTGATCCGAGGAGCCTCGGCGTGGAGCTGGGCGTTCTTTTCACACCTCCCGACACCAGCAGGGATTCCCGGTGGTGGCATCTGGAATGCGATCGTGGGATCGTTCATCATCGACGCCATGGCCGCCGCAGGGGCGATCCCGTTCGGGATCGCGGCGGGACTCTTCCTGGCCGAGTCGAGTGGACGCATCGCGGGGGTAGTACGACTTGCTGCTGACGTGCTGTCAGGGGTGCCCTCTATCGTCGTGGCGATCTTCGCCTATGCGATTCTTGTCTCGCACGGCATCGGCCACTTCTCAGCCATTGCCGCAAGCTTCGCTATCGGTGTCCTCATGCTGCCTGTGATCATGCGAGCGAGCGAGACCGCCATCAGAGGCGTACCTGGGGTGCTGTCTGAAGCCGGGCTCGCCCTCGGCGCCCGCAAGGCGACGATCGCACGCAGAGTGATCCTGCCCGCGGCGTTGCCGGGCCTCATTACGGGAGTGCTCCTGGCGGTGGCGCGCGGAGCAGGAGAGACCGCGCCCCTTCTGTTTACTGCCATCGGTAGCCAGTACTTCTCGATCTCGCCGACCAAGCCGATTGCGGCGATCCCGCTGGTGATTTATCAAAACGGCATACAGGCCTACCCGGACCTAGTGAAGATCGCCTGGGGAAGCGCCCTGTTCTTGGTGGTGGTGATCCTCTTCCTGAGTGTGGGAAGCAGGCTTGTTGCCGCTCGATTGAGGAGAGTACGAAGTGACTGACCCAGCTGTCTCATCACCCGAGGCCTTGGCGACGACTCCTCCGGTTGTAGCGCCTGTCTCCCACGGTTCGGTGATGACGCTGCGCGACGTGTCCGTGGCGTTTTCGGGAAAGGTGGCGGTTCGAAGCTGTTCGTTCGACATCCCCATGAGCCAGGTCACGGCCTTGATCGGGCCGTCGGGCTCTGGCAAGACCACGCTGCTGCGCTCCCTGAACAGGATGCACGACATGGTCCGCGGCGCCGTCGTATCGGGCGAGGTGATGCTCGGCAAGCTTGACATTTACGGACCAGCCATGCGACCGACGTTGTTACGCTCGCGAGTCGGGATGGTGTTCCAACGTCCCAACCCGTTCCCGACCATGAGCATCTACGACAACACCGTGTCCGGGCTCCGATTTAACGGAGTCCGCAAGAAGGCGTTGCTCGACGAGGCCGCCGAATCTGCCCTCATTGCTGCTGCCCTTTGGGATAGCGTCCGCGACCGCCTCCGGGCCCACGCAAGCACGTTGTCAGGAGGCGAGCAGCAGCGCTTGTGTATTGCTCGGGCGCTGGCGGTGGAACCCGAAGTACTCCTCATGGACGAGCCGACCTCGTCGCTCGACCCAATCGCGACCAAACGCATCGAAGAGCTCATCGGGGAACTCAAGGACCGGGTCTCGATCGTCATCGTTACCCACAACATGCAACAGGCCATGCGGGTCTCGGATACCTGCGCCTTCCTCCTCATGGGTGAGGACAGAGCGGGTGAGTTGATCGAGGTGGCACCGACCACAAAGCTCTTCAGCGCGCCTTCAGATCCTCGCACCGAGGACTACGTGAACGGCCGCTTCGGCTGATCGCCCACACTGACACAGGTCAAGTGACAGCTCCACAAAGCGGAGGTCGGTCCCTAGAGCTCTCCGAGGCAAGTGATCAGCCATGGTGAATCCTTCACTTGACCCGGCCTTTGCGAACGACGGCAACACCGAGACCGAACGCCGGGTGCTGCTCGTAGAAGATCGGGGCCCGCTTCGAGACGCACTCGTGGGGGCTCTGCAGTTCGAGGGATACGACACCCGAACCACGACAAATGGCAGGGAGACACTTCGTCGGTTGCATTCGTGGCACCCGGATCTCGTGCTGATTGACCTGTTGGTCCACAACGGGACCGGCCTGGAGATCTGCCGTCAAGTCGCTGGACTTGTGCCCTCTCCGATCATTGTGCTTGCCCCTGTCGATGCCGAAGCCCAATTGCTCGAGGCACTGAACTCTGGTGCAGTCGATTACGCGACGAGACCTCTCGATGGGCGGGCACTCATCACTCGTATCCACACTACCTTGGCGCGCCCTTCACAAACGAACGGACCTTTCGTAGA
>Ga0208565_1002041_pt1 | contig 11200 bp, 8 predicted proteins | sample Sb_taG_7_FD_187706 | JGI IMG/M metagenome (GOLD analysis project Ga0208565, IMG submission 187706) | Peat soil microbial communities from Weissenstadt, Germany - Sb_50d_2_FS metaG (SPAdes) (version 2) | ecosystem: Environmental > Terrestrial > Soil > Wetlands > Peat | place: Germany: Weissenstadt...
GAATCTTCGAGCGGATCAACGAGTCGGCGGCGGAGCGCTACCTGGGCTGGATGACGACCTTCGATGAAGCCGGCCGGTTTACGCTCTATTCCGACGCCCAGCTCGCCCTGCTGGCGGCAACCACATCACTCCAGCCCGACCAGGCTGCGGCCGACCCGGCATCTCTGCTGGTCCAGGCGTGGGCCCAGGCTGGCCGCCGGGACAAGGTCACCCAGGCGATGGTGGGCGATCTCCTGACCTATCTTCCCGGCGATCTCCTGGCAAAGGTTGACCTGGCGAGCATGGCTCATGGTCTCGAGTGCCGGGGGCCGTTCCTCGATCACCGGGTCGTCGAGCTGGCCGCCGCGATGCCGCTGGACCGCAAGCTCCGGTTTCGCCCGGGCCGGTCCAAGGTCGTGCTCAAACGGGCCTTCGCCGACCTGCTGCCGAAAGCGATCAGGACCCGCCGCAAGATGGGCTTCGGCGTCCCCGTCGGCCGCTGGTTTCGGGACGAGCTGAAACACGAGCTCCGCGACGTTCTGCTCGACCGATTATGCCTCAATCGGGGACTCTTCCGCCCCGACTCTGTTCGTGCCCTGGTCGCCGACCACCTCGAAGGCCGTCGCGAGCACGGCCACCGCCTCTGGGCGCTCGTCATGCTCGAGCTCTGGTTCAGGAACCATATTGATGGATCCTCGACGCGTCCCGACCAGGAGCCGTAACCATGGCCGACGACGAGGTTCTGCTCACCGCTGAAGAGTTTGGCCGTCGGCCGGATCCCGGCTATCCGGAGGAGCTGATTCGAGGGAAGATCGTCCCTGATGAGAGGTGGTGGGAATGGTCAGCGGTCTCATCGAGGAACCTGCGGCACGTACGTCAGCCCTCCTTGCGGAAAGACGCGAATTCCAGGCGAATGCGGGCGGGACTTTTCCAGCGCCTCGAGCGCGGCCTGCCAGAGGGCCGGCTGTTCGGCAAAGAGTCGGACGGGGCCAAGGCGGGGGCCAATCCGGGCATGGAGCGGGGGCGAGTAAACCAGAACGGTGCGATCAACAACCAGCTCGCGGGCCCAGCGAAGCATGAAGGCGCTGGAAGAGCCCGCTGCCGACATTGCGCGTTCGGTCATGGGGACCAGGCGGCGAATCGCCCAGCCGCCGGGTGCGCCTGTGACCGCGATCAACCGCAGGGCAGATCGCGGAAAGGAACGGTCGATCTCGTCCGGGTCCGTCCAGAAGAAGCCGACGAGCACTCCGCCGGGCTTGCAGGCGGCGCGGTGGTGCAGCAAGACCTTGAAGCTCTGCATCGGATCACCCGGCCAGGGATGGTTGCCCGCCACAACGATGTCGGCCGGCGCCGCGGCTTGAGCCTGAAACCGGCGGCGGACATCGGCCGCCAGTAGCTCCTGGACCGTTTCGGGCCGGCCGGCAATCACCCGAAAGATCTGAGCTGGCCCTCCGATCAGGTGGCTGATCGAGACGCACGGTCCCACCAGTTCGGCGGCCTGGTGAATCGCCTGGCGCATCGGGTTGCTTGCCGCGTCTCCTCCCAGTAAGTATCCGGCATCGCCGCCGCCGGTGAGACCTTGTCGATGCAGCGCCCCGAGCGTGGTGCGGTGGCTGGTTCCCGGGAAAATCAGCTTGTAGCCGCCTCCGAAGCCGGCCTGGAGATGCGGCAAGACCGAGCCGATCAGGATCCGCAGGTCGGCCCTGGCGACCGGCCGGAAGACCCGAACCGGAACTCCACGTGCCGTCGTCCCCAGATCGTCATAAGCCGCAAGGTCGTCCAACGGTGGGCTGAAGCAGCGATACGTGGCGGCGATCTGATCACCCAGCCGGCGCTTCATCGCCGCGAGATCGACAGCTTGATGCCGCCCGACGCCGACACTTATCGTCACATCATCGGGGCGAACCCCCGCCGCGTGCAGCCGCCGCAGGACGATCGGCAGGGCCGCGCCAACCGGCGTCCATCGCGATGGATCGTCAACCACGAGCGCCGCGGTCGAGCCCGCTTTCACCAGGCACTCTAGTGGCGGCGATTCCTCGGGAGCATCGAGCGCACCTTCGAGGGCAGCCGGATAGTCTCCCAGTGAGCCCTCGAGGTCGGGCCAGAGTGTGTCCAGCTCGAATTCCATCAAACCTGGCGGTAATTCCAATCCGAGCGTCGCGTCCGGTCCCCAGGGAAGATTGACCGGGTGGGCGCTCGCAGGCGCGGAACATTCCGCATTGGTGATACCATCAACGGAAGAAGAACCAGAAGGCGATTCCTTCATGGCGGCAAACTCCCAATTCAACGCTGCGCCCACCGCACGCGTCTCGGACTATCACGCTACCGGTTGAAGGTCGATCCGCCAAGGATTCCCACCCCCGTGAGTCAGCCTCTTCTTCGGTAGAATCAATCCAACAGACAGAATAATACGTCTGCGGGCATTCACGCTGCTGATCGGCGACAGTCCGATGCAGTGCCTTGATGGAACGGTCGATATGCAGAAGCAAGGGATTGACCGGGCGCGGATCCCGGCGGAGGCGCTTTGGGCCGCGGGCCGAGGTGACAAGGTGGTCGAAGGCACATCACTGGGCAGCGGCTCGACGGTCGGAGATCGTGCCTTCGTGCTCGATTCGACGTTCCCGGCTGGAACGCAGATTCCCGCGGGAGCAATCTACGAAAAAAACACGCTGGTCGGGTTCGTCGAGTGGTGAGGACGAACCACGGCCGGCCAGGCGGCGGCCGAGCCTCATGGCTCACGCAAGAGCATGCTGACGCCTTCGGACCGTCCGGGGTAGGCAGACTGCTCACCCCGGACGGTCGCTTCCCATTCCTGGCCGCGAAGGCTCCCTTCTGTTGCCTTGCAGCCTGAATCAAGTCCTTGACTTGCAGACACCGCCCGCTTAAGTTCAAGGGAGGTCATTTGCTCAAGATGGGCATCGATTGGATTTCCGGGTACGTCACCCCGGGGCAACAGCGCCCGCACGGTCGTGTTTTTTGGGTGCGGGCAGGGCCCCTGAGCCGCAGGGTAGTGGCTTTCATGAATGGTCAAGTGCGTCCACGCGCCATGGCATCGCCGGACGAGCTGGCAGAACCCCTCGTGCTGGCCGCCTTCCGGGTGGATCGACGGCCTTCCGGATCATTGTGCATCCGCACTATACATTGCCCTTAGACCGAGGAAAGTCCCACAAACTCCTGAAAAAAAGGCGGCAGAAAAAATTTTGCAATCGCAGCATTTTTCGCTTGACGCGGTGCTTCGCTTGAGTCAGGATGAGGTGGTTAGCTGGTCACGGACCCTCTGGAGGTGAATGATGTTTGACATGATTCTCGAAAACTACCGCAAGGCCACCGAGTCGACGATGAAGCTGCAGCAGGACGTGCTGCGGAACTGGACGATGCAATGGCCGCAGATGTTCGGGGCACAGACGTTCGGGCTTCCGTTCCTGGGAGGTCCGGCCTCTGGATCCGCAATGCCGGGAGCCGCCTGGCTCGAGCAGTTGAGAGACGCCCAGAAGAAATGGGGCGAGACAGTCACCGATATGCTGAACAAGCACCGTGAGTCGCTTGACGTTCAGTACAAGGCGGGGATCCGGACCATCGAAGAAGCCTTCAAGGTGGGCGAGGCCAAGGATCCGCAGCAGTTCCGCCGTCTCACCGAGGAGCTCTGGAAGCACAGCTTTGAGTGCCTCAAAACTGTGGCCGAGTCGCAGACGCGAGACGTCCAGGCAGCCATGGAGAAGTTTTACGAGGTCGCGTCCAAGAGCGCGACGGGCTTGAAGGTCTGACCACACACGGCCGTCAGGTTGAAGCACGGCCGGGGGAAACCCCCCGGCCGCAGGACGAGCCCAGGACGGGTTACAACACCTATGAGAAGGTTCTGCAAGGTCGAGGACCATGACGATGGCAAGCACTCAGTCGTTGATCGTGACAGGCGTGAGGACACCGACGGGGGCCTTCATGGGAGGGCTTGCGGGGGTTCCGGCGGCTCAGCTCGGGGCCACCTGTATCAAGGCGTTGCTGGAGCGGACGGGCGTGCCGCCCGACCGTGTCGATGAAGTCGTCATGGGAACCTGCATCGCCGCTGGCCAGGGTATGAACCCGGCGCGCCAGGCGGCGATCTTCGGCGGGCTCTCGAATAGTGCGCATGCGGTGACGATCAACGAGGCTTGCGCCTCGGGGATGAGAGCCGTGATGTTGGTCGACCAGATGATCCGCGTGGGTGACGCGGGCGTGGCCATCGCGGGCGGCATGGAGAGCATGAGCCGGCCGCCCTATCTGCTGCTCAAGGCCCGCGAGGGCTACCGCATGGGCAACAGTGAAGTGATGGACGCCCTGATGTACGACGGACTGACCGACGCCTACAGCAACAAGCCGATGGGTTCGTTCGCCGATCAGTGCGCCACCAAGTTTGGCTTCACCCGCCAGCAACAGGACGACTTCGCGGTCGAGAGCCATGCTCGTGCCCGCAAGGCCGTCGCCGACAAGATCTTCGTTGATGAGATCGCGCCGGTCTCGATCACCGTCAGGGGCAAGACCACAACGGTCAGCGAGGACGAGGGCTTGAGCAAGTTCGACGAGGGCAAGATGCGCGGCCTGCGTGCCGCCTTCAACGCCGACGGCACCGTCACTGCCGGCAATGCCTCGAGCATCAATGATGGGGCCGCGGCACTGCTGGTGGCCTCGCCGGAGAAGTGTGAGGCGCTGGGACTGAAGCCCCGGGCGCGGATTGTCGGTGTCGCGATCCATAGCCAGGAGCCGGAGTGGTTCACGACCGCGCCGATCGGGGCGGTCAAGAAATTGCTGGACAAGGTCGGCTGGGGCGCCTCGGATGTCGATCTGTTTGAGCTCAACGAGGCTTTCGCCATCGTTGCTCTGGCCTGCGGGAAAGAACTGGGCCTGACGCCCGAGAAGACCAACATCTACGGCGGTGCCGTCCCGCTCGGGCACCCGATCGGCTGTACCGGCGCGCGGATCCTGGTCACTCTTCTGACCGGGCTGAAGCGGACCGGCGGCAAGCGTGGCGTCGCCGCGCTTTGTGTCGGCGGCGGTGAGGGGATTGCCATGGCCATCGAGACGGTCGGCTAGGCCGTCCGCCCTGCCAGGAGAGAAACAGAAATGCCATCCACCACCGATTCCAAGACCAAGCCCAGCTCCAGCGTGGCCGCCGACCCGAGCACTATGGTGGCCTCGTTCTGGACCCAGTGGCTGGAGCAGTCCAGCCGGGGAACCCAGGCACTACTCGAGGCAATGCAAACTGCTGGCGACCCGCAGCAGATCCAGCGCCGCTGGCTCGACGCGGTCTCCCGCAGTCTCGACGATTTCATGCGCACCCCCACGTTCCTCGAGCTCCTCGGGAACAACCTCAAGGCGATCACCGACTTGAAGGGGCTGCAGGACCAGGTTGTCCAGGACACGGCCCGCCAATTCGGCCTGCCCCTGGCCGCCGACATCACGGGCCTGTTCGAACGTTTGCACAGCACCGAACAGAACATCCTCAACCGGCTGCAGGCCATCGAAGACCGGCTCAAGGCCATCGAAACCAAGCATTGAGTGGAACGGCTACTCCCATCCCTCTTTCCGTTCGGAGTTGAAGATATGTCAATTGGGAGCGAAACGCCTGCATCGTCGGACGTCGAGTCGGCGGTGCCGGATTTTAGCCTGGCGGGGAAGAAGGCGTTTGTCACTGGAAGTTCGCGGGGCATCGGCCGGGCCGTGGCGCTGGCCCTTGCCCATGCCGGGGCCGATGTCGCCATCAGTTGCAATACTGGAGGCGAGGCCGCGGAGGATGTTTGCAGCGTGATCCGGACCATGGGTCGCAAGGCCCATTACTACGCCCACAATGTGGCCCTGGAGTCGGAAATCGAGGCGATGTGCAACGAGGTCAAGCGCGACTTCGGCACCATCGATATCCTGGTCAACAACGCGGCCATCAACCGCGACCGGACCTTCAAGAAACTGACCAAGGAGGCCTGGGACGAGGTCATCACCACCGACCTGACCAGCGTCTTCCTGGTCACCAAGCATTTCATCGACGAGATGGCCGAACGGAGCTGGGGCCGGGTCATCAACATGTCGAGCATGGCGGGCGAGATCGGCAATTATGGCCAGGCCAACTATGCGGCCGCCAAGGCCGGCATGATCGGCCTGACCAAGACACTGGCCCGCGAGTACGCCCGCAAGGGCGTCACCGTCAATGCCGTGGCACCGGGCTTTACTCGCACGCGAATGACCGAGGGAATTCCCGACAAGGCGATGGATGCCGTCCTGGCGGCAACCCCGCTGGGCCGGATGGGAGAACCGATGGAGATCGCCGCCGGCGTGGTCTACCTGGCCTCCCCATCGGCCGGCTTCGTCACGGGACAGGTGCTCGATGTCAACGGGGGATTCGCGATGTAGAGAGGATCCCGGCGCCTTTGCGGGCGCCGGGACGATCCCGGATCGTGGGGGCCGATCCGCTCTGCCAGGGCCCTCGATCTGCCTTGGTTCGCCGCCGGGCTTTTCATGATCCGGCGGCATCAAGGTGACATGACGGGAAAGGCAAGCATCATGGCCAATGATATTAGCGATATCACCCTGGGCATGCAGCAAGAGTGGTTCAACCAGGCCTTGGCACAGCAGAAGGCCGTCTACGAAGCAACGCTCAAGATGTGGAGCCGCTTCTTCGCCGTCCCCCGGGTCATCGACCGGGCACGCGACGTCAAGGTCGGCACCACGCCCTCCGAGATCGTCTACGAAGAAGACACCCTCCGACTGCTCCGCTACCGCCGCGACACGCCGGCAGTCTACGCCGAGCCGGTCCTGTTCTGCTATGCCCTGGTCAACCGGCCCTACATCGTGGACCTGCAATCCGACCGGAGCGTGATCCGGCAACTGCTGGCCCGCGGTTTCGAGGTCTACCTGATCGACTGGGGCGTCCCCTCGGCCGCCGACCGCAGCATGACGCTCAAGGACTACATCGACGGCCTGATGAAGAATTGCGCCGACGACGTCCTCAAGCGGCATAAGGTCCAGAGTCTCCACCTGGTGGGCTACTGCATGGGCGGCACGATGTCGACCATCTTCACAGCCCGCAACCCGGACATCGTCAAGTCGCTCTCCATCATGGCTGCCCCGATCGACTTCGGCGTCGGCAAAGAGGAATCGCTGGTGACCTTCTGGTCGAACCCCGATTACTTCGACATCGATGCCCTGGTCGATGCCTTCGGCAACGTACCGGCCACGTTCTTGCAAGCCAGCTTTGGGATGATGAAGCCGGTGCAGAACTACTACAGCAAGTACATTACCTTCTTCGACAAGATGGACGACGACAAGTTCATCGAAAACTACTTCGCCATGGAGAAGTGGGGCAACGACAATATCCCGGTCGCTGGCGAAACCTTCCGCGAGTTCGTCAAGAAGTTCTACCAGCGCAACGAACTGATCAAGGGCGAGTACAAGCTGGGCGACGAGCTGGTTGACCTGAGCAAGATCACCTGCCCATTGCAGATCCTCATGGCCAGCGCCGACCATCTGGTGCCGCCGAGCCAGAGCGAGCCCCTCAAGTCCAAGGTCGGATCGAAGGACGTCAAGTGCCGGACCCTCGACGCCGGCCACATCGGGCTCTCGGTCAGCTCCAAGGCCCACAAGGTGTTCTGGCCCGAGGTCACCCAGTGGCTCGGCGACCGATCGACACGCGTGAGCTACTGAGGGGATCTGAACTCCGGCAATTCCCGAGGGGAGGATCAGGCTCCCGCCCAGCCATCGATCATGGCTTGGCGGAGCCTTGCCCTCCCCGGTTGTTTTGTCCGTGTCCTATCTGCGCGAGTGCGCGCTCGAGCTGCAATTGCCCGCGGTCAGACGGCCTTGGTGATGTCCGGCATGGCACACTGATAAATGCTGTCCGCTTTCGCCTTGGAGGCGCGGAGTGGCATCGAGGATCGCCGTCATCGTGCTGTCAGCGGCCCAGTCGAGTTCGTTGTAGGGTCGATTGGCGACGACCGCGGCAAGCAGGTCGTCCCACTCGGTCTGGTGGCCGTCCCGGCCTGGCTTGAGTCGCTTCGGCTGCGAACCCTTGAGCTGGATCACGACCGCGTCTACGCCGTCGAAGCTGACAAAACCCTTTGTTCCATGGGCATGGTGGCTGAAGTTCGACCAGCAGCCGGGTTGCTGTCGGCTGGCAGATCCCGAGGCGGACGGAGCGCCGCCTGTGCTCACCGGGCATGCGGACGGGGTGATTACACTGAATGTGGCCGAGGCGGATGAGGTGGAACGGGAGCGCCGGCGGCTCCGGCTCCACGAGCCGTACCGCACCGCACCCTCTTGGGCCATCTTCGTCACGAGATCGGCCACTACTACTGGGAGCGATTGATCAAGAACAGCCCGCTCATCGACGACTTCCGCGAGCGGTTCGGCGACGACCGGCAGGACTACGCCCAGGCGCTGACGACTGGTTCCCGCTCACCTACGTGCTCGACAATCTCAACCGTGGCATGGGACTTCCCGACGGCTACCCGTTCGTGCTCTCGCCTCCGGCTGTCGAGAAGCTGAAGTTTGTGCACGAAACATTGAATGCTGGCACGACGCCAGGGATCTCTCCTTGTTCAGATTCCTTGCCTGGCTTGCGCGGCCGGCGAGAGCTCAACGGAACTTCAGGATCGGCTGATCGACTGCCACGCTATCGCCCGGTTTCGCCATGACTTCGGCGACGACGCAGTCGTTTTCGGCCTTCAGGATGTTCTGCATCTTCATGGCCTCGATCACCACCAGGTTCTCACCGGCGCGCACCTCCTGGCCCGGCTTGACGAGGATCTCGGTAAGCAGTCCGGGCATGGGCGAGAGCAGGAACTTGGAGAGATCCGGCGGCGGCTTGTCGGGCATGAGCGCCAGCAGTTCGGCGGCGCGGCTGGTCATGACGATGGCGTCGGCCTGGGTGCCCCAGTGCATGACGCGGTATTTCAGGCCCATACGCTCCACTTGAACGCAGATGTTGGTGCCGTTCCAGGTACCGCGAAGCAGAATCTCGCCGAGCTTCCAGTTGGTTCGCAGGCAACTCGATTGACCTTGATAGGTGATATCGCATCCGCCATGAACGAGGCTCACAGTCAGGTGGAACCTCTGGCCCTGCATCAGGACGACCCACTCGTTACCGACCCGGCGCTCGTGGCCCTTGAGCTGGCCCGTGGTTCGCACCGCGCGGTAGATGTAACGGCGGCGTGCGTAGGCGGCCACCGACGCCAGCAGGAGCGGATCCTCATGCAGCAGCGTCGAGGGATGAAAGCCCTTGGGGAACTCTTCGCCGATGAAGCCCGTGTTGAAGTCGCCGGCAATGAACCGCGGATGCCGGCTGAGGGCAGCCTGGAAGGCGAGGTTCGACGAGATGCCGCGAATGACGAAGCCGTTCAGTGCGTCGTGCATCCGGGTGATGGCCTGGTCGCGGGTCCCGCCGTGGGTGATGAGCTTGGCGATCATCGAGTCATAGTGGATGGAGATCTCGTCCCCCTCGTAAACGCCCGTATCGACCCGGACAGCGCCAAGGTCTTGGTCGGGCGGCATGAAGCGGACGAGACGGCCGGTGGAGGGCAAAAAGTTGCGGAACGGGTCCTCGGCGTTGATCCGGCACTCGATCGCCCAGCCCTCGCGGCGGACTTGCTCCTGAGTGAACGGAAGCGCTTCGCCGGCGGCGACGCGGATCATGAGCTCGACAAGGTCGAGCCCGGTGATCAGCTCGGTGACCGGGTGCTCGACCTGGAGTCGCGTGTTCATCTCCAGGAAGAAGAAGCTCTTGTCCTTGCCGACGACGAACTCGACGGTGCCGGCGGACTGGTAGCGCACGGCCTTGGCGAGGGTGACGGCCTGCTCGCCCATGGCTCTGCGGGTCGCCTCGTCGAGAAATGGGCTGGGGGCCTCTTCGATGATCTTCTGGTGCCGCCGCTGGATCGAGCACTCGCGTTCCCAGAGATAAACCACGTGGCCGTGCGCGTCGCCGAGCACCTGGATCTCGATGTGCCGGGGCTCCTCGACAAACTTCTCGATGAAGACCCGGTCGTCGCCGAAGGCGTTCTTGGCCTCGGTCCGGCAAGATGCGAAGCCCTCGGCCGCTTCCTTGTCGTTCCAGGCGACGCGCAAGCCGCGACCGCCGCCGCCGGCAGAGGCCTTGATCATCACCGGATAGCCGATCTTGCGGGCGATCTCCACGGCATGCGCGGGCATCTCGATCGGCTCGTTGTAGCCAGGGATCGTGTTCACGCGGGCATCGCGGGCGAGCTTCTTGGAGGCGATCTTGTCGCCCATCGCGGCGATCGATTCGTGTTTGGGCCCGATGAAGACGATTCCTTCTTGCTCCAGCCGCCTGGAGAATTCCTCGTTCTCGGAGAGGAAGCCGTAGCCCGGGTGCACCGCCTCGGCCCCGGTCTGCTTGCACGCGGCGATGATCCTGTCCATCGCCAGGTACGATTCCTTGGACGGAGGCGGGCCAATGCAAACTGCCTCGTCGGCCAGCTCGACATGCCGCGCGTTCTTGTCGGCCTCCGAATACACGGCTACGGCGCGGATACCCATCGTGCGTGCCGTCCTGATGACTCGGCAGGCGATCTCACCCCGGTTGGCGATCAAGATTTTTTGGAACATGGCTGCCTCGGAAGTCATTCACCACGGATGCGCCAAGATCACCGAGCGGCGGCCGGCAATCTGCGATGACACAACTCTGTGTCGCGCGCGTCCGCCGCGGTCCGGCTGTTTCAAAGGGGAATGTTGTCGTGCTTGCGCCACGGGTTTTCCAGTTTCTTCTCTCTGAGCATTGCCAGCGAACGGCAGATGCGCTTTCTGGTCTCGTGGGGCAGGATCACGTCGTCGATGAAGCCTCGATGGCCCGCGATGAAGGGGTTGGCGAATTTCTCCTTGTATTCCTTCTCCCGGGCGGTGATCTTCGCCGGGTCGCTCTTTTCCTCGCGAAAGATGATCTCGACCGCCCCCTTTGGTCCCATGACCGCGATCTCGGCGGAGGGCCAGGCGAAGTTCACGTCGCCCCTCAGGTGCTTGGATGACATCACGTCATAGGCCCCGCCGTAGGCCTTGCGGGTGATGAGCGTGACCTTGGGCACGGTGCACTCGGCATACGCGTAAAGCAGTTTGGCGCCGTGCTTGATGATGCCGCCGTACTCCTGGGCAGTCCCCGGCATGAAGCCGGGCACGTCCACGAACGTCACGATAGGGATGTTGAAGGCGTCGCAGAAGCGAACGAACCGCGCTGCCTTGATGGCGCTGC
>Ga0208565_1002047_pt1 | contig 11183 bp, 10 predicted proteins | sample Sb_taG_7_FD_187706 | JGI IMG/M metagenome (GOLD analysis project Ga0208565, IMG submission 187706) | Peat soil microbial communities from Weissenstadt, Germany - Sb_50d_2_FS metaG (SPAdes) (version 2) | ecosystem: Environmental > Terrestrial > Soil > Wetlands > Peat | place: Germany...
CGAAGACCGCCAGGTCCCACACATCACGGGCCCGTTCGGCGGCCGGATCGGCCAGCGCCAGGCGGACATGCCGCGTCATTGCCGCCAGCAGCGCCCGCGGGCTGGTGCTCAGCCCCGGCCCGCCGGCCATCATGGCGATCGATGTCACCTGCTCGCGGCGCAGCGCGTCGCACACCCTGCGCAGCACAGTCTCGGGGATCTTCACGCCGTCTTCGGCACGCCGCCAGATCCCGTACAAGACCTGCACGACGACCAGCGGCGGCAACCCCCGCAGGCTCACCTGCCCGGCCTCGGCGACCGCTGCGGCCCGCGCCCGCCAGGCCCGCTCGCCGGTACCGGCCCCGGCCCTGCGAGCCTGCTGCCATGCGGCCCGATGCGCCTGGCAGTACGCGCCCGCCGACCCGGACACCGCTGACCGGGTGCACGCCGGCACAGGACACGGGGGACACGGCGGCAGCGGGCGGACCGCCGGATCGGCAGCGGGCGGACCGCCGGATCGGCAGCGAATGCCTCCACCGACGACGGGGCCTTGTTCCGGTAAGCCGCGGCATGGGCCTTGCACAGCCTCGCCCGCCGCGCGGTCGGCTCCCGTGCCAGCGATCAGCGGAATCTCCCCACCTTCGATCACTGAAATTCCCCGCCTGTGCCCGGCGTGTCGGCACTGACGTCCGCCGGTAAGGGCGGGGCTCCCCCGAGCGTGACGGTGTCTGGCCGTCGTCCGAGGGAGCCCCCGGCTCAATGCTCACACAGGGAGAAGACGTGGAAGTTCATGCTCTGGCAAGCCGGGGGTGGTCGGTCTCAGCGATCGCCCGCCACCTGGATCGTGACCGCAAGACCGTCCGCGCGTATGTGCGCGGGGAGCGCCAGCCCGGTGTCCGGGCAGCCGTGAGGCCTGACCCCCTGGCTCCGTTCGCGGCGTACCTGGCGGCCCGGTTCGCCGATGACCCGCATATCTGGGCGACGGCGCTGTTCGACGAGGTGGCGCCGCTGGGCTACCGGCTGTCGTATGTCAGCTTCGCCCGGCAGCTGCGGCTGGCGGGCCTGCGCCCGCACTGCGAGCCGTGCGCCGGGGTGTCCGGGCGGGAGACGATCGAGATCGCGCACCCGGCGGGCGAGGAAATGCAGTGGGACTGGTTCGAGCGGCGCCGGGCGCCGTGGGGCGCCACCGCGTACGTGCTGCTGGGCACGCTGCCGCACTCGGGCCGGGTCCGCGGCGTGCTGGCCGAGTCGCTGGACCAGCCGCACCTGATCGAGGCGATGGACGCGGTGATGCGCCGGCACGGCGGCACGCCCCGGATCTGGCGGACCGACCGGCTGGCCACCGTCATCGTCACGGGCAGCCGCGAGGTCCAGCCCAGCTTCGCTCCGGTCGCGAAGTACTACGGAACCGTCGTGGAGCCGTGCCCGCCCCGGCGGGGGAACCGCAAGGGCGCCGTGGAATCCTCGGTCCGGTACGTGTGCGGCCGGTGGTGGCGGACGATGACCGCCCTCACCCCGGCGCAGGCGCAGACCTCGCTGGACGCGTTCTGCTCCGGCACGGCCGACGCCCGCCGGCGCCCGGCCGGGAACGGTGCCTGGACGACCACCGGGGCGCTGGCTGACGCCGGGCCGATGCTCGCCCTGCCCGCCGCGCCCTACCCGGCCACGGTCATCGTGTCCCGGCAGATCGGCGTGAACGCGGCGGTGGCGTTCCGGGGGAACTCTTACTCGGTGCCGCCTGGCCTGGCCGGCGCCCAGGCGCAATGCCGGCACCGGCTCGGTACCGGCACGCTGGAGATCTGGTCCCCGGCCGGAGCGCAGCTGGCGTCCCACCGGCTCGCCCCGGACGGCGCCGGCACCCTGGTCCGCACCGCCGGGCACCGCGCCGACCTCGAACGGGTCGTCCTCGCGGCGTTCACCACGGACCGGCCATGCGAGCGCAAGGGGAACCATCCGCCAGGCGAGCCCGCCCGCGCCGAGGCCAGCCTGCTGCTGGCCGGCCTGGGCCCGGACGTGACCGTCGACCTGGCCGACTGGGCCGAGCTGGCGGAGGTGACCCGGTGAGCGAGAACGACGTCTACCAGCGCCTGCGCGGCCACCTGGCCGCGCTGCGGCTGCCCGCCGCCGCCGAGGCCCTGCCCGGCGAGCTCGACCACGCCAGGGACGCCGGCCTCAGCCATACCGCGTTCCTCGAACGGCTCCTCGCCGTCGAGGTCGCCGCCGCTGACGCCCGCCGGCGGACCAGCCTGGCCCAGTTCGCGTGCCTGCCCGCGCCCTGGAAGATCACCGATTTCGACTTCGACGCCCAGCCGTCGGTGGACCGCAAGCTCATCACCGAGCTCGCCGCCCTGCGGTTCCTCGACGACGCCACCAACGTCCTGCTGATCGGCCCGCCCGGCGTCGGCAAGACCATGCTCGCCGTCGGCCTCGGCCACGCCGCCGTCACCGCCGGGTACCGCACTCACTACACCACTGCCGCCGACCTCGCCGCCCGGTGCCACCGCGCCGCGATCGAGGGCCGCTGGGCCTCCACCATGCGGTTCTACGCCCAGCCCCGCCTCCTGATCATCGACGAGCTGGGATACCTGCCGATGCCCGCCGAGGGCGCCGCCGCGCTGTTCCAGGTCATCACCCAGCGGCACTTCAAGGGCTCCGTCGTGCTGACCACCAACCTCGGCATCCCGTCCTGGGGAAAAATCTTCGACGACCCGATGGTCGCCGCCGCCATGCTCGACCGGCTGCTCCACCGATCGGTCGTGTTCAACATCACCGGCGAGTCCTACCGGATGCGCACCCACCGCGCCCGGGCCACCAGGCTCCGCGCCGGGGACGGCACCCCATGACCGCGCCAGCCCCGTCACGGGACGATACCGCGACGATGACCTGCCCGGTCTGCCAGCACCCGTTCACCCCCGCCGGACGGCAGCGATACTGCGGCAGCCCCTGCCGCAAGACCGCGTTCCGGCGCCGCCACCAGGATCCGCCCGGGCCGCTCGCCGTCCCCGCCGCCCGTCCCCGCCGCGAGCGCACCGTCTACGAGTGCTCCCAGTGCGGCGAGCGTCTCCTCGGCGAGCAGCGCTGCCCCGACTGCGGCACCTTCGCCCGCAAGATCGGCCCCGGCGGGTCCTGCCCCCACTGCGACGAGCCCGTGGCCATCACCGACCTCACCCAGGAGGTAGCCATCATGCGCAACACCAGCTAACCTCAGCAACAACGACTCGCTGAGCACTCAATCAACTGGGGAAATTCAGCGATCGAAACCGGGGAAATTCCAAAATCGGCGGCACCCGCGCGCAGCCAGGAACCGCGCACCCGTCCTGACCAGGCAGCGACGGCAGCTCCGGGCCGCCGTGCCCGAGCTGCTCTTCGCTGAACCCAGCCGCCGGCAGCCGGGTCCGGCACGCCTGGCACACCGCCCCGGCCGGAGGCCGCCACGCCGTGGCCGCGCACCCGCCGACCCGGCACACCCCCCGGCCCAGCAGCCGGTCGCCGTCCGGCGGAGCCAGCACCCGCCGGACAGGATCCCACCCGGCCCGCGCCAGGAACACAGGATCCAGCGCCGCCGCGAGCCTGGCAGCCTCGCCGTCCATGACAGCCCCGGCCAGCACATGGCCGAACACGCCCCCCGCAGGGGTGACCCGGACCGCGCCGGGCGCCGCAGCCACCACCGCGGCCAGCCCGGCAGCCCCGCTCACCGGCCCGTCCCGAACTGCTCGCGCGGACCGGGCACCAGGTCCACCGCGGCCCGCAGCCGCGCCTCATCCGGGTGCACGTAAACCTGCGTCGAGGTGATCGAGCGGTGCCCCATCAGTTCCTGGATCACATCCATCCCGACCTCGGCGTCGGCCAGGCTGGACCCGAACGCGTGCCGCAGGGAATGCGGCACGACGGCCTGACCGAGCCCGGCACGGGCCGACGCGGCCGCCAGCACCTCATTGACCGCATCGGGCCGCATCGGCCCGCCGATCCGCCCCCGCCGCAAGTTGACCAGCACGAAATCGCTGGCCGCAGCGGCCGGGACAGCCATCCGCTTAGCCCGGCCCCCCGCCCGGTCCGGCTCGGCCAGCCGGTGCCGGGCCCGCATCCGCCCGCCCATCCGCCCCTGATCACCGCGCACAGCCGCCGGCAGGTCCCGATCATCGGCCACCTCGAACAGCACCGGCAGCAAACTCCCCGGCGCCGCCCCATTCGCGACCGCGTGCACCACCATCTCCCGCACCGCGGTCAGCACATTGTTAACCCGCCCCGGCCCGCGCACCGGCACCGCGCCCGGACCCGCCAGCACGACCCCGCCGCCAGTGCCAGCCTCAATGCCGGACACCCCCGGGCCCCCTACTGCAACCACACCATGAACAACGCCAGCTGCCCGGCCCCCGCGATCCAGGACCGGCCACTGCGCGCGCACCAGCGCAGGAACAACGCGATCGACAACGCGTAACTCCTGGTCGTCGACTCAGCCCTGCCCCGGCCGAACCGCACATGCCGCAAGAACACATCCGCGACCCCCACCACCCGCAGATCCTCATCCAGCACCGTCCAGTACCTGACCCCCGACGGCAACCGCACCACGAACGCCCGCATCCCCCTGCCCCCGTTCGGCTCGCACTCGGACCGACCACATCTAACAGCCACGAGCACCACACCCACCGGAACCAGCGCCAAAACCCGTCACGTGCCGCGTCCGCGCCACGTCACGCCACACCCCAGCGGCCCCCGGAGAATGCCTCAAGCGCTACATCGCCCGCGAGGTCTGCAAGGCCCTAACCGGCCCATGCCTGGCAACTCGCCCCGCATCAGACGCACCGGCAAGAATTCCATGATCACTTGACATAGGAGCTTCGGGTACGGCGACGGAACAGAGCTTCGTGAGGATCAACAAAAGGATCGCAGAAACAGGCTCTGAGCTGCGGCTATTTGTTCGTGGAGCTAAGGAGACTCGAACTCCTGACCCCCTGCTTGCAAAAGCGGTTAGCTCCTTCGGCCCACCAGCGCGAATGTTGAAAGGCCAGGTCAGAAGCTCCTCTTCAACACGGTTGGGAGTGGTTCGGGCAGGGTCACGCAGGTTGTGATCTCCCAAATTCCTCCCAGTTGATCAAGGAGGAGTGCCATGCCCGATGAGCATGTTGACCAGGCCAGTTCCGATGGGGAGACGGCCCCTGGCTCGTGGGACGAGCGGCCGGACTTTGCCCGTTGCGAGCGGTCGCCGAGAAGGCGGAACTGGCCGATGCGATGTCCCGGCTCACCGACGCCTGCGGTCGGCGACTTGGCGGCGGCGATCCTGTCTTGCCGCTGGCCCGTCATGTTGCCCGGTCGCTGACCGAGGCTGGATTCACTTTGCATCACTGCGCTCCGCACCATCCGCTGCACCGGCTCGGCGGGGTGTGCGTGCTGCCGGTTGCCGCCGGTCATGATCCGGAAGGCAAAGGAGGCGTCGCGGTCTCCTGGACGACACACGATCTGCTGTCGCTCGACTGGGATCGCCCGGGCGAGTATCACGGTGTTGCACGAGGCGGTGAACAGCGCTCTCCCTGTGGTGCTGGACGCGCTCGGGTATCAGGTGGAGCCGTTCGGCCAGGGCGGCGCGTCGACCGTGACCGGCCGCCGCGGGCCTCTTTAGGGCAGGAGGCCTTGCTCATAAGCCCAGGCCAGAAACCCTGCGCCATCCGTCGGCAAGGCCATGTCCGTGGCGGCGATTTGATCAGTCATCTTGATTGCATCAACTTGCGAGAGCTTGCTGCTACGGATGGCGTTGGCAATGAGCCAGAGTGTTCCGTGGACGTCAATGTGATCGCGGCGCGCGGCGCGCGTTCCCGCGCGCTCATCGATGATTGCCGTCCCGCCGTGCACGCGAGCCCAGGCCAAGACTGCAGCCTCGCCGTTGTTGCGCTCCAGTCCGCCGCCGAGTTCGGCTTTGAAGCGGGCAAAGGCGATGATTTCCTCTATATCAGTGAGTTCGACGATATCTAGCCACGGCAGGCTAACGGCGGCGGCAAGAGCGGCATGCTTCGTCGCGCCGCGGATAAGTTCCTGCACCACCTCGGCGGGCGACAAGCACCGAAAGCCAGCTGTGATGCTCTCAAGTACAGGAAGAGCGCCAGCACGGGCGAAGTGACTCAGCGGAGTGTTGTCGAATACCAGGGTGCTCACGACAGGTGGTCGAATTCCCTTCGCAGCGACTCCAATGGCAGGGCGCGCTGTTCTGGAAGCTCCTCGATCGTCACGGTTCCCCATAGCAGCTCTACTGTTCGTGATGCTGATAGCTTGCCGGCTTGATAGGCGCTAAGCACACGCTTGCCGTACTCCGGGGGGACTGCGGGGGCCTGGAGTTCTGCTTCCCAGCGCTCACCAATTGCGATGAAGTCAGCTGCGGTGGGAGGCGTTGCAATGAAGTGGTCGCGCTCGGTGGCATCGATCAGCTCAAGAGTGCGAAGCTGGCTGCAAGTGGCAGTCCAACTCGCGCGGAACCTGACCGAAATCGCGACAGCGGCCAGCCGGGCATCGTCGTCGCACAACGCCCGCCACACTTCGGTGACGGGCCCGCGAGGCAGGAGGAGATGGATCGCGAAGGCGTTGATCAGCCGCTCCACATCATCACCGCCGCTGACGGCAACCTCGGGTGCGTACGCGTCCCCGAAGAGGTGATGACCGAGTTCGTGTGCGAGGTTGAAGCGACGTCGTCCCGGATCTATGCATCCGTTCACCAATGCAACGCCCATGTTTCCGACCTCAACGTATGCTCCGTCACCGTCTGTCTCGCCTAGGTCAAGCGAGAATGCCAGCAGCCCGACTCGCTCGCAGGCACGTTGCAGGTCGCACAGCGGACCATCTGAAGCGGCCATGAGGCGCCGTGCCTGTGCGGCGAGAAGCTCGGCGCCAGCAACATCTGAGGGCAAGTCGAGAGTGGGCCGCTCATCTACATCGGCAAGAATGCTCTGCTCGACGAGAAACGCGATATCACGAGCCACGCGATCGATCGAGCTGTCTAGCAGGCGAGAGCGACCTCCAACCAGCGCATCACTTCGACGGCTGACGACCGACGGGGGCGACTCGCTGACGAACCAATCGATGGACCGGTCCAAGGTGGAGGCGATGGCCACCAGTTCCGTGGCCGAGACCTTCCTTGCGCCGGTCTCGAGCTTGGCGATAGCCGTTCGATCCAGCCCGACGGCGTGCCCGAGCTCGGCTTGCGTCATGTCAGCTTCCTGGCGAGCCTGAGAGATGCGACGCCCCAGGTTGACAGCGACCAAGGACTCAGTACCAGTCATAGTGCGATTTTCGCACGCTACATTGCGCCTGTCCAACCCGGCGACAAACTCGGCCCAGGCCGCCTCATCGGCGTCGCCGCGTGCGGCTTGACAGGCAAACTCGCCACAGCATGCATGTAGCAAGCACAGGCGCTGATCACGCATCGTGTCATGCGAACTACCGACCTGCCCGGTGAGTCAGGAGCACGCTTCCTCCCAGCCCCGAGTTCACGAGCGTCTCATTGGTTGGGGTATCCGACCCTGAAAGCCAATATGTGTTGTCCGGTGAGTTCGCGCTCGGAGCGGCAGCGTGACCGGGCGGGCGAACCGGTCGATCAGGCGGGTCCTTCCATCGGGGTTTCGTCGTGGCGCCATGTTTGGCCGCACGCCACGGAATCGGCATGCGGCATCCCGATGCTGGCGCGCAGAGGCGAAATGACGTGCGGTCGTGAGGGATGAAGGCCACATCACCTATCCCGGCCCCGAACGTGTCCGTGGCCATGAGAAAGTCCCCGTGTGTGGCCGGTTCGGGGTCCCCGCTGGTGGCCAGTTAAAAGTCCCCATCCCTCGTTCGTCGTGTCGTCCCGGAGGTTGAGGCCCGGGCGGTGACGGTGGCGGTGTCAGCCAGTCACCGCACCGCCCGGGGAGCTTCCATTGAAGTCTGCGAGGGAACGGATGGACATTATTTCGGCCTACCGTGAGGTGGGTTCTTACCGCGGTGCCGCACAGATCGCGGGTACGACGCCGAAGACCGTCAGGAGAGTGATCGCCCGGCATGAGGGTGGCGGCGGCGCGCCGGAGCGGGTGCCGCGGGTTCACAACTACGACGGCGTCGCGACGCTGGTGGCCGGGCGGGTGAAGTCGGCGCAGGGCCGGATCTCGGCGAAGCGGCTGCTGCCGGCCGCGCGGGCGGCGGGCTACTCCGGTTCGGCGCGGAACTTCCGGCGGCTGGTCGCGGCGCAGAAGCAGGCGTGGCGCCGGGATCATCACCGCGGGCGGCGCCCCGCGGTGTGGTCGCCGGGTGAGCACCTGGTGATCGACTGGGGCGCCGAGGGCGCCATGCACGTGTTCTGCGCGGTGCTGGCCTGGTCCCGGTTCCGGTTCGTGCGGTTCGCGGCCGATGAGCGGTCCGAGACGACGCTGGCGATGCTGGCCGAGTGCTTCGAGCTGCTGGGCGGGGTGCCGGGCACGGTGCTGGCGGACCGGATGGGCTGCCTGAAGGGCGGCGTGGTCGCCAATGTCGTGGTGCCCACGGCGGAGTACGTCCGTTTCGCCGGCCATTACGGGTTCAAGCCCGATTTCTGTGAGGCCCAGGATCCTGAAAGCAAGGGAATCGTGGAGAACCTCGTCGGGTACGCCAAGTCGGACCTGATGGTGCCGCGGGCGCCGCTCGGTGACCTGGCGGCGGAGAACGGCGCGGCCAGGGAGTGGTGCGCTGAGGTGAACGGCGTGACCACAGCGAGATCTGCGCGGTGCCCGCGGAGCGGCTGATGGCCGGGCGGGAGCTGCTGGCGCCGCTGCCGTCGCTGCGCGCCAGCTTCGGCAAGATGGTCATCCGCAAGGTGGACCGGCTGTCCTGCGTCCGGTTCGGGTCGGCGCGCTGCTCCGTCCCCGTGCGGCTGATCGGCACCCAGGTCAGGCTGCGGGCCGATGACGGCAGGATGCTGGCCATCATGACCGGCGCGGGGGAGGTCGTCGCCGAGCACACCCTCGTCGCCCCGGGTGGGGCCGTCGGCCTGTGCGGCAGGCCGTGCCGCCGCCTTGGCGGCGGGTGACGGCCGGCCGGGCCGGCAGGGGCGGGGTCGTGCCGGATCGTGGCCTGGGGCGCGCTGCTGGCGGGCTTTGTTGCCGGTTGGCGCACGTGGTCATGTCCTGGCCGGGATGCCCGGGCCGGCGGGTACCATGCCCGCGCCCGCCTTATCCGGTCTGGCTCACGACGAACCCCTGCCCGTGACCGCGGCGGTCGGTGTAGTACCCGCCGGCCGCGCAGCTGCCTGCCGCGCCGCATGACACCGAGCTGACCTCGGCGTACTCGCCCTTGTTCAGGGCCGCCAGGCCGGGCACCTTGATCGCCGTGCCCCAGCTGCCGTGCCGCTCGACGGCCACGAACCCCTTCGCCTCGCCACCAGTGGAATCGGAGTAGAACCCGCCGGCCGCGCAGTTGCCCGGCGAGGCGCACGACACCGAGTTGGCCCCGGCGAGCCGCCCGTCCAGGGCCGGCAGGCCGGGCACGTCGACCGCCTTGCCCCAGACGCCGTTCTTCTCGCTGACCACGAACCCAGAACCGTACGGCAACCCGTAGGTCCCGACGGCCGCGCAGTTGCCCGCCGACGCGCACGACACCGAGCTGACCATGGCATTTATGTCATTCAGTGCCCTCAGGCCGGGCACGTTGATCGCCTTGCCCCAGCGGCCGTCCCGCTCGACGGCCACGAACCCCTGCGTGTTGCCGACTTGATCTGTGTAGTCCCCGACGGCCGCGCAGTTGCCCGCCGCGCCGCACGACACCGAGAAGACGTCGGCGCCCCCGCCCTTGTTCAGGGTCCCCAGGCCGGGCACCTCGATCACCGTGCCCCAGCGGCCGTCCCGCTCGCTGGCCACGAACCCCTGCGTGTTGCCGGCTTGATCTATGTATTTCCCGCCGGCCGCGCAGTTGCCCGCCGAGGCGCACGACACCGAGTAGACCTCGGCGTACACGCCCGTGTTCAGTGCCCCCAGGCCGCGCACCTCGATCGCCTTGCCCCAGCGGCCGTGACGCTGGCTGGCCGCGAACATCTGCAGGTGACCGAGGCGGTCCGGGTAGAGGCCGACGGCCGCGCAGTTGCCCGCCGAGGCGCACGACACCTCGGAGACCTCAACGTCCCCGCCTTTGTTCAGGGCACCCAGGCCGGGCACCTCGATCGCCCGGCCCCAGCGGCCGTCCCGCTCGACGATCACGAACCCCTGGAGGTGACCGCGGCGGTCGGTGTAGTACCCGCCGGCCGCGCAGCTGCCCGCCGAGGCGCACGACACCGAGAAGACGTCGGCCGCCGGGCCATGGGCCCCGCCCGTGTTCAGTGCCGCCAGGCCGGGCACCTCGATCGCCTTGCCCCAGCGGCCGTGCCGCTCGCTGGCCACGAACCCCTGGGAGTGATGGTGGCGGTCGGTGTAGTACCCGCCGGCCGCGCAGCTGCCCGCCGAGGCGCACGACACCGAGGTGACCTCGGCGTCCCCGCCCTTGTTCAGGGCCCCCAGGCCGGGCACCTCGATCGCCGTGCCCCACGAGCCGGCCGGCCGGGCCGCCCCGATGGCTGAGGCGTCCCCGGCGCCCGGCGGCCTGACCCCCGTAGTCATCCCCCGAGCCGCCGGCCACGCCGACGCCACAGCACCCGCCCAGGTGAAGGCTGCGGCGCCGGCGGCTGCCGCCACGCTTAAGGAGATCGCCCCTGCCGCAACGATAATGACGCGCCGGGTGGTGCTCATGATGCCCTGCTCTCTGCGCCGGCGGAGCCGGCCGGCACTTCCGGATCACCAGCAACGCATTGGTGGTCCAATGTGTAGGACTCCCCGGGTGACAGCCTGGTTTACTGAGACCGCGGAATCCGGTCCGGAACACCGCTTTACCGGCTTCGCCGGAACGTAAGTTCGCGGGCGGCAGGAGAACCGGAATGACCGGAAAGGGTCGGCAACGGCGACGCGGCGAGGTCCGGCAAGGCGCTCGAGGAAGATCCAGGTCCGAACGCCGCGCCAGCGTTCACCACGACGCCGGCGTTCCGGTGCCCCGAATGACGCGCATAGACCGCGTAGTTAGGCTCTTCGAAGTTAACCGGGATCGTGTTTCCTGCCGGTCACCTGGCGTGACCGGCGGGTAGTGGCGTTCTGTGATCGCCGGGTGCCGCGGGTGCAGGCGATGCGGACCCGGCGTCGCTGGTTCGCGGGGTTGCGGAAGGAATAGGCGAGGCGGGCCTCCAGTTTCGCGAT
>Ga0208565_1002052_pt1 | contig 11168 bp, 7 predicted proteins | sample Sb_taG_7_FD_187706 | JGI IMG/M metagenome (GOLD analysis project Ga0208565, IMG submission 187706) | Peat soil microbial communities from Weissenstadt, Germany - Sb_50d_2_FS metaG (SPAdes) (version 2) | ecosystem: Environmental > Terrestrial > Soil > Wetlands > Peat | place: Germany: Weissenstadt...
TCGCGCCGACTTCGCCCAGCTCTACCTTCCGCCGCTCATGGACCCGGTCTACGGGTTCGAGGCCGTGAACGTGGAGGCCCATCGGCGCAACCCCAGCTCGCATCTCCACTGGCTCCGCAACATCCTCCTGACGCGGAAGCAATTCCCCGTGTTCGGAACGGGTACCTTCGACCTGGTGCCCTGTGCCAACCCCTCGATCCTGGCCTACGTCAGGAGCCCCCAGCCCGCGTCGGGCCAGCCGGCGCGGCCCCGGCGGGCGGGGCGGGCCCGGAGGGGTGCGGGGCGCCACGACGCGGGCGGGGAGAACCCCGTGCTGTGCGTGCACAACCTGAGCCGGTTCGCCCAGCCCGCCGAGCTCGACCTCGCCCGCTGGGCCAATCGCAATCCCGTCGAGCTCCTGGGGCGGATACCGTTCCCGCCGGTGGGGAACGGAACCTACAGCGTGACGCTCGGGCCCTACGGCTTCTACTGGTTCGAGCTCACCGGTGAGCAGGGGAGCGGCTCCGACGCCGCCTTCACCGAGGACCTCGGGTGACACCTTCGGACACCGGTGTGGTGGAGGTGCCGGACTCGGCGCGCGCCGCGCTCGCCGATCTCGTTTCCGCTTATTTCACGCGTCGACCCGGTTGGGACGGCGGCGGCGGTGCCGGGGCCGTTGCCGGTCCGGTGCGCGTGCTCGACGCCGAGATGCTCGTCCCGGGTCGTCCCGGCATCATCGACGTGGTCGCCGAGCTCGGTGCCCGCTTTGTGCACGCGACCTTCGGATTGCGGACCCCGGGGGAGGAAGCACGGTTCATCCCCGACGGCGAAGAGGCCGTCCTGGGATCGCTCGTCGACGACCAAGGTCCTGCCTTGGTGTTCGACGCCACCCGCGACGCGGTGGTCGCCGCCATGCTCTTGCAGCGCGTGTCGGGAGAAGTGGTGGAGGCGTCCCTGGTGCGCCACCTGCGCGAGGACGAAGGGTCCGTGACCCTCGCCATGGAGGACCGCATCGCGTTCACGGTGTTCACCGAAATCGTGGAGGGGCCGCGACCGGATCTGGAGCTGCTTCTCGCCCTCGACGAGGTCGGGTTCAACCACCTGCCTGCGCCGCTCGTGGTCTGGCGGCGTGCCGGGCGCGACCTGGGCGTGGCCCAGGAGTACCTCGCCGGCGCCTCCTCGGGCTACGCACTGGCGCTGACGTCGGTGCGCGACCTCTACGCCTCGGGCGGCCCGCCGGAGCTCGCCGGCGGCGACTTCGGCGCCGAAGCGCACCGGCTCGGCACCATGACGGCGCGCATGCACCTCGGCCTCGACAAGGCGTTCGGCCGGCGACCCGGCGACGTGGGCCGATGGGCCGAGGGCATCGAGGAGGCGTTGCGCCCCCTGTCGCCGCACGTGCTCGAACGGCCCGATGTCGAGGAGCTGCTCGGCGAGCTGCGCGCCCTCCAGGTCCTGTCACAGGCCATCCGCACCCACGGGGACTTCACCCTGGGCCGCACGTGCCGGACCGAGCAGGGCTGGTATGTCGTCGACTTCGCCACCGGGGGGCGGCCGACGTCGATGGCCGGCGCCGTGACCGAGCCCGACGGGAACGGCCCCGTGTACCGCTCCCCGCTCGCGGACGTGGCCGACCTGCTGTGGTCCCTCGAGCACGTGGCGACGACCGCCGCCGACGAACGGGACCCCACTGGGCGTGACGGCCTGGGCGAGCTCGCCGATGCGTGGGTGGCGCGCAACCGTCGGGCATTCCTCGCCGGCTATCTCGGCGTGCCCGGCATCAGCGGCCTCGTCCCGCCCGGGCGCGAGGCGCTACGCATCCTCACGCAGTCCTTCGAACTGGTGCGGGCCGCCGTGCACCAGGCCCGGCAGAACGAGCGCTGAGCGCCCGTGCGCATCGGGATCCTCACGGGCGGGGGCGACTGTCCCGGGCTCAACGCCGCTATCCGGGCGGTGGTGCTCACCGCCGAGCTCCGCCACCACGACGAGGTGATCGGGTACCTCGACGGGTGGAAGGGCGTGCTCGACGACGAGTACATGCGCCTCGACGTCCACCGGTGCCGCGACATCGTCGCCCAGGGTGGGACCATCCTCGGGACGTCGCGCACCAACCCCTTCAAGGAGGACGGTGGCCCCGACCGCGTGCGCGCCAACCTGGCCGCCAACGGGGTGGACGCCCTGGTGGCGGTGGGCGGTGAGGACACGTTGGGAGTGGCCCAGCGCCTCGGCGACCACGGGGTGCACGCGGTGGGAGTTCCCAAGACGATCGACAACGATCTGTCGGGGACCGAGGTCACCTTCGGCTTCGACACCGCCGTGCAGATCGCCACCGAAGCGATCGACCGCCTCCGCACGACAGCGGAGTCCCATCACCGGGTCATCGTGTGCGAAGTCATGGGACGCCACGTGGGATGGATCGCCACGCACGCCGGCATCGCCGGTGGCGCGGCCGAGATCTTGGTCCCCGAGGTCCCCTTCGACGTCGAGATGGTGTGCGAGCGGCTGCAGCGGCGTCACCGCGGCGGCCAGTTCTCGTCGATCGTGGTCATCTCCGAGGGCGCGGTACCGGCCGACGGGCCCGCCGCCGACTCGGCGCGACTCGCCACGTCGGGCGCTCCTGTCGACCAATTCGGCCACGCCCGGTTGGGCGGGATCGGCGCCTGGCTCGCCGAGGAGATCGAGCGGCTCACGGGCTTCGAAGCGCGGGTCACGATCCTGGGCCACATCCAGCGCGGAGGCACGCCATCGGCCTTCGACCGTGTCCTGGCCACACGGTTCGGTGTGGCCGCGGTGGCCGCGGTGCACGACGGGGCCTTCGGGACGATGGTCGCCCTGCAGGCCGGGGAGATCGTGCGGGTCCCCATCGCCGACGCGGTGGCGAAGTCAAAGACGGTCGACCTGGACCTCTATCGCTCCGTGGCGGGCGTGTTCCTGGGTTAGGCCGAGGTGGTGCCCGCTCAGGCGGGGACGGCTCAGATGGCGCCCGCTCAGGCGGGGACGGCGACCTTGAGCTCTTCGGTGGCCTGCTCGGGCGGCACGATGTTGATGAGGACGCCGGTGCCGGCCTCGAACCCGGCCGCCGTGGTGAGCTTCGGCCACACGTGGACGTGCCAGTGGTAGGGCTCCGGTGCACGGTAGGGGGCCGAGTGGAAGACGATGTTGTAGGACACGTCGCCCAGCCTCTCGACGAGAGACCCGAGCACGGTCCGCAGCGAACGCCCCACCGCGGAGAGGTCCGCCGGGGAGGCCCGGTGCAGGTGCGGCCCGTGGGTCCGGGGGATGATCAGCATCTCGTAGGGGTTTCCGCTCCAGAAAGGACACACCACGAGCACGCGTTCGTTGGCGTACACCACGCGGTGCCCGGCATCCTCCTCGGCGTCGACGGCGGTGCACAACAGGCAGCGTCCGGCGAAACGGGCGAAGCCGGCCTGCTCCTCGGCGAGCTCACGCGGCACGAACGACATCCCGAGCAGCTGGCCGTGGGGGTGCTCGATCGATGCGCCCGCCTCGCGTCCCGCGTTCACGATGGCCTGGCTGTAGCGAAGTCCCGGCACCGACGAATGCTCCTCGATGCGGTCCCGGATCGCCGCCATCACGAGCACCGCCTGCTCGTCGGAGATGTGCTCCCACCCGTGGTCGTGATCGGGCGACAGCACGAGAACCTCGTGGATCCCGCCCGCGGTGGCCTGTGTGAACACCGGACCGCGGTTCTCCACTACGAACGGGTGATCGCCCTCGAACGCCGGGTAGAGGTTCGGCACCACCCTCACGAGCCAGTGTCCGGACGAGCCGTAGGTCTCCAGAGCAGGTGGTGTGGACTCCTCGTTGCCGGGGCAGAACGGGCAGGGGCCTGTGGTGTCGGCCTGCACCGGGGCAGGGGGGGCGAAGGAGAAGGGCCGGTGCGAACGGTCGGTACTCACCACCACCCACCGGCCGGTGAGCGGGTCCAGGCGGAGTTGATTCATCGTGAGGTCCCCGACATGTCTGTCCTTGTCACCGCTGTTGCCTCGTCACGAACGTGCACCGATCTCCGTGATCTCATTACCCATGAGTAACTTACCGGCTCTCCTGACGCGCCATGCTTCGCCACCTTCCGTAAGCACGCGCTCACCACCACGCTACCTTGCGGTAGCAAGCGCGCGTTTGATGTCCGCCTGTTGTGCTATCGACCCCGTGGAGGGCGACGAGAACCCGTTTACCAGGGTTTTGGTCCCGAGTTGTGTTGCCCGTGCACGAGGTGTGGTGGGAAGTCGGGTCGCCCCGGTCCGCCCCGGGTCGCCCCGGTCCACCCCGGTCCCCCTCCCCCTGGCGCCGCTGCGGGTCGCAGGCGACGATGGCGTCCGTGACGTTCCTGGTAGGGGGCTTGGGCGGGGTCTCGAGCGGAGGCGGGGGGCAATTCGGAGGAGCCGCGCCGCCGGTCCCCACCGGGGTGCTCTACACCAGCCTCCTCATGCTGCACGTCCTGTGCGCCATCGTCGGGTTCGGCACCATGGCCATGACCGGGGTCCAGGCGGCCCGGGCCCGCCGAGGGCCCTCCCCGTCCGGTTCCGAAGGCGTGCGCAGGTATTTCCGGCCCGGGGTGAACTGGGCTGGCCGGACGCTCTACGGCGTGCCGGTGTTCGGCTTCTCCCTGATCGGGGCGAGCCACGGGGCGTTCCGGCCCGGCGACGGGTTCGTCGTCATCGGCCTCGTCCTCTGGCTGGCGGCCACGCTGGTGGCCGAGGTCGTGGTGTGGCCGGGTGAGCGCAGGATCCAGCTCGGGCTCGCCGCCCGGTGGAGCGATGCCGGGGCCGCCGCTGCCGCCGGGGCTGACGCCGGTGCCGCCGGGGCTGACGCCGGTGCCGCCGGGGCTCTCGATCGTGAGTGCCGGCGGGTCGCAGCCTCCGCGGCGCTGTTGGTGGTGCTGTTCCTCGCCGCCACGGTGATCATGGTGGGCAAGCCGTGATCATGGTGGGCGAGCCGTGGGTCGTGTGCGTGGCGGGCCGACGTAGCCTTGGATGATGCAGGCGTACCTGGACCACGCCGCCGCCACCCCGATGCGCCCTGAGTCGTTGGCGGCGATGCTCCCCTATCTCACCGAGCACTTCGGCAACCCGTCGGGCTCGCACGCGGTGGCGCGCCGCGCCCGGAGCGCCGTCGACGACGCGCGTGACGAGGTGGCGCAGTGCCTGGGGTGCGGGCCCGGTGAGGTCGTCTTCACCTCAGGTGGGACCGAGGCCGACAATCTGGCCGTGCTCGGTGTCGGTGCGTCGGGACGCGGAACATCGATGTGCTCCGCCGTGGAGCACCACGCCGTCGGCAACACCTGCGCCGCCCTGGGCGCCACCGTCGTGCCGGTGGACCGGTCGGGGGTCGTCGACCTCGACGCGCTGGCGGGAGCTCTGGGCCCTGGTGTCGGGTTGGTGTCGGTCATGCTCGTGAACAACGAGGTCGGTTCCGTGCAGCCGCTGGCCGAAGTCGACGCCCTCGTGCGCGAGCTCGCCCCCCGGGCGCTTCTGCACACGGACGCGGTGGCGGCGGTGGGATGGCTCGACGTGGCCGCGCTCGGGGCGGTGGCGGACCTCGTGTCGGTGAGTGCGCACAAGTTCGGCGGCCCGAAGGGGGTGGGCGCGCTCGTGGTGCGGGACCGGGCCCGGCTCGCACCGGTGCTGCACGGGGGAGCCCAGGAGCGTGGCCGTCGCCCCGGTACCCAGGACGTGGCCGGCATCGTCGGCATGGCGGCGGCCCTGCGTGTCGCCACCGCCGAGCGCGACGAAGCGGTGGCGCGCGTCGGTCGGTTGCGGGATCGGCTCGCCGACGGGCTCACCGCGTCGATCGACGGCGTGGGGGAGACCGCCGTGCGGGTCGGAGCCGGTGGTGTGCATGACCGGTCGGCGAAGGTCGCCAGCAGCTGCCACCTGCGCATCGCCGGCGTGGACCAGGAGGAGCTCCTGGTGCTCCTCGACGACGAAGGCGTGTGTGCGTCGGCGGGAGCGGCATGTGCCAGCGGCGCCCTGGAGGCGAGCCATGTCCTGATGGCCATGGGCTTCGCCGCCGACGACGCCAAGTCCGCGGTCCGCCTCTCGCTGGGGTACACGACCGACGACGGCGAGATCGACCACGTGCTCGAGGTCGTGCCCAAGGTCGTCGAGCGGCTGCGGACGTGAAGGTGCGGGTCCTCGTCGCCATGTCGGGAGGGGTCGACTCCTCGGTCGCGGCCGCCATCCTCGCCCAGGCCGGCCACGACGTCGAGGGCGCCACGCTCAAGCTGTGGGGCGGCCCCTCCGACAGCGGCTGCTGCTCGGTGGCCGACGTGGAGGACGCCCGGCGCGTCGCCCGGCAACTCGGCATCGACCACCACGTCTTCAACTTCACCGACGCCTTCGAGGCAAAGGTCGTCACCCCGTATGTCGCGGACCACGCCGAGGGCCGCACCCCCAACCCCTGCATCGAGTGCAACCGCTCCATCAAGTTCGGCCTGCTGCTCGAGCGCGCCCTGCGTCTGGGCTTCGACGCGCTGGCCACCGGGCACCATGCCCGGGTCGTGGTCGACCACGACAGCGGTGCCCCACGACTGCGGCGCGGCGCCGACTCGGAGAAGGACCAGTCCTACGTGCTCTCGATGCTGACCGGACGCGAGCTCGGCAAGGTCGTCCTGCCCGTGGGTGACTTGACCAAGGCCGAGGTGCGCGCCCGTGCCGGCGAGCTCCGATTGGGCACCGCGCAGAAGCCCGACAGCCAGGACGTGTGTTTCATCCACTCCACCCGCGGCCGGCGCGGGTTCCTCGCCGAGCGGATGCCTCTCCATGGCGCCGAGCTCGTCGAGGCATCGAGCGGTGAGGTCGTCGGCACCGTTGCCGCCGGAGAGCTGGTGACGGTGGGTCAACGACGCGGCCTCGGGGTCGCCGTCGACGGCCGCCGACGCTATGCCCTCACCGTCGATGCCCGGGCGCGACGCATCACCGTGGGGCCCTCGGACCAGGCCGTCGGGACCCGCGTGGCGCTGGACCGCGCCGGCTGGGTCGGCCCTGCACTGGCCCGAGGCGATCGGGCCCTCGCCCAGACGAGCGCCCACGGTGCCGCCGCCGCGTGCACGTGGGAAGCCGACGCCGTCGTGTTCGACGAGCCACAGCCTCTCGTCGCACCGGGGCAGACGGTCGCCCTCTACGACGCCGCCGACCCCGATGCGGTGGTGGGTGCCGCCGTCGCCACCGTCGCCGCCGACCCCGTGGTGGCTGCCGTCGTAGCGCCTTCGACGGTGCGGTAACGCCGCCCGGTACGCTCCCGCGCATGCCGGACATCCCGAGCGAGACGGGTGGCGTCGCGCAACGGGTGGAGGAGCTCCGCCGCCTGATCGCGTACCACGACGACCGCTACTATCAACTCGACTCCCCCGAGATCACCGACGCCGACTACGACGCCCTCATCGGTGAGCTGAGACTGCTCGAGGACGCCCATCCCGAGCTGGTGAGCGCCGACTCGCCCACCCGCCGTGTGGCAGGGGCACCGTCGCCGTTGTTCTCACCGGTCCAGCACCGGTCGCCGATGATGAGCCTCGACGACGCTTTCGGCCTCGACGAGCTGCACGCATGGTTCGATCGCATGGGGCGCATCGCGCCGGAGACGGCCTCGGCCGCCTTCGTGTGCGAGCTCAAGATCGACGGGCTGGCCATGTCCCTGGTCTACGAGGACGGTCGTCTGGTGCAGGCCGCCACCCGCGGCGACGGGGTCACCGGGGACGACGTCACCGCCAATGTCGCCACCATCGCCGCGGTACCCGAGCGGCTCACGTGGCCCAAGGGCCGGGGGCGGCGGCCCACGATGCTCGAAGTTCGGGGCGAGGTGTACATGCCGGTGTCGTCGTTCGAGCAGCTCAACCAACGCCAGATCGAGGCCGGGCTGAAGACCTTCGCCAACCCGCGCAACTCGGCCGCCGGATCGCTGCGACAGAAGGACTCGAAGATCACCGCCTCGCGCGAGCTCTCGTTCTGGGCGTATCAGCTCGGCGCCATGGAAGGCGGGCCTGCCGTCGCCAGCCACAGCGACGGCCTGGAACTGCTGCGCCAGTGCGGGCTTCCCGTGGACCCCCATGTCGAGATGGTGCAGGGCACCGCCGACGTCGAGGCCTATTGCCGCCGGTGGGAGGAGCACCGCCACGACCTCGACTACGAGATCGACGGTGTGGTCGTCAAGGTCGACGACCTGGAGTTGCAGCGCCGGCTCGGGTCCACCTCCCGCGCCCCGCGTTGGGCCATCGCCTTCAAGTTCCCGCCCGAGGAGCGCAACACCAAGCTGCTGCGCATCATGGTCTCGATCGGGCGCACCGGGCGCGCCACTCCGTTCGCGGTGCTCGAACCCGTGTTCGTGGGGGGGTCGACGGTCGGGCTCGCCACGCTTCACAACGAGGACCAGGTTCGCCTCAAGGACGTGCGGCCCGGGGACACGGTGGTGGTGCGCAAGGCGGGCGACGTCATCCCCGAGGTGGTCGGTCCGGTCCTGTCGGCCCGACCCAAGCGGGCGCGCAAGTGGCACTTCCCCACCACCTGCCCGAGCTGTGGCGGCCCCCTGGTGCGACTCCCCGGCGAGAGCGACACTTTCTGCACCAACATCGACTGCCCCGCGCAGCGGGTGCAGCGCATCGTGCACTTTGCCTCTCGTGGCGCCCTGGACATCGAGGGTCTGGGGGAGAAGCGCGTCGTCCAGCTCGTCGAGGCCGGCTTGCTGTCGGACCCCGGAGACATCTACGCGCTGAGCTCCGCTCCTCTCGTGTCGCTCGAGCGCTTCGGCGACCTTTCGGTCGAGAACCTGCTCGGGGCCATCGAGGCCTCGAAGGGCCGACCCTTGAGCCGCCTGCTCGTCGGGCTCGGTGTCCGCCACCTCGGGCCCACAGGGAGCCGGGCCCTGGCCCGCACCTACCGGTCGCTCGACGCTTTGATGGCCGCGGAGATCGCCGAGCTGGCGGCCGTGGAGGGGATCGGTCCCGTCATCGCCGACAGCGTGGTGGAGTTCCTGGCGTCGCCGGCGAACCGGCACGTCATCGACAAGCTCCGCGCCGCCCAGGTCGCCCTCTTCGAGCCCGGTGGCCGGGCGCCGGGCGCTCGGGCCGGCTCCGGTGGCTCTGCCGGCTCTGCCCGCTCGGCCGGCGCTCGGGATGCGGGGGCCGGGGACGCCGGGGATGCCGGGGATGCCGGGAATGCCGACGATGCCGTCGGGCTCGAGCTCCCCCAGACGCTGCAGGGCCGATCGGTGGTGGTGACCGGAACGGTCGAGGGCTACACGCGGGAGCAGGCCGAGGAGGCCATCCTGGCCCGGGGGGGAAAGTCGCCGGGGAGCGTCTCGGCTCGGACCTGGGTCGTGGTCCTCGGAACCGAGCCTGGTGCGGCCAAGCTGAAGAAGGCGGAGGAGCTGGGCATACCGATCGTCGAAGGGCCAGGGTTCCATGAGCTCCTCGACACCGGCGAGATCCCCGGCACCTGACGCCGCGGCCGCCTGGTCACGGCTGGTGGTGAACGTCCACCGCCCGGCCCTCGGCCGTCGGTAGCCTGGTCGTGGACCATGTCGACCATCACCGAATCCATCGGTCGGGTCCTTGCTGGCCGCTACCGGATTGAGTCCGCGCTCGGGAGCGGGGCGTCCGCGAACGTGTTCGCGGCGTTCGACACGACACTGCAACGTCGTGTGGCCATCAAGGTCCTGCACCCCGCGCTGGCGGCCGACGGCGGCTTCCTGCGTCGATTCCGCGCCGAGGCCCAATCCGCGGCCTCGCTCGCCAACGCCCATGTGCTCGCCGTCCACGACTGGGGCGAGGACTCCCAGGGACCGTTCCTGGTGCTCGAGTTCCTGGGTGGGGGGTCGCTCAGGGACATGCTCGACGAGGGGATCCGGCTCAGCCTGGCGCAGGCCGCCGACGTCGGGGCTCAGGCCGCCGAGGGGCTGGCGTACGCGCACGCCCGCGGCTTCGTGCACCGCGACGTCAAGCCGGCCAACCTGCTCTTCGACGAGGAGGGTCGTCTCCGGGTCGCCGACTTCGGCCTCGCCCGCGCCCTGGCCGAAGCGTCGCTGACCGAACCGGCGGGGACGACGGTGGGCACCGCCCGCTACGCGGCTCCCGAGCAGGCCCTCGGGATCCGGGTCGACGGCCGGGCGGACGTGTACTCACTCGCACTCGTGCTCTACGAGGCCGTCACCGGGGTGGTCCCCTTCACCTCCGACACCACCATGTCGACGCTCATGGCCCGTGTCGACGCCACTCTTCCCGGCCACGACGCCCTGGGCCCGCTGGCCGCGGTGCTCGCCGAGGCCGCCACCCCCGAGGCCGAGGACAGGCTCGACGCCACCGGCTTCGCGGCCCGGCTGCGCGAGCTCGCCGACGAGCTCCCTCCTCCCGACAAGCTCCGGCTGGCCGGTGCCGGCGGGGCCGGCGTCGTGCTTCCGCGACCGGTGACGCCGCCCGCCGAGCACGACCTGACCCAGCACGGCATGGCCCTGCCCCCGCCGACGACGACGGGGCGCCGTGCCCGCGGCGGGGAGGACCCCGACGTGCTCGCCTTCGCCACCGCCGTGGGGGTCACCGACGCCGCGGCCGCCGCCGTCCGCCGCCGCCGGCGCCGCTGGCCGTGGATCACCGCCATCGTGGTCGTGGTCCTGGCTCTCGCCGGAGCGGGGACCGTAGTGGCGCTCCAGAAGGCGAAGATCATCCTCACGCCCAGCTACAAGCTCCCCGCCATCACCGGCATCTCGGTCGCCCAGGCCGACGCCAAGCTGCGTCACGACCAGTTCCAGGTCATCGTGTTCGGACACCAGACGTCGATCACCGCGCCCGTGGGCCAGATCCTGAGCCAGACGCCGCACCCGGGGAGGAAGTTGAAACGGGGGAGCGCCGTGTTGGTGGTCGTGTCGTCGGGCCTGCCCACCGTCGCCATCCCGGCCCTCACGACGGCGACGGGGGACTGCCCGGCCATCACCGCGTTGCTGGCGCAGTCGCACTTCAAGACGTCGTGCACCGATCCCAACTCGACGAGCGTGACCAAGGGCACCGTTATCTCCTGGACCCCGCAGGGCAGCGCGCCCTACGGGTCGACGATCACGGTGACCGTTTCCGCCGGACCGCCGGTCGAGCCGATCCCCTCGCTCTCCGGGCAGAGCTGCACCGGGGCCACGACAACACTCAAGGCCATCGGCTTGGCTGCCAACTGCACGTCGCAGTACAG
>Ga0208565_1002055_pt1 | contig 11154 bp, 6 predicted proteins | sample Sb_taG_7_FD_187706 | JGI IMG/M metagenome (GOLD analysis project Ga0208565, IMG submission 187706) | Peat soil microbial communities from Weissenstadt, Germany - Sb_50d_2_FS metaG (SPAdes) (version 2) | ecosystem: Environmental > Terrestrial > Soil > Wetlands > Peat | place: Germany: Weissenstadt...
TCCTTGGCCTCCGTGCGAGTGAGTGATTCCGTGACGGAATGCTCACTCTAACGAAGGCGGTTACGGTGGGTCAGTTTTGCGCGCTTAAATTGCCCCAGAGTGGGTCAATTTTGCGCGCTCAGTACCAAGTGGGAACCGAAGCTGCTCGAGGTCGAGCGGGGCCAACTGGACGCCCGTCGGTTCATGGCGGAGATCGTCGCGTACACCGGTGAGGTGATACGTTGCGGCGATGCGTGTCAATCGACGAGTGGCCGCTCGGCGACTGCCCGCGTTGCGGCCTCCACGTGATCTCAGGAAAACAAGTTTTCGGTTCCCGTCTTGCGAACGCCATTCTGCCCATGTGTCTTTTGTGTCACCGTCGATCGGGACACGCCGGGCATCCCGCAGGTCTTGAACGTGAATGACGTCGAGGTAGCGGGGCGGGCCGGTTAGCTTGCTTTCAGCTACTGGCGTCCAGGCCTCGCCGTAGCGTGCTCCCGGGGTATCCGTAGGCTCATTTCTTTGCCTCATCGAACTCCTCGGCAGCAATCGACATAGGGTGCGCGCCACGCTCATGCACATGGGCAGTAGGCGTACGGTCGATCAACAGGCTGAGCAGTTCCGGGCGACTGTAGTGGCCGCGCGAATCCATCAGCCGTTTACGCTTGTCGATCAACAAGAAGTCGAGATCGGCAATCAACACGCCTTCACCGGAACGCAGAGGCTCGCCGAGCAATTCGCCTTCCGGGGAGACGATCGCGGTGAAGCAGCCGCCCGAAATCGGGGCGATGTCGCAACCAGTGTCCTGCATGATCCGGGCCTGCTGATCGGCGCCCAGCCAAGCGGTGGCGCTGACGACGAAGCAACCGGACTCCAGGGCGTGTTGGCGGATGTTGAGCTGGATCTGTTCGGCGAATGTCTCGCCCGCGAATGAGCCGGGATACATCGCCGAGTGGATCTGCTCGCCGTCAGCCATCAGTGCGTAACGGGCCAGCGGGTTGTAATGCTCCCAGCACGCCAGCGAGCCGATGCGCCCGACCGCGCTGTCGATGGCGCGCAGCCCGGAACCGTCTCCTTGCCCCCAGATCATGCGCTCGTGGTAGGTCGGGGAGATCTTGCGGCGATTCTGGATCAGGCTGCCGTCAGCATCGAACAGTAATTGTGCGTTATAGAGCGTGCCGCGATCGCGCTCGTTGACGCCGATGGACACCACCATCCCCGCCTGCTTGCAGGCCTCGCCGATGGCCTGGGTGGCGGCCGACGGGACGGTGACCGCTTGCTCGAGCAAGCGGTGGTGTTCCGCGCCCATCCTGGAAGGCGGCTGCACGAAGGAGAAGTAGGGGTAGTACGGCACCACCGTCTCCGGGAAGGTGGCGAACTGCACGCCCTCGCGACCGAGGGCGAGGATCTGCCGGCAGACCTTGTCCACGGTGCCTTCGCGGCTGTAGAGGACCGGGCTCAACTGGACGGCGGCGGCTTTGATGACGGTCATCGCGGATCCCCTGATTGTTTGAGGTCTGGAAGTCGGTATCCGGTGACGTGCGGCCTCGCTTCTCATGGAAAAACACGGGCCGGTTTGCTCGAGCCGAACGTCTCGGGGTGTTTCGCGACGTACTCCCGGATACTCGTCGCCGGCCTGCCGATGATCGCCTCGAAATCGTGGGTCAGCCGGTCATACCGGTTGTCGGCATGGAGCTGGGCCATCGTCTTCATGTGACTGGCGACGTGCTCGGGCAGCCCGCGAGCGGGAAGCTCACGCTCTCGCCATTCCGCCATCGGCACATCGACGTAGGTGATCGTCCGCCCGAGGGCCTCGGAGTATTCCGCCGCCACGGCCCACATGTCCTCCGACTTAGGCCCGGTCAATTCGATCACCTGGCCGACGTGGGCTTCCGGGTGTTCCAGGACGGCCGCGATCACCTCCGCGACATCCCTCGTGTCGATCGGGGACGTCCTCGCGTTCCCGAAGGGCAGGCGGATCGTGCCGTCCTTCGCGATCGATTCGGCGGCCCATTGGGAGAAGAAGAAGTGCTGAAGGAATACCGTCGCGCGGACGTGGACCACGGGCAGCCCGGACCAGTTCAGGGCCTGCTCGCCCAGCCAGTGCATCCGCTGCTGGAGCGAGTCGGTCATCGCCAGGAGGCTCATCTGCGAGACGGTCAGCTGAGAGATGTTGACGAAGGCCTCCAGACCCCCCAGTTCGCGGGCGACCGCGGCGGCGGTGACGGTCGCTTCCAGGTAGGGCGCGGACACGCTCATACCGAAATACAGGCGACGGCAGCCGTCGAGGGCCCGCGCGACGTCCTCGGCCCGGGTGAGGTCGCCCACGACGACCTCGGCCCCCGTCGCCCGGAGCGCCTCGGCCCGATCGTCATCCGTTCGCACCAGGGCCCGGACCGGCAGGCCCTTGCTGCGAAGGATGTCGACCACCTCTCCGCCCACCCCTCCGATACGGCCTGCGGCGCCGGTGACGAGAATCGGTGATTGCGACATGGACGCGGGCCCTTTCTCTGCGATCCGGGTCTTGCCTGGGTTCGGAACCGGAGGCGCCTGCCTCCGACTAATCGGGTCGCTGGCCGCGGAACCGCTTCACGCCCAGCGTCCCGAAGACCAGGAACACCACGAGCGAGACGACCATAAGCGCTGGGCGAAACCATGCCAGAGTCACGGGCACCCGATCCGGCCTCATGATATCGAGAGCCGTTCCCAGATGCGATCGGCGACAGGCAGTCACCGCGCAGCCGCACCCGTTGGGGAGCCTCGTGGCGACTGGCGGCGGGAGGGTCCTCACAACGATGAGTTAGCCATGGCGCGGCGATATGTGCATGATCCTGTCCCCAGGTCGTCGCTGGGCCGCTTCCCCACCCGACCGGGCGCAATCGACCCTCAGAACGCGCGCTGCCGACGGGCACCGTCTACCTGATCATCCATCCACGCACAACAGCGGATTCGTTAGCCGGTTTCCCCTCCGTGGGAATCCAGGCTAGCTGAATCTTCTTGCCCTCGGCATAGGGCGCGGCCGGGCTCCACAGCCGGCTTCGCAAAGGGCGTCCATTCTCCACTCGAACGTTGTCCCTTGGCGGTCGAGACACGGAAGACTCAAGACAGGGGTGGGAGGCGAGTCGCCCCCGCCACGCGGGAGGCACAAGCTAGGGCTTGGATGGCAAGGATGACGTGCTCGGGAGCGCGGGCCAAACCTCGAAAAGGCGTGCGAGGCGGAGGTCAATTGTCGACAGATCCTGCCGATCGGCGCCATGTTCGCGCTGCTGAGGCGCTGCCACCGGGAGCCTCGAAGATCGCAAATCATCGGAATGCAGACTACTTTCAGAATGATCGACTCGGGTGCAACTCCCGCCGACCGCTCTGCCCCGGTTTGGCGGGCCGGCAGCTTGGCCCTGTTCGATAGGCGGGCGGCCGAACACAGACGAATCCCTTCAATTAGCCGCAGCGCGCGTCGGTCACATCGACCGCGGTGTGTCGGACCGCTTGTTACCTTGCGTCATCGTAACGCACGCGCCGTGAGGACGTCGGTGAAGTGAACTGCGTCGACACGTGGGCCGCGGTGTTGCGGTTAGGTCTGCGCTGCGCCCTGGCGGTAGATCTCCTCAATGCCCGACTCTCCCTACCCCGTCGACAGATCACCTCCATTCGACCGGCCGGGCTCTTCCCCCACGAGGCACCGTCACCAGGCAGCTAGCCGCTTATCGCCAGCATGCTCTCACGCAATGCAGAGGATCCCGCCACAGTTCGCATATTCCTCTTGCTGTTAATTCTATTCCCTGTATAGTCTATCCTATTCCAAGAAAGCGGGGCTCTATTCCATGATTGAGAAGACTTACCTATTCGCCGTCATCAAGATCGTGGAAGGCGCATCCAATGCCGACTACGGGAAGGTGATGGCGTACGCCCAGCAGCTCTGCGAGCAACTGGAGGCGGACGGCGAGCGTGAAGGTGCGAAGCGGATCAAGCAGATCCTGGGTCGCGGCAAGGTCACCAAGATGGGGCTTGCCAAGACGGCGAACGGCCAAGCGTCGTTTGCGTTGCCCGTCGATCCTGACTCACGCCTCACGACGGCCGACGAAGAACGACTCGTTCCGGGGGACGTGGAGTTGTTCGTGTCCCCCGAGATCGAGCAGCAAGTCCGACGATTCATCGCGTACTTCCGGGCGGCCGATCGCCTCGTCGCGAGGGGGGTTGGGCTGTCCCCATCGATGCTGATTTTCGGGCCTCCGGGGTGCGGGAAGACCCAGCTCGCCAGGTATATTGCGGCGGAGCTGGAGCTGCCGCTAATCACCGCGCGGATGGACGGGCTCATCTCGTCGTACCTGGGGAGCACGGCCAAGAATCTCCGCCTGCTCTTCGAGCACGCGATGTCCCGGCCGTGCGTCCTGTTCCTCGACGAGTTCGACGCGCTGGGCAAGATGCGGGACGACTCGAAGGAGCTCGGAGAGCTGAAACGCGTTGTGATCAGCCTCCTCCAGAACATCGACGCGATGGGGAAAGACCACGTCCTCTTGGCGGCAACGAATCACGAGCACCTGCTCGACCCTGCGATTTGGAGGCGATTCGCGTACAACATCCCACTCTCCGAGCCGGACCAGCGGGCCCGCGAGCAGATGGTGCGTCGTTTCTTCGGCCCGTTCGCCTCGGAAGTGCTGGTGGAGCCAGTCGTCGCGCTCAGCGAGGGCCTCACGGGCGCGCAGATCCGCCAGATCGCGGAAGACTGCATCAGGGAGGCGGTGCTTGAGGACCGCGAGACGGTGCCGTTCACCGAAGCAGTGGCTGCGGTCCTCTCCGCCGGACGAGGCGGCGCCGAGTCGGCCAACTCTCGAGATGAGATGATCCGGTCGCTACGCAAGAAGTCGCCCAAGACCTTCACCCAAACGCGCCTCGCCGAGCTCTTCGGCATCTCGCAGAGCCAGGTATCCAAATTGCTAAAGGAAGCATAAAGCGTGGACGGTAACGAGCTCCTCCCGATAAAGGTCGTGTTCCCCCGGCCCGAGGACTACAAGGCGCCACCGCCCGGGGGCGGCAGCACGAAGGTCTTCGGCGTCGTTGACGACGCGGTGCGGGCCGCGTTCGCGACCGAGGTCCGGGACGTGGCTCGCTACTTCGACCGCTCGTTCCAGGGACAGGGGAACCTGCCGGGCGTCGCAAAGGTGACGCTCAAGCGCGAGGCCGTCGCAAAGTCCCACCGGCCGACGGAGTTGTTCAATCCCGACACGTGCCCCATCATCGGCGGGAACAAGCTCGGAGAGCTCTACGTGAGCGTCGAGCCGCGCGGGCTCGATCGCCTCTCCCAGAAGATCGTGAAGGGGGCGACGAAAGAGGTCGAGGCAAACATCTCCACCCTCAGCCGCATCCAGCCGTACGGCGAGCGGGACGTGCTCGGGGGGAAGACGCTCGAGGAGCTCGAGGAGGAGGTGCTCCGCGAGCGACGCGCGCTGCGGGTCCGGCTCTTCCGGTACCACTCACAAGCGCTGAACGCCAAGGTCGACACCCTCTTTGAGCAGCTCGCGCGGGAGGCGGGCGTCGCGAACCTCTCGCGGCTCGACTACGCCGAAGGGCTCAGGATGTACCGCGCGCGGGGCGTCGACCCCGAGCGACTGGACCGGCTGACGCGGTTCGTCGGGCTCCAGAGCCTGTCGCTGTTCCCGGCCTACCGCATCGTGCGCACCGCTTCGCGGGCCCTGGGCAGCATCTCGAGCAAGGACTTCCCCCCGCCCGAGCCGGGCCGCTCGTACTCTGTCGTAGGGCTCATTGACTCAAGTACCGACCCGAACAACCCGCACCTCCAGGCTTGGGTGGCAGGGCGGCTCGACCTCCACCCGCGCGACCGGCAGGATAACGACCATGGCAGCTTCGTCGCGGGCCTCATGGTCCACGGGCGGCGGCTCAACCACAACGACCAGCGTTTCCCGTCGGTCTCCTCGCGGATCGTGGACGTGGTCGCGTTCGACAAGGAAGGCGAGATTTCCGAGGATGACCTGCTCGTCGCGATCGACAGCGGGCTCGCGCGATTCCCCGAGGTGAAGGTCTGGAACCTCTCGCTCGGCAGCTCGACCCCCTGCGGGGACGACTCGTTCTCGGAGTTCAGCACGGCGCTCGACGAGAGGGCTGAACGGCACGGGGTGCTGTTCGTGATCGCAGCCGGGAACTACAGCGCCGCGCCGTTCCGGACCTGGCCCCCGCAGGACGGGCTAGGGGAGGAGGACCGCATCTGCCCCCCGGCGGACGCGATGTGGGCTGACCGTCGGGTCGGTCGCCCACCTCGACACCGCGAGCACGCGGGTCCGTTCGGGCGAACCGTCCCCGTTCTCCCGCCGCGGCCCGGGCCCCGCGTACGTAATCAAGCCCGAGCTCACCTTCTACGGCGGCAATTGCGACGCGAGCGGCCAGTATGTCCAGGCCGGTGTCGTGTCGATCGACGGCCGTGGGAACAAGGCCGAGAACATCGGCACCAGCTTCGCGAACCCGCTCGCCTCGACGCTCGCGGCCAACATCGAGGCCGAGCTCCGCACCCCCTCGACGCCCGAGCCGAGGGCACTGGTCAAGGCGCTGATGGTCCACGCGGCCTTCCTGAAGAACGCCCCGCTCGAGACCCCGCGCATCAACTACACGGGGCTCGGTTGCCCGCCGGACCTCGCCGAGATCATCAACTGCAAGAGGTCGGCCGCGACGGTCATCTTCCAGATCCCCGTCCGCACGAAGCCCGACTTCGGCAAGCGGCCCTTCCCGATGCCGCCGTGCCTGTTCGAGCCGGGCAAGGGCCTGCAGTGCGAGGTCTTCATGACCCTGCTGTACGAGCCGCCCCTGGATCGGAACTTCGGGGTCGAGTACTGCCGGTGCAACGTCAACGCCTCGCTGGGGACGGTCCTTTGCAATCCCACGACCGGCAAGGAAGAGTACAGCCGCGAGATCAACCCCGTGCCGAAGGAGCTCAGCGAAGCGTACGAGGAGGACCTCATCAAGCACGGCTACAAGTGGTCCCCGCTCAAGCTCTACCACCGCAAGTTCAGCCGCGGTCCGGAGGGCAAGATGTGGAGGCTCACTATGGAGATGCTCAATCGGTCGGACTTCGAGTCGGACGAGGAGCAGGACGTCGTGCTGATCGTCACGATCCGCGGCCGGAAGCCGAACCTCCCGGTCTACGACGAGCTTGTGCGCGCGATGGAGCGACTGGGTTGGGGAGCGCAGGACCTCCAGATCCAGTCCCGGCTGCGCCTACAGTCTTGATCGGGGTGAGACCACGATGAACTTCCTCGAGCAGATCGCGGGCGAGTGGTACTACTTCAATGGCTACTTCGTCAGCACCAACGTCAATTTCGGGCCGAGGCCGCGCGGCGGGTACACCGGGTCGATCGGCGTCGTCACGCAACGTTCGGGAACAGTGCCGTGCAGCCCATGTGCAGCCAGCTTGCAACCATCGTCAGTCAACTCTTGCCATGCGAGCAACTCGCGACCATCGGCATCCGGCTGCAATTCCCGCCGCCCGCTCCGGCCCGGTTGTGTCTGTCTTTGCGGTCTCGCATTTGGCCTGGCTTGAGGCGCGGGCGACCGAACGCGGACGGCTCTCTTCAAACTGGCGTAGCGCGCGTCGGTCACATCGACCGAAGCCATTCTCCTGTCACCCCGACCGACAAGATAGACTGCCGGCATTTTCATGCGCTGTCGGGCCGCAAACGCGCAGCGTACTTGGTCTCTTGCCGACCCATGCTCTTTGAGGGTCGCCGGATCGATGAACCGCATAGAGAAATGCGATTCTGGCTCGATACGACGGGATGCAGGAACGGGAAAAACGGAATGAATCCCGTTTGATTACGAAAATCGCGGCCAGCTCTTTGAGCCTATCCGAGAACGTTCTCTGAGGCCTCGGAACTCTTGGAAGAATCGTGGATCGGGCACTGCATCGGAGTGATTCTCATGCTGCTTCTCGCCGAGAGATCTGCCCGAGTCACCACCAAAACATGGAGGAGTTTGTCAAGCTCTGACCGCTGGAATCCCATCTTGGATGCTGTCTCCAGACAGGCGTCCATGAAATCCTCGATCGCTTTTTTGTTTCTCATTGGTCGGGTTATCTTTCAAGGAGTCAGGATCATGCTCTGGATCAACGCGTCCGCGACATCGGGCGAATGTCCCAGGATGGTCGCCCACTCGTCCTTCGGCATGAGCTTGGTCTTTCTGCCGACCAGGCTGTAGGTCAAGGGCCGCAGCTCTTCGACCAGCCGGACATAGTAGTCGCCAGAGCAAAAGTAGAAACCCCGCTGGGGAATCGCTCGGGGTGGGCGGCCCGGGGCCGCCGGCGCAAAGACCGGGAGGGTCGTATCCAGCCGATTGTGCAGCTTCCAGCCGGCCTCGGTGCGCAGGTTGACGTAGGAGTTTGGGTCCTGCGGCCTGCCCTCCCCGGCATAGGGGATCGCCGTCGTGATTCCATAACGCGCCAGATGGTTCGGGAAGTTGCGGCCGATCCCCAGCTTGTCGAACGTGATCCTGTCGTGCGGTACGTTCCACCTGGTTACCAGCCGGTGGATCGCCGCGGCGGCTTCCGGCAGGCCCGCGTCGTTGCTCAGCACGACCTCGAGAATGCCCAAATCGTCGAGGACCATGACGCAGGTGCAGTCGCGGCCCACTCCCTCGGACAGGTCGCAGGCGATCCGCCTGGTGAAATTGACGGGATCCGTCGGCGGGACCGACGGCCGTTGCTGCGAGCTGTGATGGTGCAGCCACGTGGGATCGATCAGTTGTTGGGAGGACACATCGGGGATGCGGGCCTCGATGTGCGACCGCACCCAGAGAGAGGTCTTGCCGTACTTGCGGTGCATCGATTCGATCCAAGTTCGATCGGCCAGCCCGAATTCGCTCTTCTCCTGGTGCGCGTGCGGCGATTCCGTGCTGGGAATCCGGATGGCGTTGACGGCCAGGCGAGGGGGCACATTGTCGGCCCGGTCGCGGTCGGCCTGGCGGATCAAGTCGACGAACTTGCCTTCCGCCCGGATTGGATTGCCAATGCACACCAGGCGTTCGTAGCCCAGAGAGTCAATCGCGTCGAAGACGTAATCCTCGACTCCCGAGGCTTCCTCGACCACGGCCAGGAGATGCCCGGCATGCTGCCCCGACGATCGCTCCACGCTCGTGGTACTGAACCCCAGGGCTTGCCAGCCGGGAGCGATCTCGATCACCGCCGGGCTGGCCTTGAGACCGCTGGAAAGCTTGCCCCCGAACGGGAGGACGGCCCCATCGAGGCACCGTCTGATCTCCTTGAAGGTCACGCTGCCGAGCACCATCTGCGACGGCCCCGTGACGATGCACAGCGACTTCGGCCTGGTGAACAACCACCAGAGGACGATTCCCGCGATCCAGAAGTCCTTACCAACCATGTTGCCGGAATACGCGACCGTGGTCCGATACTCGACGACCGACCGGCACAGGTCCTTCTGCCGGGACCAGTAGGCAGGGCGGTTCAAGAACAGCTCATTGAACAGGTCCGGTCGGTCCCGGCAGCTATCCAGCAGTGCTGCCACCCTCTTCCTCTTTTCGCAGTTTCTCATACCGTGCCTCTAATTCCTTGGCCACGTCGACCATGGTGATTTGCTGCTCCGCCTCACCTTTCCAGAGCTTGTAATACTCGCCGAGCTTCACCAGGGCGGGCAGCCTGGCTTCCACCTCGATCTCCGAGGTCCCATCCTTCTTGATTCGCATGCGCTTGATGAGATGACCCAGGCCCCGTCGCTTGACCAGCTTCAGGTCCACTTTGCCAGCGTTCTCCGAGCTGAAGTCGATGAAATCCATCATGTTGATGGACGCGACGTCTGCAATGCGGGCCAGAACCTCGCTGGCAGCCATGGCGGCCGTTGTCAGGCGGGCCTCGACGGCTGCGCGAACCGCAGCTTTCTTGAGCAATCTGGCACCCTCCGGGTGGGGAGAGCTGTAACCAGCTCGACGCGCGGCATCGATGGCGCACCCCTTCGATTCACCGAGGTAGAATTCCACGAACAATCTCTGCCGGTAGCTGAGCTGGCGCATGAAGGGATTCCTTGACGTTAGTAACTGGCGGGACGCTGCCTCAGCCGCTTGCAATTGCTGGGCAGGTGCGATGGGCGACCAATCGGCCCAACGTCGGTAAGACCCGAGCCTGATAGCCTGGAATGAGGCGCGCGGTGAGCTATCCGCGAGCGACCAGTCGCTGGATCACACGAGGGGAGACGCCCAGACGCCGCGCGATCCCGGCCTGCGGAATCCACTGGCGAGCTGTCAGGAACATCATGAACCCCACGAAAGAACTGTCCTCTCCATGAGGATACGCGATGTTCGGGTGGCTCGTTCCCAAAACGAACTGGGACCGCCTGACTCCTTGCGTGGGGGAGGGCGAATTGCGCTCCGCACGAATGGCTTTGACATTGGGCTTAACGTTCTGTTTCTAAAACACTTGCGTCATTAACCCTAGCCTGTAGGTATGACGCAACGTTGATATAGTAACCATGGAGGCGATCGCCAGTTGGTGCGCAACCGTGAGCAAACCGGGACGGTTGCGCCGTCCGAAAATGGCTGCCTGCCACCCGCGGCGGCGAGGGAGGGAGAACGGCCAGGTGAATCCGCACCGATCGTCAGTTTTTGTGTCATACTGAGATCATGGGGCCGTTCGTCGAGATCTGGTCCCATCCATCTTTGACAATTCGGCGGCTGGTGACAGGCAGTAGCCCGCGGAGCGTGGGGCGCGGAGCGCGGAGCGCGAAGCGTTGGGCGGGAGAACAGTGGCCGACATTGTGGGCCAACCTCCTCCGCCACTGTTGACGGAGAAGCGGAAGGCTCATTCATGTCTCATCGCTGATATGTGGGCAAAATCGGGGTAAAATGCCCCAAAAAACGACAAAATTGCGACTTTTCAGGGAATAAGCTACATCAGTGGTTATGGCGCAACTCGTTTTATTTCATGCGGTTGCGTCTAAGAGGCCACCAATGTACGCCGAGGGGCAAATAGCCAAAAGTCTTTTCAGATAACACCTTGCGTCGAAATCAGGTTTCCCGATTTTTCGAGAAACCCGGGAAAATGGAAGAAGCCTGTACCCGAAGGGCCGGCGCACGCAGACGATGGCTTCACCGCAAGCCGTTGCGGCCTTTCGGGTACAGGCTCTTGAACGAAGCCGCGGGGAACGGCACGCGGTTTGCTTTAATATG
>Ga0208565_1002058_pt1 | contig 11141 bp, 20 predicted proteins | sample Sb_taG_7_FD_187706 | JGI IMG/M metagenome (GOLD analysis project Ga0208565, IMG submission 187706) | Peat soil microbial communities from Weissenstadt, Germany - Sb_50d_2_FS metaG (SPAdes) (version 2) | ecosystem: Environmental > Terrestrial > Soil > Wetlands > Peat | place: Germany...
GATCCGCGCCAGGCTCACTCCTGGAGGGCTATCCGAATGGGGTCGAATGCGGACTAGGCGACGTGGATCACCGTCGTCGCGTAGTGACTTGGATTGTTTGCCAATGGTCGACTCTCTCCGACGGCTTGAAACACTCCCGCTATCAGGTTCATCACATCTCCGTGCCGATATGCCTTGGTACTGACAATAAGTCTTATCTGGCCTGACCCGACGGGGCCAACTTCGTCAATCACGGCCTCGTCTCCGCCGACCCTCAATCCATCGTGGAGTCCGGGCAGCAATCCGGCAGACATCGCGTTGCGCATTCCGTTGCTCCTATCTGTTCGTTCAGCTGCTCAGTGCGGGGCTGTGCCTTCAGTTCTCGGTTTATGCGTGATGGTTCGAGACTGCCGCTGGAGCAGCCACGTCGGGATCGAGCGCCGCAATCGCGTCGAAGTGACGACTCGGTTTCAAGGGCGTCGATCCAGCCTTCCACGGTCGCTCATTCACGCTGATGCGAACGTTGGCAAAAGCAGATTGGATAAATTCGGCCCAAAGTGGAGCGACGTCGATCACGTTCTGCCGCATCCAGGAGTGAGTGGCTTTCGAATCCTTCGTGACTGCGTTGCTCTTCTCCATGCGACTTCCCCTCCTTGATCTGCCACGCGACCTTGCGGTGCCCACTACTTGGGAATGGATGGGCCGTGCATCAGCCCAAGGGGTTCGATCGTGGTGTGTAGCCGCCTTTGAACCTGACCAAAGCCCGAGAGGAGTAGCGATGCACCGCAGCCCCCACGGGGGCTGAGCGTCGGACCGAGGTCCGAGACAACAATCACCACATATGTCACAGGTGCAACATACTTCCCGGCATCCCCAATGACGTCAAGGGGTTGTTTCGGTTCTCCTGATGGCTATTCGGGCCAACTCCCCTGCACCCGTAACGCTTCTGACAACAGTCATCGACGGCAAGTGTGGGAGTAATCACTCTTCGTGCTTCCCGAGCCTGAATGTTCTTGGAGTGTCGGGGGAGACCGAGCCCGTGACAAGAGTGTTGTCCTGCCCCAAAATCACGCGGGAGGTGACCGATTGCAGATGGTGCGGCTCAAGCCTCGTTCTCGCGACCCACCGCTGACCTGGCATCGAAGCCCGGAGTTAGGGCGTCAGTTGTTTATGAGCCCGGTCGCGTCGTGGACTGAGACGTCGATCCCCTTGGCCCACGGATCAAAGCGGCGCACGCACTGAGCGAGGTAGACGCCCAGCCCTTCCGCGTCCCGTTCCGTGATCCGCTCGTCGACCCACAGCTCCACCAGGAGGGCTCCGTGACGTCGCCTAACCTCCACGTCTACCGCGGTCTGGTCCAGCTCGTGCCGACGCAACCAGTCGCGGACCGTGCGCCGCGCCTCGGCAGTATGGTCCGGAAGGATGGCGGTGTTCACCTGGTCGATCACTTCGAGGGCCTGATGCGCTGGTGCCAAAGCAGCAGCCCAGCGCCCCAGGGGATCGTCGGGTCGGTCGAAGAGGATCAGCGGGATCTGGCGCCGTATGGCACACACCTCGCCATCACCGAGACGATCAACACCGGGTTCGGGACCGACACCCACCGCCACGTCTACTGGTTGCGCATCGAGTGGGCACTCAATCCCTCGCAAGGCCGCGCATGAGACGTCGTTCGGCTCGTGGCGGCTGCGACAACTGTGCACCACGTGGCCTCGGGCCTGAAGTCTTTGGACCAGGGCGGCAGCCTCCCTCGAAGCCGTGCTAGCCATAAAGATGTCCATCACCACTCCTCCACGACGCGAAACGTCCATACCCCTTCTGTCCAGCGTGGGCCCTCGGGGCAGGATGGGACAGGGCCAAAAGACCCGTCTTGTCGGAAGCGTGAGAGAAGGCAAGCCCCGACCCGAATCCATGCCCCAATCCCGATTCACCGGAGGCTTTTAGGGGCTCGCCCTGCTCCGATCCCAATACTCCAGGACAGTGCGTGATTCTCACAGGCGCCCGCCTCACGACCGCATAGCTCATCGGCGCCGACCTAACCGGCGCCATCCTGACGAACGCCAGCCTTGTTGGCGCCAGACTCACCGACGCCAACCTCAGGGGCGCCAACCTCACCGATGCTTACCTCCACCGCGCTCATCTCAAAGACACCAATCTCACCGGCGCTAATCTCACTGACGCCAACCTTGTTGGCGCCAACCTCACCGGCGCCACATGGAGCAACACCATCTGCCCCGATGGGACCAACAGCGACAACGACGGGAGAACCTGCGCGATAACTGTCGACGGCCAAGGTCGTTGTGAAGGACTCATAAAGCTCGACTCTTCCGTCCTGCATGTCCAAACGAGGTACCGAGCCTGAACCAACTCTCTAAACGTCGAACCTTTCGATGCGCCGGCAGAATCGCAGGCATCGGGGTCACCGGAGAGGATGTTGGGGTTGCACTCGGCGACACTGACACCGGCCGACCTGGGCCAGTGCGTGCCTGTGATCTTGCGCGCACAGTCGTTGGAGACAGTGCCCACACCGCGCTTGATGGCGCAGTGAGGCGAACGTCGGCCGAGGGGAAGGAGCGCCCTGACCGGCAACGATTGCCCCATTCGCAGGGGCCCTGACCCGCTGGTATGGACCGCGGTTACCGGGCGGTTTGCCAAACTGCTGTCGGGGGCGCCCCGAGCAAGAGCCCGGTAATTGCGATGGGCCCAACCGGGTGTCAACAACCCAGGCTGGACCGTCTTACCGATCGGTCCGATCCGGCGCCGTCGCACGAGCGGCTCGCGACCTCTTACCCGCTCCCCTGCGTCAGAACGCGCTCACGCGTAGGATGGTGCCGCGACTGATGACGAGTCTCAAGACATCAAGCAGCGTAGGCAGAAGTTGGCCGAGGCCGAGCGAGAAGCCGGTGAACGCCTCACTGCCGCCCGAGATGGGCGAGACGAAGGCGGCATTCCGGGGGCACCCAACGGTTGTTGCAAAGAGACGTAGCCAGTCGGGCCTAATTCAAGACGCCCTCTCCTTGACCACGGCGTGGTGGAACGACTGGAGCCGTTTACCCGCCTCGACGACGTCTGGGGCGATGTGGGCATCGAGTCGGCCAATGTGGCCTTCAGTCACTACGAGGGCTAGGTCGATGAGGGCGTCTTCCAGCCTCGTGAGTCGGTCGTTCACGTCCATTGCATCCTCCACTCGTAGCCCAGTCGTGCGTATGAGCAGGGCGTCGGTGGTCATCAAGGCTTAGGAGGACTCACCGATCCACCGCACTGCATGTGAAAGTGCCAGCCGTCGTGGACGACCAGACACGCTTTACCAAAGCCATGGATGTAATCGATGCCGTCACTTGCGCTGATATAGGCAATCAGCAAGATGACAAGCAGCACGGCCACGATATGGAGAACGTCGATTGACCGGCGGCTCCGACGCCCCGAGACTTGTTCGTCGGATCGGGGTGATGAGCGCTTCCTTTGAGCGTGTCGAGGAACTCCTGGCGGCGGCGGCACAAAGTCTGGGGAGGCGGCCAATCCGTCCCCCGGCGACCCTTGCGTCGATTCGTTCATCGTGGCTCACTCCGAATGAAATGTGGTGCGGGCGAAGTCAAGCATCAACTGTATCGCCAGCATGGCGATACCAGTTGGGAACCGGATGAACCCGTGGACAGACTCCGGGTACACCCGCAATGTGGATTCATTGTGGGCCGCCTGCCAGCGCGCCGCCATGAACAGGTTGTCGTCGAGGAGCGGGTCGAGCATGCCGACCGTGAACATTGCGGGCGGCATGTCGTGGAGATCCGCATACAGGGGCGAAACGTCCGGCGACCGTCGTTCCTCGTCCGTCGTGCCCGGCACGAACATGTCGGCGAACCATGCCATGATCGGCGTGGAGATGACGAGATTTCGCTCGCCCCACGACCGGGCGCTGGGGGTCATGGCCACGTCGTAGACGCCGAACACGAGATTGGCTCCCGCAAACGCGCCCGCGATGCCGTGGCGGTCCCGGAGTCGAAGGAGCGTCAGTACCGAGAGATGTGCACCGGCCGACTCGCCGCCAATCATCAGTTGGGAGCTGCCGAACTCCTCTTCCGAGTGCTCAACCAGCCACTGGGCGGCCGCCTCACAGTCGTCAGGACCGGCCGGGAAGGGATGCTCGGGTGCGAGCCGGTAGTCGACGCTCACAACGGCTGCGTGAGCGGCGTCGGCCACCGTGGTCAGAAGCAGGTCCTGTTGATCGGCCGCCCCGAGCGCCCAGCCACCACCGTGGATGTGGAGGAACACGCCGTCGACGCGCTCGGGCACCACCATCCGCAGTTCGACCGGGCGATTGGGGCCTGGAATCGAGCGGGTGATCGCACGGCCAGATCGGGCGATGGGACCGGCCCACGACGGACCCGACTCGCGCTGTAGGCGAGTCACCTCCACGTCGACGGTGTGGACCGGAGGCATTCCCGCCAGCAGCTCCTCCAACGCCGCATTCTGCTTCTTCGATTCCTCGATCATCTCGGAGGTGACCTGGACAAAGGAGTCGGTCATGAGGCACGACGGTAGCTTCTCCCGGTTCTGAGAGACGGGCACTGCGGTGACAAGGGGGGTCCAAGGACTCTGGCCGACGGCAAGCATCGGCGTACCGTTGGCTTATGGCGGCGCATCCTGTCTACGGCTTGATCCCCTCGGAGCACCCACCCACCGTCCAGCACGTCCAGTCTGCCGTCAGGGGTCGGAGCAAATGCGGACGCCTCATCGACACGACCCTCGCCATCCCGAAGGCCCTCCCGACCTGTCGGAAGTGCACGCAGTTCGACGAGATAACGGGAGCCTTCGGCCGCAGGCCCTGGCGGGGGCTGAGGCGGAGACCGCCGACCGGTTGATTGGCCTGTACGTGCGGCGCCAGGACCGAGCCCTGGTGGCTCAGCCCTCGTCGTCCCGCATCGGCGTCACAAGGACAGCCAGATTTCTTCCGTCAGAACCGACCCAGCCGTCTTCGGGGCAATGACCCGCCGTGAGGAAGTGTCCGTCCGAGTCGAATCCATGGTGAATGGACGCAAAGAACTGGAGTGGACGTCCACAGAAGCAGGCGAACTGCATGGGTTCCATTCTTCCAGCCAGGCTGGGGCTACCTCGTCCCCGGCAAGGTGTGCTGGTAGCCGAGGTGATGCCAGGGAAGCTCCATGGCCCCCAAGTCGCTACCGGTGAGGAGCCTGGCCATGGTCTCCAGGGCAGCCCTCTGTGAGCGGTAGGACCCAGGGGACAGGCGGGCGAGATAGACGGCGACGGGGTGCCGGGCGGGGTCCTTGACGGGGGTGGGCAGGAGGCCTTCGGGAACGGCGGGGAGGTCCTCGGGGTTGCTGGGAGGTTGTCGGTCACGGGAAGGGCCTTGTTAGAAGAAGCATTCTCATAAGTAGTTCACCTGGGCAATCCATCGCCCAATCCCGGGCGATGATGGGGCCATGACCGTCATCCGCATCAATGCCATCACCGTCCCCGAGAGTGGCAGCGAGGAGCTGGCCCGCCGGTTCGCCGACCGAGCTGGAGCCGTGGACCACGCCGACGGGTTCGAGGGGTTCGAGCTACTGCGCCCCACCGACGACCGGCAGACCTGGCTCGTGGTGACCCGGTGGCGGGACAAGGAAGCGTTCGAGGCGTGGGTGGCCTCACCAGCCTTCGCTCATGGTCATCGAGGAGCACCAAGTGGGGGTGCGAGTCGCCCTCCGGTAGGTACCCACAGCGAGCTTTGGTCTTATGACGTCGAGATCGAAGTGCGACGTCCTCCGGCCTGACACGTCCTTGCACGTGCAGGTTGAGGGCATGCTTGTCCACTAGGGAAAACGAGGAGGCGGCAGATTGGGACCAATCATCAGGGTGCCTGAAGACGTGGCCCAACGACTGGCAGAGGAAACCGACCTCGTGGAGGTCGATCCGGTACTGCCGGACGCTGTCGACGAACTCGACGTGGAGCTTGGGAGCGAGCCCGGGGTCGTCCTCCTGCTCACCGAGACTCCGAAGGATGGATTCGGACGTCTGGTGAGTATCATCACCAAGTCCGAGTACGCAATGAGAGCTTCAAGCCCGTTCGAGCTAACGGTGCGCGACAAGGACGGTAATCCGCACGCGTTTCCCACCACAGCCGTCAATGGGCAGTCGATCCTGGATCATTTGAGGCTCGCCTTCTTTGGAGAGCCGGGAGATCGGCGTCCGTTGATCCACGCATGAGGCGAGCAGCAGCAACCATCCTCACCACCTGAGGACCAGATTCGTCTCCCAGGGTCCTGGACGCCGAAGCGCGCCCGTGTTCCGGCCTTCCCCTGAGTTGTCCCAGCGCGCTATTCGGAAACCCCTGCTCTGGCTACGCTGCCACAATGAGTGACGAGTTCCTTGTGCTGCGCTTCTACCCTCTAAGTGACATCGAAGAAGCACAGATGAAACTGCAGAAGGCTGCGGACGACGGTTTTGAGTTGGTCGAGGTGATCCCTTCGACAGACTCGGCGATGGCGATCATGAAGCGACGGAAACGATCGGCGAAGTCGGGTGACTCCAACCCGTACCGGCCAAGGGGTGAATGACCACCCACGACCTCATGTCCTCCATGGGACGACGACCCCGAGCACGGGAGTCCGGGCACAATGACCCGGGAACGACGAGGCGTACGACCGGGGCACGGCACAACCTGGACAAGCACCCGACCTACGCCCTGGCGGGGCTGATCGCAGATTGAGGTCTCGGCGTCGTCCCCCGACGCGTAGCGGTCCCGAGTGACCTTCAGGGCAATCTTTCAACCGCCCTTCAGCCGCTCGGGACCAAGGCCATTAGATCCCCTGTGGACCCAGTTCGCAAGAGGCCAGTGAAAGACTCGACACATGCCCAGGTCGGACCGGCGTGTATTCGGGAACCTTCCCCCGGTCCTGGCCGTTTCCGCCATGGCGGCCCTGTTGGCAGCGTGTGGTTCGTCGGGCGTCCCGCCCACGGGCAGCCCCACCACCAGCCCTCCGACCAGCAGTTCGACGAGCGGCCCCACGACGACGGGACCAGCGGCCCCGCCCTGCGGGGTGGTCGTCAGCCCCGATGTGATGATCGCCGCCCAGCCCTGCACCGTCGCTACCCACGTCGGCGTCACCATCCGCATCGTGCTCGATCCCGGGTTCCGCTGGGAAACACCGACGAGCGATTCGAGCATCGTGGAGGTCGTGAACGTGGAACGGCAGTCCTCGGGCAGACTCGACGCCGACCTGCGCGCGGCGGGTGTGGGCCAGGCGACCGTGTCCGCCACCGGTTTGGCCCTGTGCCCCCCGGGACAACCCTGTCCAGCACTGGCCCGCCTCTGGGCGCTGCACGTCACCGTGGGCGCCACCTGAACCGGGTAATCGGCGTGGGCTGTTGTCTCGGCTCCGGCCAACGCTCAGAATGGTGACACCTGAGGACCCAATGGGCCTGAAGGAACAAGGGAGATGGACCCCGGGCCTCGTGCTCGGGGTTCGTCGCGTGAGGGCGACCCTCGAACCCGCCATGGAACCCAAAAAGAACAAAGGAACGTCAACCCCAGGGTCACCGGCCACGCGGGGTGCATCATTGAACACGAGGCGCGTCACGGTGGCAGCATGGCTAGAAGAACCTGGTGGCTTCATCCCCTAGACACAACTCTTCGTCAGGCGTACGGTGATCTTGTCGTCGGGTGTCCGCCATGGCGACAGGGGGATGGCCGGGTCGGGGGTTCCGGTTACTGAGGCATTCCGAGGGCATTGGGGGTGCGCGTCGTGATTGCCGACGGTTCTGCGCGCTGAGGCTGACGGGTTCAAGCCCGTCCGCTGGGAAGCCCATCCCGAATGTCTGAGGGTGGCGCGTCAAAAAGGGGGAACGATGCGAGCAATGCCGTTACCTGAGTGTTTGGGGACCGTCGTGGTCCACCGGGACGATGCCGTTACCTGCACGAGGGACACTTGTCCGAGAGACCTGCCCCTAGAAACGTGGTTCAGTCACCACACGTCGTTCGTGACGTGCAGCAGTGATGACTGTGCGTATTGCAGATTCAACGATCCAGTGCCGGTCCCGCGACGAGATCGCGACGCGGCATCGGGCGCAGTCCGTCGTAGTCGTCGCCGGGGCCGCCTGTTAGAACCCGTTTCTCGTCTCCAAGATGGCGAACCTGGCGCACGCCACCGGGTGATCCCGCCTGGCGCGGCCAAGAGAGCCAACCAGCCAGGGCACGCAGATCAAGCAGTTGTAAGCAGTCACACGATGGGTTCGGCTCCGCTTGCCAGAGGAAGCACCGAACGCTTATCCGACGGCAGGTGACGACCACCGAACCGGCGTTTTGGGGCAGGCTGGCATCTGTGGATGCCAGCGAGGAACGCCACCGTCTTGCAGCGCGACCTCTAGCCCAGGAACGTTCGAGGTTGTTCGACCAGCAAGCCGAGGCCTACGACCGGTTCCGGCCGGCCTATCCCGATGCGGTGATCGATGAGCTGCTCGGTCCGGTGCCTTCGGGCCTGGAGGTTCTCGATGTGGGTTGTGGCACCGGGATCGCTTCAAGGCAGATAGCCCAGCGCGGCGCCAAGGTGCTGGGAGTGGAACTCGCTCCACGAATGGCGGAGATCGCCCGCGGCCACGGGGTCGACGTAGAAATTGCTGCCTTCGAAGGCTGGGACGCTGCTGGTCGCACCTTCGACCGGGTGACTTCGGCGCAGGCCTGGCACTGGCTCGACCTGCCTATCGCCACCGCGAAGGCGGCCTCTGTGCTGCGGCCGGGGGGCAGGCTTGGTCTGATCTGGAACGCGGGTTGTCAGCCCGATGATCTGGCCGATGCTCTCGAGGAGGTGTACGCGAGTGTCGTGCCGCGCGGCGGCCACCGTCTGTTCCGGGGGTATGCGGCCAATCGGTCATCCGACGTGAAGACCGGCCTCGGCTCGGAGATCGACGCCGTTTCAGCGGTGCCCGACTTCGGTGCGCCGACAGAGAGGTGGTTCCCATGGACGCGGGTCTACCAGCGGGATGAGTGGCTGGACCAGCTTGTCTCACGGAGCGACCATGCCGCCCTCGAACCAACGGTCCGAGACCGGCTGTTCGAAGCCATCGGCGCAGCCATCGATGATCAGGGCGGCTCGTTCATCATGAACTTCGAGACCGTCCTGATCACCGCGACTCGGCTGGGGTAGCCGGGACCCGCGGTCAGCGGCACCATGACACCGAACCGGCGGACGGGGCGCTCTTGATCGGTGACTCGCCCGCGCGTTTTGGGGCACCCTTCGCGCACCTACCCCACCGAGCCGTCCCTCCAACCAATGATCTGTCGCGGGACGGTCCAACCGCTCGCGGGGGCAAGCATTCGGCCGTCTGGCCCCGAATGATCGCGTCCGTGACCCGGCCATCTGGGGCACTCCGGTGTGGCGATCTGCTGTGTCAGTTTAGGTTGACACATCATGGAGATGTCAGTCTATACTGACATCTCCATGGACATCGAAAAACTCAGCGTGAATCTCTCGTCGGATGACCCGGCAATTGGGCTTCGCGCCTCGTTGGCGCTACGTCGCCTGGCTGAGAGGGTCGAAGCGAACCACGTCGCGTCGGCCCGGGAAAAGGGCTGGTCGTGGCAGCAGATCGGAGACGCTTTGGGCGTCACCCGCCAATCCGTGCACACCAAATACAACAAGGAGTCATCATGACCACCGAATCCGTTGGTCCAGAGGTGCTTCACCCCTGGACCATCTATATGCGGGCCAGTGAGGAGGCTCGTCGCCGAGGTGATCGCCGAACTGGCACCGATCACGTCTTGCTCGGCTTGTTGGAGGATCCCTCGGTCGAATTCGTGTTGGGCGTGAGCCTGCAACAAGCTCGCCAGGCCCTTGAGTCGCTCGATCGGGAAGCCCTGGGTGCCCTGGGCATGGGGTCCGGCACCGACGCTCCCCCACTGCCGATGCGCGCCGTGCCGAAGAAGCCGACGATCAGAGCCGTCATTGAAAAAGATCGCCTCCGCATGACGCCCGCGGCAAAAAAAGTGCTTGAGGAAACGGTCAAGCCCATGCGCCGAAAGACCCAGGTCACGGCCCAGCAGGTGCTGGCCCAAATCCTCACTCTCCAACCACCAGATCCTGCGGCGGTGCTGCTGGGCGCTCTCGGCGTGAACACGTCGGAGGTTCGGCGCCGATTGGATGCGGTCACACCCGACAGCTGAGTCCCCAGCGACGTTCACGACTTCGAGCGAAGGTGTCCGGATCGGGACGTTCCCCGGCAGGCTACAGTCGCGAGCACCGGGCTCCGCAGACCGCTGCTTCAAGGGCGAAAACTCACGGAGGCGTCTGCCAACTCGTGGTGGAGAGTCCGCCACCGTCGCACCCCTGGGGTAGCCCGAATCGTGCGCCTCTTCGGGCCCGTCGGGTAGCTCCGAATTGCCGTTAGGTGACGCTCGCGCCTGCAAGCACCAACCCGGATTCGGGGACGCTGGTGGTGAACCAGGAGCGCACAAGAGTGCCAGGGCAGGTGGGCGTTCGGGTCCGCAGGTCGAGGCGTCCGAACCCATGCATGTTCGGGGGTTGCGCGCACCCTGTAGCTTCATCCGGGCTGGGCTCACAGCCTCGGATGTCGGGACCTCGGTCCGGTGCCGCCCCGTCCTGTATCACCGCCACCGCGCATTTGCGCCTAGGTCGAGGCGTGAGACCAGTCCGTCACTTTCGCGCTGACTCGCGTCTTGTAGACGGAGCTTCACCCACCCGGGTCCGGGGGCGGTCTCGATCGGCCTTGGGGGTTGTCGGTCTGGGCCTGCCAGGGCGCCCGAAACCTGCACTTCCGAGCGGTCTGAACCGTTGAGGCGAGGTTGAACTCGCTGTTGTTATGCGCTCCTGGTATTGAGGCATCACCCAAGAAGTCACCGCACCGAGGGTGACTTTGTCGACGATCCTCAAGTGCAGACGGGTGCGGGCAAGGGAAGTGCCTCTTGGAGTCACTCGGGTCTTCCAAACCCGGCGATCGCCAATCCAAGAAACAAGATAGCGAAGCCGCACACGAATCCGATCTCTACGACGAGAGGCAATGTATAGCCGAACAGGCTCACACCGGTAGAAAATCGCGCCGCAGCGGCCGGCGGCATGTGCTGAACGGCGAAGACGACGTGGCGAAGTGGGTCCACCGCATACGTGAGCGGGTTGATGCGGGTGATGACGGCCAGCCAGGTCGGCAGTCCTTTGAGC
>Ga0208565_1002061_pt1 | contig 11129 bp, 8 predicted proteins | sample Sb_taG_7_FD_187706 | JGI IMG/M metagenome (GOLD analysis project Ga0208565, IMG submission 187706) | Peat soil microbial communities from Weissenstadt, Germany - Sb_50d_2_FS metaG (SPAdes) (version 2) | ecosystem: Environmental > Terrestrial > Soil > Wetlands > Peat | place: Germany: Weissenstadt...
AAGCAGTTCGCCGCACCGACAGTGGCCGCCGAGCCCGCTTCCTCGAGTCCTACATCACCGATCTGATAAACCGCGACGTCCGGCAGCTCACCGACATCGAACGACCTGCCGACATGCGGCGCCTAGTCAACCTCGTGGCAGCATCAACTGCCTCGCTCGCGGTACCAGCGTCCATGGCCGACCGTCTGCAAGTTCCGGCCAGCACCGTCAAGCGCTACCTGGATTTGCTGGACCTGATCTTCGTTACTCGCCGCATCCCGGCCTGGTCGAGCAACCTCGCTACGCGAGCCGTCGCCACGCCGAAACTCGTGCTGACCGACTCCGGGCTAGCCGCTCACCTCACCGGAATGAGCCTCCGACGCGCCCGCCACCCCACCGCGCCGGTCGGACCGCTGATCGAGACCTTTGTGCTCGGCGAATTGTCACGCCAACTCGCGTTTGCCGATCAGCCAATCCGCCTCTACCACTACCGCGACCGGGACCACTACGAGGTAGATGCCGTGCTCGAATCCTCATCGGGCGAAGTGATCGCATGCGAGGTGAAGGCAGCCGAGACCGTCCGTTCCGAGGACTTCCGCGGCATACAGCGGCTAGCCAGACGACTTGGTGATCAGCTCCTGGCCGGGATTGTGCTCTATGCCGGCGGCCAGCCGCTGTCGTTTGGCGAACGGCTCCGTGCCTGGCCAATCTCGACCCTGTGGACTCTCGCCCCCAACGCGAGCGCTGCCTGACACCGACCGCGCCAAGCGCGCCCGCTGCCGGGCTGACCGGCCGTGCTGCTGACCGGCGCCACCGGTCTGGCCGGCCAGCGCCACGGCTGCGCGCGGGCCCGCCGGGTCGCTGTGACGACTCCGGCGGGCCCGATCTCGCCTGCAGTTACACGCGCGCGTGCTCCGCCACGGGCAGCGGCTCAGGCCGATCGCCATCTCCTTCGCTGATGCCATACCGTGCGTACAGCCGGCGCAGCGGCCGCGGCGCGTACCAGTTCGCCCGGCCGAGCATCCGCATCGTGGCGGGCACCAGCAGTACCCGCACGATGGTGGCGTCCACGATCAGCGCCACGATCATCCCGACGCCGAGCAGTTTGATGAACGTGATGCCCGAGATGGAGAACGCGCCGACCACGATCACCAGCAGCAGGGCTGCGCTGGTGATCACCCCGCCGGTCCGCTGCAGCCCGCTGGCCACCGCGGCGGTGTTGTCCCCGGTCAGGTCGTAGCGCTCCCTGATCCGGGACAGCAGGAACACCTCGTAGTCCATCGAGAGTCCGAAGATGATCGCGAGCATCAGGATCGGCATCGCCGGGTCGAGCGTCCCGGTGGGCGTGAACCCGAGCAGCCAGGACAGGTGTCCCTGCTGGAAGATCCAGACCACCACGCCGAACGTCGCCGACAGGGACAGCACGTTCATCACGATCGCCTTGACCGGCAGCACCACCGACCCGAACGCCAGGAACAGCAGCACGAAGGTGGCCGCTGCCATCACCAGCGCCATCCACGGCAGCACGGCGGAGAGACTGGCCAGTTCGTCGGCCAGCTGCGCGGTCTGCCCGCCGACCAGCGCGCTGGCGTCCGCAGGCAGGGTGACGGCGCGCGCCTGCTGCACGATTCGCCTGGCAGCCGCGGACATCGGATCAGCGCTATAACGAAGATCCACCCGGGCGATGTCGCCCCTGACGCCGGTCACCTGCGCGCCGGTCACCCCGGCAATCCTGGCCAGGGCGTCGACGTACGAGGTCAGCTCGGCACCGCGGGCCGGCGAACCGGCCACTGGGCCGCTGAACGTGACCAGGGACTCGATCGGCGAGGTCGCGCTGCCGGCGAAGTCCCGGCTCAGCGCCTGCGTGACCTGCCGGGGCGCCGCCGACGCGGGCAGCACCCTGGCGTCGGTGCCGCCCCACACGACCCGCAGGAACGGCGCGCCGAGGGTCAGCAGGATGACGATGATCACGGCTAGGTAGGCGACCGGCCTGCGCATCACGCTGCGGGCCAGTCGGTACCAGCCGCCAGTCGCCTCTGCGGCTGGTGCGCGGTGCACCGACCGCCGGATCCGGAGCGCGTTCACCCTGGGCCCGAGCACGGCGAGCAACGCGGGCAGGACGGTCAGGGCGGTCAGCATGTCGACCAGGACGGTCGCGACCCCGCCGTAGCCCATCGAGCGCAGGAACACTTCTGGGAACAGCATCAGGCTGGCCAGGGCCACGGCGACGGTCAGGCCGGAGGCGGCGACCGTGCGCCCGGCGGTGGCAATGGTACGGGCCAGGGCCGCCTCCACGGAGTCCTGGCGGTGCAGTTCCTCGCGGAACCTGCCGACCATGAACAGCCCGTAGTCGATGGCCAGGCCAAGCCCGAGGATCGTGGTGATGTTGATCGAGTAGATCGAGACCGGGGTACCGAGGGTGAGCAGCCGCAGTGCGGTGAACGAGCCGAGGATGCCGATGCCGCCGATCGCCAGCGGCAGGCTGGCCGCGGCCAGGCTGCCGAAGATCACCAGCAGCAGGATCAGCAGAATCGGCATGGACAGGCCCTCGGCCCGGCCGATGTCGCCGGTCACCTGCTTGTTGATCGCCGCCTCGGTCGGGATGAACCCGCCGACCTGCGTGCGCAGGCCCGGCACCGCGAGGCTGCTCTTGATCGCGTCGAAGTTCACGATCCTGGCCGCGTCGGTGCCGCCAGCAAGCTGGATCACGGCATAGGTCTGCCTGCCGCTCGCGCTGACGAACTGCGCCGAGTGAGTCGACCAGTAGGTCGCGTAGGACTCAACCCGGCCGCGCGGCAGGCTGGCCAGGGTCCTGGTCACCGCTGCCTGGTCGGCCGCGGACGCCGCGATCGGGGTCCTGGCCGAGTAGAGCACCACCACGTCGCCCGAGCCGCGGCCGAATGTCCTCGCCGCCAGGTTGGTCTCCTGCTGGCTCTGGCTGCTCGGCGCGTTGAAGCCGCCCGCCGTCTGCAGCTTGGCGAACACCCCGGTTCCCCAGACGGCGGCGAAGATCAGGCCGATCCCGGCGATGGCCAGGACCAGGCGACGTCTGCGGTAAACGACGCGTCCCCAGGTCTCGAACATGTGATCCTCCTGGACTAGACTTGCTACGCGTATCACGATCGTGAACGCTGTAAACGTTAACGATGTTAACTTGGCATACATAGTTCACGTATGTCAAGTGCGTTTACTCGGACGGCTATGGTCAGCGGAACGGCGGACCGGCGCTGGCCCGGGTGGCAGAAGGGATCGGACGATGGACGTCGACGTGGTCCAGGCACCGAGCCGGCGCGATCGCGTCCGGGCAGCGACCAGCCAGGAGATCGTGCAGACCGCCAGGAAGCTGCTGGTGGAGCAGGGCATCGCCGCCGTGTCGCTACGCGCGATCGCCCGCGAGATGGGGATGACCGCGCCCGCCCTCTACCGCTATTACGACAGCCACGAGGAACTGATCCGGCATGTCGTCGCCGACATCTTCACCGAGCTCGCCGGTTTCCTGCACACCGAGATTAAGGCGGCGGAGCGGGACTTCCTAGCAGGCGGCGACGCGGCAGGCGGCGGCCAGGCAGGCGGCGGCCAGGCAGCCAGCGGCCAGGCAGGCAGCGGCGCGGCAGCCAGCGGCCAGGCAGGCAGCGGCGCGGCAGCCAGCGGCCAGGCAGGCGGCGGCGCGGCAGCCAGCGACCGACGCGGCGACCTGATCGCCGTCCAGCTGATCGCGGCCTGCCGGGCATTCCGCGGCTGGGCGCTTGCGCATCAGCCCGAGTTCGGGCTGATCTTCGGCAGCCCGCTGCCCGGCCTCGACATGATGCATGCGGACCCGCTCGACGACTGCGGATACCGGTTCGGCCAGGTCTTCCTCGACCTGTTCGCCGAGCTGTGGCGGCGGTGGCCGTTCCCGGCGCCGGACGCGGACGAGCTTGACCCCTCGTTGCGCAGGCAGCTAGAGCACTATCACAACCTGGTCGGCGCGGACCTGCCGCTCGGCGTGCTGCAGACCTTCCTGCGCTGCTGGGTACAGCTCTACGGAACGGTCAGCCTGGAGGTATTCGGGCATCTGCGGTTCGCGCTTGATGACGCGGCGCCGCTGTTCGAGCTCATGCTCGCCGACCTGGCGGCGATGATCGGCCTGGAGTACCCGCTGCCCGGCGCGGAGCGCTCAGGCGACGACCGGCGCTGAGCCAGACTCTGCGATCATCGGTCGGCCTGCCGCTGCCCAGTGCTGCATGCCGCCGGCCACATTGACGGCCTGCCAGCCTGCGCCGGCGAGTGCCTGCACCACCCGGGCCGAACGGTGCCCGGACCTGCAGATCACGTAGATCGTCTCGGCACGAGGGATCTCATCGCTGCGGACATTGAGCTGCCCGAGCGGTATGTGCACGGCACCAGGCACGTGGCCGGCCACCCATTCCGCGGGCTCCCGCACGTCGAGCAGCCAGGCGTCGTTAGGCACGTCGGCCGCTGGTACGTCGCGGACAGGCTGACCACCGGTCATCACTTTCTCCTCGCAAGCCGCAGCCTGGGCAAGGCAGCTGGGCAGCAGCCCGGACTTCGTGCTTGCGCCAGGCCTTCGGCGACAGGCTACCCAACCCGGTAAGCCCGAATCGACCAGTGCGGGCCGTCAGCGAAGGTCACTTGCGGCGGGCGGCGGGCTGGTAGCGCCAGATCAGGTAGTGGCCGCTATGCGACCCGACCACCCATGGCACCGACGCCATCAGGCGATAGCTCGGGTTCTGCCGCACGTCGTTCTCGATTGCCTGGTCGGTCGCCTTCGTGGTCGTCGTGAAGCCGATGATGACGAGCGCGAAGTAGTGGTGCCTGATCGCGGCGGCGTAGGCCGGGAGTCCGGTCAGGTGCTCCCTGGTCGTTCGGTCGTAATACTCGAAGGTGAAGGTATTAGACCATTTAGTTCCCGACTGGCGGAAATAGTAGTTGAGCACGGCGGGTTCCTCGGCGAGCGACGGTCCGTGGCTCTGCGTGACCAGGGGGCGGAGCGCGGTGGTCAGCGCGGTCGTGTTCTCCCAGTTGTCATAGTGATGGCTGGCCGTCATGGCGCCGACCACGCCCAGCGTTGCCAGCGCCGCTGCGGCGATCACGGTCAGCGTGCGCCTGATCCTGGCGCCTGCCGGTCGGGACAGGGTGGCGATTCCGTACCCGGCGATGATGGCAGCGAACCAGCCACCGTAACCGACGTGCTTGAACAGGCTCACGTTGGTGTGAATCCGGGCCTGCTCGATCGGGGCGAGCAGCACCGCGGCGAACAGCGTCCAGCCGATCAGGGCGCGGGCTCGACCCGGTCGCGCTCTGGTCAGGACGACCGCTCCGACGAGGGCCAGCACCGCCACCGCGCCGATCCAGTAACCGGCGTTCTGCAGCACAGCGAACGACCGAGTCGGACCTGGCGGGCGGTTCAGCGTGCTCGTCATGATGCCGTCCCAGTACCCAGGGCCAGCGACTAGCAGCACGCAGAGCAGCGCGACGACCAAGCCGGCGATCGCTGCGATGCCGGTCACCAGGCCGCTTAGCCAGCCGCGGTAGCGGCCATCGGTCAGGGCGGCCAGCGCGACGACGACCGGATCCCAGAGCAGCGATCCGTACTTCGTCGCATTGGCCAGGACCAGCAGGACAACCATGGCGACCAGCAGCATGACCTGCGACCGGCGCCGGCAGTCACCGCTGCGCAGGGCGCACCAGGCCGCCGCGGCCAGCAGCATCAGCGCCATCGCGTCATAGGTCGCCAGGGCGCTCATGAACTGGACCGAGGCTGCCCCGGCGAACATTGCAGCGGCGATGATCGCCGAACGGGGATCGAACAGCCGTTTGGTCGCCGACCACAGCAGCCCGGTGCTGATCAGCATGAAGCACAGCGACAGCAGCCTGGCGGCGGCCAGACCGCCGGCACTGTCGGCGACCGCACCGAGCGCCGGGTAGATGACCGGGGCGCCGGAGAAGTAACCCTGGAAGGCAGACGCGATCGGCGCGCCGTTCAGGAGGTGCGACAATTCCAGGTGACCGGCCCACAGGTACAGGGCCTCGTCCTGGAATGCCGTGTTGCTCCAGATCAGCCGCAACCCCAGGGCAGCCTGGATGACCAGTACCGCCGCCAGCGGGAGCGGGCCGGCCAGAATGCCCAGGCCAGCCTTCCGCCGCGAAGGGCGGTCACGGTGACGCGGTACGTCGGCATCGCGAGCAGCGTGCGCCGCGCCGCTGTGGATCACCAGTGGATCTCCCGAGTCGTGCGCAAGCCGAACGCAAGCGCCCCGCCGGTGGCTAACTGCTCGATGTCAGGCGTCATCGCCCCCGACGATAGACCAAGCACCGCTCGGAAAGTCATCGCTTTTGGGTATACGAGTGGTCTTCTTACCGGCGGGCCCTGGGCCGGAAGCAGGTGTCCGCGCGAGCCAAAGGGGCCGGGCGGCGCTAGCGCCAGTCGGCTGACCCGTTGCCTGCGGAGTTGGCCGACGGACCTGGTGACCCGTCAAGGGATTCAGCGTCGGCGGCCGACTCGGCCGCCTCGCGCGCGGCCTGATTGACCTTGCGCAGATGCCTGGCCATGGACCGGAACACGAAGAACAGCATCACGGCCATGCCGAAGACGACGAGGAACGCGACCGTACCTGGCTGGGCGAGAATGCCTTGCGAGACCGCGAGTCCCGTCACAGCCGCACCTTCTCCCTGATCCCGGCGAAGAGGTCATCCTCTGGTCTGCCAGTATCCACCACGGATCTGGCCAGGTGAAAATCCTCGGTCGGCCAGGCGACCCGCTGCACGTCGACCGGGCAGGCGAACCATGAGCCAGCCGGGTCGACCTGGGTCGCATGTGCCAGCAGTGCCTGATCCCTGATCTCGAAGTAGTCGCCGCAAGGGACCATGGTCGTGATCTCGTATCCGCGCCGGTCCGGCTCGTCCGTCCACTCGGCCAGCCGCTCGGCATACGGTGACGGCAGGCCGCGGCCCAGCATCTCCTCGTGCATCGCGGCAAACCGTGCCCGGTGGAACGTGACGAAGTAATACAGCTTGAGCGGCTGCCACGGCTCCCCGCAGGCCGGGTAGCGATCCGGATCCGCCGCCGCTTCGAATGCCTCCACTGAAACCTGATGGGTCATGATGTGGTCGGGATGGGGGTAGCCCCCGTTCTCGTCGTAGGTGAGAATTACGTGCGGCCGGAACTCGCGTACGGCCTGGACCAGTGGGCTCGCGGCCAACTCGAGCGGCTGCAGAGCGAAGCAGTCAGCAGGCAGCGGGGGCGCCGGGTCACCCTCCGGCAGGCCGGAGTCGGTGAAGCCGAGGAACTGCTGCCGCACGCCGAGGATCTGGCGCGCCTGCTCCATCTCAACCCGCCGGACGCCGGCCAGATTCGCCCGGATGTCCGGCCGGTCCATCGCCTTGTTCAGGATGTCGCCGCGCTCGCCGCCGGTCAGGGTGCAGACCATCACGTCGACACCCTCGCGAACATAGCGGGCCATGGTCGCCGCGCCCTTGCTCGACTCATCGTCTGGATGCGCGTGCACCGCCATCAGCCGCAACTGCCTGTCATCGGGCGCAGCGGGTGTCGACACCGCCTGCTCGGGACCGGCGCTTGCTCCGTCGAAGCTTGCGGATGACATCGATCGATCCTCTCAAGACTGACTGCCAACCAGGCCATAACCCCGGCGCACGCCTCGTGCCTGGTAGCGCGCGGGATCGCCGGTCGGCAGGCACAACACGCCCGGCGGGCGTCCGCATTCCGCCGGTGTCCGCCCCGGATCAGTGGCCCGGACTCCGCGCCCGGTTCCGGGATCAGCGGCCCGAACTCCGCGCCCGGTTCCGGGATCAGCGGCCCCGACCCCGTGGCCGGGTCTGGGATCAGCCAGCTTGTTTGGTGACGAACTGGGTCGATCCGGCGCCGCACCGGCCTGGATTATTCCCGCAAGCCAGCGAGCGGGCCGAGGGTCATTGCGCACCGTTTGCGGGCAAATCCGGCAGGCAGAAGCTGTCCGATGCTCGTTATAATATTCGAATAATAGTCTTGACCTGTATATGGTTGAGGGCTCGGCTTGGACAAAGTAGTCTCGATGGATTACCCCCACGCGGGCCCGGGTCTGGGTCCGGCGGAGTAGAGCTCCGCAAGCGGATGCGAGGAGTACTTGTGACCGAGACGCGCGACGATACTGTCACCTGGCTCACTCAGGAGGCGCATGACCGGCTCAAGGGCGAGCTGGATCACCTTTCCGGCCAGGGCAGGATCGACATCGCCAAGAAGATCGAAGCCGCGCGGGATGAGGGGGACCTGCGGGAGAACGGCGGCTACCACGCAGCCAAGGAAGAGCAGGGCAAGATCGAGGCCAGGATCCACCAGCTGACCCACATCCTGACCCATTCGCGCGTCGGCGAACCGCCGCGCACAGACGGCGTGGTCGGACCGGGCATGACGGTCACCGTCCGGTTTGAGGGCGATGCCGCGGAAGTGACCTTCCTGCTCGCCTCGCGGGAGGAGAGCGGATCGCCGATCGATGTCTACTCGCCCAGGTCGCCGCTCGGCAGCGCGATCTCCGGCAAGAAGGTCGGCGAGACCGCCAGCTATAACCTGCCTAACGGGCGGGCGCTGGCCGTCGAGATCATCGACGCCGTGCCGTACGGCGGCATGTAGCACCGCAGGTTCCTTGCAGTGCCCCCGGCGCGACCGGGGCGTTCCCAACCCGACTGGGGCGGACTTTGTCGGTTGGCCTGAGCGCCCCCGGCGCGACCGGGACGTCCTGACCCGACTGGCGCGGACTTTCCCGTTTCGCCTGATGGTTGGTGTGGCCCGGGATCGCCCCGCTAGTGCACCAGCTCCGGTTCGGCCGACGGGGCGCTGCCTGGCATCTCTGACCTGCCCCGCAACGGGATCTCCTTGATCAGCCAGGCCAGCAGGAACACCAGGGCGGCGGCGGGCGCCGCCCAGAGGAAGATCGTGTCCACGCCGTGGCTGATTCCGTAGAACACCACTCCGCGGACCGCAGGTGCCAGGTGCTGGACGCTGGCCGGGTTGATCTGGGTGCCTGATGTGGCCAGCGGAAGTCCGGGCAGCCTGCTGCTCAGCGTGAGGTGCAGCGAGCGGATGAAGATCGCGCCGAAGATCGACACCCCGATCGAGCCGCCGATCTGCTGGAAGAAGGCGCGCGAGCTGCTGGCCACCCCCATGTCACGCGGATCCACGCTGTTCTGCGCGATCAGGGTGGTGATCTGCATCAGGAAGCCCATGCCGATCCCGAAGATCACGAAGAATGACATCGAGATCAGCCGCGATGTGCTGACGCCGAGGTTGGCGAGCAGCAGCATGCCGACCGTCATGATCGCGCCGCCGATGATCGGCAGCGCCTTGTACCTGCCGGTCCGCACCGTGACCTGACCCGCGATCAGCGAGGTCACCGTCGCGCCAAGCATCATCGGGATCAGCAGCAGCCCGCTCACGGTCGGCGAGGCGTGCTGCACGGTCTGCTGGTACAGCGGCAGGAACGTCATCGCCCCGAACATCGCCAGGCCGAGCAGGAAGCTCATGCTGCTCACCAGCGAGAAATTGCGGTTCCTGAAGACGTGCAGCGGCAGGATGGGCTCGCTGGCCCTGGCCTCGACGCCGATGAAGACGGCGACGGAGATGATCGCGAGCGCGATCAGGGTCATGATCTGCGGCGAGCCCCAGGCGTACTGGCTGCCACCCCAGGTCGTCACCAGCACGATCGCGGTGGCACCGACCGCCAGCACGGCGGCGCCCAGATAGTCGATCTTGTGCTGGACCCGGTGCCGCGGCAGGTGCAGGGTCGCCATCAGATAGGCCAGCGCCGCGCCGCCGACCGGCATGTTGATGTAGAAGATCCAGCGCCACGACAGCGTGTCCGTGATGTAGCCGCCGACCAGCGGACCACCGATCATGGCGATCATCATCGCCGCCATCATGTAGCCCATGTACTGACCCCGCTCGCGCGGCGAGACCAGATCGCCGATGGTGGCGATCGCGCCGACCATCAGACCGCCGGCGCCCAGTCCCTGCAGCGCGCGGAACGCGATGAGCTGATCCATCGAGTGCGACAGGCCGGACAGCGCCGAGCCGATCAGGAAGATCACGATCGCGGTGATCAGCAGCCGCTTGCGCCCGTACAGGTCGCCCAGCTTGCCGTACAGCGGCGTGGTGATGGTCGAAGCGAGCACGTAGGCGGTCACCACCCAGGACAGGTGATTCAGCCCGCCAAGATCTCCGACGATGCGCGGCAGCGCGGTAGAGACCACGAGCTGGTCCAGCATCGCTAGCATCAACGCGAGCAGCAGTCCCGGAAGAACGATCATGATATCGCGTCTGCGTCCGAACACGGGCTCGGCTCCCTGGCCAGCGACCGCCTCAACCTCTGCCATGATCCGGCTCCCTTATACCCGACATACCGCGTAACCTACTTGCCGACCGGCTAGCTTTTAGACCTGACGTAGAATATGGTCCATGCTTACCGGTCGTCAAGTAGGTTCGATCGAGGGTGGCACGACGATGAACGACACAGCCGACGATGGCCTTGATGCGCCGGATGACATGTCGGCCAGCGGTTCCCCAGCCGACGGCGCCACGGGTGGCGGTTCCACGGCGGGCGCTTCCCCGGCCGACGGCCGGGGTGCGGACCTGCGGACCAGGGGTGATACCCGCGCTCGGATCCAGCAGGTCGCGGTGGAGCTCTTTACCGAGCACGGCTACGAGGGCACCTCGCTGCGCGAGATCGCCGAGCGGCTCGAGGTCACGAAGGCTGCGCTGTATTACCACTTCAAGTCGAAGGAAGACATCGTCCGGAGCCTGGTCGAGGACTACTACGGCCAGATGGACGCGCTGATCGCCTGGGGCCGGCAGCAGCCCAGGACGGCCGAGGTCCGCTGCGAGATCCTCAGCCGCTACGTCAGCATCGTCGCCGAGGGTGATCAGGTCTTCAGGATGCTGCACCAGAACCAGGCGGCCGTGAACACCATGGCGTCGGCGAAGAGCCGGGGGGAGCTGTTCAGGGAGCGGATGCATTCACTCATCGACCTGCTCACCGAGCCAGGAGCACAGCTATCGGAGCAAGTCAGGGCGGCGATGGCGCTCGGCGGGATCAGCGTCGGCTGGATGTTCTTCGCCGATCAGGTGCCTGATCGGCGTGAACTCTCCGCGGCGGTGCGCG